>Ga0209960_1003796_pt1 | contig 12438 bp, 17 predicted proteins | sample ThiBiot_500_plan_2_FD_183947 | JGI IMG/M metagenome (GOLD analysis project Ga0209960, IMG submission 183947) | Wastewater bioreactor microbial communities from Cape Town, South Africa - Thiocy_expt_500_plan (SPAdes) | ecosystem: Engineered > Bioreactor > Thiocyanate-remediating >... | reverse complement strand
TTTCTTTTTTTTTTTTTTTTTTTCGTCTTATGAAAATCTTTGAAACTAAAGAAAATGATTAGGGATGTACTTTACAACGAGTTTAGATTATGCAATGAAGTATAGCCAGGACAAAGTCTTTATATTAAGCCTTTTAATCCTTGGAAATAGTTTTCCGGTGATAGAACATCCATTTGCAAGATCTAAGAATGGAGATGTAATTTGGGAAAGTCTGCCTCAAAAAGTTGAAAGTCAAACTATGAAGAGCAAACAAAACCAAAATGAACGAAAACGTCAACCAAAACTCAGTCAATTTGGATATTATGGAAAACCATTACAACAAGGATATCAATCACATTTCACGCTCGGTTGATTCTCTTTTCTTTTCTTTTCTTTTTCTTTTTTCAAAAAAACAAAATAAAAAATAACTTGAATAAATTTTTAACTTTTAGTGAATGGAAGTGATATCAATGAAGCCTTTCCAATTGAAAACCAAATTAATTCAGAAACAAGGGATGAATTTGTTGTTTTTCAAGAAGCACAACCTCTTCCACTTTTTGTACTTTATTTGTAATTATTAAATGTAAGATTATTTTGATTATTTTTTGAATACTTGATTTTACATTTTATTTAAGTGAACAAGTAAACCAATTTTCAATTTCTAACCTGGAAGAAAAAAGCAGGATCTAAGGTTTTAATAAATTAATCAATGTCTTCAAATCATTAACTTACACAAAAAAAAATTACAAACTTCAATGAAAACAAAAAAGGATTCTATTTCACAATCAATTTGTGAAGTATTTCAGCATTAAGTAGCAAATATATGATACATATCAAGTCAACAAACATCTTCAAAAAAAAAAAACATACAACAACAACAACAACAACAAATAGAATAGATGTCATATCAATCTATCTTTATTGTTATTCAATTAATACTGTAAATCCAAAAAACGGATCTGGGGCAACACTAACAATGGTCCATATAGAAATCTCTCCAATCTGAAAAGAGGACCCAGGACCCAGTTCGACTTGTTGATGGAAGAATATAATAGTCTAAAGGCAGAGAATAAACAGCTCTTAAGTCGCTTGACTAGTCTCGAGGAAATTAAAGAATATAAAACAAGTTCAAGAAAGGGAACTAAATAATTCCCAAGCTTTGCAACGTCAAGTCGAATTATTCCTGGAATAAATTTATAATTTATAATTTATTCCAAGAAGAAAATAAAAAACTAGGTGAGGCTGAAGGTGGGGTTGAAAGTAAGGAAGTTGGCGAAGTTGTTGAGGTTGTTGAAATATCTACAATCTGAAAAAAGGACCATCTATTCTATTTGTAGTTGTTGTAGTTCTGTTTTTTTGTAACTTAAGTCAAAATCTTAAAGAGTTGGTGCTGCTAACTTATCTTGAACATCTCTCTTATTCAGTTGTGTAAGTTAACGATTATGAAGGCCATTGATTAAGAAAATTAAAAATTAAAATAAATCAATTAGAGGTTAAGAAGTTTAAGAATCTTTAAGAATCAGAATAATTGTGTGATTGAAAGAGAAGAGAGAAGAGAGAAGGGTTTTCATAATAAGATCAGTTAAAAAAAAAAAAAAAAAAAAATGTTGAGGCTTGGATTCAAAGGTTGCTGTTTCCCTTCAATTTCTAAACCATTCATCTGAATCAATCAAAACCTACTCAAAATATATCTCAAAAGAAACTTATTTCTTATTATTCTATATACTCTCTTCTTCTTATTTCTACTTTTCTTATTTTTTTCATTATTTAATTATTGGGAGATCTTTGAGTTTTGCTGTTATATTTTACTGTTTTTTTTTTTGCAATAATTAATTTTGTTTTTGTTTTTGTTTTTGTTTTTGTTTTTAATCTTTCTAATAACTGAATATTGAAACTAATGTAATTAATAAATTTATAACTTTATAGTTGCAAGTAGGAATACAACATCCTTGGTTCAAATATCTCGTTTGGCTTCAACACAAACTTTATTATTAAAAGGTTTTTTCTTTTTAAAATATTTTTATTGTTATTTATTATTTATATTGACTTTTCAAACTCGAACGCATAATCATTTTTAATAACTAAGAATTAATAATAATGAAAAGAAAAAGTCTCTGAGAAGCAAACATCCCAAAGATTGAATCCTTGGTCTCTTGTAACAATTGGAATTTTAGGTTTTGCTGCCTCTCAACCATTACTATGCGAAGAGAAAAATAAAGAAGAGGAAGAAGTTAAAAATACTCGAACTGCTTTTGAAAAATTTAAAGAAGAAAAAACTGGAAATTATGAAAATAGGATTCGAGCTTATAGTCATCCATTTAAAGTTTTTCAATATTTTGCTTCTATTACAAAAAATGGAGAAAGGTTTATGACTCCATTGGATTTTATACAATCAATTCTTCCATATCAACCAACAAGTGAAGGAGTCAATGCTGCAGAAGTAAAGAAACGTCTTAAATCAAAATGTCAATCCGCAACAAATTTTTTCAAACTTGCTGATACTAATGGAGATGGATTAATCAGTTATGAAGAATATATTTTCTTTTTATCATTATTAGCAACTCCAGAAAATTATTTCCAAATTGCTTTTAAAATGTTTGATTTGGATGAAAGTGGATTTATTGATGTAGAAGAATTTCAAAAAATTATCTTAGAAATTAGTGATCGAGGAGTTGGTTCAAGACAAGGAAAAAGACAAAGAAATATTGTAGCAAAGGTTATTTTTTAATTTTTTATTTATTTATTTATTTTTTTTATTTTTGAGTCAAGACTCTAAACTAAACTTCGTACATAATTAAAAGGAGTTAAAATATGGTTTATTGGAACATTTATTTGGATCTCAAGGAAAAACTCAAATTGACTTTTCTGATTTTCAAACTTTTTTGGTTGGACTTCATTTAGAGGTTTTTTTTAAAATTTTTTTTTTAAAAAAAATGGAATCAAAATAATTTAAGTTAAATTCTCAAAATAAAATGAAATAAAAATGAAATAAAAGGTTTTGAAATTAGAATTTATCAGTTTCGGTTCTGATAATAATGATACGCTTTCACTTCAAGATTTTGCCCGTTCAATCATTGCTTATTCTGATTACAGACACATTTCAAATTTTACAAAACAAATAGAAAAATTGCCTCCTTCAAATAGAAGAGTATTATAATTTTTTTAAATATTATTTCCATTTTCATTTTTTTAAAATGAAAAACAAAAACATAGATTACATTCAAAGAATTTCAAGCTTTTAATAAGGTAATTGAACACATAGATCGAATTGGATATGCAATGAGTATTTATTCTCACACATCTCAAGAATCTTTGAATAAATCTGATTTACAAAGAGCAATTAAAGGTTTTTTCTTTTCCCTTTTTTTTCTTTTCTTATTGTTTTTCATTTCTTCATTTTGGTTCTTGCAAAAAACTATTTCTCATTCTTGCTATTCAATAGCATCATCTGGTATTCTTTTGGACAACGAAATCATTGATCTATTATTCTTTATTTTTGATAGTAATGGTGATGGACAACTTGATGCTTCAGAATTTGTTGATGTTCTAAAAGCAAAGTAATTTTTCATTTCAAAATCAATTTTCAATTTCTGATTTTTTTTTTCTTTTTTTTTTCAATTCTTATTCTATTTTTTAGACAACTTCGTGGATTGGACCAAGCAAGAGATCTTGGTTTTGAAGCAATGTTAAACAGAGTTAAAACATGTGCAAAAATTTTATTCAATTAAACAAAAGTCAACAACAACAAAAAAAAAAAAAACTCTTCAATCCATCAATCTAAATAAATAAAAACATAGCTATTTATATATCAAAAAAATTCAGATCTATCTCTCAATCTCTTCCCTATCTATATTTCTACCTTTTTCTCAACTCGAATCCATTAAATATATCCTTTATGACTCACACCTTGCATCCAGAATGATTTTTTTGACTTTTTCCAATCGGGCTATATCTCAACTTGAAATGGAACCATTTGAACCCTCAAACTGTCAAAAAAGTGATATAAAAGGAGAAACTGTCCATTTTAAGAATTTTTTTTGTCATTTTATCATTTTCATTTTATAAATACAATTGTTATAATAGATTTGATAATTAATGCTAGTTAACAATAAATATATAGAACACTGATTAGTAATAGCATATCACTTGATGTGACAATTCATACTCTATTCTATTTCTATTCTATTTGTATTCTATTATAAATCAATTCCTCAGAGTGCAATCATTATTCTATTGATATTTCGAAAGAAAACAAAAATTTTTTTTTTTATATAAAAATAAGCTGTTATAATTTTTTTTTTTTATAATTACAATATTACAAACTTACAAATAAAAAGTTTTTTAATATAGTTGTATAATAATAATAATTGTGTATTAGGATGAGAATTAGAATAGAGAATGTATATTTGAGTTCTATTGAATTTACATTCATGAAAATAGATGTCTGAGTTGTAATGATAACATGTTGACAGTTTCTTTCAATTCCATTATTTATTTAAAGAGAAAGAATAGATGGTCTCTTCTTTATGAATAACAATAGAAGATAGTCATTCACAATACATTGCATCTGAAAGATTCATAATTTATAATTTTTAATATTACTAAACTCAAAAAATTCAATTAAAAAAAAGGTTACATTTCATCAAGTTACTGTATTCGAAAGCGTTGTGTGATTCTCTCTCTCTTTAATATATTGGATCTGAGTCGAAAGACCTTGTAATAACACTATCATCGCACATGAAATACATTATGAGATTGACTCCGAGACGTATTGTACTATTGTTGCTCATCACTACATTCTTTGTCTGTCTCTCTCATCTTGTTCGTTCAGATTCAAAACCAAGTTTAACTTCGAGGAAAATTCAAAATTATGATGGTGAAACACAAGATAAATTACAGTTAGAAGGTTCTCTACAATCATCTCAAAAATACCTGGAGTATTCCTCAACAGATGGGTTTGGAAACCAGATTCGAAGTCTTCGTCATGCAATATTAATAGCTTGGTTTTTAAATAGAACATTGGTTCTTCCTTCAGAGTATTCTCATTTTGAAGCTCCAGCTAGAGGAAACTGTAAGAATAACCAATATGGGGGTATCACATCACAATCCGAAATGTGGAGAGGTTTCACCTTTTTTTTTTTCTTTCTTTTCTTTTTTTTTTCTAAACAAAGAAATCTCTTCGACTTATTAGTGAGTGATACTCTTTTTAAAAAACAACTATTATTTGGAACATATCGACCTCTTCATCGATTATTGGATTTAACTGAAACTCAAAGTAATTTCTTTATTAATTCTCTTTCCCTTTTCTTTCTCTCTTTGTTTTCAAGAAAAAAATAGAAAAAAAAATCTAAAACTAAAACCCATTTTTTAAAAAAAATCCTAGAATACATTTCAGTGATAGATCAACTCCATTTTCAAGATCTTCGATATAATTTTAGTATTTATAGAGTTCCATATGATTGTTGTACTTGTCAAGATACAATTTGGACAATTGAAAAAGGTCCTGTGAATAAAACTGTTGAAGGAGTTGTCTATCGAGATCTGGTTGAGACATTAGGAAATCGTCAAGAAAATGTTATAAAATTTGGAAGTATTTATTTTCCAGCTTCAGGAAATCCATACTTTTATGATCCTTTTTTAAGAACAAAAGAACTTCCTATGGTAATTCTTTTTTTTAAAAAAAAATTTTTTTTTTTTTCATTTTAATTTTTTTTCTTCTTTTTTTTCTTCTAACAATTGATATTGATTGTTCTCAATAATACAAAAAGGATCTCTATCTCATGGCCTCACCTCCTTATAGGAAAGAACTATTTGATTTTGGACAAAAAGTTCAATTGTACATTCAAAAGGAAACTAGGCATTACCCATTTTGTATTCATCTTCGAGTTGGAGATCAAAGTTTTAGTCAAAATTATTTAACAACATTAAACTCAACTTTACAGAGATCAATAAATTCACCATCATATTTAAAAACAAGACCAATAATCCTAATTACTGATGGTCGAGATGAAATAAGAGATGAAATATTTTCTCGGTTTCAAAAAGTTTATAGTCGGATTTACTCAATCACAGATTTTATTGGAGATACCAAAGTTTTCAACAAACACCTAGGATTTAATGTGGATCTATTACATTATGAAGCTGCAATGTGCTCTTGTTCTATAAAATTCTTTGGTCATCAACAATCAACTTTTTCTCAAAGGATAGAATTTATGATGAAATATAATTATTGTAAACAGAATTTACCCAAATCAACTCCAAAAACTTGAAAAAATCAAGAGAAAGTATGGGGAAGAAGTAAAGTCATAGTCATAGAAATGTTATTATTAATGTGATATTAGTCTATTTTAATTAATTGATAAAGTTAATATTTAATTCTTGATAATTTATTTATTTTTCATTGCTCAACAAAAAAAAAAATGAAAAAAAAATTTTTTTTCATTTTTTTTTTATGGCTCATAACTCAAAATTGGACTCAACCATCTTTCAGCAACTGAAAGATCGATTTTTTTTCTTGAAGCATAATCAACAACCTTTTGATTTATTTTGGTTGAAGTTTTTCAAAAAAAAAAAAAAAAAACAAGAAAAAAAAAATAAATAAATAAAATATACTTGTTCTTTGGTAATTTTTCCTACAGCAAAGTAAGCTGATTCAGGATGTGCAAAATAAAGTCCTGAGACTGATGCAGCAGGGAACATAGCCATTGATTCAGTAATCTCAATTCCAGAATTTTCTTTAATTTTCATCAAATCCCACATTGCAGCTTTTTCTGTATGATCTGGTTGAGTTGGATATCCTGCAGCTGGACGAATACCCTTTTATTTTATTTAAATATTTAGTCAATTGATTCCAAAGGATTCCAAATAAGAATAAAAATAAAAATAAAAATAAAAATAAAAATAATAATTACTTGGTAAGAAATTTTGATAAGATCCTCAGTGGTGAGAGATTCATTCTTTGAATATCCCCAAAATTCTTTTCTAACTTTTTCATGAAGAACTTCAGCTAAAGCCTCAGCTAATCGATCAGCTAAAGCTTCCACCATAATAAGATTAAAATCATCGTGATTTTTTAAATAATTATCACATAATTCTTTAACTCCAAATCCTGCGCTATTTGCAAAAACGCCTATTGGGAAAGAAAAAAATGAGCAAATTTTGGAAAAAAAAAAAAGAAAAAGAAAAGAAAAAGAAAAAAGAAAAAAAAGTAAGAAAAGAAAAGAAAAAGAAAAGAAAGAAACCAAGATAATCAGTCTTTCCAGATTCTTTAGGAGCAATAAAATCAGACATACAAAGATATGGTTCATTGTTATTTTCTTTTTCAGCTTGTTGACGTAAACCAAAGAAAGTTTTGACAACTTCTGTTTTAGTTTCATCAGAATAAAGTTCAATATCATCTCCAACACTGTTTGCTGGATAAAATCCAACGATAGCAACTCCTTTAATTAATTTTTTTCCAATAATATCATCAAGTAATTGAAGAGCTTCAGTATGAAGTTTTTTTGCTTCAGCACCAACAGTTTCATCATTGAAGATTTTTGGATAACCTCTATTGGGATATTTACCTCTTAATTGCCAAACTTGGAAGAATGGATTCCAATCAATATATGGAAGAAGAGATTTTAAATCCCAGTTATCATAAACCTATTTATTTATTAAAGTTATTGGTATTTTGGTATGTAATTAAAAAAAAAAAAAAAAACAAAAAAAAAAAAGTAAGAAATACGAACTTTAACTCCTGTAAAAGATGGTTTATATGGAACAAATGAATCCCAATCAATTTGTAATTTTTTACTTCTTGCTTGTTCAAGTGAAAGGTATTTTCTATCTTTAAGCCCATCATAATGTTCAGTTCGGAGATCTTCATATTCATCACTAATATCTTCACAATATGATTCTTTTTCAGTTGGATCAAGTAAACTTGAAACCTATTTGAAAGAGAGAGATTTTTTTTTCTGTTTTTTTAAAAAAAGAAAGAAAAAGAAAAAAAAAACTTACAACAGTGACACTTCTTGATGCATCAAGAACATGAATTGTTGGTTGACTATATTTTACAGAAATTTTAACTGCTGTGTGCATTTTACTGGTTGTTGCTCCTCCAATCAATAATGGAATCTAATGTGAATGTTTAATATAAATAAAACAAATAAAATATAAAATAAAATAATTCAAATAAAAAACAAACAAACCTTCATTCCTCTTCTTTCCATCTCTTTTGCAACATTAATCATTTCATCTAATGATGGAGTAATTAAACCTGAAAGTCCAACGATATCAGCATTTACTTCAACAGCAGTTGACAAAATTTTATCAACTGGTGTCATAACACCCAAATCAATGACTTTATAATTATTACATCCTAAAACAACACCAACAATATTCTTTCCAATATCATGGACATCTCCTTTAACAGTTGCTAGAACTACAGTTCCATTATATAATTCAGCTTCTCCATCTCCTTGATTTAATCTTTTTTCTTCTTCCATAAATGGAATTAAATATCCAACAGCTTTTTTCATAACACTTTTTTTTTTTTTTTTTCATTAATTACAAAGTCTTTATAAAAATTGAGAAAAACAATAATTTGTGAATAAAATTCAAAAAATTTACCGTGCACTTTTAATAACTTGGGGTAAAAACATTTTTCCAGCTCCAAATAAATCTCCAACAATACTCATTCCAGCCATTAAAGGTCCTTCAATAATATGAAGTGGGCGAGGATACTATCGTCGTTTTTGAGTTTTATTTTCAAATAAATAAAGGAAAAGGAAAAATAAATAATACTTTTTCGACATTTTTTCTGGCTTCTTCAACATCTCCAACAACATATTTATCAATTCCTTTCACTAAGGCATAAGAAATTCTTTCTTCTGGTGTACCCTTTCTCCATTCCTCACTTTCAACTTCTTTCTTTGCACCTGCAGCGTGAGTTTGAGAATATGCAAGAATTTTTTCAGTTGAATCAGGATCAAGATTCCAAATGGCATCTTCACAGAGTTTTTTTAAATCTTCAGGAATATCATTGTACAATGGGAGAGCTCCAGCATTAACAATACCCATATCCATTCCATGTTTAATTGCATGATACTATCAATGAGAAAAAAAAAATTCAGAAACAAATTTTTTAAAAAAAAGAAAAGAAAAAAGAAAAAAAAAAAAATACCAAAAAGATACTATGCATAGATTCTCTGATTACTGTGTGTCCTCTAAAAGAGAAAGATAAATTTGAAACTCCTCCACTAACTTTAGCACCAGGAAGATTCTTTTTAATCATTGGAATGACTTCAATAAAGTCTTTTCCGTATCCATTGTGTTCCTCTATTTCAAAGTAAAAAAAATGAATAAGTGAATGAGAAAAGAAAAGAAAAAAATGGGATTAATTTTTTTTTTTTTACCTAACCCTGTGCAAATTGTAAGAATATTTGGATCAAAAATAATATCATTTGGATTAAAACCAACTTTATCACTTGTTAAGATTTTATATGATCGTTCACAAATTCGAAATTTGTTTTCTTTATCAGCTGCTTGACCAACTTCATCAAACTAATTTGAAAAAAAAAAAAAATATCAATTTTTTTTTTTTTTCAATAAAAAGAAATCGAAAATTTACAGCCATGACAACAACGGCTGCACCATATCTTTTAACCAATTTTGCTTTGTTAATAAAATCTTCTTCTCCTTCTTTAAGAGAAATTGAATTAACAATGCATTTTCCTTGAGTACATCTTAGACCAGATTCAATAACTGCAAAATTGGAAGAATCGATCATGAGTGGAACCTTTGAAATATCAGGTTCTGATGAGATTAAATTAATAAATTTTGCCATTGCGGAAACACCATCTAAAAGTCCTTCATCCATATTTATATCGAGGACTTGTGCACCATTCTCAACTTGATTTCTTGCAACGACAAGAGCTTGATCAAAATTTCCATTCAAAATCAATTTTTCAAAACTATAGAAAAGAAGAAAGGGTTTGATAAATTTGAATAAGAAGGAGAGGAGAGGAGAGGAAGGAAAAAGAAGAAAGAAAAAAAAAAGGCCTTACGCTTTAGAACCAGCAACATTACATCTTTCTCCAATATTAATAAAGTTGGAATCTTTTGTTGCAACGAAAGGTTCTAATCCGCTAAGAAGAAGAGCTGTTTTAGCTTTATCTTCAGGGATTTTTCTTGGAGGTTTATCTTTACATGCTTCATAGATTGCTTTAATATGATCAGGAGTTGTTCCACAACATCCTCCAACAATATTTACAAGACCTGACTCTGCAAAAGAGGCCTATTTAAAGTTAGATAAGAAGGATTAGTTTAGAAATTCCATGTAGAGTTTATAGGTATAATAATGTCAAATAAAATATATATAAGGAATGAAACCAAGTTGCCTCCTGTCTGTGAGGGGGTTTCATCATATCCACCAAAGGTATTTGGAAGCCCTGCATTTGGGTAACAAATAGTATAGGTAGGAGTAGCATTTGAAATGATCTAATATAAAAATTAAATAAGAAAAGAAAAAAAGTTTGAGAAAATCTTTTGGTTCAAATTTCAAAATGAAATACCTCCATAAATGGTCTCATTTGCTCTGCACCAAGGGCACAATTGAGTCCAAGAGCGACTGGTTTTGAATGAGCAACTGAGATTACGAAAGCCTCTCCAGTTTGACCTGATAATGTTCTTCCACTACGATCAACAATTGTACCTAAATAAAAAATCAAAAATATTCATTTATTTTTTTCCCTTATATCAAAGGTTTTTTTAAAAAAATAAAAAAATGATAAATACAAAACCTGAAATGAAAACAGGGGCTCTTTGAATTTCTGGATGTTTTTCAAAATAGGTATCAATAGCAAAAAGTGCTGCCTTTAATTATTTATTTATTAATTTTATTTTACTTTTATTCATTTTCAAAAACCAGAAAAAAAAATATATTAAAGTTTACTTTAGCATTTAATGTATCAAAGATTGTTTCCACAAGTAAGATATCACTTCCACCATCCATTAATCCACTAATTTGTTCTTCATAAGCATTGACTAATTCTTGGAAAGTAATATTTCTAAATCCTGGATTTTCAACAGATGGAGAAATGGAAAGAGTTCTATTGGTAGGTCCAATTGAACCTGCAACAAAGCGACGGCGAGAAGAATCTTGACTCATAACTTTCTCACAGGCACTTTTAGCGAGTTCTGCAGCTACTTTGTTCAAACGATAAACAATGTGTTCTAAACCGTAATCAGCTTGTGCAATTGATGTTGAACTAAAAGTATTTGTTTCGATAATATCTGATCCTGCTTCAAGATATTGAATATGAATATCTTCAATGATTTTAGGTTGAGTAAGAACCAAAAGATCATTATTTCCTTGTAAATCTTTAGTATGGTTCTCAAATTCGGTACCTATTATAATTTAAATCCGATATTAATTTTAATTGACTGGATTTTTTTTTAAAAAAATCTAATAATTAACATGAAATTATGATGAAAGAACAATCAAGATAAATGAAGTGAAAGAAAGAAAAAAAAAACCTCTAAAATCTTTCTCTTCGAGTTTATGTCTTTGAATCATGGTTCCCATTGCTCCATCAAGGAAAAAAATCCTCTTTTGCATTTCATCTCTGAGGTATTGCTCAACATCACTGATTCCTAATTTTTTAAAGTGAACTTTTTTAGAGATTGAAATGAAACTCATTCAATAATCAAATCCAAAAAAAAAAAAAATCAAGCATTAGGTTTTATGTAATTCAAGTTTGCAACAAATGGAAAAGAAAAGAAAAAAATTTCAACAAAAAGAAAAAAGAGAATTTTCAAAATGTATTTTTCAAAAATTGTCACAACAAAGCCAAAGATTCCAACAAAAAAAGACACCAAAATAAAACTTTAAGATTTTTAATTATGAAAAAAAAATCTTTATGCTTGAAAAATCAAAAAAAAATATTATTGTCAATAAGAACAGAGAAAATCGATTTGCAAAAAAGAGAAAGAAGGAGGAAAGGAAAACCTTGCTTCGCCATGTTTTTTTTCTTCTTTTTTTGAAATCGATGAAAAAGGAAAACCCACGCAGAAACTTGTTCTTATCTGTTATCCTTCCTATTTTTCAAAGGAAATTTTCCCTATTTTCCACTTAAAAAATATATTATAGACAATGAAATTGTAATTCTCTTCTTCAATCAATACTACTTTCAATTGATTCTTATTCTCTTCCTATTTGATGATTCTCATTGAAATAGAAAATAAAAAATTCAAAAGCCATTTTTTTTTTCTTTCTCCATTTTTTTCTGAGCAATTCCCTGATCAGATTACGTGATTGACAATTTTTAGCGAATAGAAACACAAGGCGTGGGTAAAAATTAAACTAAAATGGAATGAAGGCTATTTATTGGTCCCTGATAAAAAAAAAAAAAACCTTTCGATTTTCCTTCCTGCGTTTTTTTTTTCCTTGACATTTTCGAATCCGAAAAAATGACAAAA
>Ga0209960_1003794_pt1 | contig 12450 bp, 10 predicted proteins | sample ThiBiot_500_plan_2_FD_183947 | JGI IMG/M metagenome (GOLD analysis project Ga0209960, IMG submission 183947) | Wastewater bioreactor microbial communities from Cape Town, South Africa - Thiocy_expt_500_plan (SPAdes) | ecosystem: Engineered > Bioreactor > Thiocyanate-remediating >... | reverse complement strand
TTTTTTTTCTCATTTCTGTCAATTAGGTTTCACAATTTGTTTAATATCTTCTGATAATTGGAAAAAAGAAAGAAACATTATTGAAAGCTTTCTGAATTCAAAATAAATATAGAAATTTTAAAAAGTAGTAAAAAGATCCGCCCACCCTAATAAACCGGCTCCCCCCGCGATTTCCTGGCCGCCAATACTATTATTGCTAAAAACCCACTTTTTTTCTTCAAGCCTTCAACTTATTTCGAACAGGCTCAACAACCTCTTTCTTATCTCAAATAAATCGAATTGCACACTTCTTGAACCAACTTTAGATTTTCCCAACAATGATTTATTTTAGAAGCAAAATCAAAATTTGTCTGGAAACCAAAGATGAAGAATCTCTCAACCACTTGCCCTTTTCTAATCAATCCAATTCCAATTCTATAATATTATCAATAACAAAAGAATACCGAGGAAGATGATTAATTAATCAAGAATGAAATCTCGGATGATTATCTTTTGGTTTGCTTTTGAGATTCTTTGACTTTTTCGAACCATAGGTAAATCAAAGGTGTTCAGATTTAGTTAAAACAAAGGGATGAATTTTTGGTAATAATCCAAATAATCTGAAACATGAGGATCTAAGTAAGTTTCAACCGAAAAAACAATGTTGAACAAGTTTATTTTTGTCTTGGTGTTGCTGGTATTATTAGTTCCCCAAGTTGAATCAGCAATTTCAATCACCTACACTGTACCTACAACTGCTGTTTTTGATGATCCAGACTCTGTACTTTTGACGTATTCTGCAAGCAGCGTTTATCGCATCGCAATATTTTCAGGATTAAATAATCCATTGTCCAGTTATGCTGTAGTTACTTTGCAACTTTGGATGCCTCACACTCATAGCTCCGATTGTGTGGTGACCTTGAAGTGCCCAACCGGCGCAGGAATTTATATTACAAATAGAAGAGGAGGTCAGTATGAAAATGTTTTTGATGGAACACTTTTCACAGACTCTGCTGTTAACTCTGTTGCGACTTACAATTTCAATTCAAGTGGCGTTGTTTCCTCTCTTCAACCTGAATCACCTTTCTCAGTTTTTAGAGGTAAGAATCCAAATGGAGACTGGAGAGTGGACTTTTATGACAATGTCCAGCTCTATGATGGTAAGGTCAGCCGAGTCATTTTGATAATCCAAGGTAAAAATGAAAGCTCATTTAAATTTTTCAGAAGTAAACTAATTTAACTTACAATGAAATGAATAGATGGATGCTTAATTGGGAATCCTTGTGGTATTGGGACTTGTTCACCAACAAGTGCTACAACTTATTCTTGCAATTGCCCAACTGGTTATAGTGGTGATGGATGTCCTGGTAGAATTTTTTCTTTTTTCTTTTTTCTTTTTCTTTTTTCAAATTAATTTAAATTTTGTCCATTCTTGTTGATAGATATCAATGAATGTTTAATAAATAATGGAGGATGTCATGCTCAAGCAAATTGTACAAACACCCAAGGAAGTTTTAGTTGTGATTGCAATATTGGTTATTCTGGAGATGGTTTTAGCTGTGAAGGTTCAAGCTTTTATTATTATATCCGAAAAAAAGAAATCATAAATCAATATATAGATATCAATGAATGTCTAACAAATAATGGAGGATGTCATGCTCAAGCAAATTGTACAAACACCCAAGGAAGTTTTAGTTGTACCTGTAATGAAGGATACTATGGAAGTGGATTTGATTGTGAAGGTAGTTCTCTTTCAAAATCATAAAATAAAATAAAATAAAATAAAATCGATAAAATAAATAAATAAAAGATGTGAATGAATGTTTAACAAATAATGGAGGATGTAATGCCCATGCACAGTGTGTAAATACGATTGGAAGCTATGAATGTCATTGTAAACCAGGTTATGTTGGAGATGGAATTGAATGCTCTCCGTGTGCTGAAAATTTTTATTCATTTAATGAAACAACATGTTTTTCATGTCCTGAAAATTCAACAAGTTTACTAGCAAGTGCTTCAATCTTTGATTGTAAATGTACTTCATTCAATCATTATCCTGATAATCAAACATTCACTTGTCTTCCTTGTGATTTTGGATTTAAAGTAGATGATGATTCAAATGTTTGTCAAAGTAATTTTTTCTTTCTTTTTTTCTTTTTTTCTTTTCTCTTTTTAATTGGAAATAAAATAAAATTCCAGAAATAAAATGCCCCACAATGGCTTTGAATTCTAGTTTATTTTTATCTGCTGAAATTAATGAGATAGTTCAAACATCTTGTTCATTAAATTATTATGTATTTCAAAATGTTTCACCTTATTCTCCAATTCCAAATGAAAAAGGAGAAGCAATTTGTTTATTAAATAATGATAATGTAACAGCATCTTGGAATATTATTAAACCTTGTGAACCATCATGTTTAATTCAAAGATGTGATAACAATCAAATTTGTGCAAAAGCAACTGGAGAAACTGTTGACAAATGTTTTTGTGCTGGTTATGTTGGAAAGTATTGTGAAATTATTGATCCTCAAGGTTTTTTTTTTGAAAATTTTTCCTTTTTATTGTTCGTTTTTTTAAAAAAAAATAAAAGGATGTGAGACATTAAGATGTTCGAATAATGGAACATGTATGAATAAAACAGAAACAGAAGCAGCATATTGTAAATGTGATGGAACAGGGTATGAAGGATCATTTTGTGATATTGATATTAATGATTGTGTAGCTAATGTGACTTGTTTAAATGGTGGAACATGTATTGATTATGGAGTGAATCTCACAGTTTGTAAATGTCCTTTTGGATTTATTGGAGATAAATGTGAATTGTGTACTCCAAATACTTGTAAAAATAATGGTGATTGTATTATCCAAAATGGAATTTCCTCTTGTAATTGTTTTGGAACTGGATTTGAAGGAGGTTTTTGTGAAATATCAAAAAATGATTGCAAAACATTACCATGTGTTCAAGGATTATGTGTTGAATTAGGAAATGATACAAGGAAATGTTCATGTTTACCAGGTTATGAAGGAAGTCAATGTGAAATTCAAAAAGAAGATTGTAGAAAATATGGATGTGGATCAGGAAAGTGTTTTCTTATTTCTCAAGATGATACAGCATCTTGTAATTGTAAAAATACAGGTTATGAAGGAAATTTTTGTGAATCAGCAATGATTGGTGATTGTAGAACGACTGAATATTCATGTTTAAATAATGGAAAATGTGATATAAATTATGAAAGTGATTCGGCAAAATGTATTTGTACAGATGAATATAAAGGAGAAACTTGTTCAATGGAAAAATATTCAACAGTCGATCAAGTGACAGTTTATTATTTCTTAGGTCCAATATTTTTGATTTATTTCTTGGTTTGTCTTGGAATTTTTCTTCAAGCAAGAAATAAAGATAAAGAAGAAAAGAAAAGTTGGATATTCTTTTTATTAAGATTTTTACTCTCATGTTTAGGAATATTTGATTTATTAACTGATATCTTCTTTATTATTCAATCTTATGATTATGGAGTTGAAAATAGGAATTTTGGATTCTTTTGGTCAAGTTTAATTTTTACAGTTGTACCTTGGGGATTAGCAGCAATTTGTACTGGAATCTTTTTATCAGTTTGGAAAAAGAAATTGGATTCAAATGAACATAACAATAATTTTGTAATCTTTTCATTTTTCACAGTTGTATCATTATTATCAGCCAATGGAGTTGAAACATTTCATTTGGTGACCCAATATTTATTTTTGAAAGAAGGAAAAGTGATTCAAGTTTCAGATTATGCTGGATATTTGACAATTTATTTTATTATCAAGACATTTATTGAAGATTTCCCTCAATTAATAATTCAAGGAATATTTCAAAGTAGATTAGGAAAAGCAAATCCAATTGTCACGTTATCTCTTGCAAATTCAGCATTATCATGTTTTATAACAATTGTTACTTTCCCATTCACTCATGAATTTGAATATATCAAACATAAAATGAACAAAATATTTAGTAGAAGTGGAGATTTTTATCAATCTTCAAATGAAAAATTGTTTCAAATGCAATAACTTATTCACCCTTCAAAAAAGATCCCACTTTCAGCTTATAATTGTAATTTTAGAAAAACGAGATCAATTTTTAGAGAATAAGAAAATCATTTGAGAAATAAGTTTATAAAATAATTCAATCTCACAATGTTGTGTCTCATTTTTTTTTTTTTTTTTCCAATACACTCAACAAAAAATAGTTTAACAAAAGTTTAACAAAAATAGTTTTGATTGATACAATATAATCATTTGAACAAAATTTTAACAATTGTTGGAGAAACAAAGATAAAATTGAATGGGGTGAATAAATCTCTGAGTCACGAAAATTTTCAAAGAAAAAAAAAAAAAAAAAAAAAAAAAAAAACCGTTAAAAAAATGGCGGGAAGAGAGAATGAAGAGATTCCAACTTCAGGAGATCTCTTATTCAATATAAAGGACCCATCAACTCATAGCTCCCTCTATCTTTCATGTTTAGAAGGTCTTCTTGATGATGTTAAAACACTCTTACAAACTGAAGGAATTGATGTGAATGAACAAAATAGTTTTGGAGCGACTGGATTTTTTATTGCATGTAAAGCTGGGCACAAGGAGATTGTTGAGATGATGATGAGAGACAAGAGAGTGGATGTGAATCAATGTACGATGAGAGGAACAACACCATTAATGGTTGCAACATTTCATGGGAGTTTAGAAGTTGTGGAGTTGTTGTTGAAGTCAAGATATGTTCAATTGAATTTGGGTGATAAGGAAAAGGTGACTGCTTTTTATTATGCATGTTCGTTGGGACATACCGAAATAGTTGAAATGTTTCTAAAGATTTCAAAAGTGGAAGTGAATTTAGGAGATTGTTATGGAAGGTCACCATTTTTTATGGCATGTCAAGAGGGACATTTAAATGTTGTGAAGCTATTACTCAAAGATCCAAGAATTGATTTAAATCAAAGGACTCTTGAAAATACAACACCATTTTTTGTAGGATGTTATATGGGTCATATTAGAATTGTCAAACAATTACTTAATAATAGAAAAGTGGATGTTACTCTGTGTCCGAATAGTGGGGAGACTCCATTTTTTGTTGCTTGTGGACAAAAGAAATCTGGAATTGTTTCATGTTTATTAGATGATAAACGGATTGATGTGAATCAAAAGTTTCAAGATGTAACACCTTTTGAGTATGCATGTCAAAAAGAAAATTTTGATATTTTAAAACTTTTGTTAGGACATCAAAGGATTGATGAACTGTATCTTTTAGGACAATCTCAATTTTTTCTTGCATGTGAAAATGAGAATTTAAAATTAATTGAATTTTTTTTACAATATGGAAATCACTATTTAACTCAAGTAGATTCACAAAATAGAACACCTTTTGAAATGGTATGTGAAAAGGAAAAACTCAAGACTTTAAGTTTTTTTATTGAACAAAAAGTCATTGATTTGAAAGTAAGGAATAAGGATGGGAAAACTCCATTTCTAACTGCGTGTACAATAGGAAAAGTTAAAGTTATAAAGGAATTCATAAAAAGTCAAGAGTTGGATATTAATGAAACTGATAATGAAGGAAATACAGGATTACATTTAGCATGTCAAAATAATCATTTAGAAGTTGTCAAGTTACTTATTAATCTAGTCGATTGCCAAAAAAAGAATTATTTTGGTCAAACACCTTTTTTTACTTCTTGTATATATTCAAGTTTGGAAACAGTTAAATTTTTATTAACAAGTAATGAAGTGGAGATTGATATAAATGAACCAGATAAAAAAGGAAGGTCACCTCTCATTTTAGCTTGTGAGAATGGAAATTTAGAATTGATCAAGATTCTAACTAATGATGGAAGAACATCATTCAACTTTAAGTATCAATTAAAAGATAATCTCCCAATTATTGAAACTCTTGAACAACTTTTGAATCAAGAAGAAATCTTTCTGAGACAAATTTTAGCCTACAAACTCATCAAAGAATATGATACTGAAAAAATCATTCACCAAATAGTATTTCATGGAGCTACTCCCTTTTGGATTGCTTGTGATAAAGGAAATCTTCAAATTGTTCAATATCTAATGGAAACACAAAAAGTAGATGTTAATAAAGGAAATTTTCTTGGTCAAAGTCCCTTCTATAGAGCATGTGAAAATGGAAACTTAGAACTTGTTCAATTCCTCAAGAAGAAACAAATCAGTCATTTAAATAAACGTAGTAAACTCAATGTTTCACCTTTTTCAGCTGCATGTCAAGGAAATCATCTTGATGTTGTTAAATTTCTCTTAAAAACCAAAGGAATTGATTTTCATAAAGCTAATACTGAAGGAATGACACCTTTCTCTGCAGCATGTGCAACTGGAGCTTTTCGAGTTGTTCGTTATCTCTTAAAAAAGCAACATCGCCTTGACATTTATCACCAAGATTTGAATGGAAGAACTCCTCTTCATATTGCCTTGGAAAATAATCAAATAGAAATTTTTAAATTATTAATTGCAAGTAACATTGAAATTGATTTTAATTATGAAGATAAAAATGGAAAAACACTTCTTGATTATGCAAAACTACTTGGGAAAGATTTTTTTAATTTCTGGAAAAATTTTCAAAAGTTTCCTGAAAGAATTATTCAAGAGTTACAAAAGAATTTTGCAAAAGAATTTTTAACTCAAAGTAATTTTCTTTCTTTCTTTCTTTTTCTTTTTCTTTTCTTTTTCTTTTTCTTTTTGAAATAAAAAAAAAAACATAGATCCTGATTTCAAATCTCCACGCCGAAGTATTCCCAAAAACTTCACTATAAAAGATGAACCAACAAAATCATTAATTTTAAATGGTTTTTTTTTTTCATTTCGTTCCATTTTTTCCTTTTATTTATTAAAAAATAAATCAACTTCTTTAGGACTATTGCAACGAAGAAAAGTAGGTGATGAAGCAATCAAATCAATCATTTCCATTCTTCAGAAAAATACAGATCTCGAAAATATCTCCTTAGAATGTTTGAATCCATTCTATTTTATTTCATTTTTTCAATTGAAAGTAATATCAATACTACTTAGGGAACAATATATCAGATCTTGGAGTTATTGAATTATTACAGGCTCTTGAAGGTTTTCATTCTTTGAAACAAATCAACCTTTCAGGTTATTGTCTTTTATTTTCGAGATTATCTTTCTTTCATCTTGAACAAACACTCTCTCAATTTAGGAAATAGGATGGGAGAAAAAGGAGCATCAATCTTATTCCAAAATTTTTTTCGTATTGTTCATTGAATTACCTTTTTTATTTTATTTATTTTATCAACAAAAAAAAAAAAAAAAAAAAAAAAGAACAATTAACACATTTATATTTACACTCAAATGGGATTACAACACTCCCAAATGAAATATTAAATTTATCAACGCTAAAATATCTTGATATTTCTTACAACAAAATATCTTCTCTTCCAAATATCTTTGGTATATTTCTTTAGCAAAGTTTCAAAACGTTTCAAAATAATAATACGAATAAATGAATGATAATGATAAATAAGGATCTTGTCCGTACTTGGAGTCACTTGATGTCAGTTTTAACGAAATTTCTGAACTTCCTAAAGACTTGAAAGATGCTCAATATCTTGAGTTTTTGAATTTGTCAAATAATCGAATCAAGAAACTCAATTTTGAGAGAGGTTTGGTTTTTCTATTTTTCTTTTCTTTTCTTCTTCTTTTTTCTGAAGTAGAAACAAAAATTAATTTTAGATAATCTTCCTCTATTATCTTCATTAAATGTGGCCGCAAATTTTCTTACGTCTTTATCTGCCTTATCAAATCTATCAAAATTATCTTTCCTTAAAGCCTCACATAATCAAATTGAAAACTTTCCAGCTTTTTTATCTCATCTACTTTCTTTAGAATTTGTTGATCTCGAAGGTAAATCCTCTATTATTATTTTATTTTGTTTTATTTTATTTTTATTTTATTTTCATGTTCCAAAGGTTTTGAATTTTATTTTTCAAAAGGAAATCGAATTTATCAAGGAAGGCAAATATCAAATTTTATTCATCAACATTCAGGAGTTCGAAAAATGATGTATATAGTTCCTTTTCCTTTTCATTCATTTTATAAACGTGAACTAAGTTGAAAAAAAAAAAAAAAAGTCTTCTCCACAATAATTTTGATTCAGATGCGATAACAATGATACTACAAGCATTACTGATTAAATATCAACAAAATGAATTGAACTTTGAAGATTTTCAGTGATTTTATTTTATATTTATTATTTTATTATTTAATTTAATTTAATTTATTTACAGTTCGAAAGTAATAAAAAAATAATAGAATGTTTGAACTAAATGAATGGAAGGATTTTAACCCAATACCAGAAATTGAATCTCTTCCAAAAACTATGCAAGGTGCAAATTATCAAGAAATAATTCAATTTTTAATCTCAAATTCAGATCACAACAATACTCAATCCAAAAGAATTCTTATATTGGGAGAGAATAGTATCGAAAAATTAACCACTGTAGGAACTCTATTCCCTTATTCTGGTTATCTTCTTTTGGAAACTGGATTTGATAACCATTTTGAACAATTTTATTTTGAACTTGAAGGAAATTTATTTAGACAATACTCTCGACTTCAAAATAAGAAGAAATTACTAACAGAGGATACCATCACATCCAATTGGACTATTAAAAGGAAAGATTCCAAGAATTTATTTGGTTTCTGTTTACAAGATTCACAACACATTCTTTCTAAAGATAAATATTATTGTGAAGACGAAAGAACTCGAGATATTTGGTATAGTAGACTTCAACAAGTAATTTCTCCAACTCAAACAGTAGGACCAAAAGTCCATAATTATTTTTTAGATAGAAAATTTGAAAATGTTAGGCTTCCAATTTGGGATCTTTGCGACCTTTCAAATATCCAACCTTTTCAACAAGCACTTTTTATATCTCAAGCAATTTTTTTACTTTGTTGGAATATTTGTGAAGAAGAAAAAGGATTAAAATCTTTAGAATCATGGATAAATTTTCTTGTCGCTCGTCTTCCACCCCTAATTGATGAAAACAATCAAAGAGTAATTTTTATTCTGGGATTGACACCTCAAGATAATGCACAACAATTTTCATTCAAAACCATTCAAGGAAAAATTCAAGCTTTGTTTTGGAACAAAAATACTTTCTCAAAAATAATTATTAAATTCATTTGCCATCATGATAGGGATAGTATCAAGGTACTTAGAAGAGATATTATTGCATCAATTATTTTGCTAAATTCTACTTCTCAACAACAATTTTGGAGCTCTGCTTTAAAAACCTTTATTGACAAAATGAGAACTCCAACTAATAAGTTTCCAATTGTGACATTGAAGGATCTACAATCAGTTTCAAAAATAGTTTCCATTGAAAACATGGACCAAAAACAAAATCTCAAGTTAGAACTCCAAAAACTTCATGAAAATGGAATATGCCTCTATTTCAAAAATTTTAAAGGATTATCCTCAATAATCTTCCCACAACCTAAATTTTTACTAGAAATTTTTTCTAAATTATTTAAGCCCAGATTTTTTGAAGAAGATGGAGTTTTATTTCACTCCAAATTAAAAGCAATTTTCAAAGATTTCAACTCAAATCCTCAATTTGAACTACTTCTGGAAACTATCTTATTATTAACAGAGCAACTTGAAATTTCATGTCCAGCTCAAAAGTTAAACTTTGAAGAAGACACTGATTTTTTCTCTCAAGCAAGTTTGTTTCCAATTTTTGCCCCAACTTGTCCTTATAAAAGCAACGAGTTTTGGAATTTGAAGACCTCACTTTATTTCCCTGAAATAAAAAGGGTCTTTGTTTTTAATATTTTTCAAGAGGAAATTTGGACAAGGTTATTTGTTCGATTAGTTAAACAATCTTCGGATCAAAAACTTTGGAAACATCTTTTATATTTCGAAGAACATCAAGTAAAATGTTTATTGGAAATTCTCCCAACAAGAAAAGAAATTATTGTTCGACTTCAAGCTCAACAGATGGAAGAAGCTAATCACGTCTTTAATGAAATTGAATCATCTATTACGTATATACTTTTGAATCTTCCTGGCATCTCTGTTCAAAATATTCATGAAATACCACTCGAAGCTTTTCCTCATAAACGAACAAATATCCAAAAAGGAGAAGAAAGCGAAGAGGAAGGAAATAGTTTCGAATCTCAAAATCTTGAAAACAAAATTTCTTCTCTAAATTCCTTATTACAACCGAAAGAAATTGACTACTCTTCACTCAAAATAATTCAAGGTTTTCTCTCTTTCTTTCTTTCTTTCTTTCTCTCATTCTCATTCTCTTTTTATTTTTTTTTTTTTTTGTCAAAATTAATTCATCAAATCTAAAATAATTAAGACAAGAAACAACAACTCCACCCTTGTAAACTTTTTCAAACTCTTGGTATGTTTCCCTTTCAAGAGCCATCTTGGATAAAGAATCAAAACCCTATTGAACAATTTGAAGACCTTCAATGTTGGATCGAATTTTATCTTCCAGAGGAATGCCCTTTCCTTTGTACAGATTCTTTTTCCCAACCACTTTGTCTTTTAGATCACATTAAAGAAAAACATCTTCAAATTGATACTGATGGACCTCAAACCCAAAGCTCAACTTCTGAAACTACTGAGAGCGAATTAGAAACTGATACTGATAGTTCTATTCAATCACTTAGCAGTGACAATGAAATGGAAGTAGATCATCACAATGAACTAACCAACCAAGATATTTCAAAGAGCCCCATTCTAAAAGAAGACAAACAACTATTAACCTCTTATTCAAATCCACAAAGTCAAAGGAAAGATAGTATTGAAAGGCATCATGAAAGTAGATCCTTAATTTCTGAATCAAAATCAATGTTAACTCGTATCTTTGATAACCAAGTTCAACAACCATTAGAAACTCCCCATCAACAACTTGATCATCCAAATTCAAATTCAACCCAGCTTGAGGATGAAGAAAATATTGATGGAAGTATCATTGCAAATGAGAAAACTGAAGACAATAATCAAAATCAAAATCAAAATCGAAAAAGAAAAAGAAGAAGTGAAATATTTCACCAACAAGATGAGATTGAAGAAAAAAGGGAAAAGAAGAAAAAAAAGGAAAGGAAAGAAAAAAAGAGAAAACATGAAAATCAAGAAAGTACAAAAGGTTCTTCTTTTTCTTTTTTTTTTTTTCCCTACCTCTTTCTAAAAAATCATAAAACAAAATATAAATAGAAAAAATGAAGAAAAAAGAGAGAAATAAACATTCACAGGAAAAGTTAAAACAAAGTCGTAAAGAGAGGGAAAAATGTTCTTTTCTTTTTCTTTCCTTTGCTATTTTCTTTTTATTATATTTTTTAAAAAATGAACCAAAATAGCAAAACTTGAATGGATGGGAAAAGAGGACTCAGAAGAAAAGTATAAGGAAATGGTCTCTTGGTGTGAATCATTTCAAACTTACTCATATTTAAGTTGTCCATACCCAAACTGTTCGTTCCTCCCCACGGCATCCCATGATTTTATCAAACATCTAAATTGTTTTCACATTAAATTTAATTGCTATACTTGCAATATTTGTGGATTTTCAGATATTAGACCCAGACGAAGTCATTCTTGTGAAGAGAAGCAAATCCTACATCATAACGATAATTCAGTAATATTTTGCCTTAAAAAGTTTTTTTTTTGTCAATTTCATTTTTAAAAAAAACCATCAGGAACAAACACCAAATGAAATTTCCCCTTCATTGAGCCCTGAAAATCAAAACATTGCACAGATCGAAGTGAATCTCCAAATGATCTCTGATTTACCTCTTGCATATGATGAATACAACCAGATATTTGGATAAAAAAAAGAAAAGAAAAAAAAAAGAAAATAGAATGTAAATAAACAATTTTGATTAGAATGAAATGCCAAAGTATAGTTGTCACAGTTGTGATTTTTATTTTGGAGTTGAAGATTTAAAAAATCTACGAAGAGAAAAGACAGATAAAAAGACAAAGAACATGAGACCAGCACCACAAATAAAAGCAGTGAAAATTGTTAAATTGGATGGTGTTGAAAGTGAAAGTGAAAGTGTTGATTGTTTTTCAAAGATTGGTTCTCTAAATTGTTGTTGTTGTGATTGTTGATTGTTGAAATTTTGAATATCTCCAAAGATATGTTCTTTTTCTTTCATATTTCCTTTTGGATTAAATGTTGGATCTTCTCTTTCACAATAATCTGGGAAAATTGGACTTGCATCAATTCCTCTAAGATGCTATTGATTTATTTTATTTTATTTTATTTTATTTTATTTAAAAAAAAGAAGAAAAGAAAAAAGTAAAAAAGAAAGAAAAAGAAACCAAAGAACAACGATGAGCCAATAAACGAGGAATGGCAGCAGTGGAATCATTAACAGATTTATGTGACCAAAGTCTTTCAGCTGTGCATGAACTGCGTGGCCAAACTAATGCTGAAAATGTGT
>Ga0209960_1003793_pt1 | contig 12450 bp, 15 predicted proteins | sample ThiBiot_500_plan_2_FD_183947 | JGI IMG/M metagenome (GOLD analysis project Ga0209960, IMG submission 183947) | Wastewater bioreactor microbial communities from Cape Town, South Africa - Thiocy_expt_500_plan (SPAdes) | ecosystem: Engineered > Bioreactor > Thiocyanate-remediating >... | reverse complement strand
ACTCAAATCAGCAAAAAACGCAAGGTTAGCATCCTTTTTACAACTTAATTCAATATAATAACATTTAGATCTTTTAATGAACAAATGTTTATATTTCTAAATATTTGGATTTTTTTAATGATAATTATTATCCATTTTTTTAAAATTATTTATTGATGGATGCAGTTGGTTTCATCCAACCATTCTTCATCCATCCATCCTTGTTATATTGTCAAGAACAAACAATATCTTCACTTTCAAAATTTGGATCATCATATTGTGTGGATAGAAAAAAAAATAGATGGATAGATAGTTAATAATGGATATAGTTTGGAAGGAATTTTTGTCAAAAGTGAAAGAGAAAAAAATTTATGATTATTAAAAGTTTAAGTTATATCAAAGAAAATGAAAAACAAAAAAAGAGATTTCTTTTAAAAAGATTTTCTTGATTAAATCAAAATTTAAATTTAAAATTAAATTTAAATTAAATAAAAACAGTTCGTCGCAGACGGAGTCTTCTATGCAGAATTGAACGAGCTTCTCACTCGCGAACTTTCTGAAGAAGGATACTCTGGAGTTGAAGTCCGTGTCACTCCAACCCGTCAAGAAATTATCATTAGAGCCACCAAAACACAAAACGTTCTTGGAGAAAAAGGACGTCGTATTCGTGAACTTACTTCAGTTGTTCAAAAACGTTTCAATTTCCCAGAAGGAAGTGTTGAATTGTATGCTGAAAAAGTCGCTGCCCGTGGTCTTTGCGCTATTGCTCAATGTGAATCCCTCCGTTATAAATTATTAGGAGGATTAGCTGTCAGAAGGTTAGTTTTTTTATTTCATTTTATTTACTTTTTATTGAAAGGATCATTCATTCCATGAATTTTATTTATCATTTTATTTATTCCATATAAAATTTAAACCAAAACGAAACTCAAAATGAAACAAGTTCAAAATAAGACATAAATTAATATTAATAAAAATAAATTTCAAATAATAGAGCTTGTAATGGAGTTTTAAGATTTATTATGGAATCAGGAGCTAAAGGTTGCGAAGTCATTGTTTCTGGTAAATTAAGAGCTCAACGTGCTAAATCAATGAAATTCCTTGATGGTTTTATGATCCACGCCGGTCAACCAACTCGTGATTATATTGATACCGCCACTCGTCACGTTCTTCTTAGACAAGGAGTCTTGGGAGTTAAAGTCAAAATTATGTTGCCCCACGATCCCCATGGAAAGACTGGACCAAAAGCCCCATTACCAGACATGGTCACCATCATCGAACCAAAAGAAGAACCCGTGTATGTTGAGCCAATCTCTGAAGACAAATCTGTCCCAACTCACTAATTGTTTTGTTATAAATTTTTTCTAAAAAAAATAAAAAATTGTTTCTTGAACAATTTTTTATTTTCTAACAATCAATTTGAACATCAACTCAATTTCAAGTAACAATGCATTTGAAATTTGTTTTTTGGATCTTGGACTGAAGATTATAATTTTTTTTGAGGAATCTTGAAAAAAAAAGATTGTTCTTGCGCAAGAACATTGTCTTTATAATATAAATAAGTTAGAAAGAAAAAAAAAGAAAAAAGAAAAAAGAAAAAAAAATCAGTGAGCTGGAGAGTTTCAAGTTTGAATTTACCTGTTCTCAGTTTTGAAAGATAAATCAGAGTTGAACAAAAAATGCATGACATTGTGGTGGCGTGTGTAGGAAAGCCTTCAGCAGGAAAGTCTTCGTTCCTCAACGCTGTTACAGACGCTCAAGCTAAAATTGGTTCAAATTTCTTAATTCTTTTGCTTTTACTTTTACTTTACTTTTACTTATTTTTCATTTCTAACTCTTATATTCATTTTCTTTCATTTCAACTTGTAGGAAATTACCCATTTACAACTATAGAACCAAATTATGGAGTCACATTTTATCCGGTAACCTTTGATTTTTTTTACTTTATTGCACTTATACTTTCTATATTTTTTATTGTATTGAATAACATTTGTAATTTTCTTCCTCTTTTTAGGTTGACTGTCCTTGTAAATTGTTTTATTCATTACCTTTTATTATCTTTTTTCTTTCCTTTTTATTTTCAAATTTATAAAAATTGAATTTTTGTAGATATCAAAAGACTGAATTTTGTCGTCCAAGACATGGTATGGTTCTTCAATTCTTGTTTTTAATTGGAAATGACTTTATTTTATTTTATTTTATTTTATTTTATTTTTTAAAAAAAGGAAAATGTGAAAATGGAACAAGATATGTTCCAATCAAAATCATGGATGTTGCAGGATTAATACCTGGAGCTTCAGAAGGATTAGTAATAGTTTTATATTTGGAGATTTTTTTTCTTCTTTTGTGAGATTAAGTGAATATTATTTAGGGTCTTGGAAATAAATTTTTGGATGATTTAAGACATGCTGATGTATTAATTCATGTTGTTGATGTAAGTGGAACAACAAATGAAAAAGGTGAAACAACTGTTGGATATGATCCAACTAATGATATTGAATGGCTTCGAACGGAAATTCATAGGTTAGATTTCTTTTGTGCTCAACATTCATATAATTAAGTTTAAATTAATATTAAAGTTGGATTTATGGAAATTTAAAATCTAAATGGGGAACTATTGTAAGAAGACATGTTGCAACAAGTTAGCTTTTTTTTAAAAAAAAAAAATAGAAAATGTGAAATTCAAAAGAACAAATATTTATATTGGAAAAAAATCAATAGAATCAACTGATATTGATACTATGCAAGCAATGTTGAGTGGATATGGTGCAAATAGGAAATTAGTTGGAAGATTTTTAAGTAAAATTCAAGTTTCAAAATCTTTACCAGAATGGGATGTTTTCTTAGATTTACCTTCAATTGTTGATGTTTTTTTAGAAGAAAGATTTCCAACAGTACTTGTATGATTTATTTATTTATTTATTGTTAAATCATAAGCTTGCAGATTAACTAATCACAATTAAACGAATTCAAATTTAAGGTGTTAAATAAAATTGATCATCAAGATGCTGATAAAAATATTGCTAAAATTTGTCAAAAATATGATGAGGTTTTTTATCTTATTTTTCCAAAGAACAAAGTTCTTACATTCAATTTTTCATTTCTTTTAATAGTCAAAAATTGCATTAACAAGTGCTCTTGCTGAACTCTTTTTAAAGAAACTTCAAAAAGGAAATTTTATTAAATATGAAGAAAGAACAGATAATGTTGAAACTATTGAAGATTTAACGGAAGAAGTTTCTTTCTTTTCCATTTTTATTTTATTTTTTCAAAAAAATCACTTTTTTATCTTTATTAATCACTTTCATTAGGAAGCAGAAAAACTTCAACTCAAACCTCTAGATTCTAAGACAAAAAATAGATTAGAAAAAATAAAAGGTTGGATTAACAATTTTTTTCTTCCATTCCTTAATTAAGTTCGTTAATTTTTTTCTTTTTCTACAGATCTTGTTTTATTTCGGTATGGTAGTACAGGTGTAATAGATGGAATTATTCTTGCAGTAAATACTTTGGGAATGATTCCAGTTTTCCCTGTTAGAAATATAAATACTTTTAGTTCTGATACTGGATCAAGAAACAAAGGATGTTTTAGAGGTTTTCCCTTTGTTTGCTTGATAAATAATTTAATTTTTTAATATCTTCATTTTTTTAAAAAAACAAACAAATAAGATTGTGGACTTGTTCGTCCAGGTACTACAGTTAGAGAATTAGCAAACCTTTTAAATATCGGAAAATATTATCTTGGAGCAGAAACAGTTGGATCAAGACAGGTGAATTTTTATTTTATTATTATTTTTTTTTCAAAAACTCAAAAAAAAAAAAAAATGAAATTTAGCTTGGAGAAGATGATCCAATTACTCTTGAAAATAACATAATATCATTTAAACTTTCAATGAATGAAGAATCAGAAGATTGATGTTAGAATAAATATCGAAATGTTCATGTTATTGTTTTCGAATTCACTCAAATTCCAGAAATCAACAAAAAAACAAAAACAAAAACAATTCCAAGGTTTGAAATCAATTTCCCCAAAACATTTTCTTGTTACCATCGTTTGGTTGATCATTCAGGAAATTGGATCTCAATGGTTAAATTTTATCGTTCCTCCAATTATTTTGTGAAACCTCCAATTATTTAAATTTTAATATTATTATTTTCATCATTTTTTATCATTTATGATTCTCCTTCATAATTGATTTTGAGGGAGGTTTGCAACTAGGGATTCAAACAACAACTAAAGTCAACCTTGCATTGCAGAGTGACTCAAAATCAACAACGATTTGTCATCTCATTCTCGGGTAATTCCCAAACCTCAAAGACCGCACGTGTTTTTTTACTTGATTTTTAATGGAAGGAAAGTTGAGCCAAATACACTCAAATTTTCATTTTTTTTTTTTTTTTTTACAGTTTTTTTGTAATTATTTTCCTTTTTGTTTTCTGTTTTTCTTTCTATATTTTCTTTATATTTTCTATTTGTTCATTAAGTGATCCAACTGATTGTTATAAGCAGTTGATAATTGTTCACATTTTGAAGTTTTGTTAAACACCTTTTTAAATTTTGTACCAAAAGGTATTTTCCTTCTCCTTTTTTTTTTTTTTTTTTTTTCCCCTTCATTTTTTTGTAATTCATTTTTTGTTTTAAAAGTCTTGTTTGAAATTTTTCATATATTTACACTTGATAATATAATTCATCCTCTTCATTTATGTCAACATTGGAATAGTTCAAATTGAAAAGAAATAAAATTTTTCTTGAATTGAGGAAAAAACCAAAAAAAAATGAAAAATCTGAAAAAAATTTTGAAAAATGTTCTAATTCTTCCCTTTTTTTCTAATTAATAGAACTTATAAACAGAATGGATGCTTTATGGAAAGCTACTGAGGATGGAGATGTGGAAACTGTGAGGGATTTATTGGAAAATAGTTATGAGATTGATGTAAATGAATTTGACGATAATGATTTTAATCCCCTCTTTTATGCTTGTTTAAATCAACATATTGAGATAATACACCTCCTTTTAAATGACTCTCGATGTGATATAAATGCTCAAAATCGAAAAGGAAGTACAGTTCTTGCTATTTGTTGTCATGAAGGAGTAACAGCGAGTGTGAAGCTACTTTTACATCATTCAACTATTCAAGTTAATCTTGGAACAGAGGATGGAGTTGGACCTCTTTATCTTGCTTGTGCTCATGGAGGTGCTGAAACAGTTAAAATTTTATTGAAAGATTCTCGAGTTCTTGTTAATCAACAAACTAAGGAGAAGTTATTTCCTTTCTTGATAGCTTGTAGGGATGGAAAAAATGATATTGTAAAATTATTTCTTAATGATTCAAGGACAGATATTAATTGTAATTCTTATGGAGCAACCAGTTTTTATGTTGCATGTAGAGAAGGAAATAGAGAAGTTGTGAAAGAGTTACTAAAAGATGATAGAGTTGATATTAATAAACCTTCGAAGTGGGGCGTAACACCATTATATATTGCAGCTCAAAATGGGACTATCTCAGTTGTAAAGTTAATATTAGCATCAAAAAGATTCATAGAAACAGGAACAAAATGGAAAGGAAGAACAGCTTTAGAACAAGCAAAAAATATGAAACATAATGAGATAGCCACTTTATTACAAAAATATGAAGCCCATTCAGAAAATTTAATATTTCAATTACAAAAAGAGTTAGGAATTTTAGGTATTTTTCTTTCTTTGCATCTTCTTCCCTTCCTTTTTTTAATTTTTAATTTTTAATTTTAATTTTAATTTTTTAATTTATTTATTTACTCACTTTTTTTTCATTTTTAGATGAAAAATCTTCAGAAATTTTTGTATCGATGATCCTTTTTGAAGATAACTTCCTGAAATTAAATGATTCTTTATCAAATTCCAACAACCCATATTTTCGGTTTCTAACAATTGCTTCAAAGCTCCCTCAAGAATTACAAATGATTTTAAGTCGTCGGCTTTTTAGATTATCGACTGACTTCACAAAATTTATCACAATTCAATCATCATTTCAAAAAGTATTCGATTCTGGTCAAGATTAAAATCAAATTATCTTGTTAAAAATTTGTAAAAATAAATAATTGTACAGTTGTCTTATTTGATCTGAATTTTAATGTTGAATCATTTGAGGAAAAATAAAAAAAAAAAAATAAAAAAAAATAAAAACAATAAAAAATAAAAAATAAAATTCAAAAAGAAAGTTATTGAATAAGCCGGGAATTGAACCCGGACAGCAAGCTTGGAAGGCTTGCATGCTAACCATTGCACCACTTATCCTTTACTTATCTTGTTTCACCTTTTTAGCACTCCAAAATCTAAAACAAAATCATCAAAAATGAATGAACCATGAATAAAAACAATTATCATTGCGTTACAATAATCTCTCATTTATTTCTGTTAGATTGAAGAAGTTCAACAATTTGATTAAATACTTTTTCTGCCCTACTTTTGGTTTGAAAGTCCATTTGAAATACAATATTTGAACGAGTTGTTTGAAATCTTAAACATGTTTCCAATTTTGAAAATTTGTCCATCAATTCTTTGAGTTGATCTTTAATTTTGGTTGGAATTTCATCAGGATCAATTTCAACTTGAAATTCTGAGCTTGGTCCTTGTCTCAAGAAAACAGTTTCATTCCAATTCTTGGGTTGGAGTTGTTCAATTACTTTAGCTTTTTTTTGTTTTCAAAAAAAAGTTATGATATTGCAATTCGAGATTCAAGACATAAAATTAAAATAAATAAAAAAATATGATATTGTAATTCGAGATCAAGAAATAAAATTGAAATAAAATTGAAATAAAAAAATGAATAAAAATAAAATAAATAAGAAATATAAAATAAAAAAAAATAAAAAATACGAGAACTTGGTTGTGATTGAGAAGAAATTGAGATTCTAATTGTCATTCCTTCTTTTAGATCTCGAAAGTCATCTAAAACAAAAAATTTTCCATTTTCCTTGAAATGTAAAACTATTTCTACACTTCCTTGAAATTTAATTTTTGATTTGATAGCATCTCTTAATTCTGAAAGTGTTCGTGCTACAGTTTTCAATTTATACAATTCATTATTATATTCAATTTCATAGTTTGATTCTCCTATAAATTTCAATTTATTTAGTTGGTTAGTTTGATTATTTGTTCGGATGAGAAGGAAAATAAAAATAATACGTACTTGTTAACTCTTTATCAGTTTTTAGCTCTTCTTTTAATTTTTTCTTTGTTTCTTCTTCAGTTTTATTCTTTTCTTCTAATTTTCTCTTGAAATTAATTTGTTCCTCTTCATATTTTCTTGAATTTTGAAAATTATCAACTATAAAAAAAAAAATCGATTTCTTAATGAGAAAGAAAAAAAAAAAAGAAAAAAAAAGAAAAAAATACTAGGTAAATTAAGATGTGTTCTTAATTGAATTCTTAATTGAATTCTCATTTCATTTGGGTTCCATTTAAATAGCTCTAATAATTCAACAATCTTTGGACAATTCGATTTTGATTTTTCAAACTGTTCTTTTGTTTCCCATTCAAATTTTTGAGTCGAAACTGCACGTTGCTTTGAGATCTCTAGAGGAGTTTTTTGATCCCATTCATGGTCGATGTCAACCTTTTTTTCACTAGCTAAAATAAATCGCACAATCTCAAGATGCCCAAATAAACAAGCAACATAAAAAGGTGATACTCCATTTACATCAACTTGATTTATATTTACATCCTTATCGTTTAATAACAATTTTACGACTTCGAGATGCCCTTCTTGACAACTAATCCAAAAAGGTGTTGTACCATCATTATTTGCTCGATTTCTATCAACCTTGGAATTATTTAGTAATAACTTTACAATTTCAATATGTCCATGAGAACAAGCAACATAAAAAGGTGTCCTCCCATCATTTAATGCCTCATTTACTCTAATATCCTTATCTTTTAATAATAATTTTACAACTCCAATATTTTCTTTTTCACAAGCTATTAAACAAGGTGTTGCACCATTCTCCATTGCTTTATTTTTTTCTACTCTTTTATCATTTAATAATAATTTTACAACTTCGAGATGTCCATTTTGACAAGCTATCCAAAAAGGTGTTGCACCATTGTTTGTATTATTAATATCAATTCTATCACTACTTAATAATATCTTTACAATTTCATTATAACCTTGTTCACAGGCAACATAAAGAGGAGTCCAACCATTCCTTCTTGCTTTATTGATATCAACTCTTCCATCATTTAATAAAACTTTAACAACTTCAATTCGACCAAGAAAGCAAGCAATATAAAGAGGGGTTGGAAAATCTTCATCTTGATAATTAGGATTAATTATTGGGTCACGAAGTAATTTTTTGACTTCTTCAATATCCCCTTGTTCACAAGCAAAATGAAGTTGGTTAGAAGATTTTGACTCATCTTTTTTTTTGTTTTTTTATTTTATCTTATTATTTATAAAAACAAACAAACAAAAAAATTAAAAATGAAATGATACCATTTCCTTGATGGACATTGAGTGCAAGTGAATTCAATAATTCCTCAATATTTTTTTTTCCATATTTTGTTGCAATATTTATTGAGTTTCCATCAGAACCCTTAGTATTTAAATTGAGTTTCCTTTCACCGTGTAACATAAATTTTAAAATCTCAATGTGTCCTTTTAGATATGCAATTTCAAGTGGAGTCACACCATAATTATTTGCTTTATTTATACCAACTTTAATATTATTGAATAGTAAATTTACAATTTCAGTGTGTCCATTTTGACAAGCAATAAAAAAAGGTGTTTCACCATTATTATTTGACATATTTACATCTATCCTTGAATCATTTAATAAGAATTTCACAATGTTTGTATGACCATTTTGACAGGCAATAAAAAAAGACGTTTGATTATCATTTTTAACTTCATCTATGTCCATCGCATTACTATTCTTTAAGGATTTCGAAGTATCAATTTCTCCATTTTTACGACCTTTCTCAAGATTGGAGTTATTTAAATTTTTAATTTTAACAACTTTAGCATCACTTGATAATAATTCCAAGACACTGCGGTGTGAAATTCCATAAGGAGTTTCACCAGTATTATCTGGTTGATTTACCTTCACTCTTGAGTCATTTAATAAAAATTTCACAATATTAACATATCCTTTTTGACAAGCAATAAAAAAAGGTGTTCGGCCATCCTTCTTTGCCTTATTAACATCAATTTTTCTATTACTTAATAACAATTTCACAATTTCAATATGACCATAAAAACAAGCAACATAAAGAGGACTTATCCCATCATTTGTAGTTTCATTTATATCTTCACCTTTGCTCTTATCTAATAAGTATCTAACAACTTCAACTTTTCCATTTTCACAGGCCTCAAAGAAATTGCATTCAAAAAAATTAAAAATTTGAAGTTTCAGAACTTGATAATAATTCCTTGACTCTGGGATGAGCAATTCCATAAGGAGTTGTTCCAGTACGATTGGGTTGGTTCAAATCAACTCTTTGATTATTTAATAGCAGTTTCACAATATCAACATGTCCACTTTGACAAGCTATCCAAAAAGGTGTCGTAGAATCATTTTTTGTTTTATTTACCAGAATTCTTTGATCATTTAATAATGTTCTTACAATTTCAGTATGTCCATTTTGACAAGCAACATAAAAAGGAGTCACACCATATTTATTTTCTTGATTTATTTCCACTCTATAATCATTTAATAACAATTCCATAACCTTAATATGTCCTTTTTGACAAACAATCCAAAAAGGTGTTGTACCATATCCATTTGTTTTATTTATATCAACTCCGTGAACTGTTAATAATATTTTTACAATTCCTAGGTGTCCATTTTCACAAGCAATCCAAAGAGGAGTCCGATCATATTCATTTGCTTTATTGATATCAACTCTTCCATCATATAATAATATTTCAACAACCTCAGTTTGTCCACGAGAACATGCAATATAAAGAGGAGTTGAACTTCCATTTTCTAGAAAATTGGGTTCAATTCCTTGAACATTCAATAGTTTTTTGATTTCTTCAACTCTTCCATGTTCACAAGCAGAATAAAGTTGTTTGTTAAGTGATAGTACTCCTGCTTCTTTTTTTTTTTTTCTTGTTAACAAAAAAATAAATAGAAAATTAAATAATAATAATAATAATTTTTTTTTAAAAAAAAAATGAAAAAAAAAAATGAAATACCATTTCTTTGTTGATTGAACAGGATTAAATTTAAGAAGTCTCCAATATTTTTTTTCCCATATTTTGTTTCAATATCCGTTAGTCTCCCATCATGACCTTTGACATTTAAATTTACTTCCCTTCCACCAATTAACATAAATTGTAGAATATCAATGCGTCCACTTAGATATGCAATTTCAAGTGGAGTAACCCCATTCTGTCTTGCCTTGTTAATATCAACTCTAAGATCATTGAATAATATCCCCATCAGATCAAAATTTCCATTCTGGCAAGCAATAAAGAAAGGAGTCTCACCATCTTTATTTGATATATTTACATCCACTCTTGAATCATTTAATAATAATTTTACAATATCAATATATCCATTTTGACAAGCAATAAAAAATGGTGTTATTCCACTATTTGAAATTTCGTTTACATTCAGTGCTTGACCCTTATTTAATAAAGATGTCACTATATTAATATCTCCAGATTGACAAGCTTCAAAAAAGTTAAAATTTTTCATCTCAATAACTTTTTGAGATTTTGACAGTAATTCCTTGACATTAGGATGAGCAAGTCCATAAGGAGTTGTTCCATTATTATCTGATTGATTTAAATTAACTCTTGGATTATTTAATAATAGCTTCACAATTTCAGTATGTCCATGTAAACAAGCAATATGAAAGGGTGTCCATCCATTGTTTATTGGTTTATTCACTAAAACTCTTTCATCATTTAATAACAGAGAAACAATATGTGTGTATCCCTTTGCACATGCAACATAAAAAGGTGTTGCTCCTCCTTCACCTAGACAATTAGGATTCAATGTTGGATTCGATAGGAAGCTTTTCACTTCACCCAATATACCATTTTGACAAGCAACTTGAAGACGCTCAACGACCTCCAATAATTCAATAACTCTAAACCTTTTATTTTCTTTTGCAATATTAATTGCACTTATTCCATTATTATCTCTCACATTTAAATCAGCACCTCTACAAGTCAATATACATCCCACCACCTCGACGTGTCCATTTGCGCAAGCAATCCAAAAGGGTGTGATGCCATTCTTATCAGGACAATTGAGCTCAACTCTTGAATCATCTAATAACACTTTAACAACATCGACACGTCCTTCATAACATGCAAAGTAAAGAGGTGTTCTTAAGGATTTGTCTTGGCAATTAGGTGAAAGCAATGGGTTGGAGAGTAAGTCTTTAACAAGTTCAACATGACCTTGTTCACAGGCTGAAAGAAGAGTCTCTTCTAAGTCACTCATTGAGAAGTTATAAGGCTCTTATTGTATACTTTGGTTGTATTTCTATCAATTCTTTGGGTTTTTATTAGTTTTTTTTTTTGAAAGAACTGTGCGGTTCAGTTTTTGAAAACTTTTTTCGATCGCTCATTTTGCCTCCTTTTCATTTATAAATAATTATTAAAAAGGTGGAAAAGTGATAGGTTCAAAAAGTGATTTTTTTTTTTTTTTTTTTTTTTTTCAAATTTGATTTAGAACTTGAATCATTGCTCATTCAATCTGAGCAAAGAAGAAGAAGAAGAAGGGAAATCACAATAAAGTTGTTCTTTCATAAAATTCATAGATTTATGAATTGACAAACATCTATTCTTTACTTTTGGTCTGGGTATTGTTGGTTGGGAAAAAACAAAACAAACAAACAAAAAACCATGTGTCATTTAATTTTTGAGTTTGGGTTTAGGAAAAAAAACAAACTGCATCGTAATCTATTCCTGTAATCATTCAAAAAAAAATAAAGAAATAAATAAAATAAAGAAAATCAATTAATTTCAATCCTTCTTTGAAATTTTAAAGTAAAAGAAATAAGTAGATTTCGAAAAAAGAAAAGTTGGATACTATTGGATTTATTATTATTTTTTTTTTTGAAATCCAATTACAAGGATTTCAGAGGAGCTAATTTTTGGTCAATTTGTTTGAAAGTGGGTCTTTCATTTGGATTTTGATTCCAACATAATTCAATGATTGTTGTTAACATTTCAAGATTTCTATCTCCTTTGGCATCTGGAATTTTTTCTCTATTTCCTGATCTAACTTGAAAATCTATTTCTGATGCTTCTTTCACTACATTTTATTTTATTTTATTTTTGGTTGTGAATTTGAAAAAAGAATATCAAAAAAAGAAAAAAGAAAAGAAAGGAAAAGAAAAGAAGAAAAAAAAAATACAATGAGCCCAAGGAGTTTTTCTGGTCATCAATTCCCAAAGAATAATGGCATAAGAATAAACATCTCCTTTCATTTCATCTTCAATTGATATATTCGTCAAATTGGTCATCACTTTT
>Ga0209960_1003791_pt1 | contig 12452 bp, 13 predicted proteins | sample ThiBiot_500_plan_2_FD_183947 | JGI IMG/M metagenome (GOLD analysis project Ga0209960, IMG submission 183947) | Wastewater bioreactor microbial communities from Cape Town, South Africa - Thiocy_expt_500_plan (SPAdes) | ecosystem: Engineered > Bioreactor > Thiocyanate-remediating >... | reverse complement strand
GGGAAATATTTTTTTAAAAAGGAAATAAATTGAAGTGGCGGAAAAGTTAAAAAAAAAAAAAAAATATATTTATAGTGTTTGTTGAGAAAAAAAAAAAAAAACAATCCAAATTTCTGACAATAAAACAATAATAATTATTAAAGATTCTTCTTTTGTCTGAATAAAAAAAATGGCGGTCCTTCTTTCTTTCTTTTCTCTCCTTTCTTTTCTTCGATTTGAGAGCACCTGTGATACTTCCCCATTCAATTTTTCGGTTGATGATGAAGATAGGCCATCTTCAGATTTTTGAGCTAACATTTTTTTCAAACCAGTTTTTAGGCACTCAAATACCAATTTCATTTTTAGAAGCTTCCCATCGAAAAAAAATTGCAATTTAAATTTTTGTGCTTTCAAGATTATGTTGTTTATATGACTTAAATATTGTTTATATTATTCAAAATATTATTTATATTGTTTTATATTGTTGTTTATGCTTATAACTGAGAATTTTTTTTTTTTGTTTGAAAGTATTAAAGCTTCTGTCCCACAAACCTGGAATTCTTTCTTTGAATTTTATTTTTACAAACTGATTTTCTAATTTCATTTAACCAAAAGGGAATAAAAAATTATAAATTTTCTTTATTTTTATCTTCTTTTTGAATTTGAGATTTGATCCAAAAAAAAAATTTTTTTTTTTTTTTTTTTTTTTCTTTTTTCAAAAACCTCATTTTTTTGCAACTTAACCAACTTCCTGTTCTTCACTTTCAAACTTCAGTCTTTTACAAAACTTATTTCTTTTTCATTATTAACTTTCTTATTCTTCTTTGTAAATACACTTTTCTATATCATATCATTCTTTTTTTCTAGCTTTCTTTTCTTTTTTTTTTTTCGAGGTAACCAAAAAGTTTCTCCTTTTGTTTCAATTTGAAATTTACAGCTGCTCCCTTCATTTGAATTTAACTCGAGGTAAGCCTTACATTACTTTTCTTCTTCTTTGTCATTCTTTCCTTTTTTCTTTCTTTATGTTGTATTTATTCTTGTTCATTTAGGAAACTGGGAACTCAGAATGCCAATTACTTGTACCAAAGCTTCTTTAATTAATGGCTATATTGTTGACTTGAATGGAATGGTTGTCTGGTTTGATCCCTTCCTGGAAGACTCTGATAAGTTAATAGATGATTCATACTCTCAGTATGCAGTTCGACCTCCTTCAGTTTGTGCTTTTACTTCCCAAAATTGTCCAGAGAAAATTGATGTCTTAATAACAACTGGGAATGAACATACTCATTTTTCTTCTTTTGTTCTTCTTGGAAAAAAATATGGATTCGATATTCCAATTGTTACTCATGCAATGCATACTAAAAAGTTTAAATCTCTAGGCTTCACTTCAATTTATCCCGTTGGAAAATCATTAAAACGAAATGCTATCTCTTTTTTAACGATTTTGGGTGTAGTTTCTTATCAAACAGCTTCCTATGTTGTAATTAATAATACTTCAGGTGAAACAATCATCTTCTCTTCTCATGGAATGACTCATAGTGCTTTTGAAGATTTAGTAGAAGATCTCAGAAAAGTTGATGCTTATTTCACTCAAGGTATTTTTCTTTTTTCTTTTTTCTTTTTACTTTTTTCTCCTTTTTCAAACTTTTAAATGGATGTTAACTGTTTACAAATAGTTGAATTTCCTATTTATTCAAGATTTGGAATCTCAAGCTTATTATTTGGTCCTCCAAATTCAACAGTTAATGAACATTTTGATCAAATTAAAGAATTATCAATGAAACGTGGATTAAAGTGTATATTACCGGAACATGATTTATATTCTCAACTTGTAAGCTTTTTTTTTTTCAAAAAAAAGATGAAAAGAAAGAAAAAAGAAAGGAGAAAAAGAATAAGAAGAAAGAATCAGAAGAAAGAAATTGATAATGAAATTGAAATCAATAGGTTCAACCTGTTTTAAAAATGTCTATTCCTATTAGTATTGCAGGAAATTGGAAAGAATTTAGTGAAAGAGTAGAAGAAAGTGAGTTAATACATGATGTAAAACTCATAAATCCTGGTCTTGGAGAAGTTGTAACTTTGTAGTTTCATTATAGATAATATTTTTTCTTGTTAAATGATTTGTTGATATAGAACTTGAAATAAATTTCAATCCATTTATTCTTTTTTCCTATCAAGATTTTTTTCAAAAACACCTATAATATTAACATTTCAAAGATTTGATATTGAGCCAAAAATCTCTTGTTCTTGTTGAAGTAAATAAGAAAGATGCTTCGATCATCAAGATCACATCAGAAATTGATTTTGGAACTCAGTTTTCTCTTTGAGTTTGTATTTTTTTTTCTTCTTTTTCAAAAGGGTGGAAAAAACTTTATGGCTTTAGTGAATCCAAAGATTTTGTTTGTTTGGTTGGTTGTTTATTGAGTTGTTTTATGAGTTCATTGTTTCAAAAAAAAAATTGAATCAGAGTTTGGTTGGGTCTTCAACGAAAAAGAGAGCATTAGAGAAAAAGGGAAGAAAAGGAGGGCAATAGAGAAAAATCAAAAAAAAAAGAGAGCCTTTTGAAAAGGAAAAAAAAAGAAAAAAAATGGCGATTTTTGTTATTTTCTCACTCCTCGCTTACCTTTCACTTCTACTTCCCGCTTCAAAGGTTTCTTTTTTATATAATTTTTCTAAATTTAAAACTTTTTATTAAATGTTTGAAATTTTGAATCTATGAATGTTTTTTTGAAAAAAAAAATCACATTTCTCTTTTTTTTTTTGAAAGAAAGGGAAAGGAAGGGATAATTAATTTTTTGGAAATTTTTTTCTTCTTTTTTTTTCGCCTTTAAGGATCTTATTTGAACCCTAATACTTGTTCATTTCTTTGATTTATTTCATTTTTCTATTTTTTTGTTTTCTATTGTTGTAATTTTATCTTTTATTGATTGTTTTTTTTTCTTCAGCATTAATTTTGAATTTTTTTTTTTTTCATTTATCCCCTTTAAAAACTTTTTACAAACAATCTCAAACTATTTTTGATTTCTATAGGCAGCAAAGCTTGACTGTTCAAATGAATTATCAGAATTATATAATAAAGAGCTGTTAATCCTTCAGGTTTTTTTTTTTTTTTTTTTTGTCAAAAAAAGAAGAAAATTTAATTGATGTTCAAAAAATACAAAAAGAATATCCCAAAAGATCTGTTCCAAACCAATATTTCAACTATCTTTAAGGTAAAGAATCTTTATTCATTTTATTTTTTAAAAAAAAACATTCAAAAAACCATAGATCGAATCATTATGTTATGACTCTGCTTCCCATTTCTGCCAAACAAAAATCCCATTTTTTGTTGATGATATGAAAGAAGCTGAAAATAACAGTCTCTTTTTTCTCTCTTTCCATTTCTCTTTTATTTTCTGCAATCCATTAAAAAAATTTATTTTATAGTTCATAAACAATTGGAATCTATTTCAGTTAATGATTTGTTCTCTGCTTTACATTTAAATCCTGATCAAATGTGTTCACTTTATAACATGCTTCATAGCACATCATGTTTTGAAGGTAATTTAATTTAATTTAATCATTACTCTCAACTTCTATTAATCCTAAAATTTACATTTTTAAATAGGGTTTGAAAAAATTATAGAAGCCCAAGTCTCTAATATTAATATTAAGTACCCCTTTTTTTTCAAACCCACTCAATAACTTTTCTTTCTTTTTCTAAAAATTCTTCACTTTAATTTAGGAGAGCTATTCCAACATGTACAAACTCTTTCTTGTATTTTAGTGATATCATTAAATCTTCAATTTTCCAAGTTTTTTTTTTTTCTTTCCCTCTCTTTTTTCTTTTTTTTCTTTCATATTTACTTATTTAAAATAGAAATGGAAAGAACTTTTTCAACATCTCCAACATGAATTCACACTTGAAGGTTTTAAAAGAAAAGTTGGAAACGATCTTGAAAGTATTCATTTCTTTATTTTTTTTTAATAGAAAGAAACCCAAAATAAATAAATAAATAATTAACAAAATTAGAATTATCAGAGATAGAGAGTAAATATGATTTAGAATGTTTAATTTGTACAAAACAGAAAGCTCTTTTCTCATCCGCATGTTCCTTATTTGATGAAAAAGAATTTTGTAATCTTTTTATTTTTTTTTTTTCCAAAATTTTAAAACCGAAATTATAATTTTAATTACAATAATAGTTGAACTCATCCACTCTTCCTTTGATAATCAATTATTCAATCAAGAAAATTATTTTTGTAATCAAGTCTTTGAAAATCCTCTCACTTCTAAATATGTATCAGATCTCCCAAACCGAAGACTTGGATCAAATTGCAAGTAATTGTTTTTTTTTTACATTTTTTTAAAAAAATATATATCTCAATGTTTGAAATTATTTTCTTTTAAAAAAATAGTTCATGTTTTCATTTAAATAAACGAGAAGTAATTGATGAAACTTCTCGTAGTACTACCAAGATTCGTCTCTCACTTAAAAATAAAAATGATACTTCTTATTATGGAGGATACTATGACTATGATGATGAGATGATGTAAATTTTTGTTTCTTTCTTTCTTTCTTTCTTCCAAAAATAAAATTAGATCTAATATTATATTATAAAAAATTGATTTAGTGGTGATCACCTTGGAATTCATTCATTCACAGTTTGGGACATTCTTGCTATACTTTTATTTATTACAGTTTGCTTATCAATGGTTATTGCAGGAATTTATTTGTTATCAAAAAAGTTCAAAAATGTAATTTTTAATTCATATCCTTATTAATTATTATTATTTTTTTAAATGAATCAATTTTTTCTTTTTTTTTTCTTCAACACAGAGACAAGATGCTTATCAAAGACAACCTTAAAAAGAATGAAGTTAGAATGAAAGAAAAAAGTTGAATTTAAATTTTAATGATGATGTATAACCAATCGAATCCCCTCTAATGTTTTTTATGAAGAACCCAACAAATTGGAGATTTCATTTGCTTTTGTAACATAACCGAAAATCATCAATAAAAACAAACTAGAGGCATTTTTTTCCCTTCATTCTTGTTGACTTACTTAAAACATTTCACAAATTAATTGTTAATTGGATCTAAACTCGTGTGAAGTATTTTTTTATTTGATTCTTGAATTCTTTTATTATTCCATCATTTCTTTATAAATCATTTTTTTTCAGGACCATCTCATAGATTATTGATTGAATCCTTCATTATTAATTACTTTTTTTGATTCTATTAAACATCAAATAATCATTATTTCATCCTACTTTTCAATAAAGAGTTCTTAATCAAAAACAAAAAATTCAACAAGTCATTGAAATTTGAATTTTAAAGTTTAAAAGAATTCATTCATTCAAAAGCATTCTTCAAAAAAAAAACTTCAACAATTACTAATAGAACTCCAATAAATAAATATAAAGGAAAAAAACTTCTTTCTTTCAAATAACAAAATTTTTTATTTCCTTTCATTACTTATCTATTGTATGTTATTTGCTTCCTATCCTCTTTGAAAACATTTGAAAAATCCAAATTCGAATTGCTCCTAATTCATACTTAATATCTCCTATCAAAACTCACAATACCCTCATTTTAATTCTTTTCAATTCATTCAACTGATTCATCTTATATTTATTGAGTTTGATTTTGTATAGTTTATAATTCATTTCATTTGAATTGCTTGATTTCTTTATTTTCTTCGTTGGAGTTGTCCTAAATCAAAACAAAAACAAATAGGAAAAAAAAAAAATGTTTCTGCGCGTTGTCATTGCCTTGCTTTTCTTTGTCGCCTCAATTCACTCCAAGGTAAACTCTTTTCATTTCTCATTTCTTTCAAGCATAAACAATTATTTTAAAAAACAAAGACAATTATTGAACAAATATAACATAATAAAATCAATTCAATAAATTCAATAAATTGAATAAATGACATGAAAAAAAGAACTAAAAATGAAGAACTAAAAATGAAGAATTTATAGGAAATGAAAGTCAATAAAGCTTTCAAGAAAGAAATTTAAAAGAAGAAAAAAGAGTTATAAAAGTTTTATTTTTTTGAAAAAAAACTTATAATTTGAGCAAAATGAGAAAGAAACAATTATTAAATTATGAAAATTTTAAAGAAAAAAAAAAAGCAATTAATTCGAATTGCTTTGATGAAAAAAAAAAATTTTAACATTAATTAACTTTGATTTATTGATTCAATTCAAAATAACTTGAACATTTCACTAATCTTTATTTTTTTTTTTAAAAAAATGATAGAGGGCGTTGTATGATGAGTATCTTCAAATGTTTGATATGTTGTGCTTAACAAATATGCTTAGTGACCCTAATGCTAAAGCTGCACTTCAATCCCTTAAGGTTTGAGTTTTTTCTTTTCTTTTCTCTCTCCCTTTCTTCAATTTCTTCATAACATTTTTTTTTTTCAGGATGTAAAAATTGCTGATAATGGAGCTCTCATTAATCTTGGTGCTTTAGAACTTTCTGTACCTTTTTCTTTTCCTTTCTTTTCTTTTCTTTTTTGTGATTTGCAATAATTTTTGAAAAAAAGGATCATGTTGAATGCATAACTGCAACATCAAAGGTTTGTGGTAATCAAGTTAAAGTGTTTCCTCCTCGAGATCAAATCTCTTCCCAAGTTAGCACAATTAGTAATTTTTTTTCTTTCCCCTTTTTTATTTCGAATGCAATTCAATGATGAATTCAAAATTAAACAGCTTCAGAAATTTCTCAAATGAGTGATACTCAAGTTCTTAAATCTCTAAATGTTGATATTGATGGTTTATGTACTTCAATGATTCAAATGGAGAATGCTTTGTCTCCCTATCAGGCATGTCTTGAAAAAAATGTCAATGGTATCAATTTATTCCAAATTTCATATTGAAAAGAAAAATTTTCAAATATTTTCTTCTTCAAACAAAACCAACAAAAAAAAAATTCTTTTAGCACTTGCTGCGATACCCCAAAATATTAAAAGTGCGGTACTCGGTTTCCTTGAATTAACAAACCCAACAGGATCAAGTGCTTTTAATTTTGATTTAGGGTTTTCTTTTTTTTTTAAAAAAAAAATAACAATTTCATTTTTAAAGCTAAATTAAAATAAAATGAAAACAAAAGTTCTGCATTGGCTCTTTCTGCAGGATGTGATGCATTTCAACATCAAGTCGCAAATGCCCTTCGATCTCAAATTGCATCAGATGTTCCTTCTTCTTCTTTTTTACCCCTTTTTGTTAACAATAATTTCAAAAAAAAAAAAAAAAAAAAAAAAAAAAAATAGTTTTGGACAACACTTTTAACAGATGCTTTATCAAACTATGATTTAACATCTTTTGATGACAAAGTTAACTCAGATTTAAATGCAAGTATGATTTTTTTTTTTTTTTCCAGCTATTTTTAATTATTTCAATGATGAAACTAATCAATTTCCTTTAAAGATATGGGCAACCTTGATACATGTGTAATCCCAATTGATTTGATTTGTATTCAACATGAAGCAAATTATTCAAGTACTTGTCAACTAGCTTCCCAACAAGATTTTGATTTTACTTCTAATGCACCAATTAGTGGAACTGGAAGTATTTTTTTTTTTTTTTTTTTTTTTTTTTTTTTTTTTTTTTTTTTTTAAAACAAAAAGAATAAGAAATAAAAACCCAATTCAACTTTTAGAGGGATCAAATTACCTCAATTCTTTCCAAGAATTTTCGAGTACAACAGATCAATATCCTTGTTCAGATGTTTTTGCAGACTCATGTTATGGCAGCTACTTGAATATTCCTAACCTTGATTTGACAACAAATTGCTTGTATTTTTCTTTTTTATTTTATTTATTCCTCTTTCTTTTTCCCATTTTTTTAAAAAATAATTTTGAAGGTCCTTAAGTTCCCTTTCTCCTTCCAATCCTGATGATGGAAATAATGGGGATGGTAATGGAGATGGCAGTAATGGAGGAGATGACAACGGAGGAGATAATGGAAATAATGGAGGGGACAATGGAGGAGATGATGGAGGAAATGATAATAGTCAAAATGGTGATGTTGATGTTAATCACCCCTCTCCAACGTAATTATTCAATGCTTTCTATTTCCTTTATTTTATTTTATTTTTTTTTAAAAAAAACACGAAAAAATTCACTTTCTCTTTTTTTTTTAAAAAAATACCATCATTTAAGTGATTTGAATGATCCACTCAAAGAGTAATTTCATTTTCATTTTTTCATTTTTCATTCATTTATTTAACAATTCAAAATAATAATCCAAAATTTTATATCTAGTGGTCTTTCTTCTGGTACAGTTGCTGTGATTGTGATTGTTGTTCTTGGAGTTGCTATTGCTGTTGCAGGAACAGTTTTCATCCTATACCGACGAGGATACATCCCTGTATTTTTTTCTTTCTTTTCTTTTCTTTTCTTTTTTCTTTTCCCTTTCCTTATTTCCAATGTTCTTTCTTCATTAAATTTTTATCTTTCTTCCCAAAAAGATTCACCGTGATTATCAAGTTCAACTCGAATAATCCATGTTTATATATACCCAAAAAGATAAAAAGAAAAAATGTTTTTAGTAGTTAAATAAAGTGTTTATTATTTTTATTTTATTTTATTTTATTTTATTTTATTTTTGCAAAACTTAATGAGGGACAAAAAACCGTTTTTCATTCATAAGAAGAGTTGTTTCTATCATTTTGGGCTTCTTGGGTCTTTACAATTAAATCTTTGAGTTCTGTTGAAATGGCATCAGCTTTTTTGGGCAACGCTCCCCATTGTTCAGCCACTCTTTGTTTAACCTATTTAATATTGAGTTAAGTTAAGAAAGAAAATCATAAATGAAAGATAGAGGAAAAAGAAGAAAGGTACTTTGTCAAAATTGTCCCATGTTGGAACTTTTCCTTTGTCATAAACAACTTTCAAAATGTTTTCACCTCCGTTGGAGGAACTTTTTGGATAAACTTTTGGGATCTATTTGAATGAAAGTAAATAAATAAATTAATTAAAAAATGAAAAATAAAATAAAATAAAATAAAATAAAATAAATTCAATTAATATTGTTCAAACCTGGTTCTCAGCAATGACTTTAAGTTCTCCTGGAAGACTAAATTTATTTGGATCTGTTTTGGGTGCTTTCATTATATCTCTATTGTTTTTCAGAAATTATTTAGTAAGGCCAATCCAATAATAAATTAATGAAAATTCACCTTTTAGTTCCATCTTTATAAGTAATATGATTTAGTTTTGTTGCAAAGCTCATTGTATCTCGATTTACATTTTGAAGTAAGTTTCCTCCCATTCCAAATGCAAGATTTTGAGCAGAATATCCTTCTTCTAATATACGATTTAAGATCTCACTAATTACTTTAGGATCAATTCCATCTCCTTGGATAACTCCGGCTCCTTTTATAACTTTGAAACCTTTAGAATTTGTATCACATCCAAAAACTGTTTCAGCGGCCTTGAGTGCCTCAAGAACGACATCTACTGGTTTTCCAGAGTCTGGACGTAACACCATAAAACCACCTCTATTAAGCTGATCATTTTTTTTTTTTTTTTTTTTTGGATTTATTATTATTACCGATGATTGTTATTAATTTAATACCTTTTTAGTTTTCAAACTTGGAAGAACTTTTTCGAGAGCAGCAGAATAATCATATGAATCCATTACTATTGCAAAAACGCCATTTCCAAACTTCTGAATCATATTCTCCATTGCATCCTAATACATATTTTTTTTTTTAGTCAAAAAGAAAAAAAAAGAAAAAAAAAAGAAAATAAACCTTTTCAGTAAGGTATGAAGTCATAACTGAATGTTCGGTTGCAGGAATAGATGTTGCAACTGGTTTTCCATCATTTAATTGAAATTGAGCATAATATGATGCAGTCATTGTATCTGATCCTTCAAAATTCAACTTTTTTTTGGTAAAAAAAAAGTAAGAAAAGAAAAAGAAAAAGAAAAGGAAAGGAAAAGGAAAGAAGAAAAACAAACAAGATGTGCAGTTCCTCCAATAACTGATTGTTCAACACAAGTACAACCACGGAAACCAAAATCATGCAACCGAGAATTAATCAAAAAGTGTGAATCCTCATCAACACTTTTGTGGAATGCTTCTTCAATTTTTGTTCGAACTCTTCTTGATAAAGTTGCAACAGTTGTTGGGTACTTTAATCAGGAGAAAGAAAAAAAAGAATTTTTTATTATTTTTTAAAAAAAATAAAATAACAAGAATAAAAATTACCCAAATTTGTGTTAGTATTGTCTCTAAAAATGTGGCTAAACGACTATATTCTCCTTCAGCAGTGACTTGATAAACAGGGGTTCGAGGATAACAAACTGTTCCTTCAGGTAAAGCTTCCAGTTTAATAGGGAAATATCCTCCTTCTTCTTTAATAAACTATAGTAAAACAATTATTATTTCAATTTGTGACATTCATTAATTTTGCAAAAAAAAAAAAAAAAAAAAAAAATGAAAGATACTTTGGTAAATAAATCTTTTGGAAAAGGGAATTCTGTGAATGCAGTATTATGAGTTTTATAATATTTTTCTGAAAGATCCACATCAGCCATTGTCCAACGTTTTGAAAGATAATTATCCACAATATATCTTATTCCATAGAATACAAGACGTTGATCTTCTTCATCTCTTTGGAATGGTTTTCTGAATTCTCCATAAGCTACCATCTATGATAAATTCCATTTTATTTTCAAATGAATCAAAGAAGAAGAAATAAACCTTTCTTGCATCAGGATATTGTAAAAAGTGGGTTGCTTTATATGAATCAGCTAAAACTCCCATTGGAATAGGAAGTCCATAAAGGTGTCCAGGTGGGAAAATTGACTTTGATTTGCTCTATAAAAAATTTGAAAAGATAGAAGTTAGATCCCATGTCAATCAACAAATCAATATAAATAAGTTTCTTGAAAGAAATAGAATAATAAAAATAAAAAATAAAATAAAAATAAAGATAAATAAAAAATAAGACTTTTGAATGTGAAAACAATCCTTTTTTTTTCTCTGGAATCCCATTGTCGCTCTGAAAAAAAAGAAAATTAAGAAAATTTTGTTCAAAAAAAAATGGGAAGAACAAAAACAAATAAATTGGAGGATTGAAATTGAAAAAAAAATATAAGAAATAGTTCTTTTTTTAGAAAACTAAAATGTTATTTTAAAACTTTCTCTTTTTCTTTGTGTATATTGTTTTCATTAAAAAGACAAATAAAGGGTTTACCTTCTTAGATTCCTTCTCTCTTTCTTTTTTCTCTTTCTTCTCCTTCTTCTCTGCTGCCTTCTTCTCACTCTTTTCTAATTTATCTTTCTTCTCTTTTTTCTCCTTCTTCTCTTTCTTCTCATCCTAATTAACCAAAACAACAACAAGTTATATTAGTAATTATAAAAGAAACAGTGTTTATAAAGAATAAAAAAAATGTTAATATTGTAATTGTAAAAAATTAAAATGAAAATTAAAATGAAAGTAAATGAATTCAAACCATGATTGTTTCTTGTTGTTGTTGTTGTTCCTCTTCTTCTGTCTTCTTATTTAAAGAGTTTTTTAAAGGACTAAGTTGTTTTCTAGAATACAAGAAAAGAATTAGACTAAGGGGAACAAAGGTCAAACTCGACTCAGGTCCTCATTTATTTTTTCACAACACCCAAAATTTTGTATAAATAATGACTAATACAACATCAATATGAAATAAAGATTGATTTCATAGACATATGTATGTTTTTATGAGAATGAAATGTATAGTTTTAATATTGATATAAGTAGAGATAAGTGGGATAAAAAAGTCAAAGATGGAAGGATAAAGGACAATTCAACCCCAAGAAATAAATAAATAAACCAAATCCTTCAAATTTTTACTAATCCATTTCATTCTAACATTCTAACATTCTCAAATGTATTAACTCTTATTATAATTCTATTGTATTCTTATTAGAATTGTAATTATTGCGATGTTCAAGAAGATTAATTATTGGAAAAAAAAAAAAACTTTGGTCATTATTTTTTTTTTTTTCTGTTTTGGTTCAATTTTTTTGGGATTTTTTTATGAAAATATTGTTCAAATTCATTCATTATTGCAAAAAATAATGGTAGGATTTGATAATTTTGAGTGTTTATGAATGAATTTGAGTATTTTTTGGATGATTTTAGAAGGATTTTGAAGGATTTTGAGTGATTTTTGTTTGATTTTTGAATGATTTTGAATGATTTTTGCAAAGAAAAAAAGGCGGGAAAAGTGAAAATCAAAAATAAAAATGGCTTTTTTTTTTTTTTCTTTTCTTGGAATCCAATTTTTTGGTATTCCCAAAGCCTCTTTTGAATCAAAACAAACCAAGTCTTATAATGAAATTCAATATTATCCTTCTTTATTGATTTTATTTTATTTTATTTTTGTTGCTTTTTTGCTTTTGAGCAAAATTTTGCAGAAAAATAAATTAAAAAATCTTGAATTCTTTGAACCATTGATACACTTTTTTTTTTTTTTGCCTGTTTTGATGGATTTTGAG
>Ga0209960_1003783_pt1 | contig 12480 bp, 16 predicted proteins | sample ThiBiot_500_plan_2_FD_183947 | JGI IMG/M metagenome (GOLD analysis project Ga0209960, IMG submission 183947) | Wastewater bioreactor microbial communities from Cape Town, South Africa - Thiocy_expt_500_plan (SPAdes) | ecosystem: Engineered > Bioreactor > Thiocyanate-remediating >... | reverse complement strand
GGGAAAAAAAAAAAAAAAAAAAAAAAAATTCAAAAAAAATTTAGAAAAATTGTTTTTTCTGGAGCTTCTTTTGCTTAAGTAAGAGCAACAATTTGTTGGATGCAGCTGCACAAGCTTCGTGTTGATGAATAGCTTTATGGAGAATGGACTCAAAGTCTACATAAATAACAAATGGTTGACAAACTGTAATTTATCTCAAGTTAATAACAAGAACCAATAAAGCCACCTCAAGAGTTGGAAAGAGAGCAAATTTCAAAATCATGTTTTCTCATCTTTCAAAGTTGTTGCAATATCCTCTCGAAAGCAAAACATGAGCCATATGGGAATTAAAACATATCAAATCCATTGGTTTATTACAGTCATTGCATTTGTGTGTTGTGAGGCTTTTCTTTGTGAGTTATATCTTCAAAAACTATTTTACTATGCAACTTTAGTGTGACCTTCTCCCTAACACAAAGGATGCAACATTTTGAAAATTCGTAAACTCCATGATTGATAAAATCAAAGACTTTAGACGTTTTTGGTCCTGTGTATTCTGAACAAGTACATCGTGCTTGATGGTCAGCCTCGATTGTGTTTAACATATCTTTAAGGTTGATGTCTTAGGTAACTATTTCTTAGATTTCTGAAATTTCTTGAGAGTATAATCTTTTTGTCATTCATTTCGTTCTATTTCTTTCATTTAAAGAATGTAAAAAAAACAATTCTAGGTTTTGCTATTCTTAGCACCTCTCCCCTCACAGGAGCGATATTGATCAATTACCCTTCGAAAAAGATGAAAAGGTAGTTAAATTTTAAACCTGGATTTCTTGCTTGGTTTGTTCCTGGTCGAATTTTGGATGTATTAGAAGAAATGTATACGAATGATGTGTTATCTCTGCTTTAGAATTGATCAATTCTATTTTGTTTCCCGAGATTTTAATTGAGCGAGAACCTTTCAAAAATGTTGAAAAATTACCTCAACAATAAAAATCAAAACTTTAATAATTTTTTTGATTTACAACACCTTTTGAAAAGTTTTCAAAAAAAAAGAATTATTGAAGTTCGAAAATCTAGACAAATGAAAAAAGTAGACAAAATTTTCCAGACAACGAAAAAAAAAAAAAAAAAAAAAAAAAATTTCCAAAAAAAAAAAAAAAAAAAAAAAAAAAAAAAAAAAAAGTTTTCACTTTTGGCACGATTTTCTCCATCAGAAGAGCTTGTTCATCCCTCATCCTAAAGAAACTTTGTGATATCTTGCTTCCTCAACTGATAGATTTACATTTGAAAGGAAACATAAATGGATTTTAGATTAGATTTAGATTCGATTTTGATTTTTTTTTAAGCAAGATTTCTCGAGTTTTTGAACGCATAATTTATTTTTTTGCCAAAACCTTTCAAAAAAAAAAAAAAAAATCGTGGATTTTGATCTCATTCATTCTCTTAATCTTTATATCAATTTGATCATAAACTATCTGAAACTATCATAGTTTTAATCACCATTTAATAATAATTTATCATATTTTAGAACAATTTTGTATCAAATATTCATTTGAGATAATTGGAAGAAAAAAGTTTGAAAATTGATTTAAAAAAAAATGTGAAAAGTGAAATTCTTTTGGCAAAAAAAAATGATTTAGAAAAGAATTATAATTGTTTGTTTGATGAAACAACAAAACGAATAGATAGTTTAGAATATTTGAAGTTGAGATCCTTTAGATTATGAATGATCAATTGAAGGAATTTCAAAAGAAAGATTTATTTGTCTGAATAATGACATGAATTATAAAAATTTTCAACCATCAATCTATATTGATCTTATTTTTCCATCAAGTCAAATTGTAATTGAAATTGAAATACAAAGTTCTTATTCAAAACTAATTTAGAGAAAAAAGAAAAATGAGCTTCTTAAATTTTGTTGCCAAAACTTCTATTGCTCTTGGTGTTGCAGGAACAATTTTAAATGCCTCTATGTATAATGGTATGTTTCTTATTTTCTTATTTCTTATTGCTGATTCTTGATTTTTTTGTTTTTTATTTCATTAATTCATTGAAAAAATTAATGAAATCTCATGGAAGAAACTTAAAATCAAATATAAATATGATGGGGAAATAATTTATGGTCAATCTAATAATATCAATCAAAAAAAAAAAAAAAAAAAAGTTGAAGGAGGACAACGTGCCGTTATTTTCAATCGTCTTGAGGGAGTTCAACAAAAAGTTATTGGAGAAGGAACTCACTTCATCATTCCATGGCTTCAAAGACCAGTTATTTTTGATGTTCGTATCCGCCCACGCAGAATTGAAACACAAACTGGAACAAAAGGTTTCCTACTTTTTTATTATTCTCATTTTTTTTAAAAAAAAATTCTCTTTTGAAATAAAATATATTCTAAAAAAATGAATCAATTCTTTAAAAGATATGCAAACTGCAAAAATTACTCTTCGTATTCTTCACAGACCAGATGTTGAATTTTTACCACATATTTGGCAACAATACGGTGTAGATTATGATGATCGTATCTTACCTTCAATTGGAAATGAAATCTTAAAAGTAATTTTATTTTATATTATTTTTATCTTTTATTTTTTATTGTTTTCAAACTCAAAAATTAAAACTATTAGGCAACTGTTGCTCAATTTGATGCTTCAGAATTAATCACTCAAAGAGAATTGGTTTTTTTTTTTTTTTTTCTTTTTTTTTTTTTCTTTTTTTTTTTTTTTTTCTTTTCTTCTTTTTCCTTTCTTTTCTTTTATATTAATATTATTTTATTGCAGGTCTCAATGAAAATCCGTGAAGAATTAGTTAAAAGAGCCAAATTCTTTAACTTACAACTTGAAGATATTTCAATTGTAAGTTTTCATTTTTTTCTTCTGTTCTGTTTTGTTTCATCTTAAAAACACAACAACGATCATTCAAATGAAAAAAACAAAAACAAAAATTGTGAATAATATTTTAATCATTTAAATAAATTTTTTAGGTTGATTTAACTTTCGGTAGAGATTTTACTCAAGCTATTGAACAAAAACAAGTTGGTACGATTTTTTTTCCCCTCTCCCCTTTTTTTCAAAAAAAAAAATCATTTCTTTGAAATTTATGCCAAACTTTTTTTTCTTTTTTTTTTTTTAAAAAAAAACAGCCCAACAAGAAGCTGAACGTGCCAAATTCGTCGTCGAAAAAGCTGAACAAGAAAAACTTGCAGCAATTATTAGAGCAGAAGGTGAATCTACAGCCGCCGTTTTAATTTCTGAAGCTTTACAAGAATCTGGTGCTGGTTTGATTGAATTGAGAAGAATTGAAGCATCAAAAGAAATTGCCCAAACCCTTTCTCAAGCTAAGAATGTTACATATTTACCATCAGGAGGTGAAGGCAAATCTCAAAACTTATTATTAAACGTTGGAACTGAAGGAAGATATTAAACAATAATAAAAAAAAATCAATGGAATGAGAGATTTTCAATATATAGATCATTTTTATAAAATTTCAAACTTTATTGCTCTTTTTTTTTTTTTTCTATTTTGCTTCAAAATTTTTTTTTATAACTTTGGACCATTCACATTTTTCTCAAGTTTCATTGACATAAAACCTTTATCAAAATTTGCTAAGAGTCTATGTTTTTCAGAAGGTGCTCCACCAAGAGGATGAAGTGTATCTCCTTTTATTTTTATTTTCATTTATTTGTTCGTTGTTTGATCAAAATTGCCAAAAGAAAAAAAAGAAAAGAAAAAGAAACCTGGAAGAGCTATGACTGTCGTTCCATCATCTCTTGAAACAAATTCTGGTTGTATAGGGAAAATTCTCTTTTTTTTTAAAAAAAAATTTTGTTATTTATTCTTAAGTTCTATATCCTGAGGAAAAAAAAAAAGGAAAAAAACCTTTGTTTTTGCAACGTTTTCTAATTCTTTAAGATCTGGAATGCTTGATAATTCAGTCATTGTATAAAATTGTGGAGGGATTACTTTAATCTCACGAGCTTGATTTTTTAAGAGTAGTTCAGTTGGTGTTAACCAATCTGTTGTTGTTGATTCAGTGGAATCATGAATAGCAAAAGAAGGAACTTCTTTGATGATTGCAAGAAAGAATTTTGTATCAAAACGTTTTGCTTCAAAATGAGGAGTAATCCAATTTGACCATTCATAAAGACGAGCAACATCTGGATAAATTTTGAAATTTCGACACATCTCTGGGAATGTAGATGCATCTTTATGGACCTATTTTTTCAGAAAAAAAAAAAAAAAAAAAAAAAAAATTGTTCAAAAACTTTTTTTTTTAAAATAAAATAAAAGAATACTTTTTCTCTCCAAGAAAAGAGATCTTTCAAAGAAATTGAAGGGAGAACATCTTCAGGTTGAGCTAAAAGAATTCCAGATTCTTCAAAAGTTTCTCTAATTGCTGCAATTCGAAAAGATAAATGTGGCATTGAGATTCTAATTGATATTAATTTTTTGTTGATTTAATTATTTTTTTTGAATTTGATGAATAAAATCTCACGAAGATTCAGGTAAAATATCTTTCCAATGAACCTCTTCATCATATTTATCAACTGCACCACCTGGAAATACGTGAACACTTTGTTATTATTATTGGAATTAATATTGAAATTTCAAACAAGAACAATCTAAATCCAAAAATATTTCTTACTCTGGCATGAATTTCATTGTTGAAGATCTAAATATAAATAATATTGATTTATTTTGAAACAATTATGATGAAAAGAATTGAAAAAAGAAAACCTTTTCATCATTAAGATCTGGAAAGCAGATTCTGCAGGTTTTGCTTGACATGGTGCAGCCAAAATAATTCTATTTTTGAAATTCAAAAAAAAAAAAATAAAGAAGAAGAAATTAGAAAGAATACAATCAATTGTAATTTCACATCAAAATTAATCAAATATATAAGAATAATCATTGGAAAAACAAAAGTATAAAGAGAAAGATTTCAAACGTTGCTGCTCTTCTCAAAGCCATCATTGATCACGTGATTTAAAATAAACAAGGATTCGTGCGTAGATAAAAAAAAAAAAAAGATTCTGAAAACAAAAGAAATTTTACTCAAAGTTGAATTAGAAAGATAGGAGTAGATGGTTTTGAATTGCAGTTCAGCATTTCAAAAACTAACCCCCCACTTATAAAGTTTACATTAATGCAATCATATAAATAGCCAAAAGGACAACTTTTTTCGAACCAACTTTATTTAATTTTTTCTTCTCTCATTGTGTGGTGTGCTCTTCCTCTTCGCTTTTTCTTACAATTCCAATAATACAAATATTTCCAAAAAATTCCAAAACTTCAAAATTGAATAAATAAATGTTTGAAAATATAAACTCAAGAAAAAAAAAATTGTGGTTGTGGTCTGAAAGTCGAAAAAAAAAAAAAAAAAAGTGTTTCATTTTTGTTTCATTTTTTCATTTTTTTTTTTTTCCAGCTTTGACTTTTTTCTTGTTTGACTTCTCTTGATAACCATGTCAGATCATTTCTTTGTTCTTTCTTTTCTGATTTGTTTGCTTGCTTTTCTCTTGACTTTATTGTTTATTTCTTTCTCATTTCTTCTTTTTTCTTTTTTTTTGTTTGCTTTCTTTGTTTTAATGCTTCGTTTGATGCTTTTATGATTGCTTTTTTTTGACCGTTGAACCTCTTTGTGGACGGAAACTCGAACCTTGTCTCCTAACTTATTACTGATTTGAGCCTCAAGTTGATTTTAAATGATGTGAAAGGAGTTTTTCAAAGTTTCTTCTATGTTCTTCTATGTTCTTTGTGCACGTTGCTTGACGTAACTTTTTGAGGTTTGCTATTTTTATAAATAACAAAGTATATAATAACGAAAAAAACTCTTTTTCTTTTCTTTTTCAAAATTCAATAGCTATTTTTCTATTCTTTTTGTAAATCAATTGAATTAAATTCTTTCTAAATGGATGTGCAAATAATTTACCAAGGAACTACTATTAGTATGCTTCAAAATGAGGTCACAAAACAAAATTTGATTGCTGGATTTCGACTTCAACATGAACCAAATGTTTTAAGTTCAATTCAACAAGGAATTAGACATGTTCGATACTTTAATCAAGATGGAGTTTGCGAATATCTTCTACCTGGAGTCGTTTGGACTTTAGAACTCTCAAATACTTTGGTTGGAATTCCTCAAAATCTACCTGACATTATTCATAGTTCAGGGACAACTTATGAGAACTCACACACAGGAAATACTTACCTACTTGTACCTGGAACTCAAATTTTGAAGAGAGTCAATCGCGCAACCAAAATGATGGCTTGGGCACATTGCGATGGCGCTACAATGGTTGCAGATAGACGCTTAGATGTTCAAATATTTATAAATGGAGTTGGATATGGACTTGGTGGTGCGAGTCCAGGAGGGAATGGAACGGCTCTTTCGTGGACTCCTACTCTGGTACCAATGATTGCAATGGCTTCGACAACTTTACAACCTCAAGCAAATGATCATTTGATAGATGTTCGGTTCAAAACTGGCTGTGGAACTGGAGAAGTGAGAGTGTATGCTGTCAGTCTTATCGTCATGTTCTTTTAATGTAATTAAAGCTCAAAAACAAACTTTTTTTTTTTCAAAAATTGACCTTAAATTTCAAAGATTTCAACAAAATAATTTTTCTTAAAATTGCTCAATTTCAAACCAGAAAAAAAGTTCAAAAAAAAAAAAATCACTTTTCCACCTTTTTATTAATTGAACTTATTGAATAGGTGGAAGAAAGAAAAAAGAAAAACAAAAAAACAAGTCAAACAATGCCACTGATTGCTTTCCGAACAAATAGAATCCAAATCTTATTAAAACCTTCATTTTTACGGTTCTATTCCTCTTCACACCACTTTCAACCATCAAACTCTATTTTTCAGATCTCTAGAAGGCAATTTGCAAGAGAAATTCCTAAAAGAAATCAGAATCGGAAAAGTAAAGGAAATGGAAAGCAAGTTGGAAGTTGGAAATCAATAGCAAATCAAGAGTATTTGAAGAATCAGCTCTCAAAGATCTCACAAAGATTTACTGAATGGGATGAAAGATTAAGAGTTGGTTCTTATGGGCTTGAAAGTAAAATTTTATTTTTTTTTTCATTCAAATATTTATTGATTTATTTAATTTTTGAAACTTATTGATTCATTTTAAATTTATAGGAGTTTCAATTCTTAAAGTGATTCTGGGAGTACTCGGGACATCATTCCTAGCTTTTCTAATTTTTAAAGAACATATTTTTTCATCTCTTGGGAGAGGAGGAGCTGAAGTTGCTGCTGAAGTTGTAAAATCAGAAAAATTACAAAAACAGGTTTGATTTTAGTTTGATTTCATTTTATTTTCTTTTTTTCAAAATTTATAAAAAATTAAAAATTATATTCAAGGTAAATGAATCAGTTGCAGATATTCTTCAAAAGCTTTCCAATGAGGCTCAAACTCATCAAATTTTAATTGAATTATTAGGAAGAATTGGAGATGATCCTAAAACACATAATGTTACCCAAGATATTGCAAAGGTTCTTATTACTTTATTATTTAATTTTTAAGAAATCTAAACCAAAAACTTTTTAAATTCAAAAGGAAGCATTAAGGAAACTTTTAAAAGAAGAATGGGTTAAAAAGGAAATGGAAAATTTTGTTTTACAAGTCCTCAAAGTATTTTTTTTCTCTTTTTGTTCTTTAATTTTAAAATTCATGGACAATGAAAAAAAATGACAGGATTTATCTCAAAATGAAGAAGCAAAACAAGCACTTTCATCTTTTTTCCAAGAAGTTTTAAGTAGACAAGATCTTCAATCAACTGCTGGTTTATTTCTTTTCTTTTCTTTCTTTTTTCTTTTTTCTGTCATATTGAAGTTAATAATATTCAATCATAGGAACTGGAATTAGAAAAGCTGTTAAATATGCAATTGTTGGAGCACCCAAAACTGTTCCAAAAGTAGAAGAAAAAACAGATAGTTCAACAAATTGAAATTTGTAAATAATCCACCCAAAGAAAATAGTATATATATATCTAAAGCTAAAGAACAAATTGAATTGAATTGATACTTTATTCTTTATAAATTCTTTCATTCTTCCTTTAATGATCTTTATTCTTTTCTAAATTTCTTGTAATGATTGATAAGTCCATTTGTTGAAGAATCATGAGAAGTAATTTTACTATCTCCATCCAATTCAGGTAAGATAGCTTTAGCTAATTGTTTTCCAAGTTCAACACCCCATTGATCAAAAGAGTTGATGTTCCAAATAATTCCTTGAACAAAGATTTTATGTTCATACATTGCAATTAAGCTTCCAAGCATGAAAGGAGTCAATTTTGGATAGAAAATTGAATTAGTTGGTTTATTTCCAGCAAAAGTCTAATATAAATTGAGTTAGAATTAAAATCCAAATAAAAAAAGAAAAAAAAAAAATTCTAAGAATCAACCTTATGAGGAAGAAGTTTTTCAATTTGATCGGCTGGTGTTCCTATTTTTTGATTTTTTTTTGAATTCAAAAGAAATTAAATTTTAGTAAATAAATAAATACCTGCTTGAACAAGTTCTTCTCTAGCTTCATCAGCAGTTTTTCCTTTCATTAAAGCTTCTGTTTGTGCAAAGAAATTTGAAAGTAAAATTGTATGGTGAACTCCATGAGAAATTGGATTTAATGTATGAACAGGAGCAAGGAAATCACAAGGAATAAGTTTAGTTCCTTGATGAATGAGTTGATAGAATGCTATTTTTTTTTTAAATTTTTTTATGATTTTAGTAAAATAAAAATAAATAAAAAATAACCATGTTGTCCATTGGTTCCTGGTTCTCCCCAAATAACTGGTCCTGTTGAATATTCAACATATTTTCCATCTTTACTAACAGATTTTCCATTTGATTCCATATCTCCCTAATGAAATAAAATTTTAAAATAAATGACAAAAAGAATGAAAAAAAAAAAAAAAAAAAAACTTGTTGGAAGTAAGCAGGGAATCTATGTAAATATTGATCATATGGAAGGATAGCTTGAGTTTGAGCTCCAAAGAAATTGTTATACCAAATACCTAAAAGAGCCAATGTAACTGGAAGATTTTTTTCAAAGGGTGTATTTAAAAAGTGAAGATCCATTTCATGTGCACCAGAAAGTAACGAATTGAAATTGTCCATTCCAATAGAAATTGCAATAGATAAACCAATTGCAGACCATAATGAATATCTTCCACCAACCCAATCCCAGAATTCAAACATATTTTTACTATCAATTCCAAACTTTTCAACTCCAGCTTTGTTAGTTGATAAAGCAACGAAATGTTTTGCAACATGTTTAACCTTGTTTTTTTTTTAAAAAAAAAAAAAAAAAATGAGATGAAATGAAAAAATAAATAAATAAATAAATAAATAAATAAATAAATAAATAAATAAGAAATAATTAAAAAAAGTCTTACATCTTTAGCTTCTTTCAAAAACCATTCTTTTGCTGAGTTAGAATTTGTAATAGTTTCTTGTGTTGTAAATGTTTTAGAAGCAATAATAAATAATGTAGATTGAGGTTTGCATTTTAATAAAACTTCAGCCATATGAGTTCCATCAACATTTGATACAAAGTGAACAGAGATATCACGTCTTGAAAAAGGTTTTAATGCTTCTGTTACCATAACTGGTCCAAGATCAGAACCTCCAATTCCAATATTAACAACATCAGTAATTCTTTCACCAGTATAACCTTTCCATGTACCATCTCTAATTTGATCAGAGAATTCTTTCATATGATCTAAAACCTAAAATTTTCAAAAAAAAAAAAAAAGTTTAAAAAAATTAAAAAAATCAAAAAAAATTTTCAAACAAAAAAGAAGAAAAGAGAAAATCAAACCGAATTAACTAATGGCATAACATCTTTTCCATCTGATTTGATTGGGGTATTAGAACGATTTCTAAGAGCAATATGAAGGACAGATCTATCTTCAGTTGTATTGATTTTTTCTCCTGTGAACATCTTTTTTGCCCAAGAAGCAACATCAGCTTCCTTTGTGAGATTTAATAATAAAGACATTGTTTCTTCATTGATGATATTTTTTGAATAATCAAGAAGAAGAGGTCCTTCTTTTGTCTCAAAACTGAGAGAAAATCTATTAAATTTAAATTCAAAAAATAATTAACTATTGTAATTTCATGAAAAAGAAAGAAAAGAGCAAACTTATCAAATCTTTTGGGATCAGATTGAAACATATTTTTCATTGTAACTCCTGATTTTACTAAAGTTTCTTTATGAGCTTGGAGATCTTTCCAAGTTTGACTTTGAACTGCTTTTGACATCTTTTTGTATCTTTTGATTCTAAATTGTGGATTTAAAAAAAAATAGTTATTTAGAAATTGTTATGATTTCAAAATGAATAAGTTTAGATTTCAAAATGGACATCTCCAATAAATAGAATATGGTTGATGGAGTTATATTTTTTATAAAGAATCAATATCATCAAATTCAAGAACTGAAAGAATGTTGACTTGATTCTCAAATTCCTTCAACTCAAGAACCCCAAAACTCACAATTTCAAAGAGATCTTCAATTATAGATCACTTGAATTCATTCATTCTTTAAAGTTAATCCAAAGAACTTTGAATTGTTTCTTTCAAAGGTATTATATAAATATTTGTAATTTGTTGGGGGATCTAGTTATCATTGAGAAACAATAAGAAATGAATTGGTGAGGTCAATAAAAACAGTTAGATCTGATAAAGAAATTTCTGACACAAACAACAAAAGTTAAAATGACCCAAAGGGAATGTTCAACAAAAATTATCTTTAAAGATCTAAAAGTTAGAAATTTAAATTAAAGATATAAAGTTATATCGATACAATGTTAATTTATTTGGGTTGTTTGTTATTTCAAGAGTGTGAGAAATTTAAGATCTCAAAATGTTTAGAAAAGTCAAAATGATTGATCATTGAAAAGAAATACAAAAATCTTAATCAAAAGTAATATAATTAGTAATGTAATTGTTTGTTTGTTAACTTTATATAATTGTTGTGTTAGATCACGTCTTTTAATATTTCAAATATGAAAGTCAAAGAATTATAATACAAAATAGCAGAAATGAAGGGGAGAGGAATTTTGCAACGAATTCCTCCACAAAAACAAAAAATTTTAAAATGCATTTAGTTTTTGAAAATAATAACATAATTTCATTAAGAAAAATAAATAAAGCAAAACAAAGCAAATAGATTGTTAACATTGTTAATATGCATTGTTCATAAGCCGTTTATTAGAATTTGAAAGAATTAAGGTTTTAATTTCAAGATTTCAAAAAAATCAAACAGAAAAGAATAAAGAATGAAGACAAAATAAACTGCTAAAACTGTTTTTCATAAATTGTAATAATTAAAATTTACATGAATCTAAATAATTTGATTGTGTTGAGAGAATGTTTATAAAACTTTTGTGAAGAAAGAATGATAAGAAATCAAGAACAACAAGGAATGATAGAAGAAAATTTGAAAATGTAGAAGAATTCAAACATAAGGAGAAGCAAAATTGATTGTTCAAATTGTTTTTTAAAATTATGAATGAATTATAAACTTTTAGATGAATAGAAGAATAGAAGAATAGAAGAATAAGAAATCAGGAAACAACAATATTCGAAATGCAGGAATGATAAAAGAAAACACAAAATCTTGGCTGTTATAATTGCAAAAAAAAAAAAAGAAATTAAGAATTATAAAAATTATAAGTGATATGAATAATAAATAATTAGATTATGTTTACAATTGAATAGAATAGAAGAATAAGAAATCAAGGAACAACAATAATCGCAATGCAGGAATGATAAAAGAAATGAAGGGAAAAAAAATGAAAAACCGCCCTATTTATACACAATTCCACCCGATTTATCTCATTTTTGACCCTGTTTTATCCAATCAGTTGTCAAGTTTGGGGTTGTTTTTTTAGGCTGATTACTAAACCACAACAAACAAAACTTGTAATCAAACACCAAACCAAAACAAGGTCTGATTTGTAAGGCTTCATTGTCCTTCATTGTTCTTGTAGATTTTGAATTTGAGATGGTTTTCTTGTAAATTTGTCTAAAGTGACATTTTGTTTGAGATTGGAAATTTGACAATTTTATGGGTTGATCATCTTGAAACTTGTTGAAACTTAGGGATAAATGAAACGATCAAACTGTTTGTCTTGAATAGAATTGAAATTAAAATGATCTCCAACATTATGTAATCATGTAATTGATGGTATAAGTTTGATCCGAAAGAAGGTTGTAGTCAATTTGAAAAAAATTGCAATTTTATCCTTTTTCACAGACATTTTTTTAATTCTAAAATTCTTGAATCCAACATCAATTTTTTATATTCACATTTTTTCTAATCTAAACATCTTCATTTAGGTAAAGTAGGTCTTTCACCAACTCCTTGAGCATTATCATAAACAGCACAACAAACTTCAAATGCTAATTGATCTGCTTGTTCTTTAGTTTCAGCCTCAGCATAAATTCGAACAACATCTTCTGTTCCAGAAGGTCTAAAAAATTGTTTTGTTTTG
>Ga0209960_1003781_pt1 | contig 12482 bp, 8 predicted proteins | sample ThiBiot_500_plan_2_FD_183947 | JGI IMG/M metagenome (GOLD analysis project Ga0209960, IMG submission 183947) | Wastewater bioreactor microbial communities from Cape Town, South Africa - Thiocy_expt_500_plan (SPAdes) | ecosystem: Engineered > Bioreactor > Thiocyanate-remediating >... | reverse complement strand
AAAAAAAAAAAAAAAAAAAAAAAGAAAAAAACAAGAATCTTAGCCCTTTCTTCTTACAATGAATCAGTGAATTGAACTTGAGTTATGAAACAAACCAATTTTTTGGGAACAAATAGAATGTTAAGAAAAGAAAGAAAAAACCCATCTTTTTCTTTCTTTCTTTCCTTCCTTCTTTCTCTTTTTCCTTTTTCCTTTTTACTTTCTTCCCTTCTTTTTTTTTTGAGTGAGTTTTTCATTTGCAGATTTTATCAACCATCAGCAAAAAATCTCATAAAAATAAAATAAAACAAAAAAACAATCCACAGAAAGATAATAATAATGAAATAAAAATAATTGAATCAAAAAGACATCTTTTATCATTTTTATTTTAGTTTCATTATGATGATTTAAAGGATCAATTATTTAAAAAAGAAAGAGGGAAGCAATGAGAGCAATGAAAAGAAGGGGAAGGGAAGAAACAAGAGAAGCAGATGAGTTCTTTGGAAGAACTTCAACATCTTCAGCAACAGAAGTCAAGTGGACTTCTTGTGACATAGTCATTGCCTCCGAAACAATTTCTCTCTTGAAAGTTGTTTTATAAAAGATTTCATATTCAGCAAAAACTTCAAAAGTGAGGGCAATATCAGTTTCGCCTGTGGTGATAATTTCATTTCCAGAATCTCCAACTGTAATGGAGAATTTAAAGTTATTATTTCCCATATCTGTAAACCCATTTGCTGTTCCAAGGGCAGTGACTGTTCCATCTTGAACTAAATAGCTAGATTGTTGGAGATAATTGACATAGAGATTGGAGATGACGTAGTGATCGACTTGGACATCAGAATCAAAAGAAGCTTGGACGTAGACAAAATCTCCAACCAAAAAGCTATTTTGAGGGGATTGGAAGGTATCATCTGAATGAGTTGCGATAGAACCAGAAATTGATGAATAAACTCTGACAGATGAACAAACATTTGATGTTTCAAGTGTAACACCTGCTGAGGGAGCAGTTAATCCTGAGGGACAGTTTGCACTTCTGCAGCTAATGGCCCATTCAAATGCATAACTTCCAGTAAATGTACAACCGTTTTGAGAAACTCCGGGGAAGTTAAATGTTGTGGTTTGAACACAATCTCCAGAAGATTGGCTACAGTCAACATCAGTGGCAGTAGTTTGACCGATGGAATAGCTTCCAGATACAGTGGGAGCAGCACTTCCTAATTTATAAGGGTAAGAAGCAATTGAAGTGATTGTAATTGAACCCATATCAGTAACTGGGTCGTATCTAGGTTATTTTTTTAAAAAAAATTTTTTTTTTTAACTTTTAAAGAAAAAAGAAAGAAGAAAAGAAAAAAGAAAAAAAAAAAAAAAAAAAAAAAAAAAAAAAAAAAAAAAAAAAAAAAAAAAAGAAAAAAAAAAAAGAAAAAGAAAAAGAAAAAGAAAAAAAAAAGAAAAAAAGAAAAAAAGAAAAAAACTCTTGGTTAGTGAGAATAAAAACAGTTTCTGCAGCACTGATAACATCAACTGTACCATTAACAGTGATAAATCCAGGAAGAGAGACAATTAAACCCAATTTTGATGTGATAGTTCTTGAAAGAGAAGTTGATCTGAAAGTACCAAGTGATTCTTCATATTTCAACCAAACACTTCCTAAAAATTCATCTCTATCTAAATTTTGGTCATCATGAGTAAAACCACAATTATCGTAGAGGTCTGAAACTTGAACATCTGAAGTAAAGACATCTGAACATTGTTGAGCATCAAAACTCTTTGTGAATGGGTTGGATGGAGATGGATATCTGCATTTATCATCAGTAGAAGAGACAGAGGGTCCAAAAACGACTGCGGTGACGATTCTTCCATCAACTCCAGGAACAATAACATCAATATCAACAGTATTTGCAGTGATGGGGCGGATGCTCAATTCACCAGCGTCAGTTGATTCTAATGGAGCAGCAGTTGGGAAAATACAGGAAGCTCCTACAATTTTTCAAAAGAAATAATAAAAAAAAGTTAATTATCCAATTTTTTTAAAAAAATAAATAAAAGACATATATAAGACATACTTTCATCGTTTTCACAACTATCTCCAGTAAAACCGCTTGGACAAACACAAGCGCTATTAATTTCTCTTCCAGTTCCACATTGTTGTGCTATTTTTTTATAATAAAAATTACAGAATATTCAATTATTACTAATATTTTCCAAAAAGGAAAATTGTTTTTAAAAAAAAAATTAAAAAGATCTTCTTACAAGAAATAACTTGGAAAAGTGCTAAAAAGAAAACAATTGAGGCCAAGAGCTTCATGTCTTTACTGTTAGTTTTTTTATTTATTTGAGGATTAGTTTATTGATGAATTGGATTGATTGAATAGGATCGGAAAGGGAAAACACTAATAGAAAAATAAAAAATCACAAAATGAATAATAAAAATCAAAAAGAAAAAATCAAAGTCAAAGTCAATCAAAATCCCTTCAAAAAAAAAAAAAGAAATGAATAATCTTAATAACTTTTTGATTAAAAAAAATAATAAGATTATAAGAATATCATAGATCTTTTATAAAATACAAGAAAATAAAAGTTCAAATTGAACAAAGAAAAAAAAAAGAAAAGGAATAAAATTAACAAAAAGAAAAGATTCAATTCTCCAATAATAATAACAAAATAGAACAATAAAGAAAAAAAAAAAGAGGGAAATTATAAATTAGTGTTGTATTAATCTCGAATATCAGAGCTTTTTTTTTAGAGGATATTAGAGAACATTGGAGGGATTTTTATTAATAGAGGGTATTCGAGGGATACTATTGAAGATTTTTTTTTTTTTTTTTTTTTTTTTTTTTTTTTTCTTATTTTTGAACAATCAAGGACAATCAGGGTTACTTTTTTTTTTCCAAAATTAATTTATCAACAAAAAGGTGCGAACCACGAACTCTCATTCGCCATTCAACTATCCAATCACTGACCATCGTTGTCCACCATTTTTCTTTTTCTTTTTTGCCCTTTTTTTATTTTTGCCTTTTTATGGTCAACTTTTATCCTTTATTTGTGATCGCGATTTCCTTGGAAAAATTGAAGTCAAAAATAAAAATAAAAATAAAAAAAAATCAAAAGTCAATGATTTTTTGATTTGTGAGTGCTCCTTTTTCAAAGAATAGAAAGCGAATGAATAAAAAACAAGAGTCAAACATCACCTTTCTTCTTTTTTTTTTATGTTTTATAATTTGATTTTTGATTGATTTTTGTTTGGGTTTGGTTTTTGGTTTTTTTAATTTTTTTTGGATTGCTGCTCAATATTTGAGAACATGGATTTTGGGAAACAAAGAAGAAGCTTGAATTAGATTCAACAAGATTGATGTCTTTGTAATACCAAAGAACTCAAAGATTTTTTTAAAAAAAGATGACAAGAACAGCTCTTCTTTTGATCAAGAATAAAAGAGAGAACTTGCTTTGTTTGAACTCAAATCAGAAAAAAAAAAAAAAAAAAAAAATTTTTTTTTTTAAAAAAAAAAAAAAAAAAAAAAAAAAAAAAAAAAACTTTTGAAATGAAATCAATCAAACAGAAAAAAACAAAAAAACAAACAACTTTTTTAAATTTTGAAATCTTTTACATTTATTATTTCAAATTTTTTATCAATAAAATAACACAAATAAAAACACAAATGAGATAAGGAATAAAGAATTAATGGGTGATACTAAACTTGAAGAAGAGGTTTTACAAGTTGATGTTGAACCAGGAGTTCCAGCTTGATCAACAGTTCCAGAATTTTTACAAGCATTTGAAGCAAAGTCAGATGCATAAGCATTAGCAGTCTTTGTTCCACCATAAGTTTCAAGAACAACAAAACGAGCTTCTATAACACTTGATTCTCTCTTTTTTGAAGAACTTGTTGAGATAATTCTAACTGAGCCTGATGGGAGATTTCCAATGGATTCAATTGTTGAGGGTAATGATAAAAGAGGTTGAGGGGTTGCAAATGTAACTTGTTGAATTGAAGATGATGGTGCAAAAACTCTTTGAGCAACTGAGGTAAGTAAAGGATATCCTGAAACAAAATCATCAAGATCTAAAGCCCAAACCATTGCTCCAGCAAGATTCTTTGAAAACATATAATCAACTTTATCAGCAAGGGTCTTTTGATTATCATAACTAACCCAAAACTTTCCATTAGAACCATACATTGTCTTTGTGTTGGGATCTTCAGTAGAAGTTAAACCAGCTTTTTGAATTTCATAATATGCAGCGAAACCAGCTTCTCCAGTATAAACTTGAGCTGCTCCTGCACCTGATGCTGGGGCTCCCATTCCATTACTATTTGCATTTGTAAGAGTCCAAGTTCTTCCATAAGTTGCAAGTCCTAAAATCAATTTACTTGAAGGGCAATTGGCAAGGAATTGGGTAACAACAGAATCAATTGAGGTTGGGGCAGAGTATAAAGCAGTATGAGCACCAGTCTTTGGATCCCATGAACCAGCTAAATCATAAGTCATTAATCCAAACCAATCAATGCTTGGGTGAATATTTGCAATATCATAAGCTGCTTGAACTGTTGCTTGTGAGACACCAACTGCAATAGATAAGAGTAATTTACTTTTTCCTGCTGGGACAGTTTCTGCTTCAATGGCTTGTCTTAATTCTTTTAAGAGAGCAACAAAATTGGCTTTATCTTGAGGTCTTCCACCTTGATCAGCAACACCTGGATATTCCCAATCAATATCAATTCCATCAAAATCATAAGATCTACACCAAGCAATAGCAGAAGCGATAAAAGTTGCTCTTGAAGATGATGAAGCGACCATATTTGTAAAAATAGAAGCAGTGTTAGACATAGCATTGAAATTCCAACCTCCAATAGCAATAAGAGTTTTAGCAGAAGGGTTTTGAGCTTTGATTGTTGAAGTAAATCTTGAATACATTCCTTCACTATAAGATGTTGATAAATCATTCCATTCAACTTCTTTCATTTGATAATTTGTATCAATATAAGCGAAAGCATAGTTAAAATGAGTACAGAGGGTTGCATCAATATTTTCTGGAAGGAATCTATAAGTTGAACCTCCAGTTGTTCTATATTGAGCCCAATTGGTGTAATAACAAATGATCTTTTTGGAGCCAGAGGTAACAGGGGTTGTAGGAGGAGCACTTGTTGGTTGATTTTGACAAACTCCACAATCTGCTTTACAAGTTGCACAAGTTTCTGCACCATTACAAACATTATCACCACATTTATTTGAAGGACAAGCTCCACAATCAGCTGGACAAGTTGAGCAATCTTCACCTCTTGTTCCTGCATCACAGTTTGAATCTCCACAAAATGGGATAGGTTTTCCTTGATCAGAATCTGCTGGATCAGAACAAAGAACATCTTTACATTCATCTCCATTAGCAAAGACAATAATGCCATTATAACAAACAGTAGAAGCAGGGGTTGATTGAGGTTGATATCTTCTTCCAGAAGCGCATTGATAAAATTGATTACAACAATTTCCTGGGAAACAGAAAACTCCATCTTTTGTACAAGTTGTTGGGTTATTTTGTCCACCATTTTGTGAGCTAGTTGGTGCAGCAGTTGGTGGATTTGTAGGAGGGTTTGTTGGAGGATTTGTTGGTGGATCAGTTGGAGGTTTAGTTGTAGGATCAGTTGGGGGTTTAGTTGGGGGATTAGTTGGAGCAGTTGTTGGACCAGAAGTTGGGATACCAGCACAAACACTTTCTAAAACAAGAGTATTATCTTTGCATCGAGTTCCTGGAGCAACTGGTTGATTTGGGAATTGAGTTCCTCCTTGACATTGATAAAATTCTGAACTACATGTAGAAACACAATAGACACCATCTGATTTTCCATTGCATCCACTTTGAGGTGGTGGGTTACTAGTTGGGGCTGGAGTAGTTGTTGGAGTTGTTGTAGCAAGTTGAGAAAGTTGAGATAAAGTTAAGCCATTTCTAAATGATTTATCACATGAATCACAAACCCAACAAGATGAAGAAGTGGATGCATCTCCTGGTACAAAGACTGTTTGAGGTTTTGCGCCAGTTGCTCCTCCAGAAATTTGATAATTAACACAAGAGTAATATGGGACAAGTCCATATCCACCACCATACCAAACCCATTGTAAAGTATACAATCCATCAGCTAAATGAGAAGGGACATTAATTGAAGTTTGGCAAGCTTGACAATTTCCACTTAAATCTCCTTTACATTGAGAGTAGAGAGAACAAGGATTTTCAAAGCAAGAATATTGTTGAATGTTTTGATCAAAAGAAGCAGCATTATCACTTGATGAAGAAGGAGCCCAAGCTAATCTAACAATTCCTCCAGAAAATTCATTTCTTGGCCATTTAATTGAAATGCTTTGACCTCTTTGAACAACAATTTTATTTGCTCCAGAATCATAGCTTGCATCACAAGGTCCAACAGAGTTTCCTTTCATTGTAGAAAGTTGGTTTGAACGAGAGGTTGGAGAAGCAATATAACTTCCAGTATATGGATAAGTGATAACAACTGGAGGAGCTCCTGATGAAGTTTTACAAGGGTTTGGATTATTAATTGAGCCATCATAAACATTTGGACAATCCCAGCAGCCAACATCAGCAGAGGTATCATATTTTGGAGAGAGATGACAAGATGAAGTTGGGGCTTGACCAAGTGGACCAGGTGATGAAACTGAGCTAGCAACAGAAATATCAGCACAATTATAAAATTCTTCAGTTGTTACACCACATCCTGAATTTGCAGTTTGATAATACCATTGAAGAACACATCTTTTACATTCAACATTTGGCATAATATAACTCATTGTATATCCTCCGGTTGATCCTATTATTATTATTATTATTATTATTATTTGAAAAAAAGAAAAATAAAATAAAAATAAAAATAAAAATAAAAATAAAAATAAAAATAATAATAATAATAATAATAATAATAATAAAAATAATAATAAAAATAATAAAAAATAAAATAAGAAGCAAAAAAAAAAAGAATATAAACCTGAAGTAACATCATATTTATATCCTTTTCCATCTGCTCTTTGAAGAATATATTGATTAAGACAAGCATTTGTTGTTTTTGTGCTCCAATTTTCAGAAGTTGTTCCAATAACACATAATCTAAATTCAAAATGACCATAATGAAAAGCAGTAATTTCAACCTATTATAAATGATTATTAATCCATTTTGAGTCATTTAAAAAAAAGAGAGAGAAACTTACAGTAATATCAAAAGGTTCATTTGGACGATATTTAGCAGCAATAGTTTGAGTTGAAAAGGTTCCACCTTCAAGATGAGGTTGAGGTCCAGTAATAAGATCACCACAAACACCATTTCCTTTTCAAATAATAATTGAAAATTATTAAGATTGAATATTTATGAATAAATAGATGGATAGAATGAAAGTAGAAGTTGAAGTTAAAGTTAAAGCTAAAGTAAACCTAATTTTTGTCCACGAACAATAGCAGGTCCACCAGCACTTAAACCAGTTAAATCATAATCAGGAGGACTTGAAGGGAAACCGCACTTCCACATAGCGTTCCTTGCAGCAGGAACACTCATATATCCATGACCAGAGATCTCTTGAATTAAACTCAAGAAGAAGACTAAACAAACAGTCAAAGAAGTAATAAATTTCACTATTGTAAAACAAGAAAAAAATAAGAGTTCAATAAGTTTAATGAATTAATTATTGATTTTTTTTTTTTTTTTCCGCTGATTGGGAAATAATATGAAAAGAAATAAAAAGTAATAAGAAAAAATCTTACTCTTTGCCTAGATTTCTTAATTAAAAAGAAATTACAAATACAAATTTTTGTGTTTTAAAATGTTGAGTATTGTTTTATAATAAGTTTTTGGGTTGTTTTAAAAGTTTTAAAAAAGAACAGCTTGTTTGTTTGTTTGATTTTTTTTTTTTTCAATTTTGGGCCTATTTATACATTTTCAATCTTGACTTTCCAAAAGGAAAAAAAAAAAAAAAAAAAAAAAAATCAAATCAAATAATTAAACCCTGATTTATCAAAAAGGTCAACTTTTTATTATAAACATCTAGTTGATTTATAACCTTCTTTCTTTCTGGTATAATTTTGATTGAAGAAAACTAGAACCAAAAAACTAATAACAACAATAAAAATCAAAAAAATCAAATAAAGAAGCAGTGAAGCAGTGCTGCTTCAAAATCAAAAAAGGGAATGGATGAAACTTTTTTTATAACTTTTGATATTGATACATTGGTTTGATTGGTTTTGGTATTTTGGAAAAATAAATTAAATGGAAGCAGTGCTTTGGAATGAAAAAATATATTTTGAATTCAAAATGAGGATTATGAATCTTTATAAGATAGAAGCAGTGTCCTGGAATGATTAAAAAGTTTTAATTTCAGTGAAATGAAAGGGAAAAATCAAAATGAAAATGAAAATTAAAAAATAGAAGCAGTGCCCCTGGAGTGAAAGAGAATCAATCAAAGTGAAAGTTTTTTGTAACTCTAAACATTTAGAAATGAGAAATGAAATAAAGAAAAATGAAAATGAAACAAACAAAAACAAAATCACTTTTGAAAATGAAAATGAAAATGAAAAGAAAACAATAGAAACAATAGATTCAGAGCTAGAAAGCAACAACTTGATCAATCACTTCTAAAATAAATATAATGAAAGACTTAAGATTTTCACAAAGCCAGATTCAGACTTAGTTAGAGAACAAGATTTTTTTTAAAAAATAAATAATAAATAAAGAATTGATTGTTTTTTGATTTATGTATTTTTCATGGATATGGGGAAATGATCACAACTATAAACTATTCACAAGAAACAAAAAGAAAATCTATCTATCTATCTACTCTATCTATAATATATATAATCTAAAAAAAAGTTCTAAGTTCATGACGAATATTAATAAGGGTTGGATGATTTTGATTATGGTAATTTGAAGTCAAAATTGCTAACGCTTCTTCAAGATATTTCTTACTTAATTCTATTTGGTTTAATCGTTGATATCCACTCGCTAAATCTCTTAAAGTATGACCAATTTCTAAATGATTTGGTCCAAAATGAGTTTCAAAATTTGTAATTGTCCTTTGAAAAAGTTGAATTCCTTCATTAAATTTGTTACTTGAGAGATAATTATTTGCTAAAACACGGGCTAAATAAGGTTCTAAATAAGCAACATCTGAGAAATGTTCTTGATAAATTTGAACAGCTCTTTTATAACAATCAAATGCTTGTAAAGGCTCCTCCAATTTATTTAATGAGTCTGCAAGATAAATTAAAGTGAAAAAGATATCTAATTGATAACCTTTCTCATGTTCATGAAATATTTGAATTGATCGTTGAAAGATATCTTTAGCCTTTTTATAATTTGATCTCTCTAATTGAGTTAAACCAAGGTTAGATAAAGTAATTGCTATTTGAACATGATTCCCTCCATATAAAACTTCTTCCAATATCAGTTCCTTTTCAAAGTAAGTAGATGCTTGTTCAGGTTCTCCAATTTCTTGATAAAAATATCCAAGATTTTCAAAAATAGTAATAAAATCAAAATCATCTTCTTTTAAAATCTTTTGAGCAAGAGTTAATGACTGTTGGAAAAGTTCTTTAGCCTCAGGTATATTTTCTAGTTCAAAATGTACACGTCCTAAATGTTCAAGAATTTTTCCAAGAATCCAATCTTGGGTTGGAGTCATTGAGTTTTTGAGTTCATATGCTCTTTCAAATTGTTTCTTTGCGAGGTTCAAGTTGCCTTCTTCATGATTAATTAGTGCTAGATGATAGAGTGAATCAAAGATTTGATCTTGATTTGGGTTTTGTTCAGAGATGGTGAGTACTTTTTCAAAGATCTTTTTTGCTTTTTTTTCTTCTTCAAATTGTAAGTAAGTATGAGCCAAGTATTTGAGAGTTGGTAATAACCGGATATCTAGTTTCCCATATTGTTTTGCTTCTAAACTTTTTGCCCTTTTTAAATATTGTATTGATTGTTGGAAAGATCCTAGTTCGTTTGAGGTTTTCCCAAGAAAGACTAAAATAGTTGAAAGTCTTGGGTCGGTTTTTCCATAGCAATTCTCTTGAATTTTCAATACCTTTGAAAATCTATCAAAAGCTTGAAGGTAATGTTCTAATTCAAAATCAATATTTCCTAATTTTTCCAAGGTTATCATAACTTCTAAATGAGACTCTCCATGCCGAAGTTTTTTTATACTAAGAACTTTTTCAAAACAATACATTGAAATTTCCAATTGATTCAAGGAGTATAACTTGTTCCCAAGGGTTTCAAGTGTGAGAGAAAGCTGGGTTCCATCAAATTCAAAGAATTTTTCATAACACTCAAGAGATTTAAGAAAATAACTTTTGCTCAATTCCTTGTTTTCTATCTTCATATAACATCCCCCTAAATTCTCACAAGCAAGTGCTAATTCAAAGAGAGAGGCACCAGAGAAACCATGGTAATTTTGAACAAATGCTTCATATGCTTCACAAGCTTTTGAAAATTCTTGAAGTTGAGAGTAACAATTTCCTAAATGACTCAAAGTTTTTAAAAGTAAGAACTTATCCTGGGCTCCATTTTTACTTTGAAAAGCAATTGAGATTTCAAAGCAAGAGATAGCAATAAAAATAAAGGAGTGATCAATTGAGAGAATTCCTGCTTGAAGAAGAAGTTTTTCAATCTCAGGACAAAATTGATCATTTTCTTTCATGAATTGGGCAAGTGAAAGAGAGCTTAGAATGAATTCATATACTTTTGAATTTTGAGCATAACCAGGGAGACCATGTTGTACATTTCTAAAAAGCTCTCCCAAGAGTTGAATATTTGAAGAGATAAGTTCGACTCTGAGTTTTGGTGACGTTAGAGATCTAATCATAGATTGAAAGATTAAAGGGACTTGAATTATTTGTTCTACAGGGTTGACTTGAATTAATGAGAGAAGAGAGAGCTTCTCAATTAAACTCTCAAACCTTACATCTAACTCAGCTTCTTGTTCATTAGAAAGAAGTTGTTTGAGACAATTTCTGAAGGAGAAGAAGGAATATGATCTTGAGTTAAGGAAAGATATTTGAGATAAGATTTTGAAAGCAAAAGGTACTTCAAAACGAAGTTTTTCTAGAATGATTTTAACTGTTATGAAAGTTGAAGCTTCTTCTTTTCCTATATTTTCATATATAGAAGCATTCAATTGTTTGATTTCCTCATTAAATAGTTTCAAGTAAGTTTCAATATTCATTGACATCTCTCGAATACATGATGTTGCTAAAGAGAGATTTAATGGAATATCTTCAAGACATTTTGCTAGTTTATATTCAGATGATCCTAATTGAGTAGTTCCTAAAATTTTCTCTAAATATTGAATTGATACTTTTCTTTCAAATTTTTGAATTTCAAGAATTGAAGTAATTTCATTTAGAGGTGGACGAGAATTTGAGATTATTAAAATTGATCCTCCTTTCTTTGGTATAATCTCTTGAAGGCTTTGATATTCTTCTACATTATCAAATATTAGTAACCAACCAAAATTGCTTGGATTCTCAAAAAATTCTTGAAGTTTTGAAATCATAGCTTGATGATTTTTTTCATATAATACATTTACATCTCCTGGTGATGTTTCTTTCAATATTTGTTGATAAGAGAGAAGGATTTGAGGTATTGATTCACTTGATATCCACCATAATAAAGGAAAACAATGTAAAAAACGAGAAGCAAATTCAATTCCAAGATCTGTTTTTCCTACTCCATCAACTTCAGAAACAAGAGCAACTTTTCTTGTTGATGTATCAGGGTTCCATTTTTTTACAATTAATTTATGTTCTAACCATTTTATTTCTTCTTCTCTTCCAACAAAATTTTTACTTGGGGTTGGTAAATTTGTTTTACAAATCTTTATTGGCTATTAATTTTATTTTATTTATTGATGAATATTAGTAATTTTATTTATTTATTTTATTGAATTCGAATATAAATTGAAGAAGAAGAAGAAGAAAAAGAAATGATGTTAATGAAAAATGATTGAATACTTTTGGACTAGGGCTTGGACTTGGACTTGAGGTTATGGATGATTTAGATTCTAATTTACTTTCTAAGTGACTCTATAACAAAAAGTAACAAAAAAAGAAAAAGAAAAAGAAAAAAGAAAAAGTTATAGAACAATAGAAAAAAGAGAGAAGAATAAGAATGAAGAATGAAAAGAGACTAAACGCCTGCCAGATTTTTTGGGATCTAAATTAGTATTTTGTTTTTCTTTTAAAAAAAGGTTATATCCGTTGTTTTTAATTAAGAATTTCACCTGTTAAAATTGAGCGCAAGGAGTTAAGGACAAATTTGTGTTGAGAACTTGCATCAATTGGTTCTTCTTCTTCTTGTTCTTTTTTTTAATTTATTTTATTTTATTTTATTCTTTTGTTGAAGAGAATGAAAAATTGAAAGAAAATGCTTACTCGTTTTTTGTTTTTTTGATGGAGGAGGATCTTGAGTTTTTTTATTGTTTTTTGTTTGTTTTTCATTTTCATCAATTTGATTTTTTTTTTTTTT
>Ga0209960_1003780_pt1 | contig 12484 bp, 13 predicted proteins | sample ThiBiot_500_plan_2_FD_183947 | JGI IMG/M metagenome (GOLD analysis project Ga0209960, IMG submission 183947) | Wastewater bioreactor microbial communities from Cape Town, South Africa - Thiocy_expt_500_plan (SPAdes) | ecosystem: Engineered > Bioreactor > Thiocyanate-remediating >... | reverse complement strand
GCAAAAAAAAAAAAAAAAAAATCGATTTCGATTTCGATTTCGATTTCGAATTTTTTTTTTTTTTTTTTTTTTTTTTTTTTTTTTTTGTGTATTTTTTTTTTTTTTTTTGTTTTTTTTTTTTTTTTTTTTTTTTTTTTTTTTTTTTTTTTTTTTTTTTTTTTTTTTTTTTTTTTTTTTTTTTTTTTTTTTTTTTTTTTTTTTTTTTTTTTTTTGGGGAAATTTTGCAACTTCTTGACCTTTCTTCTTCTTTTTACTTTATTTTTCTTTGTTCTTTCTTCTTTTAATTTTAATTCCTTTATTTTAATTTTTTCTTTTATTTTTCTTTTTTATTTTTATTTAAAAAATGGAAAAAAACAGGGAACATCTTTAAAATATGAAGTGCACTCCAATGAAACGACAACAGAAGCTCATCTTCATGATGGTGCTTACTGGAACTGTATTCTTAGCTGAAATTGTAGTTGGATTTCTCACAAGTATTCTTTTTTATTTTTTATTTCATTTTTTATTTATTTGTTTCCAATTCCATTCCATTCCTTTTTTCTTTTTTTTCTTTTCTCATTCTTCTTTGATGTTCATTCATTCAATTAAAAAAAAAAAAGATTCCATTGCATTGATCGCTGATTCATTCCATATGCTTTCTGATTTACTTGCTCTGATTGTTGCCATCTATGCAATTAGATTGGCAAAAAAAAGTGAAGCAACAAAGGAAAACAGTTATGGATTCCAGAGAGCAGAGATCCTTGGAGCTTTAGTAAATGGAGTTTTTCTTTTGGCTCTTTGTTTTACAATTTTTTTAGATGCTCTTCAGAGATTTTTTGATGTTCCAGGTTATTTTCCTTTTGTTTTCCCTTCATTTTTTATTTTTTTATTTTTTTCAATTTTTCAATTTTCTTCTTTTGTTTTTCCTTTTGTTTTTTAAAAAAACCAATCAAAAACAATTCAAAAAAAAAAAAGAAATTGAGGATCCAAAACTTGTTCTTATTGTTGGAGGAATTGGATTGGGAGCAAATCTAATTGGATTATTCTTATTTTCAGGTTTTTTATTTGAATCTTTATTAAAAAATTAAATCTAATAAATTTTGAACTGTAATAATAATAATAATAATAATAATAATAATAATAAAACTAGATGTTGGACACGGTCATAGCCATGGACATGGTCATAGTCATGGATCAAAACCAAAAAGAGATGTTTCAGAAGAAGTAAGAGTAGTTAAAACTGTAGGAAATGTACGATCTCTTGAAAATCTTGCATCACACGAACAACAAAGTGAAAATTCATCTCAACCAGTTCAGTCAATGGTTGAAATGGTAGAATCAGTAGAAATTAAAGAACCAGAAACAAGTTCCATCCAAGTATTTATTTACTTTACTTTTACTTCATTCTGATTTCAAGTTTTTGTTTCTTCTTCTTCTTTCTAATCCTTAAATATTTATCAAAAAAAAAAAAAAATCAATAGCTTGAAATTGGAAAAAAGTATATCATTAAAAATGATTACACTCCAGAAAATCCAAAAAGTTTAACATTAAAGAAAAATGATGAAATTTTAGTTCAAAAACATATCAAAGGAAATACATATTTGGTGAATATTCTTTGTATTTATCTGACTTTGGTTTAAGATGAAAAAAAAAAAAAAAAAAAAATTAAAAAAAAAAAAAAAAAAAAATTCAAAAAAAAAAAAAAAAAATCAATTTCAGGGAGAAATTAATGGAGTTCAAGGAAGATTCAGAGCCACTAGAGTCCGTATCCCAACAGCTAGAGATAATTTCAACTCAAATGAAGCAATTCACATTGACATTGTATTTTATTTTTATTTTATTTTCATTCCATTTCTTTTTTTCCTCTGTTTTGACAAAATTGAACTAAAATTTTGAAATTAGGATGAGGACACCTCCAAAGAGAATCTTGAGGAAGATTTCTCAACTCACCAACACCAGCACCAACAAGAGAAAACAAGTCATGGTCACTCACATGGAGGAGGAGGAAGTAATATGAGAGGAGTGTTTCTTCATGTATTGGGAGATGCTTTAGGTATTGGTTGTATTTCTCACTTTTATTTAGTATCTCATGTTTAATAATAGGTTCAGTCGGGGTTATAGTTTCATCTCTAATTATTTGGTTAACTGATGTACCTTGGAGATTTTATTTTGATCCAATTGTCAGGTAATTAATTTCCTTTCATTTTTATTCAGTAAAATAAAATTTAACCAATTCAAATAAAACAAAATAAAAGTTTAATCATTGTTGCAATTATTGTATATTCTACAATCCCACTTGTTAAAGAGACATCATTCATTCTCCTTCAAGGGGTTCCAAATTTTGATTTTAGTTCTCTAAGAAATGCATTTGAAACGATTCCTGATGTCAAAGTAATTCATTTTATTTTATTTTATTTTTTATTTATTTTTCTTTTTTTTTTCAAATATCAACACAAAAATAAAGGGAATTCATGAATTACATGTCTGGAGATTGGCAGATAATAAATTAATTGGATCTGCTCATGTTAAAATCAGTGATATGGATAAAAGTGTAGTAATTGGTAACTTTCTCTCTCTCTCTCTTTTTTTTGAAAAAAAAAAGTTTTCTTACTCTTGTATTTTTAAAGCTAAAAAGGCCAAGAAAATTTTTCATGATTTTGGGATCCATTCCTCGACAATTCAAATTGAATATCCTTTAGAGACTATCAGGTTTTATCTCTTTCTTCTTTCTTTCTTGAGTGACAAGATTTAATATTTAATTTATAATGATAGATTACAACAAGAAGAAATTGTGAGTGATTTTGATGAACAAACTTGCTTGATTGCATGTGCAAAAGAATGTGAAAAAGAAGTATGTTGTCCAAATAATTAATTTTTTGACCAGATGCAATTTTGGGGGATGAAAAAAATTTGAATTAGAGATATAAATAAAGTGTAAAAGTGTGTAGAGTAGATTGGTCTTTTTTCCTTTTTATTGAAATATTTAAAGACCAGGATTTCAATCATTCTATTTTACAATTTATACAAAAACCATGGATGAAAAAGATTATTCAATCTCTTTACTTTGAATAAATGAATTTCCAATCTCAAAGCCTTTTCTTTTTTCTTTTTGTTTGGAGACCAAAACAAACAAAACAAAATAAACATGAACGAAGAGAACTCAACCACAACTCATGGCCCAACAACACCACCTTCCTCTACTACTTCAACTTCAACTGAGTTCAGGAGGGTATTAAGGTCTCACACCAAGAGAAATGAGAACAGTAGTCATCTTAGTGTGAGGAGTATTAGTCCTGAAAATGAGAAATCTTTGAATCAGCTTGGAAGAGAAAAGGATGACCAACTTTTTAATGATGAGATGGAAATACATGGAAGTGAAGTTGAAAATGAAAGTGATAATGGAAGTGAAAATGAGAGAGGGGAGAAGAAGGAGTATAAAAGAAAGGAAAAGAGAAAACGGAGGAGGGAGAATAGAAGTGATGAAGAAAGTGAAGAAGATGGAGAGGAAGAAGAAAGAGATATGAAGAGAGAAAGAAAAAAGAAGAAGAAGGAGAAGAAGAAACGAAAGAAAGAAAAGAGATTAAAAAAAAGGAGGAAAGTTGATGATGAATCTGGTGAAAGTGAGGAAGAAAATAACGTAGAAATTGATAGATTAGACGAGTATAACAATGGTAATGAACTTCATGAAACTGAAGATAGAGATAGAGAAGAAGGGGAAGAAGAAGGGGAAGAAGAAGAGGAAGAAGAAGAGGAAGAGGAAGAGGACGAGGAAAAAGAGGAGAAAGGTGAAGAAGAAAGTAATGATATTATAGAGGATGCAGACTTTGAATCAATTGATCAAAATAATGATAGTGAGGGTGAGGATGAAGATGAATATAAAGATGAAGGGAGTAATGAAATTGAAGAAGAAGAAAGCTTGGAAAATATATATGTTGAAAAAGTAAAAAAAATCACTAAATGGGAAAAGAAAAGATTGCAAAAGAAAAGAGAGCAAGAAAAGAAGGAACAACGAAAACGAGAGATTCATGAATTAACACTGGAGGAAAGTGATTTAGAAGAAGATTATCAATTAACTTTAAAGAGATCTGTTCAAGAATCAACAATTTTTGGATCGACATGGACACCTCAAGAAAAAAAAAATTTCTTTCAATATGTTGCAAGATATGGAAAAAATAATATTTCAGCCATTGCATTTCATTTGAAAACTAAAAATACATTGGAAGTTTGTCGGTATATTGAATTGTTAGAAGAAGGAGCAAAAGAACTCCGTATTTTTTCTTTCTTTTTTTCTTTTCTTTTCTTTATTTATTTCTTTCTTTTATTTCTATTTATTTCTATTTATTTCAAAAAAAAAAAAAAAAGCTATTCCACATCGTAGTTATTTGACCAAAAAAGCTAAAGAAAGGAAACCACGCCAAGTTGGAAAAGAATACGCTCGAGCAATGAAAAAGTTAAAAGCTACTGAAACCCCAATTACAACTAGAGGACAATTACCTTTGCGTCATCAAAACAAATTATCATTATTTCATATTGAAAGGATTCAAGATATTGTAAAAAAGTTCTTTTTTTTTTTTTTTTTTTTTTTTTTCTCTCTAAAGCAATTAAATTAAATTCTCAACATAAATTAAAAGGATATATATGGAAAATGATGTTGCGATTTGTGATTATCGTGTTTTTGTTATAATGCATGAACTTTTAATGAAATGGTTAATTCCAGTTATGCAAGATTTGATTATTATTTGCTCTGAATCTCAAAGAAATTTAACAAAATCATCTCTAATTTGGGTATTACTTTTTATAAATATTTTTTTTTTTTCAAGTTCATTGATAATCTTTTTTTTTTTTTTTTTCAAGGTTCGAGAAGAGGATGTTGCTGAATCACTTTCATTGAATAAGATGGAATTCAAAGAAACGTATTTTGAAAGATTGCTTGAAGATAGAATATTAGAAGAAGATAGAAAAGTGTTTTCCATTGAAAGTAGTGATGACAGTGATAGTGAAGAAAGTGAAGACGATGAAGATGATGATGAAGAGGAAGAAGAACAAGAGGATGAAAGAGAAGAAATTATTTTTGAAGATGAAGAGAAGAGAAGTGATGAGAATATGGACAAGAGTATAGACAAAAAAGAAAAAGGAAAAGAGGTGATCAAACAAGAGAGAAGGACAAGACGAAGATCGTAAAAGATTATCCTGAAGTCTTTGAATTATAGATTGTATATATTGTGAACATTATGTAAAAGTTATTTTTTCATTCCAGTTTTCTTTTTTTTTTTTTTTTTTTTTTTTTTTTTTTTCTTTCTTTTTTTTCATTTTTGTATTGTATTGTATTGATAGCATCAAGAAAAGAAAGAAGGTATTTTTTTATTTTATTTTTTGCTTTTGAAATCGATGCGAACATCTCCAGATTCAGATTCTTTTTTTTTTTAGAGATCAGAAGAGATCAGTTAAAATCTTCAAAAGGGAATCCCAAAAGGCTTTCTTTGCCTTATTCAAAATCGTTCAGAAGCTGATTCTTACAAATAGCAAGAGTTAGTTTGTAATGGGAAGACAAATAGATTTTGATGGAGTTGTATATTGTGACTGGAGGATAAATGTAAGGAATTGTGTCGATGAAGAATTTTTCTTTCATGTTCTAGCTTATAGTACAATTGTGTACTTTCTTGCGTTTATTGTAGAACTCACTGTGATATTGTTCAGAGTTCGTTTTCTTTCTTTCTTTCTTTCTTATAATTTCGTTATCAATTAAGTTTCAATTACTGATTTTCAATAATAGGCATTTATATTACAAGAAAGCTTTCGGACCCTTGGACCAAATCAAGTTTTAATAATCACTCTTATCAGCAATTTTTGTAATCTTTTCTTTTTTTTTGGAAATTTTTAAACTTACGAAATCCTAATAGGCTTCGCAGTGAATGGTGTACTTTTATTCTTTGGAAACAACTTAATTGCAACTGTTATTTTCTGGGCTCTTGGTTTTCCAATTGGTAGCTTATCTTGTGCATGTTATGCTTATTTTTTGTATTCCTTCTTCTTCTTCTTCTTTCCCAAAAGAATGATTCTTATTATTTTTTCCTTTTAGAATGATGACTTTCCAAGGTCAAGATAATACCAAATTTATTACAAGCCCCAAAGTTTTTACAAAAATTATGATATTCTTTGGAGTGGAGATGACAATAACTTTTGTATTCCTCCTTGGTTTTTCAGAGCATCAAAATTTAATTGGAGATTTTGAAACATCAAATACTTTATTTATTACTGCCTTTTCTTTTTTTTCAGTCAATGTCATGATCTTTCTGCCTTACTTCATCTATTGTTCCATTGTGATATTGAAGATGATGAGAAAAAGAGAGCTTGAAGTGAGTCAAAATCTCAAGATTATTTTATTTAAGGTTGATTTTTGGTTGTTTGTTTTCTATTCATTTATTATTATTATTATTATTTAATAATAATTAATAATCTTGTAGGCAAAGCAAAATATGTTAGGGATGGTAGTCTCAGGATCTTTGCTTGCAATTTCATTCTTTTCTATGGCCATAGACAATCAATTCTTTAAAAATCTTCCTTTATCAAAAACATGCTGTGTTTTTCTGAGCATAAATAGCATTTTTGTATTCGTTTTAAGTGTTCTATATCTTGTCATGTAATTTTTTTTCTTTCTTTTCTTTTTCTCTTATTGGGCCACACACAATTTTTGATTAAAATGAAGAAAAAAAAAAAAAAAAATCTAGAGATATCAAGAAAAAGTTATCCAAAAACAAAAGACAAATGCGATCTGCATCCAAACTTGAATCCAAACCACAAAGTGAATCAATAGACCTTGATGTTGAAGCTACCTAGGTTCTTCGGCTTGTATATTATCATTATCATTTTTTGTTGTACAATATAAAATCTTTTTTTTTTTAAAAAAAAATAAGAAAAAAAGAAGTATTTTGAAATTCATTGAATATCTATTTTTGAAATGCATCCGATGAATTATTTTGTTTTTTTTTTTTTAAAAAAAAAGAAGAGAAATGAATGGTCAAGTAGTTGTATTGGGAGTGTTTAGAGGTAAACATTAAATATACTCAGTATCGGGAACCCAATACATCCGTACCATTCAATCTCTTACTTATTCCTTTCTATTATTTATATTCCAATATCTTTGATTCATTTCTCTATTATGGGTTACCATATTATTATTTCAAAAAAAAAAGATTGTTCAAGTTTTTTTTTCTTGATCTTCAAAAAAAAAGAATTGAAGTGTCTTCAATAATTAGATTTCAATTCCACTTTTCCATCCCATACATTCATTAACAACCATAGTAAGTTAAGGTATAAATAGGAGAAAGAAATAAGTAAGAGATTGAATGGTACGGATGTATTGGGTTATTGGTAAAGAAAGTTAATGTCAAATCTAACACTCCCAATACAACTACTTGACCATTCATTCTTCTTTTTTATTTTTCATTTTTTTTTTTTTGAAATAATCATAAGAACTATCATTGAAATATGAAGAATTATGAACAAGAACTAAGGAATTCATTGATTTTGAATTCGAAACTCAAAATAAAGTTAATGTTTGATGCTTGGCTATTCTTTTTTTTTTTTTGGCTGACTCATGGAAAAAAAAATTGAAAAAATAAAATAAAAAAAATCTTTTTTTATTTTTCTTTCAAATAAGACATCAATTTACTTCAAAGAAAAAGAAGAATAGAATCAAACTCTTGAAAGAAATTCACTTTGAAATAATTTTGAAATAAAATAATAAATTCAAAAAAAAACTTTAAAAAAATAACATAAAACAAAAATAAAAAGAGAAAAAGCAAGAACAAAGGAGGGGTTGGCAATCTGACCAAGCATTCATATAAGACTCGTCATATTCAATTCAATTCAACTTCAATTCAACTTCAATTCAATTAGGTTCATTTCATTTCAATAGCTCAATTCAACTTTATTTTTTATTTTATTTTATATTCTCAAAAAATTATTCTTTTACAATAAAACTTTGTTTTAGGTTTAGGTTTAGGTTTGTCTTGAGGTGAAAACGCATTTTTCTTCACTTGGCTCAACTTCTGTAATTATTGTATATTTCATCAAACAAAGTAAGCATAAGATATTTTGTTTCACTCTCTCTTCTCAAACTCTTTATATAATTTAAACAATTAAAATTAAAAAAAAAAATGAATAGAGAAATGAGTGGCTCTTCAAAGAAAGGATATAAGATCAAAGAAAGTGATTATGAGGAGATTTTTCAAACTTTAAGAGATGCATTTCCTGATTGTGATACTGATTTTATTGAATATTGTATTTCACATTACTATTTGGATGAAAAGAACCAAAATGCAAAGAAAGGAGTGGCAAATGATATTGCAATTAAATTAGCTGACTTCAAGTTTTATCCAAAACAAAAGGTATCTGAATCATTAGAAGATTTAACTGAAGGTGCCTCAAGAAGTAAAAGAGTGAAGAAGGACAAAAAGAAAGATAATGCAGAAAAGTTCAATACATTTCTTGAAACATTATATCAATTATTCCCAGGATGTGATCTAAAGATTTTAAAAAAAGAAATTGAAGCAGCATCATATCGTTCTGTTGATTATATTGCACAAACTCTATTAGAAAAAGGATTTCATCCTGGCCCACGAAGAGTATTTGAATCAAAATTATCTCCTTCTGATATGTTTCGTTCAAAAAAATATATTGAAGCTTGTCAAAAACAATTACTAAACAATGACTTTCCAATGATGTGGGAATCTTCGGTTTTAAATGTACATTATTTATTTATTTATTTATTTATTTAGTTAGTTAGTTAGTTAGTTAATTATTTTATTTATTTTATTGATTCCCTTGTAACAAATCAAAAAAAAAAAAAAAAAAAAACTCAATAGGTAATGACTGAAACTAATAATGATTATTTATCTTCATTTCATATTTTAAGTGGCATCAATTCACATTTTCAAAGATCTTTTATGGGAAAATTTTTTACATCATTGAATTGGAAAAGAAAACGAGTTGTATTTGAAATGGAAACAACAGATCCACAATTTTGGAATGATTTAGCTCAACGAAAGAAAATGGAACAAAACAAAATCGAAATACTTGATTATGAAATGGCCAAAGAAATTAATGAGAAAGAGTATGAAGAAAAAGGACAATTAATATCTTGTTCTTGTTGTTTTGGAGATTATGCATTTGAAGATATTTGCCATTGCCAAGATGGGCACATTTATTGTAGAGGATGTATTCAAAAGTTTGTTGAAGGATTACTTTTCGAAGGAAATTTCAAAGAACTTGAATGTTTTTCTAATGAAAATTGTAAAGCAACATTTTCTCCTTATCAACTCAAACAAGGTTTATTTTTTGATTTTGATTTGATTTTTTTTCCAAAAAAAAAAGAGTTACTAAAATTTAAATTTATTAAAGTTCTCAACGAGGAGACATTTGAACAATATACAAACCAACTTGGATTTTTTCAAGGTTATTCCTTTTATTTATTTATTTATTTATTTATTTATTTATTTATTTATTTATTTCTCCTAATAATTTTCAAAAAAAAAAAAAAAAGTTCAAAGAGCAAATCTGGAACTGATTTCTTGCCCATTTTGTAATTATTGTGAAGTTTCAGAAAAACCTGCCCCTCCAGTTATCAAAAAGAAATCACGATTTAACTTTCGAAAAATTCTTCTTTGGAGTTTAATTTTTGGATTTTTTTATTATTATGGATACTCAGACTTTATGTATTTACCTTTCGCTGGATTATTATATACAATTCAAACTACTTTGATGCCTTCCCAAAGAAACTCAAGAACAGAATCCTCAAAAGTTGAAGATGAGTTTGGATGCAAAAACCCAAAATGTGGAAGAATATCTTGTGTTGCTTGTAAGACAGAATCACATCTTCCTTTCACTTGTATTGAAGCTAAAAGAAAAAACCCATCAAAAGATATGGAAGGTTTGATTTTTTTCTTCTTTTTTTGTTCTCAATAATTTTAATTCAAATGTAATTAGCTCTTCGTCTTTATATTGAAAATGCAATGGCTGAAGCTATCATGAGAATATGTCCTGAATGTAAAATACCCTTTGTAAAGCAAGATGGATGCAACAAAATGAGTTATTTTTTTTTTTTTCTTCTTTGCCAAAAACAAATCAATAATAATAAAATAATAATCATTTAGCTTGTCCTCGATGTAATTATATTTTATGTTATATTTGTCGTCAAGATATCAGAGTTGAAAAGTATGCTCATTTTTGTGGACATTTTCGAGAAGTCCCTGGAGCTTGTTCTCAATGTAATAAATGTGATCTTTGGGTAGCAGATGATGATAAACAGACAAAGGAAGCAGGTAAAAGAGCTTTGAAACAATTTGTGAAAGATAACCCAAATTTTGAAGTGAAAAGAGAGTTACTCCCAAAATTCCTCTTTGAATAAATAAAAAGAAATAAAGAACTTTGAATTATCCCATTATTATTTAGTTTGAAAAGAAAAGAAAGAGGGATGTTGTTTTTTGATTTCATTTATTTATCTCTAATTATGTTTGTTTTATGCTTCTCTGCGTCTAAAAGTTGAAAGAAAAGAAAGAAAAAATTAGTGAAATGAGTGAAATTGAGAAAAATATAATAAATAAATAAAAAACCTTGGGGCAGTTCTGATGATATTGTCAACTCTAAGAATCATTTCAGCAGCTTCTGCAGCACTTAAGATAACAGCTTTTTTCAATTTTAAAGATTCAAGAATTCCTTTTGTTCTCATATCGGCAATGGTTCCATTATCCATATCTAATCCATAAGTTGATTTTCCTTGGTTATGAGCTGATCTTAAATCGGCAACTAATTGAGCGCTATCATATCCTCCATTATCTGAGATATATGTTGGGAGCTAAAGTAAAGGCAAAAAATTTAGAAAAAAGTTTTTAAATAAAAAAAAAGAGAGAAAGAAAAAAGAGGAGACTTGTCTCAATGCACGACTGAATGCTTCAACTGCAAGAGATTTCTTTCCTGAAGTTTTGCTGGCAACTTCTTCAACAGCTTTGGCCATTAACATCTCTGCACAACCTCCTCCGAGAGTAGTTCTGCAATCGTTAACAACTTGTGATAAAACACAAAGAGCATCATGAATTGATCTTTCAACTTCTTGAAGAATTTCCTCACTAGCTCCTCTTAAAACAATAGTGCAAGCTTCTCCAGCTGCGACTCCAGAGAATTTAATTAACTAAACAAATAATCATATATTCATTACAAATTGTATGAAAAAAAAAAAAAAATAACAAAAAAATAAAAACTGACTTTATCTTCACCAATCATAACTTCTTCAATTAATTCACAAGTTCCCAATTTAACAAGCTCAGGGTGTTCAAAGGTAGAAGTAATTTCACCACCAAGGACAAAAGCAAGTCTTTCAATTCCTGCAAAATCGGCATGTTCAATTGCCATAATTTTAGAATCAGCAAATAACTAAATTTTTGAGTTAGAATTGGAAAGAAAAGAAAAAGAAAAATGAAATAATAAGATTTACTTGTTCGGGCCAATTGTAGATAAGTTGACGATTAATAAAGCAATTAATTCCATGAGCTTTAATTTTTTCGACTTTTTGTTTCATTTTATCCTAAGAAAAAAAAAAAAAAAAAAAAAAAAAAATTTGTTAATTTTTTTTTTTGAAAAAACCAAAGAAAAAAAAAAAAAACCTTTTCAGCTCTTTCAATTTCAGCTAATCCTGCAGTTGATTCAACAGTAACTCTAGCTCCAAAAATTTTGACTTTATCTGTATCCATGGGTGTGTTAGCAATAAGGATTTTAGCTTTTTCTATTCTTTTTGGTTGATTTGTTCCAATTTTTTTATCAAGAAGGAATCCTTCATCAAGATAAGAATCTTCCATTTTGCCTCCTGGTTTGTGGATAATTTGAATTAAATCAAGATTTGTGCTTCCTTTAAGACGTAAAACTGCATCAACACAAAGTTTAGCAAATCTTTCTTTGTCTTGAGAAACAATTTTTGAAGAAAGTGTAGTTCTTGCAATATTCATAAGTTCTTGTTGAAAAACTTCAGGATTTTTGCTATTTATTTGTTTAAGTTTACTTATATTATTTGAACAAAATTGTTTTTGTTTTATTTTTTTTCTAAAAAAAGTAAAAGAAAGAAAAAAAAAATCAAACCTGTTATCGACTGATGATTTTTCTAAAGCTTCTCTTGCTGTGGCAGCTGCAATACGATATCTTCATTTTTTATTTGAAAAAATTAAGAAAAAAAATTCAGAAAAAAAATTTTTTTTTTCACAAATAAATGAATAAACTCACCCTTCAATAATAGTTTGAGGGTGGATTCTTTGTCCAATCAATTTTTCGGCTTCTCTAAGTAATTCTGAAGCAAAAACACAAACTGAAGTAGTTCCATCACCAACTTCATCATCTTGAACTTTTGAAAGGTCTTGACGAGTTAAGGTAACAAACGACAAAATTCAAAGAAAGAAAGAAAGAAAAAAAAAAAAAAAAAAGGAAAAAAAAAAAAAAAAAAAAAAAAAAAAAAAAAAAA
>Ga0209960_1003775_pt1 | contig 12507 bp, 6 predicted proteins | sample ThiBiot_500_plan_2_FD_183947 | JGI IMG/M metagenome (GOLD analysis project Ga0209960, IMG submission 183947) | Wastewater bioreactor microbial communities from Cape Town, South Africa - Thiocy_expt_500_plan (SPAdes) | ecosystem: Engineered > Bioreactor > Thiocyanate-remediating >... | reverse complement strand
TTTTTTTAGAATTAAACGAAACTCTTATTTGGTTTTTAAAAAAAAAAGAATTCTTCAATTCAAAGAATTTGTTTAATTTGCCAAAACAAAGAAGAAGAAAAAGAAAAACAAAGATGTAGAAAACAAAACAAACAAGAAAAAGAAAAAGAAGAAGAAGAAGAAGAAGAAGAAGAAAAGAAAAGAAAAGAGATAAATAAGAAATGAGAATTTATTTCGACGAATGAAAATCTTTGATAATTGAATTAATTCGATTGAGAACGACTCCAGCTTGAATTCTTAGATCAGGATTTTGATTCCAACATGCGTTTAATATTGAAATAATTCCTGAATAACTCTTCAATTTGTCATTATCCCAATTGGAATCGATCAATGGACGATTATTTGGTTGACATAAATCAATAATTACATTCATTTCTTTGACTGTGGGATTATTTACATTCAATTTATATTCTTTTAATTGATCTTCGAACGGCAATTTATATTTATTTACATGAGAAACTAAACAAATTCTTTTCTTTTGCTTTCTTTTCGATTAAAATCAATTGAATTTACTTTGAAAATCAAATCGAGATAAAACTTCCCAAAAAATAATTCCAAGAGCGTAAACATCACATTTAAGTAAAGATCCTTCTTCACATCCAATCGTACTCACGAGGATTTCAGGCGACATGTAACGAGGTGTGCCAACTTGTTGTTGATGATTCGATCCGTATTGATATTGTTGAATTTGAGTTGACATTGCAAAATCACAAATTACCAAACGATTCGAATTAAAGAAAAGAATATTTTCAGATTTTAGATCTCGATGTGCGATTGGTGCACGTTTGTTTTCGTTTTCATTTCGAAAATCTTTGTGAAGAAAATGAAGACCTTCACTCAGTTCTTTCAACATGTTTAACAATTCCGATTCATTCGAAATTATATTCGAATTTAAATATTCTTTCAATGAACCATTGCAACAATATTCAAACACTAAACGCATCGTGGGACTTCGAGTAAAACCAAAATATCTACACACACAACAAACATTCAAAGACAAATCACAAAGAGAAAAAACAGAAAGAAATTCTACTTGAGAATATTTTTGTGTTGAATTGAAATAAGAGAATAAATGAACTTTTCATTGTCAAATAAAGTTGTCGATTGGGGCTCGTTGGCAAATGTTTTCAATGCAACTTGTTGATTTTTGTAAAGACCTTTGTCCAATTGAGAGAATCGACCTCGTTTAAATAAATTGCCGACTTCAATTGAATTCGAATTCAATTCGAATTGATTTTCAATAAGAAAAGGACTTGTTTCACTTGGATTGGCAACTGAACCGTTGGTGTGAGTTGCCGGTGAACGAGAACTTTTACGACATTTTTTCAAATTTCCAATAAAATATTTTCGACAAATAAAAGAAATTAAAAGGAAAAGAACCGACAAAATCAAACCAAACACAACCAAAATCAGCCAAAATGTTCGGTGACAAACTCGACCTTGGCAAACATCTAAACACAATCCGAACAATTCTCTCTTTCTCTTTCATCATTTGCCATTCAATTCATTACTTTTCTCATGCAAATCATTGGACGTCATTGAAACGGGTTCGGGATCAGATCTAAATCGAAAATGAAATCAATTTCACTGACGAAAAGAAGAAGAAGAAGAAGAAAACTTACAAATTAAAATTGAGATTACAAAGATGTTGATCACAACAACAATGCAGAAATTGTTTTTGATCATTAGTATATTTCATAAGACATTGACTTTGATTGAAACAAGTTTTGGTTGTCTCTTGATCGTACATACAATCCATTGTTCCAATGAGGATTTGCGAGTTCTCTTTCTTGATAATTGTTGTGCAATACATTCCACCACGATTCAACGATGGTGATGACGAATATTGACATTCGACCGACCGAAACGAACAAGTCGAATTGTAGATACAATTCGATGGCCATGCTTTCTGACAACGAAGACTCAACACAACATTGACTAAATTAACAAAACTCAATAAAGTTCTTTTTTCACAAGTTTTATTTCGATTTGCAATTTACCACAGACAAATAAACAAATGATTCGGGACAACATCGTTCTTCACTTTTTATTTTCTTGTTTTCTTTCAAAAATCGAATTCAACGTTGAACATAATTTCAAACTGAAACAACCTTCCAACACAAAACAACTAACTGACGAGACGAATGTTTTTCTTTTCTATTTATTTTCAACCATATGAACTTTTGTTCGACCTCCATCGATTCTTTGCAATTACCTTCTCACTATTTCATTTACAATTATAAAGCAATTAAAACCTTTTTTCATTTCATTTTTATTTTATTTATTTTCAAATTCGACAAAATAATTTCAATTGAAACAGTGACATCTATACTCAACACGAATAAACATTTACATTTCTCTTCATACAAATTCATTCATTCAAACGCTTTTATTTTATTGAAAAAAAAACTTCTAGAACACATTTATTTATTATTTTCTTTAATTTTCATTCAAATTCTCATTTTCCTTTTTATTTTATTTGACGAATCTTTGTTAAGAAAGATTATTTCGTTTGTCCTCAGTCGATTTGAAATGCATAATAAGATATGCACTTGTTTCATTACTTTCAAAGTGAGCTGGGTTAGAAACATCATCGGACAAATTCAACATTCAACATACAAAATCACATTTCAAATGAATGGTCGTCGATAGAGAGGACAGAGAGAAGAGAGAGAGAGATAGAGGATAATAATTTCATAGATTTGTGTTTGTATGGAGGCCCAACAGAGGCCACTCTCTATCGATTCACATTTATCTTGTCAAATTTTATTTGTTTGTAATCAGTAATAACAAAAAAAAAGAAAAGAAAAACAAGTGATTTTTGTACAGATAAAAGAAGAAAAAAAAAGAGAATGTTTATTGTTGATTTGATGACAATTGTCGATCATTTTCAATTTGTAAGACTTTTTTGGTGAGACTATTCAATTGATTTGAATTGGAAATGATTTGATCGGACAGAGTTCGTTTAAATGTTTGTCCAAATTGAAATTGATTGTTGAGTTGATTCGATGGATTCGTTGGATTTTTATTTTGATAGGACGTTGAAATTGTCGTGAGAAATTTGCCGTCGAATGTTCGTGTTGTTGTCGTTTGAACGGTATTCGTTTGTGAGACTTGAATCGACGAGGAAAGAATATTGTTCGATGAATTCGATTGATTTGTTTGACGTTGATTTTCGTTTGTATCGGCGTTGTCGAAGAGATTCTTGGCGATTTGTTTCGATGAATAATCGATGAACAGATTTTTACCACAATGAATCGATAAATGATTTGCTTGATTTTCGTTTAAATGAAATTGATTCGGAAATTGAATCAACGAATTCGATTCGAAATAATTCGAGATTTTCTCTTCGATCGAATCGATTTTCAAGAAAATTTCTTCGTAAAAACTTTTAATATCTCCGAAAATCTGTTCGTCGATTTGATGAATTGTTCCAGCTGGTTTCGACGGAGTCAAACAAATCGATTCATTGCCGGTTGTCGATTGATGATGAAGAAGAGGAGGAGGAGATGATGAATTATCTTGTTGAATAGTTCGAATAAAAACTGATCTTGTCAAGTGAAGATTGGCATTGGGCATTGTTTTGTAGATTTGAATGAGTTTCGTCCAAGTTAATTCATGATTGTCGATTAATTTTGAATTGAATGAATAGAAGAAACAAATCAAAATGATTTGATCTAAATGTCGAGATTTGAATAAATGTTCGATGTGATGTTCGAATAGAAACAAAAATAAATTCCAAATTTGATTGAGAAAATGTTTTTGTTCGTTTCCAAATAATCGAATGTAAATCAAATGAATTCGTTGTGACACAAGTCGATAGAATTTCTTGTAGAACATCATATAAGGACTTGCTTTCAATGGATGTCTTTGACTGTTGTCAACTGTTGTGTCCGATTGAGTTCGAGTCACCGATGTTGTTGTTGTTGTTGTTGTCGAATTGTCGAATAATCGTCGTTTGATTTGATGAGACAATGGCGATTGATGGAAATGTTGAATTAGATTCGAATTTGGCGAAGATGGACATTGAGATGAAAGATTTTTATAAGGTAAAATGCCTTTGGTTTGAATGTCATTCCATAATAACGAATTTCGTTCGAAAATCATCGAAGATAGAATTGTTTCTTCGATTGTTGATAAATATTTGATAAGAACTCGTGATTGATTGATTTCTCTTGTACTTTTGAGAAAGATTTGAATGATTTTCAAAAGAGAATATCCATTCAATGAATAGAATTTCAAAATCCAATTGAGATCATGTTTAGCATCACCATAACAATATGAAACCAAGAGAAAACATAAACTAAACAACGATTTCGTAAATTCATTGGTTAAGATTAGTTTTTGAAATGTTTGATAGATTTGTGAATTGTTGTTGTTGTTATGCGGATTGGAATGAATTCGTTTGTTTTCAATGTAGAAAATGTTTTCTAAAGTGACGAAAAATAATTTGGTTGCAAATGTAAATCGATGTCGATTGAATTGAAATGAATAATCGTTGTCATTCGATTGAAATTCACGTAAATAGATTTGTTCGTAATCGTTGAGTCGTTGATTGAGATCGTCGATGTAAGTCTGTTGACCAACATATTGAAGAAGATTCGAACTTTTCGATACGATCGAAGTTAACAATTGAATCAATTGATTGGCTTGAGAAATTGGAGTTAAATATTGTTGTTGACTTGAATTCGAATTGAAGAAAGTTAAATGTTGTTGAGCTGTTAACGGAGTTTTATTTTGAATTAACTTTTGATTTCGATTTTCATTTAATTGATCGAGAAAATCGACGAATTTCGATGAATTTTCAATGAAAATTCGTTGATCAATAAAACAATTGGTGAGAACAATTTCATCGTATTGATTGTTGATTTGTCGAATGATTTCGAAATATTTATTTTCATCGATTTCACTTAAATCAATACGTTCAAACAGAACTTTTTTTATGTGTTCTTCGATTAAACAATTTAACATTGACAACGAACAATTGTTCGTTTCACTGAATTCATTGATTAACTTGTCACTCGATTGAGCTTCTTTGAGTAAATGAAACAGTTTGGCTTGTTTTGTCAATTGATAAACGAATAAATTCGAAGATAAAAGTAAATGAAATGACGACATCAAATCGTTCGATGTCAACGGATAAATTGTCTTGAGAAGCGAATAAATTGTCCAAATAAATTGATACAAATAAACGAAATTGACTTTCTTCTGTTTATATTTTGCATTTAGTTGAAATTCACTGCGAAGATTGACGAATTGATAATTGACTAATTTCTCTTTTGAACAAACGAATAATTGATCGAATAAATTCAAATATTTATCGAAAATAATCGATGAAATATTAAATTCATGTTCGATATTCAAAATGTCGTTTTGTAAATACGCAGGTAAATTCAACATGTTCACCCATTTACTCAATTTATCGAAGAATTCAATCAAATGAAAATCTTTTAAATTACGAAATAAACGTGTCAATGAAATTGGATTTTGTTTGGGATTTTTTTTACAATTGACAAATAATGAAATAGCTAACCAATGTGTTTGATTGCCTTCGAGAAGATAATGTTTCAACAATGAACGATAATTTGACAGAGAATCAACGCCAATTTGATTGTCTAAATTCAAATCTTGACAAAGATCGAATACAAATCGTTGTAAATCTTGTTCTTCCATCTCTTCTCTATTCGTCTTCAAATCGAATGAATTTCCCAAAAAATGAAAATTTCCCGGCGAAGACAAAACGACAACAAAGGTCAATTCTTATGTTCGACCAATGAAAACGAACAACAACGATTCAACTAGTGACATCAGATCAAACAAATGTTTTTCTATTTTATTATTATTTCTTTGCCAAACAAACCGATTAAGAAAAGCAAAACAATTCAAAGTGACGACAAAAAACAAAAGCTAAACGAAAAGAAAAGAAGAAGAAGAAGAAGAAGAAGAAGAGTCAATGTTTAGGATTGGTAACAAGTAAACCATTTTGAAATGTTGCTTTGGTTATATTTGTACATGAAGATAAAGATGAACAATCGTCGCGTTCGTTCGACGAAAGTTCTTTGACAAAAATCGAATTCGAATTGAGATTCGACGTTGGCGAATTCGTTGTGTCTTTGATGATTTGTTCAGCTTTGCCAATATCATGAAATCGATCACCAATTCGATTGTAATACGATGTCAACGAATCGTACGTTGTCAAACGTTTTCGACGAAATGAAAACGAAAATTGATCGAAGAAAAATAAATAAGTCAACGCTGATATCGAACTATTCAACCAAGCAAACAGAAACAAATAACGAACGATTAAATCATTGATCTGAAATTTAATATCGACTAAAGTTACGACAAACAATGGAAACCAAAATACGATAAATAAAACTATCAGAAGAATATTCAATTGAATTCGACATTGAATTTGTTGCATGAGAAGATCTTTGTTCGCAATGGATTTACCATGAGATTGACCAATGATCGCCAAAGATAACAATGGTTCATTCAAACGACGAGCTTTCGATACTTCAGCGAGAATCTTTCGAATATATCGAATTGTTATTATCAATGAAAAGATCGTAATAATGATCCACATCAATGTCAATACATAACCACGAATATCACGAATTATGAAATAACAATACTTTTCATTGAATTCATAATAAGATTTCTTTTCACTGCCAATCATTGTTATGCCCAAATGAAGAATCACCGATGAAAACCAAATAGTAATGATGCCAAATGATAAACAACCACAACTAATCGTTGATTTACTTTCTTTTTTCTCGTTTTTGATTTCATTGTCGAAATATGTCGTTGTTTGAGTTGTTTGACGTTTGTTGTTCGTTTCCGAATGAATTAAATCTTCGAAACGATACGCTTCACTCGCGACCATCGCAGAAATATTCAACAATTGACAAGTTACACATGTCACTTGAATATTCGCTAAATATTCACATTTTATTGAATGATTATCCAAACTCAATGAATAAGGAATACATAAGATCGACAAAATCAAACAAATTAAACAATGATGAAAGAAAAAACACGACGATTTCATTTTGTACGATGTGATTAATAATAAATAAATCATGATCAAAATATTGATTGTAATGCCACTGATGCCAATTCCATACAAAACATATTTCTCGATCGATCGAATATTTAATGACGACGAATCACGAGACATTTCACTTGACAAACTCATATTCACATTTGAAGACATTTTACATACCAATACAAATGCAGATCTTTTTTTTTTCTAGTTGTCTTACAAAACAGACAAAAAAGCAAAAGAGAATATTCTTGGAACCACGTTCTTTCTCTCTTCTTCTTCTTCTTCTTCTTCTTCTTCTTTTCTTTTTTTTTCTCGTTTCTTGTCAATTGATCGACAAGCAAAAGAAGAAGATGACGACGATATTTTTTTCCTTTTTTTCTTGTTCTTGTAAAGAGTATCGTTTCTGTAGTCGAGCAAGAGAGATTGTCGTCGTCGAAGAAGAAGGAAAAGAATCAGTGTTGTCGACACATCTCCTCGTCTAAACGGACAACTATCGACAAACATCTAACAATCGAACAAAAACCAGTTGGTTCTTTTTCTTCTGTTTCTGCTTCCTTTTTGTGTCGTCGACTAATAGATTTGTTGTAATCAACTGTAAAGACGAGAGAAGAAAAAGAAAAAAGAAGAATGTTCTTGTGTTTGGTCTAATGTTAATCATGATAAAGATCTGTTTGTCACAAACAACATTGAATCGATTCTTGTTAATCTAACTGAAATTTATTTGAATTGAAGCAGTTTAAGAAAAAAAAGAAGAAGAAACACACGTTGAATGACAAAAACAAAAGAGCGAAAGATGAGATGAGAGAGAGAAAGAGAAAGAGAGACGAAATGTTCTTATTTCCAAATGAAGACAATGTTTGTGATTAAAGTTAATTTTAAATAAAAAGACGAAGAAAAGAGAAAAAGGAAAAGTTATTTTTTTCATAAAATTAATTTGCATAAACAGTTTTTTGAATATGAGTGGCTTTTTCTTCATTTTGTTCATTTAAAAGTCGTGTAACAACACTAACACCAACACCCCACGAATCATGAGTTGGCAAAACAAGATCATAAGGTAATCGTTCTTTGCCTTGACCACGAGCATGAATTTTAACATATTTACCTGAAGCTAATTTAAAGTTCGAAGGAAGTGAATAACTAATTTCAGGTGAATTATCCACTTTACGAAGTAATCGCCAACCAGTAAGATCAATATCTTTATTTTTCGATGTATTAGCTAATTGAATATATTTGCCATCTGGTGAACATTCATCGATATTAATTGGACCTTTAGCCGATCGTTGAAATGTCGTTTTAGCTTGCATTTCAGTTTGATTGATTCTAGTATCGACAATAGTTGGTCTGACAGGTGGTGGTGGTGGTGGTGTTGGTTGATAGAGATCTTGATTGTGTCTTGAAATGTTGGTTGTTGTTGTTGTTGTTGTAATTGATGATGAAGAAGTTTTAACATCTTTGACTTTTTTGACATGTGCTTCTTCGGATTCGAGTAAACGACGATAAGTATTGATTTCGAATTCGAGTGATGATTTATTCGAAACAATTTCATCGTAAGCAGCCATGAGATCGTTGAGACGAGAACGAAGTTCTAAGATTTCTCGTTCTCGTCCGTCGATGAGATCTCCATTTTCTCGTTTGAGTGTTTCTAATTTCGATTCTAATTGACTCATTTGTTGAAGATGATCGTTGTAATTTTGTTGAAGATCGAACATTTCCTTCTTGGTTTCATTGATTGAAATTCGAATTTGATTGGAATTTTCTTGGTTTTGTAATTGATTATTTTGTTGTTGTTTTTGTTTTTGTGCTTGTTGAACGATTTCATCGGTTTTGATTCGATAATATTCTTCGAGTTCCGAACGTTGTGATTTCGAAAGATTCTCGAAATCGTTTCTAATTTCTCTAATAGCTCGTTGTAATTCGTTTTTGTAAAACGTTGTTGGATCGATGCCAATATTGGGCGATGAAAGATTTCTTAATTCGTTCATTTCTTGTTCGTGAATGGCCGAAAGAAACGGAATTTGTTCTTCGAGTGTTTGTTTTTCATTTTCAATTTTAATTCTCGCCAATGTTTCTTGATCTAATTCGATGAGAAGTCGCGAGATTTCTTCGTAGAGATGTTTCATTTCATTTCGATATTTTTCAATATCATTCATAAGATCTTGCATCAATCGTTGGAGATGTTGTAATTCTCGTTGATTTTCTTCGATTGTTGATTCTAATGAATTGATTTTTAATTTATCTTGTTGTGTCCATTGATTGGCTTCGTCGGCTAATTTCTTGTAGAACAATAGATCGTATTCGGCTCGTTTCGATCGAATTTCGGCTTTGGCTTTGTCGACCGTAGCCAAATCGATGGACGCTCTCAAATCATTTAATTGTGGTTCGAATTGAGTTTTAAATCGATCGGAATCTAAACCCCATTTCGATCGTAATTGATCTAAAGTTGTTTGCAATTGTTTATTTGTTTGTTCTAAATATTTCACTCGATCGAGATAATTCGCAAATCGATCGTTTAATTGAATTAATTCTTGTTTTTCATGATCACGTTGTTCTTTCATTAAAGCTAATGCTTCGCCTTTACTAGCCGATGAACCGTCGGTCGCTTGACGAACGCCATGTTCAACTGTACGACGAATGATTCGTGTCGAGCTCATTTGCAAATCTGAAAATCATAAACCCGATCATTTATTTTATTTTATTTTATTTATCAAGAAGAAGAAGGAAAAAGAAGAGAAAAAAATCGATTCGATGTTGTTTTATTTGGTTATTCGTTCGTCGAGAATGTTTGACTAAATCGCGAACAAGTTAAGAGAACAAACGTGCTTCTCTCTCTCTTTCTTTCTCTTTCTCGTTTTTTTATTGTGTGTGTCTCGCTCTCTCTAATTCTCTCTCTGTTCGATGAATGTGTGTATGTCGACCGAACAGAAGAAGAAAAAAAAAAGCCTAGGTAAATATCGCGAGTAGAAAAAGAAAGAGAACGACCGATGAGAAACAAACTGGTTTTTTTCCTCCTCCTCCTCTTCTTCTTCTTCTTCTTCTTCTTGATGTGTGTGTCTACTCATCGTTTGAGATTGTTGTGCGTTATTTGCCTATGAGTGTTAGCAACCATTTCATTTCTTGTCGTTCTGTGGTTATGTGGTCGAGAGAAAAGCAAAAGCATCAGTTGTTTTACCCTTTCGAAAGTCTTGCTCTCTCTCTCTCTCTCGCTCGTTTTTTTTTCTATCCAATCAGATCGACTGGTTAACATATTTCTTCTCTTTTACAACGTTTAGTTTATGGAGATTTTACTTTATTTTTATATTTGATATTCATTCAGTCACTTTTAACCAAAAGAAAATAAAAAAAAAAAGGCGAAGAAGGCGCCTGAAGACTGAATGGCAATGAATAACAAAACATTTAACAAGTTGTTGTCTTAATTAAAAATCAAAAGAGACGAGATCTTCAAACGAGATTTATTTATTTATTCAGCTGAAATCGAAAGAAAAATGTTAATCTTACCTTTTGAAAACGAGAAAAAAAACGAAGAAGAAGAAGAAAAGATTTGGTTGTTATTTAAAAAGAAGAAGAAAAAGTCGTCGCGAATGAATCAAATCGAATCGATGTAATAATATGAAAGTATAAGTTTAGTTATTGAAATGAAAATGTTCTCTTTCTCTGTGTATTGTCTATTGAATGATTGACCATTTGTATTTGCATATGGTGTGGTGTCACATGCTGTGTGCCCTTTGTCGACGTTGTCTAACCCCTACTGCTCTTCATTTTTTTTCTATTCAAAGTGAAGCAAAAAGAATGTTTTCATTTGATTTTCAAAATGAAAATGCAAAGCAAATGTTTTTCTTTGTTAGATCATCACATTTGTCTTGTTTAATTTATTCCAACGAGAAGACGAAGACGAAAAAAAGAAGAAGAAGAAGAAAGAATTGAATTCAGCTAAATGTGCGACCTCTAATGACAAAAAAAAACGGCAGAATGTAGATAAAAAGTAAATAGAGGAAAAGAAAGAAGATGTTCAAATGTAATGTCGAAAGCAAACGATCGATCAGTGAAAACGAAATCATCGTCAATTGAAATGTCTAATTCACGTTGTCGACGTTGTATTCGTGGAATCGTTCGTCGTATTCCTTGTTTTGTTGCGTGGAGTTTATTAATAAGTTTATCGACACTTTATTTTGTGTTTATTTGTCGATGGATAATCGAGAAATATTCGTATGTTTTTGGACTTGTTCACGGACTTTTATTTCTATTTGTTGTCAATAATTTCCTCTTGGCCATTTATACCGATCCAGGACGATATAGTCGAGCTCCACCCGATGAAAACGACGATTCAGAAACGAATTTTCATAAAATTGTCGAAATTCATGGCACTCAATGTCGAATGAAATGGTGTCAAACATGTGGTTTCTATCGACCGCCAAGATGTTCGCATTGTTCTGTTTGTGATTTTTGTATTGATACATTTGATCATCATTGTCCATGGTTAAATAATTGTGTTGGACGTCGAAATTATCATTACTTTATTTACTTTTTGTTAAGTGTATTACTTCACATGTTTATTGTCTTAGCATTTTCTATTTATTATTTGATAAAAGAACATGAAAATTTTTCGAATATTTCGTCAATTATTTCAATAATATTAATTATTTTTGTTTTATTATTAACTATTCCTATTGGTGGTCTCACTTCATTTCATTTAATGTTAATTTATCGAGGACGAACTACTAACGAACAAGTTACAGGCAAATTCAAAACCAATATTAATCCTGTACGTTCTCCTTTTCATCTTCTTTCTCTCGATCGATTTTTTTCTTTTTAGTTTGATTATGGAATAGTTTATAATTGTTCAAGAATATTTGGATCATCAACACCACCAAGGTTTCATTTTCGAATTTGCCTTTTTTTTCTAATTCTTTGTTTGCTTTTTGTTTAAAGATTAATAACAAAGAAAAAATCGTTGTCAACGACGAAATCAAAATTATATGAAATCGAGACAAAAAAAGAGAAAATCTCCAATGGAAAATCTTCAACAAAGGTTTGTCACATTCTTTTCTTTCTTTCAATTGACTTGTTTTGTTTTGTTTTGTTTAGAACAAACATATTGCAATGACTTCTGTTTAAATCTGATTTAAACATCAAATTCGATTTAGGAGAATTGATTTTGTCTTCGAAAACCAAACAGGATGTGCATTCAAGTCTAATCTCAATTTCTATTTGCAATCATTCATTTGCTCTTCTTTTTTTCTTTTTCTTCTTCTTCTTCTTCTTGAAATTATTTTATTTTTCTATATGTGTAATCAACAAAATAAAAAAGAAAGAGAAAGACACTTATCAACTTTATTTTCAATCGTTTTATTAATTAACTACAAGCTTAGTTTATCTTCTATAGTCAAAGAGGAGAACAGGATAAGAAAATCAGAGAAAATAAA
>Ga0209960_1003771_pt1 | contig 12509 bp, 17 predicted proteins | sample ThiBiot_500_plan_2_FD_183947 | JGI IMG/M metagenome (GOLD analysis project Ga0209960, IMG submission 183947) | Wastewater bioreactor microbial communities from Cape Town, South Africa - Thiocy_expt_500_plan (SPAdes) | ecosystem: Engineered > Bioreactor > Thiocyanate-remediating >... | reverse complement strand
AGGATCGCTCGGCAGTTAGCAATTCGTAGGGAATGCAGAGGATTGATATTTGATGCTAAAACTGGAGAATTATTATCGCGCAGATTTCATAAATTTTTTAATATAAACGAAAAGGAAGAGTCAATGCTCGAGAACATGACGGACTTGTCCGGTGGTCACATCATCCTCGAAAAACTTGACGGAAGCATGATTGGTACTATAGAGTTCGTTGTTTCGGCAATCATTAATTCTTTAACGATAGGCGCCTTTATCTGGCGAGGGGAAGTAATTTATGGCACCAAGCTGGGAGACTCGATTGTAAGTTGCTAGTATATATCAACCGTTACTGATTTGATGTGGTCGACCAGATTGCAGGTCAAGCGGCTGAATATGTCAAGGCAGTACAATCAACATACTTCTACGACGAGTTCTGCAAGAAGTGGATTGGTGCCGGTATGTGCTATAACGATAATATGCCCCTCTCATACTGGTGGTAGGCTGGACACCGATATTCGAATGGTGCTCAAAATCCAACTTAATCGTGCTCACATATGAGAGCGATCAACTCGTGCTTACTGCCATGAGAAATATGAAGACCGGACAATACATGTTACACAACGAATTGGTACTGTAATCGCTTCACATATATGAAGTCTTGCTAACAACGGTCATAGGAACAAGCATCTAGAACACACAATATTCCGCTTGTTAAAGTGTACAGCAGAGCCAGCACGACTAATTTCGTTGAATTACACAACCAAATTAAGAGCGACAAAGACATCGAGGGATGTGTATTAAAATTTGATAACGGGCACATGTACAAAGTTAAAACGAATTGGTATTATAAGTTAAACAAGGATCTACACGCGTTGACGAAGAAAAAAGACGGAGAAAAATTCATTTGGCGCGCAATTCTCGATAAAAAATACGACGATTTAAAGTACTTTATCAGCCCCATTGACAGAGAGTGGCTCGATAAATTCAATGACGATCTCTTTGCGAATTTGATGGATGCCGCAGAGTTATATCGTAAGCGAATGGATTCTTATGCACAAAATTTGAGATCAGCCGTTAATGAAGAGGAGCGGATAAAGATCCACCAACAAGCTAGGGAATACATTGTCAGTCAACCAAAAGAAGAACAGCACTTGTTGTGGGCTGTATGGAACAACAAATTCAACATGAATGAGTATATCATCACACATGTATTGACTTTCTTGGACAAAAACTTGGAGTTTGCCCGCAAGTTGGCTGGCGGCATCCGCGTTTCGGACTACAGAACTGCCGCAAGTTTGAAACTTGCTGCAGAGGCAGAAGACGAAGACGTGTGAGAATAACTCAAAAGTGTACATAAACATGCGTACCAAAAATATCCTGGATATCTCCTAACGAGATTATGATTTTATCAATTTTAGTTTTTTTCGTCGCTTGGTTAATTGTAATTATTTGAAATGTACTATTTCCATTCACACACCGAACAAGACAATAGCTTTGTGATTGTATATATATATATTTATTGGCGTTATTGTTGCTTCAAAGTTAGATTTCAGCACGTTGGTCTTCCAAGCTTTAAACACAGTATACACTTAAACTAATTACGTAAGGGATAATTAATTATAAATTATTAAATAGTGTGCGATGCCAGCATTTTCTTTTTTTTAACGGATTTTAAAAAAATAATACGAAATTTTCCGACCAACGGACTAGGAATTTCTTTGTATCACCAATACTTTCTTTGAATTATTTAAGTGTCAAAACACGTACAGAATTTTTTTTGGTTAATTTAATTGCTACAGGAGTAAGATGTCCTCATCCCGTAAAGAGTTAAAAGTAACTTACACGATAACGATCGTGGGCGTCGAAGGATTACCTAAAAAAGCCGAAGGATGCGGCATTCACGTGGAATGGAAAGGAGGAAAAAAGGAAAAAGAGACGTAAGTGCTTCTTTATTTTGGCAAGATCTGGTTATAAATAGTATTACATAATTAATGCGTTATATACTTTATAATGGCGACAAATTAATAATTTCGATTTAATTAAAATAGCAATTTGATATATATTTTTTTTTTATGTCGTTAGTCCAATGACACCCTCAGTCACACTCGCAGAAGGCAAGACTTCAGTAGACTTTGCACACAAATTCGAAATGACCGCTACTCTTGAATACACTGATATCGCAAACAGAAAATTTCAGGAGAAAAATCTTATCTTCTCCGTGGTTGGAGTACGTTGCGACAACTCGTAACTTCTATTTAGACTTGTATATCAATATGACCTTTATATAGGAGAAAATCAAAAAGAAAAAAGATGCGGTTATTGGTAAAGCAAGCATCGATTTGGGTACTATGGCCTTCCCTGGCAGTTTTCAACCACGCCAAGCACTGAAATTAGCCACGAAAAAAGAGAAAGAGGGTGCTGGTTCATTAAATGTACGTTATGATTCTTATCGAATTACATCATCGTAGGTCTGATTTAAAAAAAAAATAGATCGTTGTCAACAGTAAATGGGCTGCTAAGGACGGCAAAAAAGTTGTCGCGTAAGCTACGAAGGAGAGAATATATTATTGAACTTATATTAATTTTATCGTACCAGCGGTAAGAAGGACAAAGAAAAGTCCGACAAAGATAAGAAAGACAAGGACAAGAAACACAAGCTCGACAAACGCTCAAGCAGACGTGATCTTAAAGATAAAGATAAGAAAGACAAAGATAAGGACTCAAAGTCTGAGACCGGTGACGAGGTGTCGGGTAGCGAGTCGTACAGCTTCGCAAAGAAGCGAGGTGACCCACTCGAAGAGTCTTCGTTCCAAGTCAATGGCGAGGATTATCACTTGGAAAGCGAAGCTGAAGCTTCTGACGGCGAAGATGAGCCTAGCATGTGGTCTGAAGCACCTGACAAGGTATCCGTAACAATTACTTGCCGTAAATTAGTATTAACGAACTTTATTGTGCAGACCGAAGATTATTTGTCTGATAGTGATGAAGAAGGCGATAAAGTTGAATTTAAAAAAGACAGCTCTTCTGCTGAATTAACCTCAAGCTCTGCTAGCAGTAAGTTACCAATTCACAGTGAAATTTTTGCTCACGATAATAATAATAGAAGACGATAAAAAGAAGAAAGAGGAGGAAGAGAAGAAGAAGAAAGAAGAAGAAGACAAAAAGAAAAAAGATGAGGCTGATAAAAAGAAAAAAGAGGACGATGAAAAGAAGAAAAAAGAAGACTCCGATAGGAAGAAGAAAGAAGACGAGGAGAAAAAGAAAAAAGACGAAGAAGATAAGAAAAAGAAAGAGGAGGCTGATAAAAAGAAGAAGGAGGAGGAAGACAAAAAGAAAAAGGACGAAGAGGACAAAGACAAAAGGTAATCTCAATTATTTATGGGGATTTAACATTTACTAATCACACGCTGCAGAAAAAGCATCAGAGGCATCGGAGCCTTGTTTGGACTCAAAGACAAGGATAAGGACAAGGACAAAGACTCCAAAGATAAGGACAAAGATAAGGACAAGCGCGACCGAGATGAGAAGAGCGACAGAGACCGCAGCGACAAAGACAAAAGTGATCGTGAGAGAAGTGATAGAGATCGCAGTGATCGTGAGAGAAGCGATAGAGATCGCAGTGATCGTGACAAAAGTGATAGAGATAGAAGCGAACGTGACAGCAAACGCGACTCAAAAACTCTTACTTCACAACCTTCTTCGGCCAACATCACTGGCGTCCCGAAAGAAGAGATCGACAAATTAAAGTCTGAGTTCAGCAGAAAAGAGGAAAAGCTTCAAAAAGAAATCTCGGAGAAGAAAGAACAAATTACCAAGCTCGAGAATGACTTGAGCGTGGCTAAAGTGCAAATTCAACAAGACCAAGATTTGAAACAATGGGATCGCAAGCCTCAAGACAAACAAAAAGCCGAGCTGAAGGAACTGCAAGAAACTAACCGCAACTTGTTGGTAAAGAACGAGCAGTTTGAGAAGGATAACAAAACTATGAAAACTGAACAAGACAGTTTGAAGCGACAACAAAAGAGACTCGAAGAAGAGCTCTCCGAGCTCAAAGAGGAGCTTGAAGCTGCCAAGTCCAAGGGTTCCAGCTCATCAAAATCTTCGTCCAACAAAGACAGTCCTGCCAACGAGCGTACCGAGGAGTTGAACAAAAAAGTTTCAAGCTTGCAGCGGAAGTTAGATGACCAACAAGACACCAATAAGAAACAACAAGAAACTATCAAACAACTCGAAACTGATTTAAAGAAGGCTCAAAGTGCTGCAACTAGCGTAAGTGTGAATGTATCTCTCGGATTTTTGTATTAACGTATAGTCAGCGACCTCGTGATAGCAACGAAGAGAAGGTCATGGGCATCGTTTCATCAATTAGCAAGGGACAAGAATTGGATTCGTTGAAGGACCGCATTAATGCATTACAAGATGAAATCGATAATTTCCACCACGTTGAAGACTGGGTCTACGGCGCGGAGTTTAAATACGACGGCAATGGTAAGAACATCACAGCTACTGAGCTCGCGAATTACATCACGGATCACGCTCTATTGGAGTCTGATGACTTGGACAAGCGCGACTTCTTGTTTCATTTACTCAAAGCCACCGTTCGCAGCTATCGAGTATGCTTACATTTGGATATCATAATGTAATGTTTAACGTCATATTATTTAGCGTGATATCAATAATGTTGATCGGTTGAGTGGCTGGTTGTCTTGGATGATTACGTTGTATAATTCTTTGGCCAAATCAACTGGTGCTGAAAAGATTGACAAGAAGGGAGTCAACATGAAGTTCTCGTCGTTACCTTCAATGATGTCGGCTCTTCACGGCCGAGGCGGTGCTCGAAACGCCAAGGCAGAGCGATCGGACAGCGATTCAGATGCTGAGTCATCGTCGGAAGAAGACGAAATTGGCGTTGAAGGCAACATTGACAGCGAGTCACTTTTGGGTGGATTGCGCAACAAACTGGGCTTGCAAGAACGTCCTGCTGCTTTCTTATTGCATTTAGAGGGTCTGATTCAACACTGTTACGTCTTGATATACTCGCAGATCTGCAGCGTACGTGATATTAATTATTTCATACTCGCCAGTAGGTCTCACAAAAGTAAACAGGAATTGCACGAAATTAAATACATGGACATTTTATTTGACCAGAGTGAAGTGTTCCACACTTCGAAGAAAGCCAACGAATCTTCGTCTGAGTACGTGCCAATTAGCACAAATATTGGTGTCGCTAATCGATCCGTTTGAATAGCACTAAGAAGAGTAGCAATGGGAAACAGAAGGCCAACAACCGCATGAAATTGACGAAGGTGATGAACGCAGCTTATCGCCGATTAGACGCGCATCACAACAACAAGACCGTGATTGCTCAGTTGTTTGCTCAAGTGTTCTATTTTATGGCGAATTCAGTTCTCAACAAATTCTTGACCACTCCCGATCTCTGTCGGGCCTCACGTGCTTACGCAGTGAAAGTTGCCTATTCGCACATGGAAATTTGGGCCTCGGAGAAGTCAGATCTGATCAATCACATGCGCAATCAGTTTGACATTCTGTTGGAGGCCTGCAACGTGCTTGTGATCGACAAGAGTATCTTTGCAGCTGAGGATATTATTCCAACTGTATTCCTCAAACTCAATCCTAAACAAATCAAACAGTTGTTGGTATCATTCCAGCCCGATGAGTAAGTGACGGTAGCATTGTTCACATATAACATGTATTTACCGCGTGTTCACAGAATGGCACCGGATCCAGTGCCCAGCGCAGCTAAGGGAGCTATTGAACGCGCGGCATTGAAAGTTAACAAAGATATTCACTTGGATCCAAGCGTACTTATCAATTTGCCTCAATAATTGTAGTCATGAATGTGACTATAATTCTCGTGTTGTAAAACTGCACAATCTTTTATTTATTTGGATCAAGTAGTAGCTTGAAACTGCAGCTATTATTTGTTCATAATATTAACCTTTTTTTTTTGAACCAATAAATAACTTGTAAGCTAATGGTTAGGGTTAATACTACCTAGGCAGTTGATAATTTCAATTTTAATTTTAAGCTTTTAATCGGCTAAAAAATTTTTTATTTGAAGAGCGTTTATTCGCATTTTTTTGTAATTGCACCACCACGATGCGCACTCAATTAATAGTGATTGCTATCATATGCACCTTGGCTGTATCGGCCTTGGCTGATAACGTTTCAACAACGCGCATCAGAAAAACCAAAAAGGTCAGTTAAAAATGACATTAATATTCGGACAATTTTAGTCATAATGTCATGCAATAGGCGGATATCCCTCGTCACCAGATTTTGCGCTCGATCAGCCAAAAATATCGCATTCCTTTGAAACCCGAGTTTGACCGCGCCAACTTGCCGCTTGGAGGCAATGTCTATCCCATCGGTATCTATTACATTGAGATCGATATTGGCACCCCTGGACGTAGCTTCAATGTTGCAATTGACACCGGGTAGGATCGAGCTTTAATCCCCCACCATTATTAAAATGTATATATCTCTATTTAGAAGTTGCTCCCTCCTCGTTCCTGCCACAGGCTGCGATGGTTGCCCGCCAGTAGCTCCTCAACACACATACGATCCATCTGCTTCGAGCACCTCGTCACAAGTCTCGTGCGACTCTACCTCCGAGTATGTAGTGTTATTTGGATACATTAGGCACTAAAATCTTGTTTGAATGCCCAAACTAATCGTTATACTCCCAGATGCTCTGGTTGTGGCGACAACAATCAATGCCAGTTCGAAAACAGCTATCAAACTTGCAACTTGAGCAATCCCAATCAAGTAAGTCACATTATAATTAGAAGAATCAATTTTAAATTGTTTGCTAAATGTTAACTGTTACTTTAGAATAGGTTACAAAAACTACTGCTAACCGCTTAATATTTATTTAGGTCTGCTCTGTTGCTGGTCTAATCTACTCCGATGTGTTCGCATTCGGCCCTGGTTTGAAGGGATCGGTCAACTTCGGTACTATTACGCAGCAGACACCCAACTTCCAACAATTCGCAGTCATTGATGGCGTCCTGGGTCTTGCCTGCACATCTGACTTCGGTCAACCAACTCCTATCGAGTCAATGGTTCAAGGCGGCCTAATCAAAGATAAATTTTCATTCTGCTTCGATAAATCAGGTCAAGGAGGTCTCTTCACTTTTGTAAGCACTAATATATTCCTTATTATATTTTATGTTATACCATATTTACGCGCTAATTTGAACAGGGTGGTGCAGATCCAAATCTTTACACGGGTAACTTCCAGTACACTCCATTAGTTCAAGGCATCGATGGCGAGTAAGTGCCAATATACTACAAGCACATGTTCAATATATTGCCAACAGGTACTACGTCACAATGAACGACTTGTTGGTTGCTGGCATGAGCATCGGAGTGGATCCGATCGTTTACTCAGGTCAATATGGTGGTGCTATCGTTGACAGCGGCACTAACGTATTCTTGCTCCCCCACGAAGGTAATGCACAATACGACCGTGCTCTACTACGACTGACAGTTACACTTAGCGTTCCGAGCGTTGCGCCGTACCTTCATGAACATGTGCGCCAAGACGTCACTGCGCGGCATATGTGACGTGCCTGCGGGTCAGACTCTCTTTGATGGCTTCTGCTACGCCATGTCATCCTCTGATTTATCTAAATTCCCGCCCATGAGTGTGGTGCTGCAAGTACGCACTTTCGACTGAATAATTACTATTGAATATGCACACGTACTGTACCGAGTGTACTCACAACCAATCACCAGGGTCCAGTGGAGTTGAAGATGACTGCATCCGGTTACTTGACAACGCAGAATGGACCTGGACAATACTGTCTCGGCGTCATAGACACTGGTACGTTCCTTATCATTGAACATGTATCACCGAGTATTATCTGAAAATATATATTCATAACAACTGCGCACAACACTCGCATATAATACTGGCCGTGTTCTTATTGCAGTGTCACATTGACTAGAACAATGCGCCTTTGAACTTAAAAGCAACAACATGCACTTTCTTGACTAACCAACGTATTTCTTCTAGGCTACGGTGGCTTCACGATTCTCGGTGACACGAACATGGCGTCCTATGTGTCGCTGTTCGATCGTGTCAATGCACAGCTGGGTTTCGCACCTGTCAACGCTGCAAACTGCGTGGTGTAGTACGACGGACTTATTCGCGCTGTAAGGCGATGAATACGAGTCAATTCACTACAATAAAGGGATCAAATCTATATTATCCCGGTGGTTGTTTCGAAATCTGTAGAACATTTTTATTTTTTAATATGTGGCCTTCTACATCAATTATTATTATAAAATGATTGCACACAATCTTTCAATTTGCTTAATATTTTCAATTGATATAGCAATGATCTTAAAATAAAAAAAAATTCTTGCAACTTTTCAACGGATCCAAAAAGTGACATTTTGTTGACGTTCACAAAAACCTTATTTTCTCTGTCTCAATCTTTCTTGTAGTACTTCGTGAAAGCAGTCACCTGTCATAATCAATTCAGTATTGTTGATAAATAAGCTGCTCGATCCTGATGGAGACCAAGTTCCCACTCGGAGGCGACTCGCAAAATAGCGACAAAATCGTGTTCAAGAATCATAAAAACAAGTATTATTTGACTGCAGAGCCTGTTATGGGTAAGGATGATTAGTAACTGACTGAAAATTGCAATCCGAATTAGATGTCGTTTTTAATCTGACAGAAATGCAGTACTTGACACAATAAATTTATCACAGGGCGCGTAGTATCTAATAGAACAGAGGCTAAGAAGTGGGAGACATGGACTTACAAAGTACTTGATACAAACAAGATTTCGTTATTGAGTTATCACGAAAAATACCTTGCGGCCATTCCTGGAGGTAAATTCATGCAGCATATAATCAATAATATAATATTAGATTATATGCATAATTTACCATGACACTTTTAGGCGTGATTAGATAAAAAAAAATAATTTTTTGCTGGCAACCGATCTGCTTCGGACAAATTTTACTGATATTCTTTCATTTATTCTCGTGTAATATAACACGTGGTACGGTTTTTGCACTGCACCAAATTCCGAGCGTGTTATTACCAGATCGGGACCAAACGTGCAATTGCCGTAAATCGAAAGAATCTTTTTCCCTCATTAACAACATACGTGATTATTACTAGAAATAGCATATACGATGTAATTGCGTTGATATTAATCTCATTAATACCGCAGTATGCAGTTTAGAAACGAAATTTCCATTATGGGTCATTTTGAATCATTTCGTTCAATGTCCTTTGCATATTTTTTAACATTCTCATATTGGTTTCACAATGAATTATTTGCACCGATAACTATCAACTAAATTTTCGTTCACATCAATTAAGCAGGCGTAATATTCTAACTTTGCCTTTATTTTGTAGGAAGTATCGTGGCTAATAGAACAGAAGTAAAAGAATGGGAGGCATGGACTGTTGAGCCTTATGACGACGGATTTGCTCTCCGAAGTTGGAACGGCAGATATTTAACAATATTACGCAGTATGTGAATCACACCACACGATTATTTTCAACAAAATTTTGCCGCGTGATCCAATGGCTAGTCAAACCTATTGCATTACATACATTCGTTTCTATTAAAATTGTTTCTATTTGGTTAATTTTTTATTGTATTGCTCGCAGAGGATTTAGTAGTAACGAAAAAGCATCGAAAAAAGAAGTCCAAGTGGTACCCTCAGCCCATCACTGAAAAAGGTACCTTAATACCGCTAAATTTATCTTACTTGTGATAATTATTTTGTAGCCATTCTAATGATTAATGGTACAGCCTCTAAGACGAACAACTTTAAACGCGAAGATGAATTTACAAGATTTTTTGCATTGCCAGCGACTGATTTAGTGAAAGGTAAGCTATCGCGTTGTTATTAATGGCATTGATTGCAGAACTCTAGAATCTAGTCTCCATTCTGTCAATAAATTTTTCTTGACATCCAATGACACGTGCCACGCGTGCACAGCATGTCACATTCATACTAATGCACCGCACTCTTAGATTTTGACTCGTACATCCCCGACAATCACATCTACATCACATCAGACTTCTTGTGCCTGCACTCGCCTGAATACAATGTACGGACTTATGCCCCTTCAAACTGACTCGCGACACGTGTTCTAACTTGCGTTGCGGTGCAGGTTAAAGTGAGCTTTAAAACAGTGCTGTCAATCTCAGAAGAAGTCAAGCTGTTCTCGCGCGAGCTCGTGATCAGAACGCAAGACAACAGCAAACTGGTGCGTGATCATCAGTTCCGCATTGGACGCGTGTTCAAGTACGACGATCTGAAAGCGCTTCTCGACAAGTACTGGAAGACTGCACTCACTGGTCAGCCTCAGCCCGGTATGTCGTATTCTACCTTCCAAGCAGTAATCGATGGTCTGACATTTGTCGTGCAGATCCAGTGTTATCTAAGACCCAAGACGAGCTGGCATCGAGTTCCTCGGAAGAGACGACTGACTCGAGTGGTAAGGACGGCGGATTGAACAAAAGCAAGCAAGAACTGGCGCAGTACATTGACAACATGATTGAACCGGTAGCTATTAGTAACGGCACAAGCAACTAAGTCACATTGTGCGCGATTGAAATATTTAAGTGGCTTCAACGTCAATCTGTCGATATTATTTGTACATTAGTAACGCATTTTGTTTGATATTTTAAGATGAAATAAAAAAACTTTCATCTGCGTGTAATTAACAAGGTACGAACTTATGAATGTACCAATAATTTGTTCTTTTTAATATGCCCTAAAGTTAACTCCTACAAAAACAAAAAAGTTTATTTGATTGATGGGGGGGGCCCTGGCGAGCGAAAAACGATCAATTGTGCGTTTCCAAAAAAGGTAATTTATGTATCCGGTATCTAATGGTTAATAAATCACTGCGTCTGTGGGTGGATATTTTTTTTGGACTTCTCTCCAGTTTGGCGAGACCATTTTTGGACACCCACATTTGTCAAAATTTATTCTACTCTTGCAACTGAACTCAAAACCACAACACCATGAGCGACGCAGCCGCAAAAGAAGAAGCGAGATTATTGCGCACGATCAGTGGCAGCAAAATGCCCAAGTTCGGCGCTGCTGCTGCAGCCAAAGACTCCAGCCACGCGCCTGTTGTCACACAAGCAGACAAGGAAAAGACAGCTGAAGAAGAGAAGCGCAGACAATCAGCCTGGTTCAAACAGCAACAAGAATTGGAGATTGAGCGCAAGAAAAAACATGAGGAAGAAAAACTTAAAAAACAACACAAAATTGAAGAAACAACGCGACAATTACAGGAGAAATCTGTTGAGAAAGAAAGCGAGCATCTACAGGTAGGAATAATATTTCTATTAATTATTCAATTTAGATTTGAAAATTCATGAAACAATCGCCTTACCGGCTCAACTGAAAAAAAAAAAGCCACTAATAAATATAATATTAACTTTATTTTATTTTTAGGAAGTAGGTGCTGTTACTGATGAGGAACGTGTTGCAAAAGAAGAGCAGCGGTTAATGCGCCATTTGTCCTCCAAGAACCTGGATGCAGCCGAAGTAGTACGTATAAAGCTACACTATATTAATTCTAGTCCGAGATACTGCGGTACCCTAAATTGTGAATTGCATATCTTTCACAAATCTTAAGTTTCGAAATCTGTCCGTGACCAGGCACACTAAGCAACAAATTTTGTGCCTAATGTCTGCAAATAAATAGATTCGCTTGCAAAAGAAACAAGAAGAGAAAGAAGAATACGAACGACGCAGCGATGAGTTGATGAAGAAAGCTGCTCAAAGACAAGCACAATACGACTTTTATCACGACAAGGTACGTTCCCCATAAGTCAATAGCAAGCGTGAAAGTACACTATTAGCTTTCAATACTCGTCTTTTTCAATTGGCTGATGACATGATCTGATTTGTACAGGGCAACTCAGAACAGCAACGCGATAACTTTGAGAAGGACGAAGAAGAGCGTAAGAAAGTTGCTGCTACAAAGTTGACGAATATGTTGGACAATATGTTGTGAGTTCTGCACGTGCACGCTCAGTAGAGCAGGATTAGGGATTGGATTTTGGGGATCGGGTTTTGCTTGTTGCATAATAAATTGAAGACATATCTGAAAGTAACGATGCTATCGAGAGGAGGGGGGTACACTTTTTGTTTAATTAAATAATACAAGTTGCAACTACAAGATCCAGATCACTGTTTGTAATTCTGTGCGCTCGTCAACGCTTCAGTGATGCAGTTGTAATATTTAATATCGGTTCTGAGAATCCAAAGAGCCCGATGCGGAGGTGTAATTCCAGTGTGATCCAAATCTGCCTTCATGAATTTTTCGTAAAATTTCACCAGTGCAACGTTGTGTGTTTCGGTACTTGTTTCATTTTTATTTATTTTCATCGATTACACAACATTTTAACTCAAAATGGCCTTTTTCAAGAAGATTGGAGAGAAGACTAAAGAGGCAAGCCCTCATCTCTGCTTATCAAAAAATCTTCTTTTTTTTTTTTTTTTGTTTTTTTCAA
>Ga0209960_1003770_pt1 | contig 12515 bp, 16 predicted proteins | sample ThiBiot_500_plan_2_FD_183947 | JGI IMG/M metagenome (GOLD analysis project Ga0209960, IMG submission 183947) | Wastewater bioreactor microbial communities from Cape Town, South Africa - Thiocy_expt_500_plan (SPAdes) | ecosystem: Engineered > Bioreactor > Thiocyanate-remediating >... | reverse complement strand
GAAAAAATGAAATGAAAACAATAAATAAATCAATAAAATCAATAAGCAAAACAACAAGAAACAGATGAATTAAAGCAAAATCTTTTAAATCTTCAAAAAGATAATGAAAGTAAGAAAAGTGAAACTAAATTATTAATTTTATCGGTAAGATTTTTTTTTATTTTTTTTATCTCTATTGATTCTAATTTTAATTTTAATTAAACTACAATTTGATTTGATTTAGGTACAACAGCTCCAAAAGAAAAATGAGGAATTAGAAGTAACATTAAAAGATGAAACTAGGTTTAAAATGGATTTGATGGCTGAACTTGGAAGATCGCGTAGAGAACTTGAAGCACTTTATTCATCTATTAAACAATCCTAAACCTCTCTGTTCTTCCTTTTGAGATTACTTTTTGATTTATCCTCCAATTTCAATTTGTCAATTTGATATTGGATTAGAAGTGAATGAGATCTATATATGATATTTTGGATTTTGGATTCTGGAATTGATTCAATCAAAAAGTCAAAAAAAAGAAAAAAAAAAAAGAAAAAAAAGTCAAAAGGAGAAAAGAAACAGTGAAATATTTCATGAAAACCAACCATTTTAAATGAATTTTTATATTTTTGTGAGTGATTTACTAAAATGTAGAGATCTCAGACATCATTTTAAAGAGTTCTAAGATTGAAATTGTGCTTGAATTGAATTGAGAAAAAATAAAAATAATAATTGCCTTATAACTCAACTTTGCGTCGAAATCTTATCATCTTATCCCCAAAAAAAAAAAAAAACAAAAAAAAAAAACAGTCAACAGAGGATGGGAGTAGTTATTCGTATTGGAGTCATTGGAATTGGTCTTGTTGGGAAAGCTTTACTTTCACAACTTGGACATTCAAAATTTAAAGATAAGCTTCAACTTGTAGCTGTTGCTACTTCTACAAAGATGTTATTGGATAATAACAAACCAGCACTTGAATTCCTTGCTATTAACTCAAATGAGAAATTTGCTGCTCTTGATCTTGATGCTTTTGCTACTTTTGTTTCTGGTTCAAATCCCTCAAACTCAATTATTGTTGATTGTACTGCAAGTGAGAATGTCTCAAAGATGTATCCACAATGGTTAAAGGAAGGAATTAATGTTGTGACTCCAAATAAAAAAGGATTCTCTTCTGATTACTCTCTCTTTGAAAAGGTTCTAATTGACAAATTATTCTCTTTCTCTTTCTTTTTCTTTTTTTTAAAAAAAAATCTATAATATCATCTATTCTTTTTAGATCTTTTCAGATGATTCAAAAGGAGTTTGTTATCATGAATCCACAGTTGGAGCTGGACTTCCAATTATTTCAACATTGGTAGATTTATTAGAAACAGGAGATGAAATTATTCAAATAGAAGGAATTTTATCTGGAACTTTATCATTTTTATTTAATTCATTTTCACCTTCTGATACTGAAGCAAAACCTCAAAAATTTTCACAAGTTGTAAAACAAGCAAAAGAAAGTGGATATACAGTTAGATTTTTATTCATTTTACTTTTCATTCCTTTTCAAATAAACAAATAAATAAACAATAGGAACCTGATCCTAGAGATGATTTAAATGGATTCGATATGGCAAGAAAAGTAATAATTCTTATTAATGAGATTTCTTTATTTGATTTTTTTATTTTATTTATTTATTATTTATTTATTTTCATTCATTCATTCATTCATTTAATCCTTTTTAGATTGTGATTTTAGGAAGAATTTGTGGATTAAGATTATCATTAGACACTCTTCCAATCACAAATATTGTCCCAGAAGAACTTCGGACTGTTGAGACTGTTGAAGAATTTATGGCTAGATTATCTGAATTTGATGATTATTTTGCTCAACTCAATTCAAATGCTGCAAAAAAGGGGGAAGTACTTAGATATGTTGGAGTTATTAATCGAGATGGAGCATCTGTTCAACTTAAATCGTTTATTTTTTTCCATTCATTCCATTCATTTTCATTTTCATTTTCATTCCATTCCAATTATTAATTTTTTTTTCTCTTCTTTTAGATACCCAAAAAATCATCCATTTGCTTCACTCAAAGGAAGTGATAATATTGTTTTATTTACAACTGCAAGATATCCAAATTCTCTTGTCATTCAAGGATCTGGTGCTGGAGATCAAGTTACTGCTCAAGGGGTCTTTGCTGACATTCTTAAAATCGTTAGAGCTGCAAATAAATGAAATCTTCATGGTTTTCCCTCAACTTGATCCCTTCCTTCTCTATCACAATCTTATGTTCCTTCCATTTCTTATTATCAAATTTCTATTAGAATCTAATTCAAAACAAAAACAAAAAAACACCTACCATCCTCAACACAAAATATCATCAATCCACTTTTTTTTTCCATTCCAAGATCAACAAGCTCTTGCGCAATCAACCAAAAAAGAAACAAAAATGATAAAGAATCAAAAGGAATATTAAGTAGTGACATCAAAAGAATTAACTTTTGGAAAAAAAAAAAGAATGAAAAAAACATTGCCCAACAAAGAAAAGGAGTGAAAAGAAAGAAAATTGAATTGAAAGTTTTACTTATTCAAAGCAAGTTTTACTTCTTTGCCCAATCATGTTCAGAGCACCCACAAAAAAAAAAAAAAACTTGAAAAAAAAAGAAAAAAACCGCTCCTCGTGGCCAAAAACTTTTTCTAATTAAAATTCTTTCCAATCCACTTAATAAAATCTTTGATTTTCTCTTACTTATCAACTCATTTATCAACTGATTCAATCAATTTTAATCATTTGATAATTTGATAATTTAGAATTTGTTGAAATTTTTGGGTTATAAGTTTTGATAAATTGAAATGAAAGTTGTTGTTTTTTTTTTTATGATTTTGATTGGAAAGAAGTTGAAAAGTTTTAATTTTTGAAACAAATGATTTGTAATTCATTGTGTGAAAGAATATGTAATAGAGTTGAAATAGAAAAATAGTTGAATCAATCTTTAGAATGAATGATTTCACTTATCTCTTATATAATTTGAAATAGGAATTAATTACAATTAATTATGATCAATTCCTCTTTCAAAGTTTGAATTCCTTGACTTTTCTTTTTAATAAAAAATGAAGAAATGCTATCATTTAATATATGAATACTGAACAATGAATTCAATATATTTTCAATGTATTTGAGTGTATTTTCATACAAAAACAAAACATATTTCTAAAACACTTTGAAATGTTCATTCATTGATCAACAAAATGAATACTGTTAACGAAGAAAAATTAATAATTTAGGTTGAAAAGATGTCGGATAAACTTACCAGAATTGCTATTGTTTCGGCTGACAGATGTAAGCCTAAAAAATGCAAACAAGAGTGTAAGAAATCCTGTCCTGTTGTTAGAATGGGTATACTTTACTTCAACAAATAACTACAACAAAATCAAAATGAAATTAATGTTCAAAAAATTTAAATTTTAAATTTTCAATTAAAAGGAAAACTTTGTATTGAAGTTACACCAAAAGATAAAATTGCTTTTATTTCAGAAGAATTATGTATTGGATGTGGTATTTGTGTAAAGAAATGTCCTTTTGATGCTATTACTATTATCAATTTGCCAACCAATTTGGAAAAACAAACAACCCATCGTTATAGTGTTAACTCTTTTAAACTTCATAGGTGATTCATTTTTTAAGAAGATCTTATTGAATTATTGACTGATTTCCTTTTCTTTCTTTCTTTTTTTTCTTTCTTTTTTTTCTTTCTTTCTTTTCAGACTTCCAGTTCCCCGCCCTGGTCAAGTCTTAGGTCTCGTCGGAACAAACGGAATTGGAAAATCAACAGCTTTGAAAATTTTGGCAGGAAAAGAAAAGCCAAATTTGGGACAATTCGATGTCAGTTTTTTCATTTGTTTATATTTATTTTGGAAAAACATTCAGGACATTTTTAATCAATATATTTATCAACTTTATTTAGAGAGAAGTTCAATGGGAAGAAGTTTTAATTTATTTCCGTGGTTCTGAGTTACAAAATTATTTTACCAAAATTTTAGAAGATAACCTTAAAGTAAGAATCACTTTATTTAAATATTAAAAAATCCTCAAAAAACTTAAATTTAAATTCAAATGAACCCTCTATTTTTTATTTTCAAAGGCTATTATCAAACCTCAATATGTTGATCAAATCCCAAAAGCTGTTAAAGGAGTTGTTTCTGAAATTATTGCCAAAAAAAATGATAAAAGAATTGCAGATGAGATTATTCAAGAATTAGGTATAGTTTCATTTATTTCCTTCAGTCTTTTAAAAAACCTCAGTACTTTCTTATCATTTTTAACTATTTTCTAGATTTAATTGATGTTCAAGATCGTCAAGTTTCAGAATTATCTGGTGGAGAACTTCAAAGATTTGCCATTTGTATGAGCGCTATTCAAAAGGCTGACGTGTAAACTTTCTTTTTTCTTGTCTTTCCCAAAATTTATCAATTACAAAAACTTTATTTTTTTTAAAAAATAGTTATATGCTTGACGAACCCTCAAGTTATCTCGATGTTAAGCAAAGATTAAATGCTGCAAGAGTTATTCGAACTCTTTTAGATCCTACAACGTTTGTTTTTTTTTTTTTTCTCTTTTCTCCCGTAACTCATTTGTCACCCCCTTAGATATGTTATCGTTGTTGAACACGATTTGAGTGTTCTCGATTATCTCTCTGATTTTATTTGTGTACTTTATGGTGTTCCCGGAGCTTATGGTGTTGTTACTATGCCTTTTTCAGTCCGTGAAGGTATTACTCTCTCTTTTTTCTTTCTTTCTAAAGAATCAACTAATTATCTAATCAAATTTTATTTAGGAATTAACATCTTTTTGGATGGAATGATCCCAACAGAAAATTTAAGATTTAGAGAAGATTCTTTAACATTCAGATTAATGGAAACCGCTGAAGATAGAGAGGAAGCTAAAGCCACAAGAAGATATAATTATCCAGCCATGCAAAAAACTCTTGGTATCCATTATTTTTAACTTTGAATCACTGAATATTTTTTTGAATGAATTTCATATTAAACTTTTTCTTTTTTTTCTCAAAATAGGTGATTTCAAATTAACTATTCAACCTGGTGACTTTACTGATTCTGAAATTATTGTCATGTTGGGACAAAATGGAACAGGTTAGTTTTTTTTTTTTTTTTTTTTTTTTTTTTTTTTTTCTTTCCAGAATAATCATAATAAACTTTTTTTTTTCAAAAAAGGAAAAACTACTTTTATCAGAATGCTTGCAGGTTTATTAAAATCTGATTCATCTCAACAAGTTCCAGAATTAAACGTTTCTTATAAACCACAAAAAATTAGTCCTAAATTCGAAGTAATTATTTATTTTTTTTCATTCTTTTTATCATTTTTTTGAAAGGACTTTTTCTTAATTACTATTTACTAAATAATAGGGTACTGTTAGACAATTATTCCAAACTAAAATCAGAGAATTATTCAATCATCCTCAATTCCAAACTGATGTTGTAAAACCCCTCAAAGTCGAAAGATTATTAGATCAAGAAGTTCAACATTTATCAGGAGGAGAATTGCAAAGAGTTGCCATTATTTTATGTCTTGGAAAACCAGTACTTTTTCCCTTTCATTTTTTTTTTCATAAAGAGTATCAAAAATTCTTATAATCTTTCTTTTCTCTCTTCTCCTCGTACCAAAAAGGCTGATATTTATTTAATTGATGAACCTTCTGCTTATCTCGATTCTGAACAACGTATTGCTGCAGCCAAAGTTATCAAGAGATTTATTTTACATTCAAAGAAAACTGCATTTATTGTAGAACACGATTTCATCATGGCAACTTATATGGCTGATAGAGTTGTTGTTTATGATGGTATTCCATCTGTTGATGCTACTGCAAATTCGTAATTTTTATTTTCTTATTTTTTGTTAATGAATTTAATCTTAATTAACAAGTTATAAATTTTAATAGCCCACAAAGTCTTTTAAGTGGAATGAACAAATTTTTAGAATCACTTGCAATTACCTTTAGAAGAGATCCAGGAAACTTCAGACCCAGAATTAACAAAGCTGACTCTGTGAAAGATAAAGAACAAAAAGTTTCAGGACATTACTTCTTCTTGGAAGAATAGATTTTTTTTTTTAAAGGAAAGGAGAAAAGGACAAAAAATTCAAAATTGAAACAAATGAGAAGATAAGAAAAAAGGATTAAGAGAAATGAAATTAAATGCAATTTTAAAAAAAAACTTTTAAAAAGTGAAAAAATAAAAAATTTTGTTCCTCTTGTCAAGAAAGTTTTCTTCTTTGTTGAATCTTTTAGAATCCTTGTTCAATCAAGCAAAAGTGAGAAAAAGCGAAATGAATCCATCAACCTGCGATTCCTGTCAACCTTCTCTTTGTTTGGTTGGTTGCCGAATTCCGTGAGATTCCAAGAATAACCCTAATAAAAGTGATGGCATGCAGCAACGAAAAATTTTTTTTTTTTCCAAAACAAACAAACAAAAAACGAAAATAAAAACAACAACAAAAAAAGAAAAAAGAAAAAACAAAATAAAAAATAAAAATAAAAGGTTGGGAACTTCTCTTCTCTTTTTGTTGATTTCAACTTTTCAATTGAACTTTTTTTTGATTTGATTTTTTTTTTTTTTTTAAACCTTTTTTTTGACAAAAAAAGTTGATGAAAAGAAACTTAATTTTTTATTTTATTGATTTTCTTATTTGTTTCTTTTCTTTTTTTTTTAAATTTTTTGTTTTGTTTTGGCTTGTTTTTTCTTTTGTTTTTTCTTTTGTTTTTTGAATTCTGATTCGACTTTAAATAATTTAACTGTTAGGATTAATTGTTTTGAATTAAGGAATCCAATTTTTTTAATTTTATTTTATTGGTCTTTTTGATTTATTTTCTTCATTTTTTATTTTATTTTATTTTATTTTGTTTTGTTTTGTTTTGTTTTATTTTGTTTTGTTAAATTATTCAACCAACCTTCATCTAAAAAAAACAAATTATTTAGATGCGTCGTAACTTAGCAGGACCAGGCTCATCAGGCCGTGAATTCACACCAACACACGACCCCGGAAAGATGGCACCAGCTGGAAGTGGAGGTGACTTCAGAAGAGCTGGAGACTTAGCTGGACCAACTTCTTCTCACTCTACTTACACATCCACCTACGACCCTGGAAAGGAAGCTCCAGCTGGAAGTGGAGGTGACTTCAGAAGAGCTGGAGACTTAGCTGGACCAACTTCTTCTCATGCTAACTATACATCTACTTATGATCCAGGAAAAGAAGCCCCAGCTGGTACAGGAGGAGATTACAGAAGAGCTGGAGACTTAGCTGGACCCACTTCTTCTCATGCTAACTATACATCAACCCTCGACCCTGGAAAGGAAGCCCCTGTTAGTTAAATTTGTTTTTTGAAGTAAATAAATAATGAAAACTGTATCTTTTTGAGCTTTTCTTTTCAAATCAGAATATTTGAAAAGTTTCTTTCTTTTTGTGAAGTTCCAATTCATTTTGATTACTGTAAACTGTTTGTATTGATGGAACAAAGTATTGAAATCAAATTCATCAATGACTTGATTGATTGCTGGAATTGTCTGATTCTTTTCCCTGTTTTCACACCTTTTTTTCCCTTTTCTTTTTCATTTTCATTTCGAAACTCTTTTGTTGAACAAAAACAACTTTCTATTCAATTTCATTGAAAGGACTTACTCTATTACAATTTCTTTTCATTTTTAGTAATTTGAATTCTCCTTTCTGATTTTATTTTATTTATTTTCTCGAATCCATTTTACAAAAAACTGTTTAGAAGATATTTATTTTTGGAGTTTTTTTTTTTAAAAAAAAATTTAATTGCGGGTCAACTAATTGTCGATCCAATGAAAGATCCCTCATTAATTATTTGAAAGTCGAGTTACTTGTGAATTTGTGATCATTATAATTCATTTTGTTAAACAACTTGTTTCTTTAGAATTGATTGATAATAACAATTTATTTGATAAAACAAAAGATTGGTTTTATTTATTCGGAAGTCATTAACGGTTAAGGTCAACTATCTATTACTATTGAAAACCATTCAATAGCTAAATGAGTTAGAACAATTAATAGTGAATAGTGTTAATAGTTATTATGTGCTTTTTTAATCAAAGAAGTCTTCGAATTTGAAAAATGACAATTTCTATTTTATTCTTAAATACATTGACATTAATAATTATTTATTATTAGAGTCCAATATTCATATGGTCAAATGGAGAAGAAAACGGACTTGATAAATTCAAAACGTATAGAAGATGCTGCAAATTGGTAAGAGAACTTTGAAGCTTTCCAATTCTTTTTTTTTTTAATTCTCATAACTATAAATTAACTGTATTCCAACCTATAATACTAATTAAAATAATAATCCTCAGGTTACAAAAACTAACTCGAAAAGAAATCACATCTTCAGATTTCTTTGCTCAATTAAAAGATGGAATCATTTTATGTGATGCATTTAATATTCTCTGGCCAAACTCTATTGGGGAAATTTTGAAAAAGAAATCTTCTCTTGCATATTTAGAAAATATTACGAGCTTTGTCAATGCATGTGAACATGTAGGTGTACCAAAAGATTGCTTATTTGAACCTCAAGAATTTCTTTCAAAAAATTCAATGAAAGTTGTCCAAACTTTACATTATCTTTCTGCACTAGTTAAAGAGAGGGGAATGAAAGCTCCATTTATTCCTGAAAGGTTTTTAGTTTTGTTTAATTTAAATTGATTTCATTTTACAAGTTGAAAAAAAAAAAAAAAAATCCTTCTTAGTGATTCAGCAAGTATTAGAAAATGGAAAATGTCAAGTGTACCATCTTTATCTAATTTACAAACTGGCTCATTTTCATCCTCATCTTTAAGTTTGAATACAAGTTTAGATTCTGAAGTACAAAGTTCAGGAACAAGAAGAAGATCTTCAGGAACTCCAAAAACTCCAACCTTTGATTCTCCAATGAAACCAAATGATAATGAAAACCCACTTAGATACTTTGTTGAAAAATTGGAATCATTAGGAAATCATCAAAAAATTTTATTACAAACTTCAACAGCTTATTCAATGAAATTAGAAAGTTTAGAAAATGTAAACAAAACAATGAACTTAAAAATGGAACAAATGATGGAAACTATTAATGAATCTTTTAAGGTTTCAATTTTTTTTTTTTTTTTTTTTGAAAATAAATAAAGAAAGAAATAAAATCTCAATACAATTAATTAATTATTAATTAAATTAGAAAATGCAAACACAAGTGAAAAGTCTTGAAGAAGCAAACCAAAAACTAGAAAATAAAATTTTAGAACTTGAAGCAATTAATGATGGATTAGTGAAATCACAACGATTTACTCATATGTCTCAACCTTCTGATGGATCAATTGACTCAGTATTTTTTTTCCTTCTTTTTTTTTTTTTTTTTTTTTTCCTTTTTTCAAAAATGAAGGATTAATTCTAAGACTATAATGTCTATACAAGGATTCATTTGTTCAAGATGAGAGTTTGGAAGATAAATCATCAGAGATTATATTCAATCCTGTTGCAGGTTAATTATTTTCTTTCTTTCTTTCTTTCTTTCTTTCTAAAGAAATTTTTAAAAAAATATTAGCCAAAAGAAAAAGATGGTTCGAAACAGATTATGCTGTTGGAATCGATATTAATGCAGTTCCTAAAGTATTTTCTATTTTCTTTCCAAAATTTCACTCCTAATTAATTAACCAATTTATCAAACAGTTGGAATCAAGTCGCCAAGATGCTATTTATGAACTCATTGATTCTGAAGAAGATTATGTTCATGACTTGACAATTACTATTAATGTATATATGACCCAACTCAAAAGTTTATTAACTGAAAAAGAAAAAGCTCAACTTTTCTCAAATGTTGAACAATTATTAGTTGTAAATTCAGTATATTTTTATATCTTTAATTGAGGAACAAAAAAAAAAAAACCTAAAATATTTTGGAAAAAAAAATTAATCAATTAAATGGAATAGGAATTTTCAGAAATGTTAAAAGCAAAGAGGAAAGCAACACCAATTATTATGAACGTTGGGGACTCCTTTATTAAAATGGTTTCTTATTTTGATTGGACTTTATTTTTATTTATTTTATTTCAATCATTTGAATCTATTTTAACCTTCATTCATTGAATTAAATATATTAGAGTGAATACTTTAAAGTCTATACAACATATTGCAGTAATCACGGACAAGCTACATCATTTTTGAAAAAATTAATTCTCACAAATGTGGAAATTAAAAATCTACTCGAGGTTTCACCATATTTTTTTTTTATCTTTTCTTTTCCAAAAAAAAAAAATTTCAATCAACCTTATCCCTTTATAGCATATAACCCAAAAAGTACCAGAAGTAAAATTTTTAACATTAGAATCCTATCTTATTAAACCTGTTCAAAGAATTTGCAAATATCCACTCTTAATTCGAGTTTTTTTTTCTTCTCTCCCTTCAATTCATCATAAATCAAATCAAATTCAATTCAATTCAATTAAAACAATCAAAATTAGGAAATTTTAAAAGGTACTCCACAAGATCATCCAGATTTCAACACAATTACAGAAGCTGCTGAGAAACTTGAAGCTGTTCTTGCTGGAATTAATGAAAAAACTCAAAGTGCAGATCATGGTCAAAAAATTTTGTTACTCCAATCCAAGATAGAAAGTCCAGAACCATTACAGCTCTTCCAACCATCACGTCGATTTTTATGTGAGGGATTATTAACCCAATATTCACCAAAAGATAAGAAAAGGAAAGAGAGATATTATGTTTTATTTAATGATTTACTTCTTGTTTGTAAACCTATTGGATTTAATAAGACTCGGTATCAACTCCGTAAGAAAGTTGAATCTGGAATGTTCTTAGTTAATTCTTCACCTGAAAGTAATTGATTTCTTTTCATTTCTTTTTTCAATCTTTTCAGGAGAAAAAAAAATTCAATTTCTATTCTTTTCTTTCTTTTCTTTTCAGCTAAAGAAATTGCATTTGAGCTCATTTTTGTTGGAGAACAAAAATTCCTTATGAGTATGATTTTATTTATTTTCAATTTTAATTTTAATTTTAATTTTAATTTTTTACAAAAACAATAATAAGTTTGTTCAAGTGAAGAAGAGAAAAAAAAATGGGTTAAATTCCTTGAGCAAGGTCATATGGAAACTGTTTCTAGGAGTAATTTTTTTTTTTTTTTTTTGAAATCAAATCATAATAAGAAACAACTTTATAATTGGATTATAATAGGTCATACAAGAAAAGGATCTGTATCTTTCGAACCAAAGAAAGCTTTAATCCCCACAATTGATGAGCTTGATGAAAAACAAGCCAAAACTTCAAAAGGTTTCAACTTATTATTAATTTTTGTTTTTTTTTTAAAAAAAAAATTCATTTTAATTAAAATTTAAAGCAATGAAACTCCTTGGGTTAGAAGAATCGGAAACAAGTAGTACCAATGCAAAAAGAAATACTCTTGTAAGAGATAAGAAAGGAGATGCGAATCGACTAACTGTTCCATTAGATAGCCAAGTTTTTATTTTATTTTATTTTATTTATTTATTTATTTTATTTATTACTCAAATATCTAACATTACTCACGAAATCTATAGTCTGTATCTTCGAAAGATTCGTCTTCTTTGAATGTTTTATTTATTTATTTATTTATTTATTTATTTATTCTCCTGTTAACAATTTTACCTCAATAGTTGGCAGCTCCAGAAGCACTTGAAAATTATCTTGAAGAACTTTATATCACAACACAAGACTATACTTCAAGAAGTGAAAATGAATTAAAGTTGATTTCTTTCTTTCTTTTTTTCAGAAAAAATCATTCTTCCATCTTTAATTTTTCTTTCTTTGAATAACTATTATAATAGTTTTGATAAAGGAAGTTATGTTATTGTAACAAATAAGAGAAATAATGAATTTTGGAAAATTGAGATGAAGGGTGTTATGGGTTTTATTCCAGTAAATTACTTATCAAAAGTAGAATTATCACCACAAGAAACAGTCATCTTTCTTTTCATTTTTTCATTTTTTTCCCTAAACAATTATATAACTATATAGGAAAGGACGATACAATATTATAAAAGTAATGAAACAAAGAGTGTAAGATCAAACATTGGTCCAAAGGTTTTCTTTCTTTTCTTTTCTCCCTCTTTTCTTCTTGTTTCTTTTCCTCTTTTCTTTTCTCATCAAAACTCAAATTTCCCCAAATCATTTATTAGACCAAAAAAATTTCGAGGGAAGGATATTCAGCTTGTGGAAGAGTTTGGAGAAATGTGGTGACTGAAGAAGGACAAAGTTATTATTACTGTCCAGAAACTTATGAAACATGTTACGAATTACCTTCAGAAACAGGACAACAACTTTATACTTGGATTGAAGAGACCTTACAACATCATCCTCAATGGAAAATAATTGAAAATAATTCTGTTAAATATTATTATAATGTCAATACAAAGGAAACAGTTTGGGAATTACCAAAGGATGATATCTCAGCTTTTTAAGGATCCCAAAAAAAAAAAAAAAAAAAAAAAAAAAAAAAA
>Ga0209960_1003767_pt1 | contig 12522 bp, 13 predicted proteins | sample ThiBiot_500_plan_2_FD_183947 | JGI IMG/M metagenome (GOLD analysis project Ga0209960, IMG submission 183947) | Wastewater bioreactor microbial communities from Cape Town, South Africa - Thiocy_expt_500_plan (SPAdes) | ecosystem: Engineered > Bioreactor > Thiocyanate-remediating >... | reverse complement strand
AATTGAATGGAGAGGAAATATAACATTTCCAAAAGCAGAAAAATATACAATTTATGTTTATGCAGATGATGGAGTTAGAATTAAAATGGATAATATTTTAGTTGTTAATAGTTATAAACCACAAATTTTTTATACAACATTTGAACATACAGCTAATATTGATGGAGAAACATTAAAATTTGAAGTGGATTATTTTCAAAGAACAGGGAATGCAACCATTATTTTACATTGGTCAAGTGATTCAATATTAAAACAACCAATTCCATTTGAACAATTCACTCATTATGATTGTCAAGATAATTCAACTCCATTTGGACCAAATGGATGTGCAACTATTAAATTGGCATCTTATGAATATTCAAAAATCACAAAAAAGACCAAATTTTGTTATGAAATCAATGTTTTATCTGAATATGGAAAACAATGTGATATTGAATCAATTCAAATGAATAGTATTAATTGTGTTAAACCATATTATAATAATAATGGATCACCAAAGATTAGTGGAATTACAAAATTTGTTGGAGGGACAAAAGGACAATATTGTTTAGAATATAATGGTCAAGTTCAAATAGTTCCAACAACATCAATGAATCTTTCTTTCCCAAATCAATCATCCAACAATACAAATTTCACTCAAATTATTCATGGACCCATTTGTTCATCTTTCAATGCTTGTTCAAATGGATGTCAATCAACTTGACCATCTCTAGTTTTTTTTTCTGTTTCAAAGATAAATTAAAAAAGATGACAATTTTTTCGCTTTTACTCAACTGATTGAAAATAAAGGTTTTAATTGGTTTTAAGATCTTATTTATTTTTGATTCAACTTAACATCATTGTCAATAATGAGAAACAACAAAGGAGAAAATCAAAGAGATCAGAATCAAAGAGAATGAAGAAACAATGGATGTTGAAGAACTTGCTTTCATCATTTCATGTTTTTGTTGTGGTTGTTGTTTTTGTTGTTGTTTGATATCTTGAGTTGTCTTTGAACTTATCTTTGAATTTGAATTTGAATTTGAAACAATGGAAATCTTTTTTGAAAGAGAAAGTTGTTGAGATTGAATTGATCTTTTTCTAAATGTTGTTTTGTAAAAGATTTCATATTCTGCAAATACTTCAAATGTCATTGCAATATCTTCTGATGCACTAATAATTAAATCTTCATCTTCGTTTGTCCCAACTGAAACTGAAAATGTAAATTGATTATCAAGTGCAAAAAATGAATTTGAATCTCCAAGTTGGGTAGAAATTCCATTTTGGAATAAATATCTTGGAGATGGGAAGGAATCATATGTTAAATACAAATTAACCAATAGAAAATGATCAACATCAACATCTGAAACAAAATAAGCTTGGAAAAAAATATAATTTCCAACCATAAAACTTGTTTGAGGTGAAGAATAATCATCTTGTTCATAACTTTCAATAGATCCAGAAATTGAAGAATAAACTTTGATTGAAGAACAAATATTTGAAGATTCAAGTGAAACTGTTGCACTAATTGGATCCAAAGAAGATGGACAATTTGAACCTCTACATACTTGAGTCCATTGAAATTCATAATCTCCACTAAATGTACATCCATTTGTTGAAATATCTTGAATTATAAATGTTGTTGTTTGAATACAATCTCCTGAATTATCATCACATGTTTCATCTAATGGTGTTGAATCTTCAATTGTAAATACTGATGTTCCAATAAATGTTGCAGTTGAAAATTTAAATGGATATGTCAATATTGATGTGATGGTTACCATTGCTGAATCACTTCCTTTATCATATCTAGTTGTTTTTGTTTTTTTTTTCGTTATTTATTTATTTATTGAATTTTGCTAAATTTTTTGTTTTAAATTCAAAGACAAAAAAGAAAGGTAGAGAAAAAAAAAGAAAAGAAAAAGAAAAATAAGAAAGAAAAAAGAAAAAAGAAAAAGAAAAAGAAAAAAGAAAAAAGAAAAAAGAAAAAAGAAAAAAGAAAAAAGAAAAAAGAAAAAAGAAAAACGAACGCTTGATCGGTAAGAACAAAGACAGATTCAGGGACACTAAAAAGAGAGATAAAACCATTGACAGTAACAGCTGCAGGAAGAGAAAGAACCAAATTTAAACTTGAAGAAACAGTTCTTGTTAAATCAACACCTCTAAAAGTTCCAAGATGTTCAACAAAAGTGATCCAAAGAGTTCCATCATATTCTTGAAAAGATCCAGTATCTCCTGTATCCATTTCAAATCCACAATTTTGAATTAAATCAACAATTGAAATGGATGATGTGAAAGTATCTTCACATGAAACATCATCAAAATCTTTTGTGAATGATGGACCTGGATATTCACAAACTGGATCATTGGGTGTAACTGTTGCTCCAAAGAAAATGGATGTCACTGTTTTCAATTCTGTTCCTGGGACAGAAACCATGACTTCAACAATATTGTTTGTAATGTTTTGAACATTTAATTCTCCCAATGATTGAGTTGATAATGGTGCTGATGTTGGGAATGAACAACTTCCTCCTATTTTTATTTATTTTATTGTTATTGCTATTTTTATTTTTATTTTTATTTTTTTATTATTATTTTTATTTTATCTGATTTTTTGAATTAGATTTTATTATTATTATTATTATTATTTTGAACAAGTGATTGTTCATTAAAAAAAAAAATAAAAAGAAGAAGAAGAAGAATATTACCTAAAAAAGTCTCGCAATTGTCACCCAAATATCCACTAGGACAAGCACATAATCCGCCCACTGCAATCCCATCTCCACAATCTGGGACTTTTATTATCATTATTATTAAATAAAAAGTTTGAAAAAAAAAAACTTAATTGAGAAAAAAGATACTCAAAGTTTCACAATCATTTCCTGTGTGGCCAAAATAACAAGCACAATGATAGCCTGGTAATCTCAATGAACATACCCCATTATTAGAACAACTACCACTTGGACACTCACTATCTATTGTAATAAAATAATTTTTTTCTTCAAAGTTTCTTTCTGTTTCGAGAAGACACTATCAAAAAATATTTTACCGCATTGATCTTGCCCATCTACATAATCATTAGTATCGAAACTTCCATAATAAGACAATGGACAATCCCAATAATTATTAGAGAGAAGCCTATGAGTTTATTATTATTGTTTTGTTAGCAATTGAAATTGAATTGGTTACATTAGATTAACAGGTAATGTCACAATAGGGGTTGAAAACTTGCCAGTAAAATGATTGTTATAAACATTTCTATTTGATTTAATCAATATAAAAACTAAACTCAAAAGAAAAGAGAAAATATAAAGTTACAGCTCTTGTAAATTGACTAAATTTTCAAAAGAATTAGGAAGAGGCCCAGAAAATTGATTCTCTTGAAGATATCTATTTTTTTTTTCATTCATCAATCAAAGATTACAATCTATATTTTTGAAAGAAAGAAGATTCAAAATGATCTTACAAGAAGTTCAATTCAGTCAAATATCCAATTTCAGAGGGAATGGAACCAGAGAGTTGATTATTAGCAAGATTTCTAATAATTATTGGAAGTTTGAATTGATTTCATATCATGAATCAAAGATAAGAGAAAAAAATGTTTCTTACAATGTTGTTAGTTGAGTTAGTATTCCAATTTCACCAGATAGCTCCCCTGCAATTGCTTTTCCTTCAAGGACTCTAATTTTAATGTAATTTTGGTGAATGATTGATTGAATGATTGAATGAATTGAGAAGGAAAGTCAAAAAGAGAAATTTACAATTCAATAACTCTGTCAGATCCATCACATGTAACACCATCTTGTCCACACAAAGTGTTTCCAGTATCCCAATCCAAGTTTCCTTTGTTTGTCAATGAATTATAAAAATCGACTAAGACTGACTGATCGTCCAAGACCCCATTGGAGAACTGAATCAAAAGACATGAAGCGAATAAAACAATCTGAATCAATTGCTTCATCGTCTTTCTTCGTGCAAATATCACAAGAGATTTCAATAGAATAGAATAGAATCTTTTAAAAAAAGAAAAAGAAAAGATTAATAAATAAGAAAAGAAAATCAAAGTCAATCAATTTTTGCAAAAGTCATAAAGAAAGTCAAACCTTTTGAGATTTCCTTGTTTTCACATTTCCTTTTTATGCTTTCTCGACTCCTAAATTGAACAACCATTTCGATATAGCTGTTATTTATTTACTTGACTATCCCTTTCATTTATCCTCTCTTGCAAAGTTGAATCAAAAGAAGATCTCTCCTCCTCCCATCCTTCAAAAGTTTTGCTTCAAGATTCTTCTTCCTTTTTTTTGTTGAATAATCTTGAACAAAGTTCTTCAAATGAATACATTTCGTAGAGATGATTGTTGTTTTAGAGAAGAGATTTCCTATTTGCTATTTTGCTGATTGATTGCTATAATAACTTTCTTTGAATGATTCTTTGAAAGGTTTTCTTATTCTTTTTTGTGAGGTTTTGTCAATTTGGATCGAAATTGGTTTCGCCCCCTGATCAAAAAAAAATCAAAAAAAAAAAAATCAACAACAAGAAAGAATAATACAAAAGTGAAAAATGATTTTATTACTCTTATTCTCTCATTACTTATTGATTCTATTTGATTATTGTTAATTATTATTATTGATTCTTGTGATTGACTTATTGTTCTTGTTATTGAAGGACTTATTGAAAATTACTTATTGGAGATTGCCAATACAAACTTATCATGTTTTTGAAATTTGCCAAACCTGTTTTGTTTTGGAACCAAGCCAATCGAAAAAAGTATAAATACTCCCAATTTTTTTTTTTTTTTTTTTTTTTTTCCATCAATAACTCAATCACTCAATAAACGTTCAATCACATTCAAATAACTCAATAATATACATTCGATCAAAGAAGAACATCAAAAAAAATGGAAGGAAATAACCAAACTTTTGTTTTCAAAATTATTTTTGGAGAAGATATGAGAAGGATCTCATTTTCAAATCAACAAACTTTTCATCAACTTTATCTCTCAATAACTTCGTTGTTTCGAGTGAACAATCTTCAACTCTCTTGGAAAGGTATCATTTTATTCACCAATTTTATCCTTCAATTTTTTTTTTTAAAAAAAAATGAATGAACTAATTAATCAATCAAATAGATAACGAAGAAAACCTCCTCATATTGAAAAATGATCAAGATTTAAAAGACTGTTTAAAATTCTATATTGAAAATGGATTAAAATCCCTTAAATTAGTCGCAAAATTACCTCAACAACAACCAGAACAACGAAATGAAGAACCCACAATGCAAAATGTTGAAGAATCATTTGCCTCAATGAAGACTAATGACAATGACCAAGATACCTCGAGTGATTTTCCTTACTATTATCGAAGACGCTACAATTATGATGCTAATAATGAAAACATTAATACTGGGAACAAGGACAACAACAGGAAAGAATGGAAAAGAGGATTGAGAAAGGAATGGAAAAAAGAAAATGGAAAACATAAATGTCAATGGAAGAAATATGGAAAGGAAGGAGAAACAAAAAAAAAAATGATAAATTAAGAAAATGTAAAGGAAGAGAAGGAAGAAGAGGAATGAAATTATCAAGACTTGAAAAACTTAAAAGTATTCCAGGATTTAATCAAGGTGAATTTCAAACAAAACTTGACGCTCTTGAAAAAATGAATCTCAAAACTGGTTTATTTGCTCAAATTCTCGTTGCTAAAAGTATGATCAAATCAATGGCAAAATAATTACCCAGAAAATTACTTTCAATAGAGAAGTTTTGCTGTCGGGTTTTCCCTTCCATTTTTCCCGATTTTTTTTCGGGTAAGGTTTTTTGATTTTCCTGACCTTTTTGTCTTTTTGCTGGAAAAATAAAAAACCCGATCACCCATAAAAAAATGGCGTTTTGAAAAAAAAGAAAAAAAAAAGTTGTTTTGCAAAAAACAATAATAAAGCCACAGATACAATGAAAAAAAGAAAAAAAGCTATGGAAAAGAAAGAAAAGTAACCAGTAAAGTTGTTTTGCAAAAAAAAAAACTAAGTTTTTTAGTGAAAATGCAGTTTTTTTCAAGAAAAAGGCTTAGGGAAAAATTTTTCCCGATCTCAGGACAGAGATAAGGTTTTTTCGGATCCATTTTTCCTTATGTTTTCGAAAAAAAAAAAGATCGGGAAAAAAGATCGGGAAAAATCAAGGGAAAACCCGACAGCAAAACTTCTCTAATGTTTTCAAAAAATGTAAAAAAAAAATCAATAAAAATAAAAAATATGTGAATGCAACTAACTTTTTCATTTTTTTTTATTATTTTACTTGAATTCAAAAAAGAAAAAATTAATCTATTTCATTTCGACTTGGGAGTCATTTTGAAGTTTGTTATCTCAAAAGAGCTCTTTTGATTCAAAAAATTGATTCATGAAATTTATAGGAAAAGATATAATTGAAGTCTTTTTTCAAATTTTATTCAATTTCGTGCATTTGAAGAGAAGCATCTTGAAGTTTCTTTGGTTGAGTCTTTTTTGATTTGTTCTTCATTACAATAAAGACAATTAATCCAATTATAAAGATCGCTCCAACAATAGATCCAATAACAATTCCAGCAATAGCACCTGAATCAAGGTTTGAAGATTCGCAGAAAGTTTGTTTTGATTCACAACATAATTTGAGTGAATTGATCAACAATTCTCCAATTGAATCCTTCAATTCTTCAAAACATTCCATTCCTTGATATTTTTCAATCGCATCTTTACATTGATCATTACATTCTGATACACAATAAGATTTCAATTCTAAAATTACTTCATTTTTTAATCCTTCAATCGATTCACATCTGTTATTTGATTTACTTTATTAATGAAAAAGAAAAAAAGAAATGGAAAAAAAGAAGAAAAAGAAAAAGAAATAAGATATAAGAAAAACAAACCCAAAATGACCAAGAGTAAAAGAAACAAGAGTCGAAGATGAAAGACCATTTGAATCTGTTGCAATTAATTCTAAATTTGGAATTGAATTTGATAAATACATTTGTTCTGATATCTTGAAATCAAATGACATTATTGGTTGTTCTGAATTTAATGTTCCTAATAAGCTTGTATTTGAATTAACAATCACATTATCTCCATCTTCATCAAATATCGAAAATTTAATACTAACTTCTTCTGTTAATTTAACAATATAATTGTCTAACAAATTCATAAATTGAGGTGGTGAATTTAACTCTGATTTCAATTCTTCATAAATATTTCCGATTTCTAAAGACAATTGAGATGCCAAAATATTTTGAGTTTGTGAAACATCAAATAAACATGCATCCAAATCAATATTTGATCCAATACATCCTGATCTTGCTTGATTCTCAAATTCAATACTTGTAAATTCAATATCAAAATTTGGAATAAATAAATTATCATTAAATGAATTGAAATTGGTTCCATTTGGATAAATAAATAATGATTCATTTTCATTAATCATATATTCCAATCCAAATGATGAATGAAGTGTTTCAAAATTAGATGTAATTGGAATATTATTTCCATTTCCATTTCCATTTCTTAAAGTAAAATCATCATTTTTATTTCCATTCCAATTTCCTAATAATCCTCTTGTTTTGGATTTCAATGAATTTGGAAGTATTACAATTAAATTTAACATTGAAAATCTTGATATAATTATTAATGAAACTCCAGAAGTTGGTAAAAGAATCTGATACTTTGAATCATCAATTCTTGATATTAATATTCCATCTTGTGAAATAAATGAATTTCCAATTAATATCATTTGTGGATTTTGTGAATCTCCTAAAAATACATTCATATTTCCAAATTGGTTTAAATAAATTGAAATTCTTGAATTTCCATCTTTAATTGAAATTGCTGATAAGATTGTAACCAATTTTGTTGGGATTTGTGAAAATCTTGCTTGAATTGTTAATCCATTTGATTCAAGATTATTTTGATCGAGATTATTAATTTGTTCCAAAAGAATGAATTCTCCTTTTCCATTAAATCTCCAAACTTGTTCATCAAATGTCATAAAATGTGGATCTCCATAACATATTCCCACTTTTGATGTTAAAGTTAAAGAGGGTAAAGTTGATTTCTTGAAGTTACTATTATTATTATTATTTACTTTTCTCTTTACTTGAAACAAATCACAAAATGATCTTGGATTACTTGATTTAACACAACATATTATCCTTGGTAAAATGTCTCCAATAAAATTCTTGATAGATGGGAAACTTCTATCATTCCTCAATCCTGAATTCTCAACATATTTGCTTATTAAGAAAGAATTATATCCAATATTCAAATAACAACATTTAACTTGAGTATTCAATTGTGCAACTGGAACAAAAAATGCACATTCTTGAGTTAATGGATGTAAAAAGCAACTATATGGTGTATTTCTATTACAATTTGGATCTGTACTAAATTGTGGATTCACTGTTGGTGGTAAACTTGGACAACTAATTGCTGGTTGAACCAATATTTTATCTGTTGACACAAAATTTTGACAAGTTGAATCATAATCAAATCCATCTTGAATTGGTAAAATAAATTTATTAATTGATTTAAAAGGTGAATCAATTGATAATATATGAAGTGATGAGCTCCATACAAAGTTATTCACATTCAATGTCACATTCATCTTTCCATTATTTAATCCATAAGTCACATTCTCATTAACAATAATTAATTCTGGCTGAATGTTAAAATCGCCAACATTTAAATAATTCCAAGCCCATTTATATAATTTAATTGTAATTGTATCTCCCAATCCAAATTGAGTTGAATCCCATGAAATTGATTTTGATTTTCCAATTGTAAAAATGTAATTATCTAATGTTTCAACACTATTTGGAATAAGTTGATTTGATTTTGAATAATAAAATGATCCTATTTTAAAATAATTTCCATTTTGATAACCAACAATTGAAATTTTTAAATCAATATAAATATCTGAAGTATGATATGGTGATGATTTACAATAATATTTTCCATTATTTGAATTATAAATTGATGATACTTGAATTTCTCCAAATGAACATTTTAAATTTTCTTGAGAAACTGGAATTCCAGAAGGTATCATAATTTCAATTGGAGATCCACCAAGAATTGAATCTGATTTTGGTGAAAAATCAAAAATTGGATTATTACAATCTGTTCCATTCCAACCAGAATTACATTTACATTCAAGATTATTAAATGAATTAATAAAACAATATCCATTAATACATCCACAATTTGATAATTGAGAACAATCATTTCCTTCATATCTTTCATCGCAATTACAATAGGATGTTGGGAATGAATTTAAACTCAACTCTGTGAATAAACAATTTCCATGACTTGAACAAGCATTTAATGATGAACAATTTGGTAATTCACAATCTCCATTTGAATTTCTTGCTTTTCCTTCATCACATTTATTTTTACATTCTCCTGTTTTTAGACTCCCTATTTATTTTATTTTATTTATTTTATTTTATTTATAGATCATCAATATTAATTAATTCTAAAAGAAAAGAAAAGAAAAGAAAAGAAAAGAAAAGAAAAGAAAAGAAAAGAAAAGAAAAGAAAACCATCAGAATTGGATGAAATAATAAGATCAAAATTGGAAGTACAAGAAGTACATTGATTTTGATTTGGACCAAAACAATTTAAACAACTTAAATCACAAGCAAAACATGTTGAACATTTTGGAAGTGGATTTTGACAAATTGGTGAAGATGAGTTTTGATTTGAAGAAGTTAAAGTTAAAAATGAATTATCAAAAGGACAATAACATCCTCCTAAATTAGATCCAAGAACCATTCCTCCCATTAAATAACATTGTTTACATTTATCAATACTCAAATTTCCACATTCTAAATCACATCTACATTCGGCTGTTCCAAGTCTCTCTTTTTATTTTTATTTATTTATTTTTGGTTTGATTATATTTTAGATTGAAAAGAGCTAAAAGAAAGGAGTCAAAAAAAAAAAAAGAGTTGTGTGCGAGTAAAGAGGAATACTTGAACAAGGATTTCCGGTGACAGTTTGATTCCAATTACCAGTTAAATCACAATAAAGTGTTGGACTTCCATAATATAAATCATCACATTTTCCTAATGCTGTATTTCCTGCCAAAGTGGTTGAATAATTTGCATTTCCAATTGATGTTGATGGACATTTAATTGCTAGAAATAGATAATAATTAAAGAATTTAATAAAAGTCAAAGAAATAGAAAAGGAAAAAAGAAATAGAAAGGAAAGAAAGAAAGAAAGGAAGAAGAATGAAAAGTTACCGGTACAATTTAAACCATTTCCTGAATAACCAGGTTTACAAGCACATGAAAAACTTCCTGGAGTATTTGTACAAATTGCTTGAGCATGACATCCTCCATTATTTGTCAAACATTCATTAATATCTAAAATAAATAAGAAATAAATGTTTTTTTTTTTATTCTTGTGGAATCATTTAACAAAAAAATAATGAAAGAAAAAAAAAAAGGAAAATACCTGTACAGTTTAAACCATCTCCTGAATATCCGGTATTACATTTACAACCAAAACTTCCATCTGTATTTGTACATTTTGCATTTACTGAACATCCTCCATTATTTGTTAAACATTCATTGATATCTATTTGAACAATATATTAAAAGGTTTTTTCAAAAAAGAAAGAAAAGAAAATCAATTGTACCTTCACAATTTGTACCATTTCCTGAATAACCTGATTTACAAGAACAAGTAAAACCTCCATCTGTATTTTCACAATTTCCATTCATATTACAATTATGCGTTCCCAATGTACATTCATTCACATCTATGTGATCAATAAGTTAATTTGTAAAAAAGATAAAATTATTTGAAAGAGAATTTGAAAAAAAAAAAAGAAAAAAAGTACCTGAACAATTGAAACCATCTCCTGTATATGCAGAATTACATTCACAACTAAAACTTCCATCTGTATTTGTACATTTTGCATTTGCTGAACATTCTCCATTATTTGTTGAACACTCATTAATATCTATTATATTTATTGAGTTTTTAATTTATTTTTTGTTAAAAAAATGTTTTCAAAATTGATGAATTTATTAAAAATAATGTACCAATACAACCACCTCCATTTTCTGTATATCCAAGTATACATTGACACTCGTGTCCCCCAATAGTGTTGACACATTTTTTCAAACCAACGCATCCCCCATCATCCACCAAACATTCATTAATATCTATTGTTTTATTTAAATGCATTATATTTTACTATTCTTAAAAAGAAAAAGAAAAAAAATGAAAAATGAACGAAAGAAATAAAGAAATAAAGTAATAAAGTAAAAATCAAAGAAAAGGAGGAGAAAGTACCTTCACAATAGCCAGAGATAGCACCCCAATTCCCAACTAAACCATTTTGAACACATCTTCTTGAAACTGAACCCTGAAATCCACTCAAACATTTCCCATTAATATAATCTAAACTGACAGTAGTATCATTCCATTGAGCATTTGCTTCAACAGTATTTGTACAATTCACAACTAATTATTTCATTTTGTTTTGACAATTACGAAAAAAAAAAAAGAAAAAAAGAAAGATACCATAAAGACAACTTCCACTGGAAGGACAACAACCATATCCTGCATTCCATCTAATTGAGCATGTACTTCCTACAGGACATGCACTTGTTAGACAACTTTGATCTAAAGGACAAGGATTGATTTTTTTTTTTAAAAAAAAAAAAAAATTGAAGGTTTATTTAGATACCGCATTGACTTTTTGCAGTGAGATAATCATTGTATGGGGAAGAGTAATTAAATAATGGACAATCCCAGAAATTGTCAACCAGGAATCTTTTTTTTTTTTAAAAAAAAAAAACAAAAAAAGAAATAGTATCAAAGGTTTTTTAAATTTTGAGAAAGAAAGTATAAAAAAGAAATGTACAATTGGCTTGTTACTTTAAGTTGAGTTGGAATGGTCCCTGAAAGTTGATTATTATTTAAAATTCTATTTTTTTTTTTTTTTCCAAATTTACTTTTTAGATTTGAAAATGTTATTTGTATACAGGTTTGTCAAATTCAAGTTTTGAAATTCAGTTGGGAGTGTTCCTGAAAGTTTATTTCCCTGGAGATATCTATGGTTTTGTTAATTATTATTATGTATTAAGGGAAAAAAAAGGCAAATAAAGAATTACAGATTTGATAATGGTAGTTTTCCAAACTCGGTTGGAATGGTTCCTGAAATTTGATTATACTGGAGATATCTATATTTTTAATATTCTTTCAAAAGTAAATAAGAAGTAAATAAAAATAATTTTAAAAAAATGTGTTACAGCGCTCCCAACAATGTCAGATTCCCAAACCCAGATGGAATTGTCCCTGAAAGTTGATTCGAATAAAGATACCTATGATTATTTTTTTTTTTTTGAATTTCAAATTGGGTTTGAAAATTATGTTTTACAGATTTTGTAAACGCGTCAATTTCACAAGTTCAGTTGGAATTGTCCCTGAAAGTTGATTAAAACAAAGTCCCCTATTTATTTGTTACAAGTATAAAATTGTAAGATCAAAAAAAAAAAAAAAGAAAGAAA
>Ga0209960_1003766_pt1 | contig 12526 bp, 10 predicted proteins | sample ThiBiot_500_plan_2_FD_183947 | JGI IMG/M metagenome (GOLD analysis project Ga0209960, IMG submission 183947) | Wastewater bioreactor microbial communities from Cape Town, South Africa - Thiocy_expt_500_plan (SPAdes) | ecosystem: Engineered > Bioreactor > Thiocyanate-remediating >... | reverse complement strand
CAAAAAGAAAGGAAGGATTATTAGGAAATAAATCCCGAAAGGAATCGGGGCTTAATTAAAATTTAAATTGCCTAGTGTTTTTTTGTATAAATAGACCTTTTTTTTTTTTTTTTTTTTTTTTTTTTTCTTTTTTTTTTTTTTTTTTTTTTTTTCTTCTCTTTTTTTGTTTTATCTTTTTCCTCTCACTTACTTTCTTTTTTACCTTTTCATTTTGTATTTTTATAACTTCTAATTCATATTTTTCAATTCTTATATTCACCTTTTTTTCTTTTCTTTCTTTTCTTTTCTTTAAAAAAAAAAACGAAACACTCCCTTCTTTTTTTTTCCTTTTTTTCAAAAAAATATCCCTTCTTTTTTTTCAACTCAATTTCTTTTTTTACTTTACTAATTGTTCAAATATAAATATCTTTAAACTCAATACAAACTCAATTATAAGTTAATATAATCATTATTGGAACTAGAAAAAAAAAAATGTACGAAGACGAATTAAGAGACGCCGCTGAAAAAAAGGATGTTCAAAGAGTAAAGTCAATTTTAAAACATGAGGATATCGATGTGAATCAATTTAACTCAAGTGACTGGAACGCTTTTATGTGCTCTTGTTATCATGGACATAGAGAGATTGTTAAAATATTTTTAGAGGACTCAAGGTTTAGAGTTAATGACACTGATAAAGAGAATTATTCAGCTTTTTATTACGCTTGTCAAGAAGGAAAGACCGAGGTCGTTAGGCTATTATTAAATGACCCAAGAGTTGAATGGGGAATGAAGACAACACTCGGAATTTCTCCTTTTGATATCTCTTGTTATTATTCACATTTTGATATTATTGAGGAGTTCCTTTCAAAGGAAGTTGGATTAACTGAGAAGGAAGTCAACCTCGGTCTTTTTGTACTTCATTGTGGAAAAAGAGTATCAGGAGTTAGTGTTCTTAAAAAATTTGAACATTTAGATGTAAATAAGAAGTTCTTTATTGCTTGTTCATCAGGAAATGCAGAACTTGCAAGACAACTCCTTGTTACTGGGAAAGTTGACATTGACTACCAAATTGGAAATGGAGCTACACCTCTCTCTGTTTCTTGTAGAAAGGAACACTTAGATATTGTTAGAATGCTTTTACAAGACCCAAGAGTTAAAGTTAATAAGGCTAATAATTTTGGAGGAACTGCATTTTATATTGCTTGTCAAAAGAAACATTTACAAGTTGTTAATGAATTAATGAATGATAAAAGAGTTGATATTAACAAAGAAGATATTGATGGAATCACTCCTCTCTATGTTGTCTCTTATCATGGTTCTTTAGATATTGTCAAGAAACTTTTAAGTCATAAATCCATTGAAATTAATAAAGCAACCAAAGAGAACGTCACTCCCTTATACATTGCTTGTGAGAAAGGAAAACTCGAAGTTGTCAAAGAACTCCTCAATCAACCAAACATTAACCCCAATATTCCAACAAAAGTTGGCTCCACTCCCTTGTATATTGCTTGTCAAAATGGCCATTTGAACGTTGTTAGAGAATTACTCAAACTCCCAAACCTTAAACCAAATATTGCAACAAAAGAAGTCTTTACTCCTTTTAATATGGCATGTTTAAATGGACATGTGGAAATTGTAAAGTTATTATTAAAGGATCAAAGGGTTGATATTAACCTCCCAACAAAAACTGGAGCAAGTCCCATATTTATGGCCTCACAAGAAGAGAAATATGAAGTCCTTGATTTAATTTTTGCAAGTCAAAGAGCTGTTGATTTAGAACAAAAATGGAATGGCAAAACTGCATTAACTCAAGCCCTCTCCAAAAAACAACTTACATTGATAAATACACTTCAAAATTTTGAGACATCCCCAGAATTAGTAACTTTCAATTTACAAAAGAAACTTGGAATCTTAGATGAAAAAGTCGCAGAGTTTTTCTTAACAATTGTTTTATTTTCTGATAACTATTTAAAGATGGATGATAATGTGGATAAAAATTCTCCTCTAGTAAGATTCTTAAATATTGGAAAAAGATTACCACTCGAACTTCAAATGGTATTAAGTTGTCGACTCTTTGGCTTAAATAGAGATAGTATTAAAAAGGACAAGATTTGTAATTCCCTTATTCCACTATTCGCTTTCTTTGAATTAAGTCCAAATCAGTTAGTTACTTTTCAAAATTTCTTATGGCTTCGAAGACCAACATTAAATTCTCGAACTTAACTTTTTTTTTTCTTTTTTAATTTCTTTTATATTTAAGAGAGAGAGAGAAAAGAAAAAAAAATTGATGTATTATTAGAACTAGAAGTACAATTTATTCTGAAAAATTATAAATAAATAAATGTTTAGATACTCTATTATTTTTTTATGTTAACAATTTTTTGTTTACTATTTCATAAATCATTCTTCTTCTTATTTGTTTCATATCGCTTTGACTAAATGAAAATTCTCCTTCTATTTATTTTTTTTTGAAGGTGAATGAAAGAAATAAGAACAAGAAAAAAAAAAAGAGAATTAACTAAATTACCTCGACTAATACAATCCATATATGCACATGTGAAAACTCCACAATCATGCCCATTTTTTTGATAAGGAACATTCTATGTATTATTATTATTACTATTATTATTATGATTAAGAATTATTTAGAAGAAAAGAATTACCTCAGCAACATTAAGTCCCCAATTAACAAAATTGAATGCAACATTTTTCTTGTCCATAGACTCTTTGGCCAAATAATTTTTTAATATGTTCAAACAAAATTGATTTCTTGAAGCCAAAGGATCATAATATACAATTTTTTTTGTTTTGAAATTGATCACAGCACAACACCAATGTGCTCCTAAATGAACAGGGACAATAACATATTGACAAGAAAATATATCAACCTATTGAAGAAAAAAAAATTTTTTTTTTGTTATTTCAAAAAAAAAAAAAATAAAATAAAAAAAAAAATAAAAAAAAACTTGTTTAGTCCATCTTCTAACTCTTTCATACCCATTTTCTTGGAGAACAGAATAAAAAAATGTTGAAAAAATATGAATTTTTGGATAACGTTGATTAGATTTTGATCTCTCAACAAGTAGATGTATATAAAAGTTGATCACCTAATTTAGTAAATTTACATATTTTGTTTGAGATAAACCAGTTTTAAAAAATAAAAGAGAAAAAGAGAGAAAGAGAAAAAAAAATTGACTTCATCATTAAGCCAGTTTGGATCTTTAAGTGTTGCAATATCAGAAGGAGAAATTGATATATTAAATCCTTCAACAATTGGATTTCTTCTACTTGAAAGAATTTTGTTAACCTACAATTATAATTTTAGATGTGTTTATTTTCTTTTTTCTTTTTTTTTAAAAAAAAAAACAAAATTCAAGTTCAAATTCAAATTGGAATACCTCTTCTTCTTGACGTTGAGATAAGATTGGAATTACATGGGATTCTTTTGAAACTTTTTTCGAACTTTTTTTGGAATCTTTTTTCAAATCCTTCTTCAAATTCTTTTTAGGACTTTTTGTTGGACTCTTCATTGAATTTAAAGTTTAGATATTGAAGTTAAGAATAAAATAAAATAAAAAAAAGAATCACTTGATCTACTGAAGAATCTTTCCGTTGTTTCTTTGAAGAGCTCCGACTTAAGCTATCCTCATGAATGCGCTTTTATTAATTTAAAATTGAATTTTTTAAAAAAAGAAAGAAAGAAAAGAAATTACCTTTCTAGACTTTGAGTTTTCTACTGCATAAATTATAAGTTGATCTATATCTTTTACTTTCAAACTTTTTGTTGGTTGGATTATAACTTCTTGTATTTTTTGTTTGATATTTTCTTTTTCTTTTTTCTTTTTCTTTTTCCTTTCCTTTTCCTTTTTTTCTGATCCTTCTTGTTCTTCTTCTATTTGTTCTTCTTGTTCTTTTTCTTTTTTCTTTTCTTTTTTCTTTTTCTTTTTCTTTTCTTCCTTTTCTTCCTCTTCTTCTTTCTCTTCTTCTTTTTCTTCTTCTTTTTCTTCGACTTTTTCTTTTTGCTTTCTTTTTTTCTTTTTCTTTCCATTTTCTTTTTCTTTTTCTTTTTCTTCTTTTTCTTCCTCTTCTTCTATTTTTGTTTCTATTCCTTGATCCTGTTCTTTCTTCTTTCTCTTCCTTTCTCTATTTTTCATGTTTCTATTTCTACGAACACTTGATGGTTGGATCTCTAAACTTTGAAATGTATCTACATTCTCATCAGAAACCTTCTTAACATTATCCTCTTCATCACTCTCTATCTTTTTATCCTTCTTTCTTTTCCTTCTTTTCCTCTTCTTTTGTTCTATTACTTCTACTTCTTCAACCTCTTCCTTTTCCTCCTTTGCATAATGATTTTTCTTTCGTTTCTTCTTCTTGTGAACTTCTTCAAAATGTTGTCCTTTTTCTCTTACTTCTTCTTTCTCCTCTCTTTGCTTGAGTTTATCCTTGAGTTTTAGCTTTGGTTTTGGGTGATCTATCTTGATCTCTTCATTATCTTCTTCTTCTTCTCTAATTCTCTTCTTCTTGATGTTATCTTTATTGATGTCTTTGGACTTTGAACTTTCAAGGGACCTTTTTTTTTTCTTCACATCGCCTGCCATGATTTTTTTTTTTTTTTTTTTTTTTTTTTTTTTTTTTTTTTTTTTTTTTCAATTTTTTTTAAAAATTTTTTTTATTTTTTTTTTTTTTTTTTTTTTTTTTTGGAATTGATGGAGTTTTTAACCTCAAATTTTAACATTAAACTTTATCAAATTGATTCTTGTGGATTTGAATTTGAAATTATTTGTCTTTTGAATTGAAATATTGACTCTTTTTTTCTGAAATGTTTAGCAAGGGATTTATGGATCTTTTTTGAGATTGATGGAAGTTACGCAATGATTGCTTCATTATTTTAAATATTGAAGTTTTCTCCAAAAATGTCCAAGAATAATGTTATTTTATGAATACAAGTTTGTGATAATAGTGGTTTTTTTCAATTCTATTCTGGTACAAGAAGTTCTGAAATTCGTAATTTAGGGTCCACATTTAGTTGAATCAAAATCATCTTGAAGGAAAAAAAAAAGAAAGTTAATGTGAAGAAACTTTCATTGAATAAATAAATAAATAAATAAATAAAATATACATATTCAGGTTGATCTAAAGTGGTATCAAAAAAAATTTTCCAATGAGCTCCGATCTTCAAATTATTTATTATTGTCGTTATTTTGGTTGATAATATTTGAAGAAAAAAAAAAGCAACAGATCAAACCTTATGATACAATCTTGCATTTTCAGAGTCTAAAAACTTTTGAATTTTATTTACAATCTATTTTTTATTTATTTTTTTTTTTTTTCAAAGGAGGGTTCAATAATAAATAAATAGATTTTCTATTTTTTAAATAAAAAAATTACATGTTTTTGAAGAATATATGAAGGAAAAAATGATAATCCACAAGTACAACAACAAAATACAAATCCTCCAAAGAATAATTTAAAACTAGCAGAGACATCATTTTTACAAATCTCATTAACATGATTAATTGTTTTTGAAAATTCCTCTGGTGCTATCTATCAATTAAATGTTATGAAAAATAAAATCAGAATAACTCAGAAAAAAAAAAAACAAGGTCAATTCATAAATAAATTTACCTTTCCACCAAGACGAGCTGGGTATGTACTCTGAAAACAATCCGGAAGTCCAAATAAAATAACTTTTGTTGAATTTTGTCTCAATTGAATTGGTGCATTAAATGTTGTTGATGAAGAAGGTTCCACTTCCATTTTCTTTTCTTCTTCTTCTTTTTCTTTTCTTCAATTGAAACTTGACTAATGACAAGGAATCCAATTATCTCCAAATAAGAATTTCCTTTGTTATCTATTTACTTATTTATTGACAAAAATTAGTAATTTTTTGGTGTTTTTGAGTTTTACTAAGTTTCTATTTCACTTATAATATGTCATTCCAATCAATCAGCTCTACTTTCAACAATCAATTCATCAATTTATCAGAAACGAACAATAAACAAAAATTGATTAGGTTTTCAGATTCTTTTACGATTTTATTTTCATAATCGAATATAATCTACTTTTTTTTTAAAAAAAAGTGGAATTAAAAAACTACTTTGAGTTTGTTTGAATCCTTCTTTTTCTTGGGATAAATTTTCAAATCAACAGATATCAAACATTAGATATTGACTGAACAATGGATTGAATCAATTTGAAGAAAAAAAAAAAAAAAAAAAGTTTTTTATTCAGCCATATTTATTTTGTTTGTTATTGAATGATCGTGAGAAGAATCATGGCGGCCGCCCACAATTAATTTTTTCGTTTTGAGCAAATTGCTCATTCCTTCTTTGACTTTTTATACAACTGAGTAAAACCCACCTCCCACTTCAACTTATCCCAAAACTCAACCCCCATCATCCATCACTCTCTTTTATAACATCTTTTTCATACCCTTCTATCTCTTTTGATTGATTAATTAGGGTTGTTTTTTTTTTTGCGTTTTGAGTTTCAAATTGTTCAACCAATTTTTTTGAAATTTTTCTTTTTTTTTTCTTTTTTCCCACACCCTTTTTTTTTGAAACATGTTTCAACTTTGAATTGAAGGACATTGAAAAATGTTTGAAATTGAGATTTTTGCTTTTGATTGATGTATTTTTTGTATTGTGGTTGAGTTTGGAATGATTGAGATGAACTAATTAATCCTTAATTAAGTTTTTTTAATTGTCTTAACTAACGAATTGATTGATTCCTGAAATAAAATAGATATAAGGAGACGTGGATTAAGGTCAACATTTTCACTCAAATAGAAGAGAGAGAGACATAGAAAAGTGGAGGATAGAAGTAGAGAATTAGAAATAGATTAGAAATAGAGTTGATAGATTGTTAAATATGAGTGATGGATGGCAAGATTTTGTTGCTGGGACATTTGCAGGTAACATCTATCTCTTTTTCTTTTTCCAAGATATCTTTCAAATTTGGACTTAATTACTTACTTCTTTTACTTTCGTTCATTCTAATTTTTAGGAATTGGAGGAGTGATAGTTGGATATCCTGCAGATACAGTAAAAGTAGATTTCTTACTTTTTTTTTTTTCGATTCATTCAAAAAGAACTGGGAAAAAAAAAATGAAATGAAATCTTAATAGGTTAGATTACAAACACAACAAGTTACAGCAGGAGTTCCTTTAAAATATACTGGAACTTACCAATGTTTAAAAACAATTGTGAAAGAAGAATCTGTAAATTTAATTATTCTACAAACAAAGCTTTCCCAATTCATCTTGTTTCTTTTTTATTTATTTAGGCTTTAGGTCTTTTTAAAGGAATGCTTTCACCAATGGCTGGAGTTGGACTTATTAATGCAATTATATTTGGAGTTTATGGAAATTTATTACGACTTCAACATACAGATATTCATCAACAGTATTCTTCTTCTTCCTTCTTCTTCTAATTTGATTTGATTGATTTGATTTATTGAAAATTAAAAAAACTATTAGCCCCACATTAACTCAAATTTTTATTGCTGGAGCAGGAAGTGGTTTTGCAAATACTATTGTTGCTTCTCCAATTGAATTAGCGAAAATTAGATTACAAAATCAAAGTTTTTCTTTTTCTTTTCTTTTTTTTTTCTTCTTCTTTTTCTTTTTGTTTTATTTATTTATTTAAAAAAAAAAACAAATAAATTAGAATTCAATGCGAAAGAGGGAGGTCGTACTTTCAAAGGACCAACTGATCTTCTTCTTGCAACATATAAATCTCAAGGATTAAAAGGAATTTATCGTGGTATAACGGCAACAATTTTAAGAGAAACACCAAGCTATGGTTGTTATTTTGTGACATATGAATATTTGACAACTCATTTACTTCCTCCTGAGGTTTTTTTCTTTCTTTTTTTTTGAAAGATTTGGAATTAAAACTTTGTTCTGTTGATTAGAACTCAACTAAACATGAACTTGGTTATGGTCAATTATTATTTGCTGGAGGAGTAAGTGGAGTTGCTGGATGGATTTGTATTTATCCTTTTGATGTCATTAAAACTAGAATGCAAGATAGTAAAATTTATTTTGCTCCCTTCAAGAAATAATAATAATACCAAATATCAATAATTAATCAAATAATTAATAATAGATCGGAAATATATTTACAAAAATACACTCGATTGTGCAATTCGAAGTTATAAAGAAGAAGGGTGGAGAGTATTTTTTAGAGGACTAAATGCAACTATTATTAGAGCTATCCCAACAAACGCAATTACCTTTCTTGTGTATACTTTATCAATGAGAACTTTAATGGATTATTCAACACACGAACCAAGTCATCCTCCTGTTCATGTAACGAAAGAATAAATTTTTGTTGATAGCAAAATTTTTCAATTTCGTAAATAATCTTTGATCATTTGGAAAGAAAGAAATCATTGAAAAACAAAACAAAAATGAAAGAAAAAAAATGAAAAAAAATGCTCATTCTATATCTCTATATTCACATTTTCAAAACATTTTTTTAACAAACTGATTTTTTGATCGCTCGTTGTGGTTTTGGACCATTCTTGAACAGGAACTATTACAATTCTCCAACCATCAAGTTTTAAAATTTTATATAAGGTTAAACTTTCTAAACGAGGACTTCTTTTCGAACTTAATAGATCTCTAGAGTAAGCTTTCCATGGAAGAAGAAATATAGCAATTTTTTGTTCTTCAATCGCTAAATCTATTTGAATTGCATTCTTATCATAATAATGAATTTTACTCTTCATTTTGGTGAGGTGATTCAGTATTTTTTGAAGATCCAATTTAAGTTGAAATAATGGGGAATCGGGATTTTCATTTTTCGCTTTGAAACTTAGAGAGTTTTGGGAGATATAATTAGAAACCTTTTCCTTGAGATCCTTGGTCAACTGTTGTTGTTTTGGTGAGTCTGAACATAATAAACAGGTCCAATAGAGACGAAATAAGGAGGAGATTGGAAAGTCATGTTCATTTAAATTAAAAGTAGATGCAAATTTTACAAGGTCAAAAAATAATTGGGTCTTCCTTTTGTTGAGGCAAGTTAATGACCAGATAAATGAAGCTATTTGAGGGAACTCGTAATCTGAGAATGTTTTTCTTTTATCAAAATATTCTATTAAAGAATTGGTAAGGCCCGTGGGATCAAAACCTAGGTTTGTTAGGGAATAGAATAAGGTGGGATAGAGATGGCTTGAGTGTTTTCTGGTACTAAATGTTACTTTATAGGCACGGAATGCAAGGGGATCATGGAGAAATCCTGCTTGGGAAAAAGATGAGAGAATTTGATCAAGATCTTCAATTTGAAATGATTGAAAATGTTCTTCGATAAAATTTCCAACTGCTAAAAATAAACGTCTTGAAGCACGATTAGTATTTGATAATGAGAAGACAGCTAGTAATTGACATAAATTTTTATGAGATAAGCTTTGAAGTTGATTGATTGTTCGAGTTTCAATTGCATTAAAGAGTGGGTAATAATTGGAGGTATTTGGTAAAATTAATGCACAACTATGAGCAATCTTTGAGAGAGTTATTGAATTGAAGAATGGTACCTTGGGTTCAATAACATTATGAATTTGATCATATAATTCATTTAATTTTGGAGAAGTAAAATCTCCAAATTTTGAGAGTTCAGAGGTCACCTCTAGAAGTTCATCTGGATTTAATTGAGGAAATTGTTCACAAAGTTTTTGAATAATTAAGTCTTGAAAATCAATTGAATCAAAGTTTTGTTTTGTAAAAGATGCCAATAATCTTGAGAGTTCTCTTGGTTTTGCTTTATAAAATGATTTCTTGACTTCAATTTCAATACTTTTAAGAATATTAATCCGTTTTATATTTGCAGCTGATATATCTAATTTCGTTGAATTTACCTTGTCAACAAATTCCATGAATGAAGGGTCTTGATCTTCTGATTTTAATTTAACTTTATGTGAGATTTTATTTTGAAAATCAATTGAAGAAAAAAATAGAGCTCCTTCCGAGAGGGATTTTGTTGATAGATTTGAGACATTCTTCAAAAATAGATCACTTAATTTTTCAAATAGATAAGGGTGATACCAAGAGTAGATGTTTAAACTTAAAATAATTAATAGGAGATCAACTGAAGTTGAGTTTTCTATTTGGCTATCAATTTGAGCAAAAACTTTGAAAAACAAGAGTTTTCGATCCAAATCAGATAGTGAGCTAGTTTTAGAGATAGAAAAGAGTAAGAGAGTTAAATCCGAGAGAGCAAAGTGTTTGAGGTCAAATGAATGAATTTTCATAAAGAGCTGCTCTGATTTGTATCCAATTCTTGAGAAAGCCATATAAAGTTTACAAATATCTCTTGGAGATAATTCATCAACATAAAAGGTTATTGCTTTAACAAGTTTTGCTAGTAATGGGGCAGGACATTTAACATTCATATGTGAAATTGACCAAATTAATGAGAGTAATTCTTTTGGATTGAGGGAATTGATTGGAAGAAAATCTACAAGTCGATATATTCTTTCTGAATGTTTTAGTTTCCTGTTTGCCATATAATGAAATAGTTGTACAACTTGGGATAAATCTAATTTTACAATTTCTCTTTCGAGATCTTCTATTGAATCTATCTTCCCACCTCCTTCAAATTTTGCTAATTTTGCAACAATTGAAAGAAGGTATTTTTTCTCTTCATTAGCATTAGCTCCAATTACATTTGTTGATTCTCCATTTTTTTGTCCAACCATTGGCATAGTACTTCGTTGTCTCAAGGGAGGATTTGATGATAAAATGGAATGTGATTCTGAGGAGCTCCAAATAGGATTTTGATTCTGAGATACTACTGAACGAGGATTCAAACCCTTCCTTAATAATTGAGAGCGAAATGGGTTGAAGAGCCTTACTAGCATAATGTTCTACAAAAGAGATCTATACCTTTTTTTTTTTGAAATCAAAAAAATTAAAAATCAAAAAATAAAAATTTAGAAAGAAAAAAATTAACTACAATACATTGAAAAAAAAAGAAAAAAAAAAACACTTACTCAGATTTTTTTTTCTATTTTTCTATTTTTTCTTCTCTTTTTTAAAATTTCTTTTTTTCCCTCCTTCTATTGGGAGTTTCTCCTTCCTCTTTCTCCTTCTGATTTCTTCTTCCTTTCCCTCACTCCAAGATCTAAATTGGCACACACAAAATTTGGAATAACCAAAAAACAAAAAAAACAAAACTTGAAAATAAAATTTAAAAAAAATGTCTATGATGTCTATGATTGATGTCTATTTTTGATATGCATAAATGAAATAGGAGGGAATAAGGAAAAAAAAAAGAGTTGAAGGGCTTCCTGGGTGAAAACCACTCCTCTTCGCCTCTTTCAAAAGCCTCTCTTTCTTTCTTGAAACTTTTTTTTTTTCGCCATGTTTTGGCACGTGATGTGATCTTTGATTGTTGTCGAAAGTCTGGGTTTCCCTTTTTTTTTCCAAACCCACGATTTGTTGTCCACCATTATCCACGTGGGTTAATCGATGCATAGAAATGAATGATTCATGAATTATTAGTCTTCAATTTCAACCATCTTCATGTTCTGGGTTTTTCTTTTTCTTTCTTTTCATTTCTTTTCTTTCTGACTTTTTGAAATTCTTTGGGTGTTGAATCGATGCAATATTAAAAAAATTAATGAAATTGGATGTGATGTGAAGAAAACTGGAAATATGAGTCATGGTCTTAATAATCAGAAACAAAAAGAGAAAGAAATGCAAAGAAGAAGAAAAAAAAAATCTTGTCTATAATTTTCCTAGATTTCAAAGGATTTGTTTTTTCCACTTGCTGTTGTTTGAGTCATTTTTTTTCTAACTGTGATTTATTTAATTTTTTGAGAGAAAAGTTTGAATGTTACTGAAAAGTTGAGAAGTGTGTGGATAAAGGTTACAAAATAAATCAAAGCAAAAAAAACAAAGGAGAACCTGAGGGAAATTCAAAAAGAAAAACAACACTTTTGCTACCCCTTCTCTATGATCACTAATTTTCCTATTCGATTGGAAAGTTCGTCAAGGTGTGAGCAAGTAGGTGATGAACTTTTGTTTTGTTTGAAAATCACAACTGAAAGCCAAAAACAAGAAAATAAGGCTTCGGGTGAACAAATTCACCGAAAACAAAAAGAAAAAAGAGAAAAAGAGGGAAAGAAAAAAAAAGAGAAAAAAAAGAAAAAATCGATTGAAAAAAAAAAAGAGTAATAACAATTAAAAAATAATAATAACAAATGAAACTATTAAGTAAGAATTATAAAATCCAATAAACTCTCAATCATTGATGGTGAATCATTTTACCATCATTTATAAATTGATTTTTTTTTATCGATATTATTGTTTATTATTGACACAAGACACAAACACAAAAAAAGAAAGAAAAAAAGACAAAAAGACAAAAAGACAAAAAGAAAGGAAGGATTATTAGGAAATAAATCCCGAAAGGAATCGGGGCTTAATTAAAATTTAAATTGCCTAGTGTTTTTTTGTATAAATAGACCTTTTTTTTTTTTTTTTTTTTTTTTTTTTTTTTTTTTTTTTTTTTTTTTTTTTTTTTTTTTTTTTTTTTTTTTT
>Ga0209960_1003763_pt1 | contig 12536 bp, 12 predicted proteins | sample ThiBiot_500_plan_2_FD_183947 | JGI IMG/M metagenome (GOLD analysis project Ga0209960, IMG submission 183947) | Wastewater bioreactor microbial communities from Cape Town, South Africa - Thiocy_expt_500_plan (SPAdes) | ecosystem: Engineered > Bioreactor > Thiocyanate-remediating >... | reverse complement strand
CTCGTACGTTAAAGTTACTAGCAGTAGCAAGACCTCTATTGATAGAAAAGACGGAAGAACCCTCCGCTACAGCGCTGGTAATAGATCTGTTAAGATGCAGACCAATAGAACGTATAGAGAACATCGTGTACACAAATATAAAGGTCCTCTGTGGCTTGCACTTCAAAAAAGTAATGATGGAGTGTTCGGGGCTTGATTTTTTTTTTGCAGTTCTTGGCGGCCCCGTGAGTTGCGTTATTTTTTTCGATAGAAGTAGCACGATCCTCAACGTAAAGTAAGTTCTACATCGGTGCAACCATGTGCGTATCATTAATAACGTCATACCTAAAGGAATGGAACAATTTCAACAACTCAAAAGCCTTGCTGCTCCTTACATCAATCTGGACGATCCCGTGTTGCACCTCGCTTTAGCTTCAATCACTTTCAACCCCGTGTTTTGGAACATTGTTGCTCGCTTGGAATACAAAACTCACTTCCTGACTCGCATCTTTTGTGGTAGCGCCAAGGTCGGATGCTACTTCTTGGCCATTGTCATTTTCTCTTTGGCAGTCGTTCGTGATTTCATGTAAGTTACGTTTTATATTATAATCACTTTTGCGGGCGATTGGAACTCGAATTATGACAAATACGCGTTGATATTTTTTTTCTGTGACGTGGATCTTTGACCAAGCTTTACCGCCTCAATTTTGATTCTAAAGATTACAAGTACACAATTTAATACTAGCATTATCAAAATTATTGGATTTTATGAAACGGTAATTTGCTGATCGAATCTCACCACCAGTTCCCACCTTGCCATGGAAAGCCAACCGAAGTATCCCATTGATGATCAAATCGCATTTTACGGATCTCACGCATTGATCGTCATCGGTCTTCTCCTCTCCCTCGGTTCATTCTTCAGGTACTAAATACCATTCAAATAATCACTCTCCTCGCATACGCTTAATATTCGTCACTACCGCTCAATATTTTATTTACAATACAGATTGGGTATTACTGGCACTTACCTAGGTGACTATTTCGGTATTTTGATGAAGGAGCGCATTACTGGCTTCCCATTCAACGTCACCGACGATCCTATGTACAATGGTGGCACTTTGTTGTTCTTGGGCTATGCTTTGCGGTATGTAGTCATTATATTGAATATTCAATACTTTTCTGCTTGAGAGGAAACGCAATTATTTTGATAACGACGGCGGATCACAATTTTGCCTGCTTTCGCACACCTATGAGTAATTATGAGTAACACTATTACGCCTAGTGAGAAGAGCCCTGCTGGTTTGTTGTTGACCGTTCACCTCTTCATTTGCTACCAGATCGCTGCCAAGTTCTTCGAAGGTCCATTCACTAGCTATATCTACAGCCAAGCCGCCAAGAATAAGACCGCCAAGACCACCAAGGCTAAGAAAGTTAAATGAGTCATTTATTGAAGTAATAAATACCGCCAAAACGATTCTACGATGAATGATTAGGCAATACTGTAAACTTCATCCTCTCTGTGCCCATAATCACGTTATTCATTTAAAGTCGAATATTGGACACAAAACGCTCACAGCGTGCACTTGGGTTAAAAAAAAAAAAAGTATTCGGTGCTCACTGTTTCATTTATAAAATTTTTGTATAAACATAACAACAACCATGCTTAAACAGTTGTCTAGCTTGTCCAAAAAGGGCAACGTGTTCACCTCTGTAATGAAGCAGATGTTCAATCCAGCTCAACGAACATATGCCAACAGGGTTACAGATATATTACGAAATAACGCATCAATTTCAGTGGCATTAAATAAGCTGAGAGATAACAAAGGTGCCCGGAAGAAGGTAAAATAAAATGCATAAACAATAATTTTAGAACGGATTTATTTTGCTCTTTGGTTTGCCCGCCTAATAATTGCATCAATAGCTTGGAATTATAATACAATATCGAACGAATATTTTTTAAAATTATTTTAAAGCTGTGTTGTACATTGCAGGATCGCTATTCTGTTTATTAATGTGTGTCTCATTGTCGATTTAGGCACGCCCATTCGGTAGAGGCCAAGGTTCTGGTCGAGGAAAGAAGTCCGGCCGAGGTGACAAGGGTCAAAGATCCCGCTCTGGAAGAAGCGTCGCACCCGGATTTGAAGGAGGACAAACCCCAATTTACAAAAGAATGCGTAAATTTGGCTTTAGAAATATGGCGTAAGTGTACAATCTCATTGTAACGCAATAGTAGTCGTGTAGCAACCACGTCAGATCTACTTGGATCACCACTCATTTGTTGGAGTAGTAACGCTTGATTTTGCGTGGTTTACATCACTTCGCAATACTTTAGAGACCTATTTGGATATTTTCTTACCCACGATTGTTTTAGATTTAAGAGAACGTATGCTCCCGTCAATCTTGGACACATCCAAACTTGGATTGATCGAGGACACCTTGACCCAAACCAAACTATTACCATGAAAACTCTGTACGTAATATATATATATATATATATATATGTTGCTGTAGTCTAATATTTACTTGTAGTATTGATTCCGGATGCGTTGGAAGTCTGCGAAAGAGACAAGTTGGAATTAAAGTTTTATCGGAAGTATGTACTAAAATGAGAACGAAACAACACATTCATGCGATTCTGACGAGTTTTTGCAGGGCCATGACGTATTGCGATCACCTATTAAATTAGAAGTAAGTCAGATCTCCGCGAAGGCTTTAGAGGCCGTTCAAAAGGTTGGCGGACAAGTTGACCTCACATATTATAACGCGTAAGTATTGTATTTAATAATATTATTGCTATTTGTGTGAGAGGTACCAAGGTTCTTAATTTTGGTCTTGTAGAATTGGTTTGCGTGCTTTATTGAAGCCTCAAAAGTTCGATAGAATGCCTTACTTACCACCGCCACCTCCTAAGATAAACGAGTAAGCGATTTAAATAGCCTTCTTAGTGAACTACTTGGATGCGAGACTGTATTTAATCTGCAACATATTTGTTAATCCGTTATTATAGTAAATTGCAAATGAAGATGAAACAGCCTGAACAATTTGCTCAATGGCGAAAACAACAGGAATTGGCCAAACAATTGTTGGAGAAATTGCAGGCCAAATAATGCCCGAGTCAACATGTTCAAGGATAGTGATGCGAGTTCATATGTCGTAATATTTGTTCGTTTTGTAGTATTCAAAATAAATGCGGATTGACATCTAAGATCTGTGTACTCTTCAACTACCATTGACACGACCAGATTTCTTATTATTCCTTATTTGCACCTTACCCAAAGTAATGTCATTCCGCCTAAAGTATAAGTCTCAACCAACAGTAAGAAAAAAATCATTCTTCAATTTCCTTCTTCAAACAAAACAATGCAGAACCGAATTTCAGTTGAGACCCATATTCAAACATATATCGCAAAGAAAGAGTGGGATCGATTGTCTCAACAATTGGAAGACTATGAATTGGAGGTTAGTATTTTCAACAACGCATTCGATTCCAAAAAATTTCCTTTTGCAACTTAATTTTGGATAAATTAGAAATAAATAAATAGTCAATAATTATTAATTGCATTAATTAAAATTGAAACGCTGAACAGAAGAAAATTAATAATTTTAAAAAAATAAAGGTTAGTCTTGATCCTGGTCACAAGGAACAGCCCTTCTACGCCGTCCAATTATTCGTGCATATGATAAAAAATGAAATGTAAGTGCGAAATGCAAAGTGCGAGTCTTTAAAGTTGTCTAGACCAAAAGCTGATCTTTTCTGCATATTGTAACCCCACTTCCAAAATATTTTACTCGCTTGAAAATAATTTAATTGTGTAAACAGATCATAAAACAACAATATACAAACAGTTTTAATTGCCATCCAATACAGATTTGAATTGACGTGCCACAATATTTTTGAAGCTAATTATTAATAATTTATCCTTTGAATATTGTATTTAATTAATATTCAAAGGGACTCTGCTCGCTTTTTGTGGAAAAGAATCCCTCACGACCTTAAGAAGAACAGTACTGAATTGCAAGCAATCTGGAAAATCGGCAAATGCACGTGGCAACGAGATTATGTTGAACTTTACAAAGCTTTCAATAACAATTGGGAGCCATTAAACAAAACGCTTGCGGAACTGCTTTTAGGTACCGTATAATGCTGCTGACCTTATTATGCATGTGCTAACCCGGCAAAATTTAACATAAATTTAAATTGCTAGGTCAAATTAGACAGCAAACTTTTGAATTGTTGTCAAAGAACTACACGACTCTATCTGCTGATTCTGCTGCGACCTTCTTAGGTATGGCACCTCAAGAAGTAACTAAGTGTAAGTACTATGATTGCTAATTGTATTAAATTCTCAAGTTCTTGAATGTACCAATAACGGATAACTAACTCTTTTTACAGTTTGTCTGGAGCACGGTTGGACCCAAGATGGAGCCTTCTTGGTTCCGCATTGGGTTGGAAAATCTGAAGCCAAGACAGCTGGCATTGATCAGTTGCAATCGTTGACAGAGTTTGTTGTCTATTTGGAGAAGAAACGTTAAGTGGTAATTCTGTTGAGTTTACTGAGGGTAACTCGTGATAAAGTTGTAAAAAGATGCAGGAAGTGGATAAAAGCTCGTTAAACATTATCCATAAATATGTTTTAAATATGCGGGCAACTGTAGAAATAGTACACGGCAGTCTCAAGGAAGAGTGTGGCAATAGATAGGACCCACTGCGTGGGGAGTAGCGTGAGCTCTCACTAAAATCAACAAAGGGTTCCATGGTGTAGTTGGTTATCACATCTGCTTAACACGCAGTAGGTCCTCGGTTCGATTCCGAGTGGAACCATTTACTTTTTGCTTTTTTTTTTTTTTAAACTCCCACCGCTTTGCCCAAGTTAACCCCTTATTTTTTTTGATTTTAGGTTCATTTGGGTGTTCAAAAGGATTATTTGTTGAGATTTTTATTTTTGTTTTCGAAGTTCGCGCGCTTTCTGTCGCATTCTAATTTTCATTTTTGAACTGAACAGCACGTAATAATATCGTTATAACATAAATGAAGAATTTATGTATCGCCGAGAATGGAGCAGAGTTGGACTCTTTCTCTAGTCAATAGTAAGCAACAATAATTAATCGGATATTTGATTTACCAGTGTGGCGAATATAAATTATTTTGTCACTAATTACGCAATCTTACCTTTTTGTGCCATTGTTATGGCTCTACGAAGTCTTATTGGCTTTATTTTATAATTTGTTTTTTTGTAATTTTATCTACGGTATAGAATTAAAAGACAACAATATTTTTAAAATAATGGATGGCATACCTTATTATTTATTATTTTTTTTAATTTCAACCTGCATCCTGGATCGTTTTCTGATCGCTCTTTTTCAGCCACCACGAATCGCGTGCATTGAATTTGCTCGATAGAGTTACATCGAAAGTATGGTTTACTCATGTAAAAGCTTCATGTATGTATTTAAGAAACAACCTTCGCTATTATTACTGACTCTTCTTTAGTTCCTCAATGGATTATATTCAAGCTTGGCGCTGTTTCAACATTATACAAGATAGGAATTTATTTGCACGGAGAAAACAATCAAAATCCAGCGAGTAAGCACCCCTCCCCCCCTTAAGAAAGGATTGTTTTACTAACTTTGAGTTCTGAGCAGAAATTGCAGTATATGTGTCGGATGATAAGGAGAGTTGGACTCAAGTGCTGCAAGAAGACATCGAACATCGCGCTGGCGATCACTTGTTTACATTAAAAGAGCCCGTGACTGCTCGTTATGTTAAATACGTTGTGGTAAGTGATCGCGCACTAACTTTTCACCAACCGAAATTAATGATTATTATTCACGTGTGTAGCTGGAAAACTACGGAGGTTCAGGTAGTTTTACTAGCAAGTTCTACGCATTCGGCGAGCCTAAAAAGGAATAAAACAGATGCGAGTACTATTTGTATCCCTTTGTATGAAACGTAAATAATTATAAATGTAAATGACCTTTAATTATTGTCTTGGCAACACTCTTGTAATAAGAACCTTTTTAATTGAACTGCGTTCGATTACATTAAGCACTTAAAACATGGACAACACGAACACAAACAATGAGAGCCAGACCGCTCTTTCGACAAATGAAAACAAGACCTTTTGGGAGGTTATATTTGATAGTATCTACCAGCCTGGTCAAATCCCTTCGCAATTGATCTTGGTTATCAACGTCAGCTTGATCGGACTTATTTTAATTCTTGGAGGCATGATTCTCAGCGGATACAAGTCAATTCACTTATATGTCATGCTGACTTTGGCTATTTTGCTATTTATAAGCGTCCAATGGTAAGATCAGTCTCGGTAGATCGGGAAACCTGCCTCACAAAAAAATTTAATATTTTTATCATATTTTTTAGCGCATAGTAATTAATGTATAAAACTTTTAACGAGTAGAATAATTCGTGGACATTTTCCTAAATCATCCGGTGAATAATTTTCTTTTAGGTTTATGTACGAGCTATCGTCAGCAAAAGCAGCTCAAACCTCAAACAAAAATATGAAAAATAAGAGCAATAACAAAAATAAGAGTAATAAGAATAAGAATAAGAAGAAAAATAAATAAATCGGATGCAGTCAATTTTATTCAACCGAAAATACCCCACAACCATCCAAAGCTTATTCTTAGTCGAACCTTAAGTATATACATGCAAGTGAAAATGAAGAATCCGACTACAAAGTACATTAACATCTTGTCGGTAATTTCTCGCCTGAAAAGTTTTCCAATAGATCCTTTAGCGACCTGCAAATCTTCGGTAAGCTGTTCATGCTCGGTTATTACATTGCCAATCACTTTAACTTGGTCATCTAAAATGAAAAATAAGAATTGGGTAAAGATGTACAAAGATCTATAATATTCTGGAAAGCAGATCCTACCTAACTCGTTTAAAATTTCATTGCCATGATCGACTTGACTACTCATCATCTCACGTACTCTTCTTAAACTATTGGTAACATCTTCTGATGTTTTTAATGCATCTTCTTTGTTCCTGCGACGGAGATTATTAGAAATTGCTTACTCTGAAAAATTTGCACGCATGTATATAAAGATCACCTAATTTTGCGTTTTAGAAGAGTTTTTTCTCCTCCTTCTAGTAGAATTTTTCGTTCTTGTGAGGCTTGCTTCTCGAGGGCGAATTTGTGCTTGATATTGGCTTGCCTTAGACTTTCTTTGAGACTAATATTTATGTTAATAAGTTAACAAGTACGTAGTAAATAATTGTTAATATTACTTTACTATCTCTTTTTCGTGTCGGGATAATTTCGATTTTACGTCAGCTTTAGCAGCAACATCCAGATCTTTTTCGTAAGCAATTCTTTTTACCGCCTTTAAATTTAATACAGTTAATTAGGCGATTGAATTCAAATAAGAGCAGCCAGCAAATTTTCTCGATCGATTTATTTGAAAATTTTGGTCGTGCTTAACCAAAGAGTTTAATTACCTCCGCATCTTTTTCTAATTTAGCGATAATATTTCTAACTTGATTATTTTTGTCTTGGACCTCTTTTGCAGAAAGCTTTACGTTGGGATCAGAAATTACGGCAATCCATTCGCGTGCTTCAATCTCGATTGTCGTAAGTGATTGGAACTGCATTGATATTGACTCTTCGTCCATGATTGTGCTACAGTGTATTACACAACAAAGTTAAATTACAATAATGTAATTTTTTTTTAAAAAACGTGCACAATCGACAACAGAAAGTTGTTAGTTCGATTATTATATATACACGAAGTGGGTTCGCAGGGTTAGATATGATTGATCCTACTACACATGGATCCTGCAAAGGTTGCCACAAGTACGAGAAATTAAGAAGCTAAAACTATTATCTAAAGTAGCTAATATCCTTCGTATTTTGCATAATTTGCATTGTAACAATAATTTAGTCCATATAAATTCTTTCATTAATTTAAAGTAATTACTAATTAATTTTTTTTTTTACAGTCCACAGTGTAAAGCCGCTCGATGCTTTATCTGAACCTGAATGGCGAGAGCTCTTACTCGAATTTATTAAATTAAACGACTCAAAGGAGTTAATTCCTCTGCTCCAAAAATTACCAAAACCTTTTAAAAAATGGTGTCTACATTCTATTGTGGATGGATGCAATCTGCTCGAATATGTTAGTATTAACGGTGCCATGGGTTAACTTTTTACGCATTTTCTAGGCTATATTAAACTCGTTGTGGCATTCAGCACATGTCATAGTTCATTTCGAATCCGTTGATCAGCTTGAAACTCCGCTTAGTACCAATAAAGCCAATGAAATATTATGGGCTCGAGTCATACGTACATTAAATACCAACTTTTTTCAACTTCCAATGCCACAACGCTGATTTTACTATTTTTAGAAACGACTGTCAAGAGGTACCTTCGTACACGTGAAATTCGCTCTTTACATGCAAATAACTATCAAGAAGAATTAAAAGAGCGGATGAAAGCGTATTTTATTGCGTATCAGAACGGATGTGTCAGTTTGTTTTCTGCAGTTACTTATCCGAGAGCTTTTATATTGCTTCATCAGCTGGGAGCTAATATCAGACAAAAAGACAATAATCGTACGTTTATATTAATATTACGCACATGTGTTTATGGTGTCTAATACTTTATTTTTTAAAAAATAGAAAACACTGTTGTATATTTGTTGATATCAAGCAAAAAAGTTAGAGTCAATATTAAGTGGCAATTATTACGATATGTTAAACGAGTCGCTATTGATTTACTATCCGAGCCGAGTGGATCTGAACGCATTTTGCCAGTAATTTATTGCTTCCAAACAGGAAGTGTCAAAATCCTCCAAGAGCTTAGATTTATTCCTTTTTCGGAAATATTGAAGCGTATGTTTATAGAGCTACGATAAAGTATTAATATGGCTCGTATTAGTACGAACAAAAAAAGGTCAAACTTTGGCGCACTTTATCCGGTTGGAACAACTCAGAAAAATATTGACGAGCGAAGAGCGCTTGGAATTGTTCACTTAGTAATATTAGATATATATATATATATTTACATTTTAAAAATTTAATGTTTTTGTGTAGCGAGGATTCATTGGGCACGCTAATGTTCAGAAACGACAGAATACGATGGCATTCCGAATTTAGATACAAAGGTATATATATATATATTGGAGTTATGGCTATATTTGGGTATTAATTCTTTTCAACAGAAATTGCTCGGGCTTTCGAGATCATAGTTGCTCAGGGGCGGAAACCAATTCCAGAATTCATTCCTTACCTAAAGGAGCCGTATTTGAGAGCATTTCTATGTCAACTAGGTGTGAGGCATCTCGCTTTAAACTCAATAGCTGCATGTACGTATTTTGTCTCAAATATTTTTTTATTCAGCGCAAGATCTAATCGCCAATTTATTTTTTCGTTATACCTAGATTTATACGGCAACGATAATAAGTGTCAAGTCGAGACAGCAAAAAAAATGTTAGAAAGTCGTTTTGTTGTTGGATGCAAGAGGTTTTTCGGACATTTTCCTATTCACGAACTTCCAACGGACATGTTGACCGTACTGGCAGCTCATTGGTCAGTTCAAGACCTCATTGCCGTATTTTCAATTTCAAAGATTATGCGCAACAAGTACAACTCCCTCGATTCACCGTTATTATGGAAAAATATCGCCAGGAATTCGTTCATTCGCATGAAATTTTCCGTACTTGAAGTCAGCGGAACAAATGAATGGAAAAAATTAGTACATTCAGATTCGAGGTATGTTAATTAAATGTAACAAATATAATTGTAGTTTTAACTCGGTATTATTTCCGCGAAATTAGAGATTCTTTTGGTAATTTTGTTTAGATAATCTGGTTAACACCAAGATTTACTGTATTATTGTTTGATATTATAACGAATACTTTTATTATAATTGTTAATTACTAATTGAGCTACATATATTCAGAATATCATCGAACTGGAAAAAAAACAAATATACAACGCGGAGAATATCAGATGTTTGTGTTCTCCACTTATCCTTGACCGACAATTGGGGATGTTGGCAAGCAGACGACTGCTTCCAATTTTGGAACTGCCATACGGATGAAATTTCAACACTCCCCAGAAACACGCATTATTCTACAGCCGCGTTTATTGAATCCTCGACGTCACGTGATCCAATTATTGCGGTATGCAGCACTTGGGGACTCGATATTTTTTCTTCGAACAAAAAGTTGAGTTCGGTGCTGTTGCCGTCAAACACTGTAAGAGGATTACCTCCTGCGATAATTGATCGAAATCATATTGTCGTTGGTTACAGTAAGTGCATAATTTGAATAATTACCGTATTATTTCATAAAGAGAGTCTCAAAAAAATTATTACAAAATTTAATATTAATTTTAAAAGAGGGTTTTAATAAAATAAAAATATCGGGAATACAAGTATTCAAAAGTGAAGTGAATATCGAATCTGCAATAGTATTCAAACTTTAATATTTAATTAGCAATTCTTTTTTTAGATCTTGCCTTGATCGACGTACAACAAGAAAAGGTTATAAAATCGTTGCCAGATCAAATTTCCTCGTACTTCACCGTCAATAAATTTTCAACCTCGCCGGTGATTGTCTCAACCAACTATGAGGCCAGAACAATTACCTTTTTTGATCGAGATTTGCTCCCTGTGAAAAATATTGCAATATTGCCACGTCTCCCATCCATAACATCAATTAATGCCATTGATGAGCATCGACTGTTGTTGATTAGTTACGATGGATTTCGCGTCATGGACATTCGATCAATTCCCAACACAGTCACAAACTTAAAAGACATTGGCTTGTCATTCCCGCTGAGAGCAAATTCTATCACTTACTCATTCCCGGTAAGTTATACCATTACAGATGCAACTCTTAAAATTTTGTTAGAACCAAAAAAATTTCTAAAAAAATCTAACATTTTTATGACAGCGGATTTTGACAGCAGTTGATTCTACAAATTGTCGAATGTTAGCGCAATCAACTGACTTGGGGTTAGCAATGTTATGGGACATTAATACCTTTTCCTGGCACAACGTTATTAGGCACGAAGAAACTGATTTGAATGAAATTGTTATAAACAATAGATACAAAGCCACGGTTAGTTATAGTAGGGGATTGAATGTATACGACTATCTCTAAATAAAGATGTCGTGAGCAGTCCACGGAATTTTCCGAATAATCGCCGTTTTGTGCGTTGATTAAACCACTTTAGGATAGGACAAATACATTTTCTTATAACATAAATGAATAATATTATCGAATAGGGAATTAAATGGAAAAGAAAAAGGTCGACAAACGATCTTATTGACCGAGATTAAAAGTATCGTTTAAATTCTTTAAAGTCACTTCGAACTGAATTCGCTAGATAATCTGTAGATATTAATGCTGTAGTATATATATTTAGCATGGTCCGATATTTGCCAAGCGAGGATTTCATTTGCAGATTTAAAACTTGGATCCAAAGTTTATTTTTTATTTTTTCTCCTTTGAGTCAGAGTTAATTTGCAATTTGTCAAACGTGTATAAAACACCCCTTCGACATTGTTCGTCTACATTATATTGTTAATCATTGCTATTCGGGGGATAAAATTAAACTTACAAGCTGCGATGGTGATGGCAGTTCCAGGGGCTATCCATAAAATTCTTGCGCTTAGTCCCTTGAAGAATGTTTTCGGTCCTTCTTGCGTCAATATAGTCTTAAATGCCTGCGCTGTAGTTTTGTAGCCCGTAGTATCGCCTGCTGCTCGCACTTGCATCCGCGTTTTGACCACATCCAACGGACACGTGATTGCAGCACCGACAGCACCGGCAACAAATCCGCTCACTATGAACGTGTTAATATTTAAGTAGATATCAATACAGTTCCATAATTGTAGCCGGATCCAATAGTAAAAAGTTTTTACGTACCTAGATGACTGTACAAAGGCAAGTTGTCTACATGTGTTTTGAGTACTTTTGAAAATAATTTCTTGTTTTGTTCATAACACGTGAAGTAAATACCGACAAATGGTCCGTAAGTTGCAACACTTGCGAAAAATCCCTGTACGTTTTGAACAGCTTAATAAGAGGCAATATATTTCTTCAATATATATCAATAAGTAATAGTTAACTCACTCTATATAGACCTCGCAAACCTTCTTGTCTGCTGATGGTCAAAATACCGTGCAAAGAATTCTTATATTTCGTCAGGCCTTGTTGCGTTTGTAATCGCTGTTTAACAACGTCCTACGTATTGATGTTAAATATTGTATTGCGATCAAGCAGATTGCTTTTTACGAAAACAGATTTGATCCATTACAAAGCTGAAACAAGAAATTTTTATTATTATTGAATGTTATTTCTTACCATCGGGGTCCATATTAATGCACCCATACACTCAGCAACCAAACCAGCGCTAAAATGAACCAATGGTCCTTTTTGATCCGCTGGCTTGCTTGGCTGAATGTATTTCTTTCCGAATTCGTAACCCAAAAAATATAAAGCGTGTGCTGGTGTCGTGAATGCAACAACTAAATACCATTATTATTATTATTGTTGTTCATGAGTTTGTAATGAGCTTTGAAAAT
>Ga0209960_1003762_pt1 | contig 12544 bp, 9 predicted proteins | sample ThiBiot_500_plan_2_FD_183947 | JGI IMG/M metagenome (GOLD analysis project Ga0209960, IMG submission 183947) | Wastewater bioreactor microbial communities from Cape Town, South Africa - Thiocy_expt_500_plan (SPAdes) | ecosystem: Engineered > Bioreactor > Thiocyanate-remediating >... | reverse complement strand
TAATCGTCGTAAATACAAGCCAGATGTTAAGAAAAAGAAAAGGGCAAGAAGAGTATCAAACGATATAAAGTTTGTTTTCTATGGGAATATAGAGATTTCAAGAAAGACATTAATACAATATTTTGATGGACGAATCAGTTTGTGTCTTTATGCGTCATAAATGTCTTCGTGAATCATCATAATTCATACGCCATGATATATGAAAGAGAGAAACTGAAGATTATCGAAGACTCGATATGCATGAATCAAATTTTGGACGTAAACATATGTACTACAAGTTTTTTTCTTTCTCGATTTAGAGATTTTTTTCTGACAAATTATGTATTTTTGAGGGGCAATATGAGAGAAGAAAGAAAAAGAGAGAGAGAGAGAGAGAAAAACGAAAGAGAATATCATCAACAAACAAAATCCATTATAGTACAATCTCCCTTCTCCCCCTCGCTTCTTCCTTTCGTTCTTTACACTTATGACGTGTAGAGAAAAGAACGAAAGAAAAAAATCTATAGAAAACGTATATATATTCCTCGAAAACTATGGCATATTCATTGTAATAACCAGTCGTCACAATACCTTTTCTTTTTCAATTCTATGAACTGTTCTATTGCTGACCTATAAGACATCGTGTGTTATCGTATTCTGCGACATCGACAATCTCGATATTTACTTACACGTCTACTTGTCTTATAACATTCTTTGAATAAAATTAATTAAAAACAGAGTAAGTTCTACTTGTTTCAATGGCGATTAATCGCCGAAATTTTGTATTATAGTGCAGTGTATCTTACCGCAAGGCCAAACAACACCGGAACGTGCTTTATCTAATCCATGGTACGATAAAGGTTTTTGTGAACCTTATCAATACAAAGCAGCTATTGACCGTTGCAAAGGAGGCTATGAATCTTGCGACTTGTTCATTGAGATTTTCAATGAACGAGCACGAATCGAACGAAATTATGCAAACGAATTGGATAAATGGGCTCAAGCAAGTATCAAAGATATCAGTCAATCGAAAGAATTTGGTACAAATAAAAAAGCATGGAGCGATTCTATTCGAGCGTCAACTGCAATTGGCAAAGCTCATTCTAATATCGCTCAACGTTTACAAGAGAATGTTGTCGATAAAATGACAGCTTTTAAAAAGGAACATTATGGCAAATCGATTTTACATATTAAGAAAGTCAAAGAATTCGAACATGATTTTGAACAAGCACAAAAATCATGGATTAAACTTTTGGACAAAATTAATAAAGCAAAAAAGGAATATCACGAAGCACATCGTCAAATGAAAAAAGCCGAAGCAGCCGAACAAATTGTTAATTCGGATCGTGGTGCTGAAGATGATCAAAAAAGTAAATTAAAATTAAGTGTTAGTACACATAAAAAACAAGTTGAAGCGACGAGAAGTAAATACCAACAATACATTAATGATATGACCAATTCAAGACCGAATTATGAAAATGGTATGAAGGAAGTACTCGATCGAACGCATAACTTCGAAACTAAACGTCTCGACAAATACAAAGATCTCTTTTTAGCACTTCATCAAAGTGTAGTCGTCGATAAAGACGACAATTTGGCAGCCTTGAATGAATCATTTAAGACAGCAATTGGATCTCATAGTACGAAAGCGGATATTGATTGGTGGAATTCTCATTACGGCAGTGATACAAAAACAACATGGCCGGTTTTTGAAGAACTCAAAGACTAATTTCACACGTTTTTTTTTCTTCGAATTTTCTGTCAAACAGATTCAACGGCAAGGCATTTACAGAGATTATCTCAGGGAAAATTATTTTACGCAATGTTGAGTCAGAAAGTTCGGGAACAAAAAACAAAAAAAAGCAAATTATGAGGCGTAGGCTAGACTATTTTTCCTGTGATTTCCTCGATAAATGCCAAGCCGTGTTCTAAGCGACTTGAATTTTTGTTCATTTGTAAAAATTAAGAATGGATTTATAGTTAAAAAATTTTTTGTTCTCTATCATATCTATTTTTTGTTTGTTTTTGTTATTTTATTTCCATTATTTTTAATGAATATCAGCCAAGAAATGAATGCTTTGAAAATGCCCTCACCCTCAAAATATTTACATAGAAATGATTTTTTTCTCTTCATCTCATAAAATACAAATCAATATTTGATGATAAATGTATGGCTCTAATTAGTTTCTATTCGAAATACGAAATAGTGATTCACGAATCTGTATACAAACGATTAATTATTTTCGTGACAGAAAATCTTGCACAATTTTATGAAATGTTTTATAATATCACTGATAACATTTTATTTTGTGTGTATGAGAAGCTTGACTGAATATTCTGACGGTTGAGTTATTCATTTTGTTTTATGATATTACCTTGAATCAAGAAATGATCGAATTACCATGCCTATCTCGATGTCGATGAATTCGTTTTTGTCACGATTACAAATTCACAACGAGTAAAGAAAGAAGAAAAAAAACAACATTTTGTTGATGCATGATGATTCAGCAATATTTGATTTTGATTGAGATCAGATTAGATTAAATGCCAATTTGTTTTACTAAAAGCAACTGTTTATCTTGTCTAAACTGATCCCAATAGTTTAATTTTACTTTCGAAATGATGATAAATGAGAGAATTATTTTATCTTATCTGATGTAAGTGTCGAATATTGTTGACAATATCGCATAATTTTCTTTTATTAACGCTATCAACTTAATTGAGACCGCCTGAATTCGATCGACATCTCTTTTACGTGGTTTCTTTTCAATTGAGTGAAACGAATTCGAATAGTTTGATAAATGACTGTTTTGTTTGTTTTTTTTGATTGAAGAAAAATCGGGTTTACATAAGTAAGAAGGGTTAGTAGATAGACATGCATTCGCGCATATTGTCAGTAGGAAAAACTATTCCTGATCAGAGATGATAATAGAAAAAGAAAAGAAAAAATTTTGTGATTAAATGTAAAAATTACAATAATATAAATCTGTATGCGTGTGTCTTTTGACTTGTTTGTGCGTTCATATGAGAGAAAAAGAATTGATTTATTAAATAATATACGTAAATATATATATCTTGTTGTTGTTATGAAGTAAAGTAACTAAACTGCGTGTATATTTATTCTACGAATGAAATTTAATTTGATTTTGATGTGTATGCAGATATTTTTGATATTTATTCTTCGTCAGCGGCTGCTTCAGCTGCTGGTTCGGCTGCAGCTGCAGCAGCAGCAGCACCTGGTTGTTTGCTGAATTTGCCTTCTAATTGTTTACGATTACGTTCATGAGGATGAAGTTTATCTTGATAGCAGCCTATTCAAATAAAATATAAAACATCGATTGGAATTCAAATGTTAAAAACATACTTTTGCAGTAGACATCTTGTTGAAAATCTTTGTATGAAGCCAATGTTAAAATGGTATTGCCTATATTTGAAATCAATGAAAATAGATTTAACACTAAGATTTGAACTTACATGTTTTGCATTTGAAGCAAGCTTTGTGCCATGAAGCACTGCAAGCAGCAAGTTTTTCAGCTGGATAGACTGTTTTTTGACATCGTGGACATTTTTCACCACCGCCTCCCCACTGTGGCATTGTTCAAATAGGTTTAGTAGAAAGAAAGTAAAAAAAAAAAGATCTGAAATTTTATAATAACAAAATAAATTTAGATTTGATAATGAATGTACAAAACTAGCGCTTTCTAGTAACCCGTAAAGATTGTTACGAACTCGACTCAATTATTGATTTACACATTGAATAATATCCTACGATCAAGCGTCCTTTATATAAGTAGAAAGACGAGAAATATAGTTATCTACTATTGTTGTTACTTGTGCATATGTGATGCGCGAGATCGACAAGAGAAAAAAAACTAAGACGATAGAGAAAAAAAGCGCGTCAGCAAACGGGTATGGATTTTCTTGGTTAGCCTTGACAATACGGCTGTTATTCGTCGTTATCATTTTCCATCGATCCATCCATCCATCCATCCATCTATACATATGCATAAAAAAACCTTATTTTTCCCGTGCGTTTTCTTCTTCTTCTCGTCTTTCCTGTTCTACTTCGATATCTTTTGCGTTTTGCGTCCTATATGTTAATACTCAGATAAACAATGACGTTCTTCCATCCTAACTTATGCTGATGACGATTCATCTGTCTTATTCCACATCACATTATTCGGGCCATAGAAGAGGTGGAGTAGGCGACAATAACAACAGCTATGGAAACAGCAGACCAACGATATGTTGTCAATCTATGACGTGATTTCTAGTTTTTTTCTCTCTCTTTACTTCTACATACCATTCATCTCATGTCAGAAGATACCAACAGGGCTCGTATACAATGTTCGCAATAACCTAATGAATCGTTATACGCTTTTGCTAGCTAACTGCACAAATGTGTTTGTTTTACAGTAGGATAAAGATGATAGAAATTGTGATGCGTACGAGAAAGAAAAAAAGAAAAGACGTAGAAAAGTCGAAGACTACGATTAGAACAATTCGGTGATATGCAAGGTGACATGATGACATTCATTTTTTGTCGTCTTCTTCTTCTACTTCTTTTGTAAGCAAATAACATTCAATAGGCATTTATTTCTCTTGATTAAGCTTACACAAAACAAAAAAACATTGTTTTGATCGACAAAAGATGCGTAGTAACGAACTTTCTGTTCCAGTCAAATTATTGCTATCAATCGTTAATATCCAAAGCAGAAAAAAAAGTGCGAAGAAAAAGAAGACACGATAAGAGAGCAAAAGTCTGTTCTTTTCCAAAAGCATTAACTACAACAACAACAACAACAACAACAACAACAACAACAACAACGACAGAAGTAGTATACCAAATGCACTTTATTCGCCTACATATCAACATTTAACGTATTGACCAAGATATCGCTGATGTTAAGCTAATCTACATACGTGTTATCCGAGCAATTATCAAGCAAACTCTTTAACCGAATTGTTTCCTCTTTATCTCGTTTTTCTCTCATCTCAGAGCTATCAATCAGAAGAAAGAAAGTTCTTTTGTATACACATACGTATATTATTGTTTGTGTTTTTAGAATACTCGATGACTGAATATGTGTATATGATGAATTACACAACAAAGAGAGAAATCTTATCTTTTTGTCCAATCGAATAATTCTCTGTCATAATTATCGAAATGAGTTTTTCATTTATATTTACTTCTTGCAAGAACACAAAAGAAAAACAAATGATTCTCTTGTGATATGCATATTTGTTTTTACTGATAGATGTATGTATCTAATTGGACTCATTGATATTCTCAATCTGTAATATGAGTTCAATTTATCAGTCAATTGATTTAACAGAAAGATAATAAATATTACAAACAGTCAAATGCAGAACATATAAAGATATTCTATAGTATGATAATTAGGTTTTCAGCACATTGTTCATTGATCTTGAAAATGTTCTTGACAAAGTATATAACGATGTATTGATCGACTTAGTTCATACGCAGAAGAAGCCTTGATTTACAAACATAACCTTTAGATGGTAAAAAGATAATTTCAGATTCAGAATTTTATATTATGTTATGTTGTTATTTTTTTTTGACACATCAAAGCTAACGGAATATGAGTTGAGCAAAATGTACATGCGTACCAACACTGAACGGCTTATTTACAGTGTGAAAAAATGACAGTCTATAATAATAAACCTTAGATGAAACTAAACTAACAAGAAAAAGAAACGATAAGGAATCAGCAGCTCACATGGATGCAGAAAAAAAATATCAGTTAATAACAAAAAAAAATGATTACATGAAAGTTAAATGGGTTAGATTGATTATGTTTAACAAATAATTAGGTCTTCACTCGGTTTAGTAAATACTTAGAAAAGAACAAATCTATTCGTTTTTTTTTAAACTATTCTTCCGGTTCTAATCCATAGGCTTCTTCAGCTGCCATATAATATTTCGTCGCCAATCGTCCTTTCATAGCTGCTGTCGCCATTTCAGCGGCTTTGTTAAACAAATCACCTGAAAAAAATTAACTTCTTTCTCTAAGAAACAAAAAACATTTGCCTAAGAGAAACCTACCCGCTTTCTGGTAATTACAATTTAAATTAAATCCACCTGTTTTATATAATGTTGCTAATCGTGCAATAATCTCATATTGATCATGAAAAGATACGCCATTGTTTTGAGAATTATTTGGTTTTTCTTCGCCTGTACCACTATCTTCTTCGATATGATTCAATTCATTTTCACGAATTTGAATATATTTTTCATAATATTTCGCTGCTTCACTCCAATCTTTTTCTCTAGACATGCAAAAAAAGAGAAAAATCAACAGTTTTTATTCGAAATTTGTCAATAACGAACATTGATCCGTCAACGCCATTGTCATAGATTTGTGCAAGATGAAGATTGGCTTCTGTTTCATGAAGCTCACTAGCACGAATCAATAGTTGACAACCTTTTTGAATTTGATCGGCTTGATTCTAATTGAAATGTTTTTTTTTCGTAATAACAAATGAACAAATATTTTTTTTACTGTTGGTCGAAAGTTGGGTAGAAGATCTCGTGGAAGATCTAAATAAATCTTTGCCGATGCAAATATGGCTTCTCTAACAGCCAATTCAGCTGCTAATTCTAAATGATAGAACGCTGAGCCTTCGTCGAATTCTTCCGAGCCTAATTCACTAAATCGTCCAACTTGATAATATTTGCACATTTCAAGATGAATCTAAATAAATTCGATATCAATCGAAAATTTCGTATATTTACGTATATTTACTTGTCCGAGAATACTTTCATATTTATCATAAAATGCTGACATAGCTACTAGTTTTTCTAGTTGAGCTTTTTCTAACACAACTGACGAACCACGATGCATGTTTTCGAAATTTTCAGATAATTGACCATTGAAAACATCTTCGATATTGAAACTGAATTCCTTTTCAAACGAGAAAAAAAACAGACGTTCAATTACGTATTTTCTTTTTGTGCAACTTACAGAATGTGAAAGTGATGAAAACATCTGCAGCAAACAAAAAAAAACAATCAAACCCGTGCAGACCAAACAAAAACGAGATCTTACCGGTGATGGATTCGATAGACTACCCGAATTCATTAAAAGCGGCATTTTTCCTTTGGGTATTGATGTTGATAATGGAATATTATCTTCACTGAATGTTGTCATGAATTGTCCTTGTTTAGGAATCGATGTACCAGGTTCGAATACAGCCGATGCGTTTGTTAATGATGATGCTTCAGAAACATAACCATCGGAATCATCTTCGGATATCGAAGCGTGAGAACGAAAATGACGAATCAATGAACCATATTTCGACATGCCATTGAGTGGCTCTTCCGAACCACGACATGCTGTTTGAGCTAGATTATTGGAAATAATTGCTGGACTTAATGCATGTTGTTGAGATAGACGTTCACGTTCGTCAGCTGAGAGATCGAATGGAGTTAAATTAAGATGTGTACAAATTGCATTGCATTCATGCGTAGAAAAAAATAAAGCCATACCACGAATACCTAAATTACCTTCTGAACAAACAAACAAACAAACAAACGAACGAACAATAGTTGGTGATAGCCTTGAGAATAGATTTTCATACCGCCATATTCAAAGCCGAGATTTGTATGAATTTGCGGATCTGTATATAAATCGCCGACACCTTGAATATCGACAACAATCTGTTCGTGACAAGATGCTTCGAATGTAAAATGACTAAATGCCTAAAAGAATCGTTTTCGAACAGAAATCAAGTTTGCTTTTGATTAATTACCTGAGGTGTGTGTCGTAATGCGTCATCACAAACGAAACCACTATTGGAATTGTATTTAATATAATTTCCTTCCTGAAACAAAAGTAAATATTGTGTCATTCGTTTGTTTTTCTTCTTACAATAAATCGTTCCAAATGATAATACGGTTGGCCAGTACGTTCTTTAAATTCTAAGACACTCATTTGAACAATATCAACCTAGACAAACAAACAAACACTCGAGATTGTCGAAATTTCGTTTTAATTGAAATAACTACTTTTTTCGGTGGATTATGTTGATTATAATGTGACGCCCATAATTTCGTTGTCATTTGCATCATAACATCATCGAAATAACGTTCTTTCGGTACATCTTCGATGTATCTCTTAGCAATATAATTACTCGAATGATCCCAATCTTGATGTGTTGCAAAAAGTGAAAGTTTTTTTCTATTACAAAAAATATAGATTTTGGCTTTTTATTTGTCGAACATTTCTCATTGACTTACAATCGAAAACATTCACGCATACTTCCATGTGCAAATGCTTTGGACTCGATTTTTATTGTTATTTGATTCGTATGCCACGTTCGTTTGATTGGATCGAATTCGTGACGCGTAACGATTTCTTCTGGATATTCATTTATTGAAAAATCATGCCTTGAAAAAAAAGAAAATTCTCAATTTTTGAAATACAAAAAAAGAAAATTACCAAGGATCTTTTAAAAGAACGGCTTTCTTAATTGCATCTCTCCAACGACCCAATGAATGAATTTTCGATCGACGACGTAAACGATGTTTCGGTCGAAAATTGTCCATGCCAATATTTTGTTCACTATTATTTTTCTCTGTTATCGGTTGAAGACAATGAATCGGTCCATCGCCATCAGTTATCGGCAATATACTATCCCATTCATCATCGAGCGTACTAATCGATGAATTGGCACGCTCACGTTTAACAGCTCGTTGAATATTCGTTGGTAAATGAATACCTTCATCAGTCGATGTATCTTTCGATGAATTTTCATCATCGATGGCACCAAATATTAAATCATCATCATCATGATGATGTTTTTGTTTATCAATTGGCTGTGATGTGTTTAAAACTGTCGTCACAAACGATGTATTGTCTGTCATGATTTACTTGAGAAAGATTATTAACATATAAAAAAAATCAAATCGTTTGTGATTTATCAAACCAACAATTTTCTTGCATGAACACGAACGGCAAAGAGTATTCTAGAAAAAAGAATCACAAAAAAAGAAATAAAAACAATAATAGACAAATATAATCAATCGCAGGTTTAAAGTACCCAATTGACCTGATAAAATTTACCGGCCTACATTTGCCATGGTAAAGACACACACACACGTTCTGTTTCTATACAGTGTAGTTTCTTCTACTATATTCTAGTTCGGTTGTTATTAGTTGTTTTTTTGCCAATGCAATCAAGTAATTTGACAACAGAGGACGCTTCAGTGATATATCGAGGGGTGGGGGCATGAAGATCCTATTGTTCCTATAAATGTGCTGGAATTTAGCCTTTCGGAAATATTCGACGGAAAAATAAAAATAGCTCTCCTAATATTATTGTCTGAGTCCGATAAGAACTTATAGCAATCAACTGTCTTTGTTTTTTTGTTAACGTTTATTGATATTAATTGAGTAAATTCTACAAAGACATGTAAATCAACAAATATTTTCGTATTCTTAACAAACTAGAATGAAAAAAGGATCATTCTGAATAAAATCTGAAACATTTTTTTTTTGAATAGTTGAAAGTATCCGTTCGGGAAATCTAAGACAATTTATCACGCGGAAATAAGAATATCCGAACATGAAAGATTTTTGCTATCTAAAAGTCAAGAAGATGGTTAAGTAGTTTCCACCTCATCTTTTGCTTTCGATTCTCAATTATAATTCTCATTCAGTTATTGTTAGAACGAACGTCAAAAATCTGACTAAATAGATGTCTCACTCATTTCACAGTTCGATTAACCAATCGACATCTTCAGATGATTCATTCTCTCCCTCTTTCGTTCGATGATCGAAAGATAAAATTCAACCAAAATCAACAATGTCTGTATCATTTTTCACGATCCATAACATGAAAAATACTTGTTCACTTAGTCCTAACGATCTGTTTTATTTAGATTGACTATTGAAATATGGATTTTCACGGTGGTATTACATCGCCAACAGTCCAGCAAAATGCTGAGAGTAGTCTTCTCGATGAAATGCGTCGTGAAGCTGAAACAAGCGCACTCCGAACAATTCAAGCTAAATTAGAAAAACCCGAAAGTCTCGAAAAACTCGATCAATTACGAACAGCTGCCGGTCAACGTAAACGTACACTCGACGAACAATTACGTACGGCCGTTCAATCTCAATTAGAAAGTATCAAATCGGGCATAGATCAATTACAAATCTCTCTTCAAAGTATGAAAACAGTCGAACAAACAATGCGTGAAGCCGACGAAAAACTACAACGTATAGCACCGATACAAAATAAACTCGAAGATCTACGTCATGAAGCGAATACCTATAGACAATTATCACTTGCTCAAGCAAATCTTGATTATATTATAAAAACACCTGAAAATGTAAGAAAAGCCGATGATTTAATGAGTCAAGAGAAACTTCTTCAAGCTCATCAGTTAATTATGGAAATAGAAAATTCACGAAACTATCTTCTTTTTGAATTATATAAAGCACAAGAAAAAGATACACAACAAGATGATATACAATTGGTAACGAATTATTTTGCTGATTATGAACGACTTGTTGCACATCTTCGGCAATTAATTTCATTTCGAATATCACGTTGGTATGATTGTGCAATAAGTGCACCGGAAAAACTTGTCACTGCATTGAGAATTATCGAACGAGAAGAACAAGTCGATCGATTTTGGATGGAGAAAAAAGAAACATCGGGCTTTACTTTGCCTGATCGACCGAGACAATGGAAAAAACTTTGCTTGGAATTATTGAGAAGCAGTGTCAAAGATCGGTAAAAAAAAGTCGAATGCAAAATTCAATCTCAAAATTTTCTTTCGAATAAATTTAGTATCGAAGGAAATCAATTAGAAACTCGTGAAGAAAATAAATTTTGGTTAACACGTCATTTAGAAATGTGTCGACAAATTTTCCTACGAGATTTTCGTATTATAACCGTAAACATATTTCGTATGTCTCGAAAATAATTTTCTTTGTTTTTTTTTGTTTCTGAAGAAAACTTGTGTTCGTTGTTTTCCAAAACAATACGATATTGTCAATCGTTTTCTTGATTATTATCATAATTGTCTCAAAGAACATCTCATGGAAATTTGTGATCCGAAAGAACGTGCCGAAGGTGATGTTCTCAATATTGCAGAAATCTATACAATCGTTACATTCGTTCGTGATTACCAGTAAAATAATCGATTTGTTTGTTTGTTGTTTTTTTTTATTTGAATTTTTCGTTTTTCAGAGGTGTAGAATGTTTAGGCAGTCCGGAATTAAAACTCGATACTACTCAATTATCTCCTCTACTTGAAAAGGAGATGCTTACTGCTGTTACAGATGTATTTATCAATGAACGTCGACAGAAATTTTCCGAATGGATACCGAATATAGTTGGATCGGAAGTTAAAGTTCGTTGTTCTCTTTTTTTTTATTCTTACTATTGAATATTCGAACATTTAATTTAGGATTGGAATGCATTGAAAGATGTTGAATTAACATCAGAACATTATTATGCAACAACAATGCCACGTATGTTAATCAATATGATTATTGAAACATTAGATATGGCAAAACAAATGTCTGATGAAACATGTCAATTAATTCTTGGCGTTATTTTACAAAAGATGAATGAATTTCGGCAAATATATCTAACTGAAGTTAGTAGTTATGAAAAACGATATTTTGCCAATCGACAAGCATTCCAAGGCAAATTTACTAAACAAATGGTTGCCAATGCAAATAATTGCGAATCTATCCCGAATTTTATGTTAATCGTTCGAAAGAAATATGATCATGATGATCCTGATGATTTGTCACGTGCTTCACAACAACAAATCGATCGTTATGAAGCCATGGGCAGAGATTTCGAACGAGCAGCTGAATATTGTTGTAATATTATTCTCAAAGAAATGGAACTCGATACAATACATGTACTTAAACCGTTATTTACACGTGAATGGTTAGGTCAATCGGCTCAACCATGTTGCGGAATTGTCATTGAAACAACACGAGATTATTGGAGTACAGAATTGACACATTTGAAAAAGCCATTACTACTCTATTTATTTTATACATGGCATAAACGTATCTTAGCACATTATTTAAAAAATCTGTTTTCACGTAGTTCAGCAATTAAATTTACTTCGGGTCAAGAACGACGTGTTTGTGCTGAACAATTACGTTCGGAAGCATTGAAACTTGACGAAGAATTTAAGAAATGGGACGGAACAACTTCTGATAGTCCAAATGCAACTGAATATCATTTCAATCTTCTTAGTAATATTGCTGAGGTTATCGAACAAACGGATCTCGATTCAATTGTTCTCGAAGTAGCAACATTAGCTAAGAAATATCCGAGCTTAAATATGGAACAAATCATACAAATCTTATCGATACGTGGTGATTTAACAAAACAAGAAGCACGAGAAAAGGCCGATGCTGCTATAGCCAATATGCCGCGTATTAATCAAGGTATTCTACATGAAATTATGGAAATTGTTCCTCACTTGAATTAAACGTTTTCTTTTTATTTTATTTTATGTAATTATATTTATCTTTCTTTACGTTATTTAAAAATAAATCGATCGATA
>Ga0209960_1003759_pt1 | contig 12551 bp, 19 predicted proteins | sample ThiBiot_500_plan_2_FD_183947 | JGI IMG/M metagenome (GOLD analysis project Ga0209960, IMG submission 183947) | Wastewater bioreactor microbial communities from Cape Town, South Africa - Thiocy_expt_500_plan (SPAdes) | ecosystem: Engineered > Bioreactor > Thiocyanate-remediating >... | reverse complement strand
AGCAAAGGAATCATCAGTGAATGTAAAATTGACTGATTTTGGAACAGCACGATCAATTGTTGAAGAAGTCACCATGAAATTCACCAAGGGTGTTGGTACTCCAACATATATGGCTCCTGGTAAGATCTCTCTCCTGTTTATTATTACTACCATATTAGGCAATTCTAACGTTAGTTGCGCTAGAAATTCTCGATAACAAGCAGTACCAACGAAGCGCGGATATTTATAGCTACGGCATGTTGTTGTGGGTCATTATGACACAGCAAGCTCCATATGCAGAAGTCATTAACTCGTGGGACATTGCGCGCATGGTACTTGAAGGGAAGCGAATGCCGATTCCAGCCTCTCTGCCAATCACCATCAAAGAACTCATCGAAAAGTGTTGGGCTCAATCACCAAATGCTCGTCCAACTAGCGATCAAGTTGTGCAAGAGCTCAATTTAATTTTGGCTTCAAAAATGTAGAGGCGCGCACGACGAGTTAGCATTTTCGACGAGCTAGTAAATATTATGCAAGCTTCAAAAATGTGGAGCACGTGCCCAGATCCTAATTTAGTAAAAAATGAAATTTTCGGTTGTGAAATGTTCAGCTAGTCTTACCTTTTAAAATTGATGGAAATCAACAACCAAGAGCAATATTCCCGGAACAGGTTCGCTAAAGCACTGATTTTGGATCTCTTAGCGTCCAGTCTGGTGCACCTCACCTATGAACGAATTAAAGACTATTTAGAAAATAATAATTATAATTTAAATGACTTGCAAGAATTGCTTAAACTCGAAGACCTATCCAAGGAGAGCTATCAAGAAGAGGCTACCGAATCCGACGATTTTTTTCCTTCAATTTGTTTAGAGCCAGAAACAGATTCAACAACTGATAATTGCGATGGCCTGCCAGAATTCCACGGCGATGTTGTAATTAACCTAGATGAGTTTACAAACGTAGAACAACGAGAACAGTATTTGGCTCTGTGCAACACAAATAATCACCAAGCAAGAAATATTTTTACACACTACTATATTATACATAATAGCGGTCAAAAAGGCGATATTGCACGTACTGTAAAATTTATTGATACGTTAATTGCCTTGATCTCCTCAAATAATTCTCAAATCAACAAATCGAGACTCAAATTGACATTAATACACGGTATTAATATATTGATTAATATCTTGCTCCTCCCTAGCTAATTCCTATAATCCCTTTCATAGAATGTTTGGATTCGCTTCTAAAATTCGTGTACACTTACTGTGATGAAGTTCGATACAAGATAATAGACCTCACATTACTTATTATAAAAGTAAAATTGAGAAATAAACTTGGTAAGTCACTCCCAAACGGGATCGCCAGTTTGTGACCAATTTAAAGGCAAACTCTCCTCTTACAAACCAGTTCTCGATATCAGCGGAATAAAGTCGTTGAATTTAGCACAAGTATGGACGGAATATCGTATTATACGCATTACGTAACATTTATTTACTTGTTAGGCAGTTCATGGTGCACGCACGGATCTTCGCGTTTGGATCAAGCAACTGGGACATCACACATACGATACAAAAGTATTTAATATATGTACTCGTTGCTTTATACATATTATAACTATTATTTTATTAGATTTACGATTTAAAGCCTGCGGAAGCTCGTGCCATCTTAAGCGCTTACCGCAAGTATTATTTCAAGCTCGACGGACAAAATAAAGAGTAAGAATACGAATTTAAAATAATAGATATTAACTAAATAGTATTACCAAGTGATATTGAACAGTTGAAGCAGCTCGAAGTTAGACTGGACAAGATTATTAAAGAAGATTTCAACGGCCTCGCATTCTTCAAATTATCTTCGCGAAGTCCAAAAGACGCAGTGTTCGAGCGGAAGGAATACAAGAAGATGTTTGCAGAAGGTAACTGTTAGACAACTAAAAAATCTTAAGCAAGAATTTTTTTTTTAATGATTTTATTTACTTGTTTGCAGAAATGGAGATCTGGAAGAAAGAGTTCAATTTGCCAGCAGATGAAGAGAAAATTCCGCAAAGCATCAAACAAGCGATCGAACAGAAGTGTGCGGCGCATTGCATGGAGATGGATGGAGGCGCAGCAATCGTGGAGATGCTGACGACCTCATCACGTGCATATTTGGATCTGAGAGAGGCCCTTGAAATGGCAGATGAGTTTGATATTCAAATAATATTAAGGAGTTTCCGGCCGACACCTGTTGAGTTTGAACTTCGCAGTATGTGCGCGGATCTTAGATTTAGCTTTAGTTTCACCACCTCACTTCGTTCTATTGCAGGTTTCGTGAGAAATAGAAAGTTAAATGCAATGACGCAGTATTTCGCGAAATGTTATTTCCCCTGGGTTACCATGGTAGATTGGAAGCGGATCAAGGAACAAGTCCTCAAATATTTCGACGAAGAGATTGCGCATATTTTGCCTTCACCCGATGGTACTATTGACTTTGTGGTGTACCCCGATAAGATTATGGTCATTGAGGTGAATTGCTACGGTGAAATGGCTGGTACGTGTTTGCTTACTTAAAGCGAAATAACTTGGCACGAAATTTATTTTTTGTTTCAAATTAATAGGATCTGGCCTATTTGATTGGAAGAAGGACCAAGATGTTATGTACAATGGCCCATTTGAATTTCGTGTTGTCAAAGATGCCGATCTGACACCCGTAGTTGTAGAATAATCGAAACGCCATATCGCAAACTAAAAAACAAGTTAAATTGTAACCAAGCTGTCGTGTTAAGAAACAATTATTATAGCCTAATTTTGATATTTCAAATCCAATAGCGAGATTTCTGTCCTGTGAATTTAAAAATTGTTCACGCGATTTTTTTTGTTAATTTTTTTCCTGCCATTCGATGGTATCCCACAACTCTTTATTTCTTTTAATATTAGATAAGTAAACATGGAGCCACATCCCTTGGACTTTCTTTCTCCTGACGAGATCCGCACTGCTGTTACAATCGTCAAGAAAAAGTTCCCTCCTCACATCAGGTTCGTCATTGTTGGTAAGTTTCATAAGTGGAGAATATTAATTAGCAATACATATAAGAATTTTTTAATGAATATTTACTGAATTTGGACGAAGCGCCCCTTCGAGCATCTGATTTGCAATACTTTTAGAAACCTTACATTATGACACTTAATTTTGTTTGTACGCGGTTAATTATATTGTAGTTAATTATTTACCCTTTGCACAAGGAATACTGATTGCAGTGTAGCACGACGTCATATTTTATTATTCAACGCATCTATCATTTTTTAAAGCAACTACTAACGCAAGTTAATTCAGAACTTAAGGAGCCTATTAGGAGAGAGGTCCTCAACTTCAAGTTCAGTCCTGACCGTGCCGTCAAGCGTGATATTCGAATGGTCTTGCTGGACAAGAAGAAACCTCAAAGTTATGAGGTGGAAGTGTCTCTGAATAAGAACGAAATAACTAAAATAAAGCCACTCGATGGTATTCAACCCGCTCTTATGGGTTCTGAGTACGTAAACAGTTATTAAAAAGGGAAACGACTTTTCCCTTTAAACAGGGATGTGACGCGGGATCGTATCACAAATTCTAGAATCTACTACCCCCAATTTAAAATAACAATTGTTATTAAACATATGTATCAATATTAATACATTTATTCAGATACGCTCAGGTCGAGAAAATGCTCAAGGAAAATAAGCAGTTTCAAGAGGCGTTGAAGAAGCGAGGCATCAAGAACATGGATCTAGTTAATATCGACGTGTGGTCTGTTGGATGGTACGTTAATTTTTTTCTGTAAAATAATGGAATGCTGCCCTTAAATTTTTTTTTTTTTACATATTCATGAATTACTAAAATTTTAGTCTATTATTACGATAATATCACCAAAGGTCATATTTATTCGTAATGAGGTTGTAGTTTAGTAATAACCTCAATGGGGTTACAAACTTTGATTTTTTTTTTAGACACCCAATCATGACGTATATTCCCCTTTGACTGCTATTAAACCGTTCATATATTTTACAGGTACAGCGAAGAAGATAACCCTTCTCGTCGTTTGTGCAGACCTTTTGTGTTCTACAAGGTGCATCCGGATGCCAACGGGTATGCTTGCCCCGTCGAAGGTCTTTCTCCCTTGGTTGATTTGGTAAGGAGTCAATAATTATCTTTTATTGGCGCCGTTTACAACTAGGATCCCGGAACTACTCCGAAAAATGCCTATTTCCTCCAAGCTCTTATTTGTTGCATTTTATCCCTGCAAAATTAGATCATATTATGTTGGTACGCTACTAATATATTCAAATTAGAACACGTTGGAAGTGATCAAAATCGATGATTTCAGCAACGTGCCCTTGCCACCCTACACCGGCGAGTACAAAGACACCTGGAAGCAAATGCAGCCAGTCAGTCCGTTGAAGCCGCTGAAGGTTGTTCAGCCTCAAGGTCCTAGCTTCAAGGTAAGTTTCGTTCATGATCTGCATGTCATTGTCCGCGACTAAAATTCATTTATATGTAGATCACGGGCAATCTCGTCAATTGGTATAACTGGGAGTTCCGCGTCGGTTTCAATCCGCGCGAAGGAGTCGTGCTGTACAACATTGGCTGGTACGACAAGGGTCGTTTGCGTCCCATCTTCCATCGACTCTCGTTGGCGGAGATGATTGTGCCCTACGCTGCTCCGTTCCCGCCACATTTCCGCAAGAACGCGTTCGATGTCGGTGAGGAAGGTGTCGGCTACAACACGAACACGCTGCGTAGCGGCTGCGACTGCGCTGGTGTGCCGGCCTTCTTTGACGCGCACATGACCACCACCGATGGTGACGTCTTGACGATTCCTGACGCTGTGTGCTTGCACGAAGAGGATGACGGCATTTTGTGGAAACACACCGGTAAGTCATCTATCCATTTAAATTCAACGTGCAACAGCCGCACTTATTCGCGGGAATTCTAACTGTAGTTGGGATATGCGACTGACCGACCATTTCGTTTGTTAGATTGGCGCACGGGCAAGGCTGAAGTGAGACGTGCCCGTAGATTGGTGACTTCGTTCTTTGCAACCGTAGCGAACTACGACTATGGATTCTACTGGCAGATGTACCTCGACGGCACAATTCAGTACGAAGTGCGCCTTACCGGCATTTTGTCCACAAAAGTCACCGGCCCTGGTGAAACCGATACCAAATATGGTACTCCCGTTGCACCACAAATTTCCGCAACAATTCATCAGCACTTTTTCTGCGTTCGTATGGACCCGTGCATTGATGGCCCCACCAACTCGATCTATGAAATCAATACGGCCTTGGCGGAACCAGACAAGAAACTCAACCCGTACGGTAATGCCTACTCGGCGGTGTACACGCAGCTCAAGACCGAACAAGAAGCGCAGCGCATCATCAACCCGTTGACGGGCCGTTGCTGGAACATTGTCAATCCCTCCGTCTACAACAGATTCGGCAACAAAGTCGCATACAAGATCGAGCCGTTGGACAACGTAATGATTTATTCGCAGCCTGACTCCTTCTTGCTCAATCGTGCCCCGTACTTGAAACATCATCTATACACCACAGTATATCATCAAAACCAAAAGTAAGTTTTCGTGTGATCGCATCTGGATCGTTCATCCTTTATCAATGATATTTAACGATAATTGAACTACAGGTTCCCTGCTGGAGACTATCCGAACCAAGCAGCGCACGAAGAGAACGGAATCACTTCGTGGCTGAAGGCAAACAGATCGCTCGACAACACGGATCTAGTGGTGTGGTACAACTTTGGTGTGCATCACATCCCTCGCCCTGAAGACTGGCCCATCATGCCCTCAATTAAAGCAGGCTTCATCTTGAGAGCCAATGGTTTCTTCGACGAAAATCCAGCTCTCTGCGTCCCTCCCACGCCTTGTCAAATCCAGTCCAAACTCTAATTTTTGGTCACGCACACAACGCGTAATTAATTAATTGAAACACTACTCGGTACGAGTCGGAAACACGGTTATTTTTACAAAAAGTTACGGTTGGCGGGGAGTGAAAGAAGGAAGAAGAATTTTCATGCTTTTGTCCTTGTCAACCGGTGCTTTTGTAATAGTAATCACACTTTAAGAAATAAATAATATTTGCAACTCCGTGGTTTTGTTTAATTCATGAACTAAGAATCCGTTGCCGATTGTTGGCCTGGGATGTGTAAAAAAAACTTTTTATTTCTACAAATGAAAACCTAAAGGCGGCATATACTACAAATTATATACAAATGCTAGTATTGCGATGTACTGCTTTGGCTCGCACAAAGAGCGGCAGCTAATTAGGAGTCTAAGGCAATGTCAAACCGTCGACAAAAGCTTGTGCGAACAAGAGTACAATACATTGCACGACGAATGTGTCCTCCGTATCCAAGAACTCGTGAATCTCGAAGGAACCTCGATTTAAAGTCGCGATAATACCTTCATCCCTAAAAAGATAGTTTAAAACGAGATCTCGATTCGGAGTTATCTGTGTTGACCGTACCTCTTGATCACCATTCGATGAAGAGCAGGTGCTTCGATGGTCCATTTGTTAGGTCTAAAGTCCATGAACTCGACTGAAATAACAATTATTAAAAGATCAATAACTGACAATTTTCAATCTCACTTACCCTCATAGAGGTATTGCTTGTTCGCGTACTGTGTTTTTCTAAACCACGCTTTCTCGATATCTCTGAAGTAAATGAGGTATTTGCAAGCATCAATACCAAGCTGAAGAATTGGTTAGATCTGCAACAAAACTTTTCTTAAACAATGCCTTACCTTGGCGCAAGCAGTACCCCATACGCCTTTGTGTTGTAAGTTTGTCACTTTGAATTTGCTGTGCCACCAGATTAAATTTCTTGCAAATGGAATAAAACGGCTTAAAACTTACTGATCAAAGCTCCAAGTGGCAGTCTTGGCCTTTAAAACCTTGTTATCGTGAATATCACGCATGTAAACACAGTCTTTGAACGCGGAACCCTTGATATCGACTCGATATTCGAGCAGATCGAGCGATTTTTGAGCTGGAGCGTTTTGAAATACAGAAAAAGACTCTGAATGCAACTCCACCAAGTCCGAATGATGTTCCTCGTCGAGCAGCACTTGATGCTTGTTCAGATTCTTGCGATAAGCTCGAGGAGAGAACATCTTCTTTGGTGAAAACATGTTTACAGCGTGAATGCAGATGTGAGTAGAGAAGTGTGGCTAGAACGAACGAGCTGGTTTAAACTATTTCCTAAATTCGCTATTTATGCGTTTTCAAAAAAAAAAGTCCAGTTCCATTGCAGATTTCTCTACTTTTGGTCCTTTTAAAGTTAATCCACAACCGGTTGTGTTCAATGAAGCGGTTGAAAATCTCAAAGATTTTGTTAGGAACCTAGTAATTACATAGGAATGAAATCCAGCAGCCACAAGATATTCCAAGTTGTTGTAAAACTAAAAGTCATTCGCATTAATAACACTTAATTAATTAGATACCACGTGTACATACCATACTCGACCCATAATGAGACCATTTATAATCAACATCGTCAATATGATAAAGTAAAACATTTGTTCGGGTTATCTTTTCGCTAACAGTTCAAGACCTACCTTTTGCTGTATAATAAATATCAATGCATCATTTACGAGTTTTTTTTTGAATGAACATAAAATCACGCAACAGTGAAAGGAGTAAATCCACTTTTTTAATCCCTCATACCTGGTATATGTCTACTGAATGGAGTAACAAAGCGAAGGCGCAAGTATCGATCGCAACAGTGATCGTGCACGTGAAAATAAATTCCAAATTCGCTTGTAGATCGCACTCGAATATTCCGACACGGCGTGAGCAACAGGTCGTATTATCTCTTTCTCGTACTGTCCAAGTACAGACCAATCAAACGCTACTTCTGTGGAGCTTTTTAGTCATGTTGCAGATTGTTCGAAGGGTGAGTCTATTTTCGAGAACGTCGATCCAAATAGTTTCAAACATCAACTTTAGTAAAATAATGTTCATATTTATTGAATTTATACCCAACGATTATGTGTGCAGTATTGCAGATCCACGCTAATTTCATCCAAAAAAAAAAAATACCAATTATTCTACGTGTAATTCAAAATAATCTTGTCTTCCCAATAATATTAATTAATTGTTAAATAATAGACATGTTCGCGCAGTTACAGTATTACCAAACAATGGTCGAAAAGCCATTCACGAACGCTCAAATCCGATCTGCGTTTCACCAGTATATATTCCGGGCTTATTCAATACATGCATCAATCTTATACCACTATGGGCAAAGAAAATACCGCTACGCAGTTAAATAGGACAGCAAACATAACCAGTCATAACAGGGTGGATCAGACTCGAAATAGGGTAGATTATTACTTAATTATTAGAAGCTATTCACATGCATTAGGGTTACAAAAATACTGACCGTCATTTATGTTTTAGCCAAGATCCACTGTTGAAGAATCGCGGCCGGACTCCGAAGCTTACATTAACTTAAAAAATTTAAAGAAATTGGCGATAGATAATCCACAGGTAACATTTCTATATTAATCTGACCCATACATTCTCGATCTGAGGACTGAGGATCCCCTTCATGAAATCAGCACCAAAACTCACCAAGACTCCAACGACCACAAATCTAATGTTCTTATTGCAGGAAGCTATGCTAAGATATGCAGATGTTAATGCTAAGCAAGTTCCCATTCTCCGGCCTCAGATGTACGCCGTAATGTTGCCGCTGCTCGCTCAGTACGGAACTGACACGGATGTAACTGCAGCTTTCCAAGAAATTATCGATAAACAGTATACCCTTACCATCAGGTGCGTAGTTAACATCACATTTGACTCAAAAAAACCCCCCACCTTTCAAGATCTGATGATCAATTTTCATTTTAGACCCTTCCATTTGACGCTCAAAAATTACATTGTTACAAATCGAATTCAAAATGCTATGGCACTACTCGATAAAATGGAGCAATGTAACGTCAAACCAGACATAACTATGTTCGGCGAATTGTTCTGCGGGCTAGACCTGACGAAAGATAGCGAACTTGTGTCAACTTTGTTCGAAAAAATGAAACACTTTGACATTAAGCTCGACACACCACTATTCAACTTATTTTTGAAACGAAAGAAAGAAATGGCTGAAGCCATAAACAACCGCGGTAGAAACTCACGTGACAATCCATTAGCCACAATCCAAATGGCCCTCGATATCATTGCCCACATGCGCGCACACAACTTGCAACCCGATGCTAGGTAAGTCCTTAAACAGCAAATATCACTCGAGTGATGCAGTTAATTTAAACGGCTGTAGATCCACTCCAAAGTAAATTAGTTTTATCTTGCTAGCAAGATATATTAACGCGTTAATAATACAACTAATATAATAACATTAATAATAAATAGAACTGTCTTGCATATGTTGCAATTGTACGGATTTTCGCCGGACAACGTGATACATACAGAACGATTACTTCAAGCAATTTTCCCCGAACTACATCAATATATTTTATCAACAACTCCGTACACGCAGGAAGAGCTTCAACTACTTATTAACAACCCGGCCAACATACTTATAGATACTTTTAATATCAACTATTTAATTAGTATTTACTCTAAGAAGAAAGACTTAGCCAAGATGGAACGGTTGTTTGCTTATTTGAGGAACTATGGCAAAGTGTCAAAGGTGTCATTCAACCAACTGATAAACTTCAATGTGGAACAAAATAATTATGCACGAGTAGTTGAATTAATTGAAGCCATGCAAGACCTGGGCTTTTCAATGAGTCCTTATGATATTCATTTGTATGTTCTTGCGCTGACACAACTTGGTCAAGTCGACAAGGTACCCCCACTTTGCACAAATTGTTTCAGTTCCTGTAATACAGGCACTCATCAAATGTTTTGTAGAACCGGTACTCACTAGTCTCATTAAAACTAGGCTATGAATTGTTTCGAGGAATATTACAAGTTCAATCCACAACTCGTACAACGTGAGTTTATAAATGAACAGTTTTCCGACATTGCGTCATTGTACGCAAGGGCCAAAAAAATTGACGAAGCCAACAAGTGGTTCGATATGGCAAGGTGAGTAACGCACATTATATTTTAACTAGAAAATTGACTGGAGGCATTTCTTTTGTAGGAATAAAGGCCGATTAACGCGCGATATGTATCAGAAACCTATTTTAGCATTTGCGGAGGCTGGATATCCTCGCAAAGCGTTAGAACTGTTGGAAGAAGTGGGAAAAAAGTTTATTCGGGTTGAACACCCGGTATTTGATGCCGTAATGCAGAGTTACATAATTGCAATGAACAACGGTGAAAACCTGCAAAATGACCTTGTTCGGCTATTAGACGAGATGCGAAATCATGTAAGTGTCATTCATTACCAAATTTAGTGAAGAAGAATTAACCCTTTGTCCTTTTAGGAAATACTAGTAAGCCACTCGTGGATGCAAAAAATTAAAAATGTCTTAGCACAGCAGCGAAAGGCGCCAAAAAAATAAATCTATTAACGTGCAGGACTCGGTCTATTTTTGTTGAATATTTTTGTAGAGTCTACGAAGGGTCAATCTTTAAATTACTATACTATTAAACCCAGATTTTATTTATTAATTTATTTTATGATCACACTTTATAGTACAAAAATTATACAATTAGTACCAAAAGTACTTATTTTTTTGATTTAAATTTAATTTTTAAAAGCTACAAAACAAACAATCTTTAGTGTGGTTCCTAAGCAAAGCAAGCCGTCTTAAAGTGGAGCTATTTGTGGATGGTTAGGAAGTTTCTACGACTATTTCAGCCTCCCTGCGGAGGTGGAGGCAAAAATTTGTGCTAGAAAGGGACACAGCAACAAATCCCAAGTCCTGTCTTTATTGTCTGTTTACGTAAGTACTACAACAAATACTTGATTTGAGAGTCACGTAACCCGCCGGCTCCAATCCAAAGATATTTTCTGAACTTATCTTTTTATCAATTAATCATGAAATTGCGAGATATTAATTACCTCTTTATAGACAATGACTCGCGTTGTCATCGCCGTTTTGGCTGTTGTCTTGGCTTTGGCCTTGGTCGACGCCAAGATCTTCCTCCAAAGAACCACAATTCCTCCAAACTTTGTTAAACTTGGTCGCACTGACCCAAACATGATGTTTGATTTCCGCGTTGCTCTTAAACAACGCAACCTTGATGTTCTTGAAGTAAGTTGATTTAAAAACTTTTTTTTAAGCATAGAATCTGATAAATTTATTTTTAACATAAAGGCAACTTTGCTTGATGTCTCTAACCCCGAATCTGCCAACTATGGTATGTAGGCAATTAATTACTGCTAAAGCCCGCTCATTTGCCTCCTTGAAAATCTTTCATCTCGCAGTTTTTTTTTTTTTTTTTCTCTCGGCTAATTTTTTTGCTAGGTAAATGGTGGACCACTGAACAAATCCTTGACTTGATTGCACCCGGCAAGGACGAAATTAGACCCGTTATTGCTTGGTTGAAGGCTGCTGGTATTGAGCAGATCGACGCCTCTGGTCGCGACTTTATCAAGGTCGTAGCTCCCATCAGAGTTATCGAGAACTTGTTCCAAACTCAATTCTACAACTACCAATATACCCCGACTGGTAAGTTAACTTGATTCCAAATTTTCGCAAATCCATTTTTCTCACCAAAAAATTCAGGCAAGATCCACTCTCGTGTCTATGGTGCCGTCCACGTTCCTGAGCATCTCGAAATCATCGACACGATCTTCGGTTTGACTGAGTTGGTTAAGCCTTCTTCCCTCAACGCTCACTACAAGCCTGTCGACAAGCGATCTGTTCAACAAGATCCTCTTGGCTACATTTACCCCGGCATTTTGAGAACCATGTACGGTGTCCCTAGCAAGTACTGGGTCAACGCTCAAAGCTCCATTTGCGTCGCTGAATTCCAAGACGATGCTTCATTCAACAAGCAAGATCTTACCACCTTCAACCAAGGTATGAACGAGAATATCCACGTCGACAAGATTGTTGGTCCTTACTCTGGTGATGCCCCTGATGCTGAATCTACTCTGGACGTTCAAGTAAGTATTTGCCGCTATTGATTGCAATCTGAATTTACTGCTAATTTGTTTCAAAAAAAAAAAGTACGCCAGCGCCCTTGCTTTGAACTCCACTTTCTGGTTCTGGACTGTTGAGAGATGGATGTACGAGTTTGCCACTCAATTGTTCAACGCCAAGGCTTACCCTCTTGTTGTCTCCATGTCTTGGGGCTGGCCCGAAGATGAGCAATGCCAGATCGTCGATTGCTCCAGCGGTCAATCTTCTTACCAATACGTTGCCAAGGTCAACACTGAATTCGTCAAGATCGGTCTTAAGGGTATCACTCTCTTGGCTGCTTCTGGTGATCAAGGTGCTCCTGGTGATGAGTTCACTGACTGCAGCGGTGGTATCTCCACTATCTTCCCTGGTGCCTCTCCTTGGGTCACTTCCGTCGGTGCCACTATGTTGGTCTCCTCTTCTGCCCAAGCCAAGCGTCAAGCCAACCAACCTCCTGTTTGCCAACAGTAAGTTTTTTTTTTTTTTTTTTTTTTAAAAATTT
>Ga0209960_1003757_pt1 | contig 12558 bp, 8 predicted proteins | sample ThiBiot_500_plan_2_FD_183947 | JGI IMG/M metagenome (GOLD analysis project Ga0209960, IMG submission 183947) | Wastewater bioreactor microbial communities from Cape Town, South Africa - Thiocy_expt_500_plan (SPAdes) | ecosystem: Engineered > Bioreactor > Thiocyanate-remediating >... | reverse complement strand
AGGTAAAAATGAAAACATTCCTACTGCAAGGTTTGCATACAAAGTTATATAAGGAATGCCATGACGGTTGACTTTAAGAAACCACTGCGGAAGATGCTTGTTTTGCGCCATCCCGTAGAGTATACGCGAGGTAGCTGCGGTATAAACCAGAGAGGTACCAAAGGGTGAAAATGATGCATCGATTAAAAGAAGCGTTGCAACAACCCCTAAACCAAGTAACAAAGCAAGCCCTACTAACGGTCCGCTATCCCCTGGATAGCTCAGATGGGACCACCCATGAATGAGATATTTTGCGGGTATTGCTGCAATAAAACTTAATTGCAATAAAAAATAGAGCAAAAAACCAATCATAACCGCGCCGAGGATGGCAATGGGAATGCTTCGCTGAGGATTACGAACTTCTCCTGCGAGAATTAAACCATTCTGAAATCCGGTAAAAGCAAAAATTACCCCACCTTCGGAGAGTGCCGCCAAAATTTTCATCCAGCTTTCTTGATTGTTGAGGGTTATTGACACGTTATTCATTGAGGGCGCAACATACAGGAAGGAGATAATCGCGATAGTAGGTAAAAGAAATTTAATGATACTGGCATATTTATTACACTCAGCCAGAAACTTAATACCATAAGAGTTTAGAATCACCACCAACAGCATAATGAATACTGCGGCAATATATCCATAAGACGAAAGCTGTAGTCCAATGGAATTTCCGATGACTAAAATTGGAAAAAAGTGGCTGGCATATTGCAAAATGGCTTGAATTTCAATCGGAGTCATCACCACATAAGATAACCACGAGGTCCAGGCAAAAAGAAAGCCCACTGCGCGGCCATGAGTAAATGTAGGATAATTAGACATTCCTCCGGATACTGGAAACATGGTTCCAAGTTCACATAGGGGTAATGCAATAATGAGCATGAATACCGTAGCTATAACCCAGGATATTAGTGCGTTACTTCCAGCGATTTGAGCGCTTATATAAGGACTAAAAAGCCATCCTGAACCAACCATTCCCCCTGCCGCCGCTATAAGCACATTGGTTGTGGTAATATCACGTCTCAGCATATAAATCCCTTTATGAGGTCAATCTTGGAAATGATACCATTTTATGCTTTCCTGTCTATATGGATAGAAAAGCATAGGAATAGACTGGATTATTAGATGGGCAAATTGAATTATAAGCGGGCTTTTATTGGATCTCTTTTTCTTCGACTTTGGCGCTTTTTAGCTCATCGAGGATCTTCTTCGCCAATTTGTTTCCTTCAGTAATCTCATCCTCAGACATTTTCGCTTGTAATGATTTTAATTGTTTTATTGCTTCTGGGTTTTTGGCTTCAGCCGCGAGTTTATACCAGGCATAAGCAGTAAGGCGATCCTCCTTAATTCCCAGACCAGCTAGATACATATAGGCAAGTTTAGCTTGGCCTGTGGGATTTCCTTGCTGAGCAGATTTAGTAAACCAAAAGGCTGCTTGCTCATAATCTTTATCAATGCCTGTACCTGTGAGTAATAATTGTCCCAGCTCTACCTGAGCATCCGTATCACCACCTTGTGCTGCGACCTGATACCAATAAGCAGCCTTTTGTGCATCAGCCTCAACACCGTAGCCTTTGAGGTAATAATAGGCCAGATAAGTTGCAGCCTTCATATGTCCTTGATTGGCAGCCTGGGCAAACCAATAATACGCCGCCTTATCATCAGCGACTACGCCAGGCTCCTGACCTGTGTATAACAATCCCAGACTATAGGCTGCTTTAGCATCGCCCTGCTCAGCCGCTTTTTGATACCAATTGAGCGCTTTATTGATATTTTTTTCGGTGCCGATGCCCATAATATAATTGTAGGCGAGGTTGACTTGAGCTTTTGCGTACCCCTGTTGTGCCGATTTAGTAAACCATTTTAGTGCCATCTTATGATCGACTTTTACCCCATCTCCTGTCGAATACATCAATCCCAGATTTCGCTGTGCAATCGGATTACCTTGATTTGCTGCTTTGGTATACCAAGCAAATGCCTTTTTAAAATCCTGAGGCACACCTTCCCCTAGGTCATAAAGAAATCCTAGGCTTAATTCAGCTAATGCGTTATTTTTTTCTGCTGACTTTTGATACCAGTTCAGAGCCTGAGCATCATCTTTAGTAACCCCCTGGCCATACTGATACATTTGTCCAATCAGGTACATTGCCTCAGCATTACCATCACGGGCAGCTTGCATAAGGTGAGGATATGCAGTGGTATAATCGCCATTTTGATATGCGGAAAAGCCCACAATCTCATCTGCAAAAACTTGAGGTGCAATCAGTAGTGCTGCTGCAAAGATAAAACCGCGCATGCTGACTCCGTTCATTTGTCCTTATTTCAAATAGTAGAATATGGAGCCAACAAAGCAAGTTATTGATCAATTGCCTGGGTTTATTTACCTGCAAGCATCATGTTGCTGATTAACACTGAGCCGCAGCGCATCGCGATATTTGGATTAATGTCCGCACCAATAGCAACAATATTTTGAAACATTTCCCGAAGATTTCCGGCAATCGTTATCTCATCGACTGGAAACTGGATTTCTCCATGCTCTACCCAAAAACCACTGGCTCCACGTGAGTAATCTCCGGTGACAATATTTACGCCTTGTCCCATTAATTCGGTTATTAATAAACCTTTGCCCATACGTTTTAACAACTCCTCAAGGCCCTCGGCATTGGCATCAATCGTAAGATTATGAACGCCATCACTATTGGCTGTTGTCTGCAAACCCATACGACGGGCAGAGTAACTGCCCAATACATAGTGTTGAACGATACCATTTTGAACAAAATGGTTGTTACGTGTAGGTACGCCTTCACCATCGAATGGCGCGCTTCCCAAAGCACCCGGTAGATGGGGTTGTTCGTATACAGATACAAACTCAGGAAAGATTTGTTGTCCTGCGGAGTCTATTAAAAAACTATTTTTCCGATATAAATTCGAGCCACTAATAGCACTAATAAAATTGCTAAATAAGCCATTAGACACGCGCGAAGAGAAGATCACCGGTGTCATTTGGGTTTCGACTTGACACGCATCCAATCGACTTAATGCCCGTTTTACTGCCTGCTCTGCAACAATTTTCGGATCGAGTAAATCCTTAGCATTTCGCGCATTGGTATAATCATAGTCTCGTTGCATCTCCTCTCCTGTTGTGGCGATGAGTGAGCAACTAAAACCGTGGCGTGTACTATGAATAATCCCTCTACCCCCTTTAGTATTTACAAAGCCGTGATGGGATTCATAGGATGAAACATTTACCCCATCGGAGTTAGTGATTCTTTGATCAAGCCCCAGCGCATGGTTTTCACACTTTAGAGCTAAATCAATCGCATCTTTCGGGTTGAGGTCCCATGGGTGGTAGAGATCTAGATCAGCATGCTGTTGGCTCATTAAATCGCTTTCTGGCAAACCAAAACATAGATCTTCGGTGCTCACTTTTGCGATATCACAAGCAGCTTTAACCATAGCTTCCAATGCAGGCAATGATGTATCTGTAGAACTGGCTGTGCCTTTTTTGTGGCCCATGTAGACCGTTAAGCCAATACCTTTATCTTCATTAAAGGTAACGGTTTCAACAGCCCCCATCCGCACATCTACTGAAAATCCGCGATCATTATTTACCGCAACATGAGCATCGGTTGCGCCAACTTTCTGGGCCAGATCGATTACCGTATCCATTAAACGATTTAACTCAGCTGTTGACTTCTGTACTTCACTATTGCTATGGTGCTTTGTAATTTGCATAGAGATTCCGTGGTAATGAATATCCACATAAGGATACAATAACATGTCTGCGCAAGCCAATGTTCGCCCTGTAAACAGAAGATTATTTTTCTTAATTTTTTTTGCAGGTTTGTTTTTATCGTTTAAAGTGCTTAGCGCAGGTTGGCAACGATTAGATTCAGGAATCGAATATCAAGATCTTGCAGGTAGATTACTCACGCCCTGGTCGCATATTCATGTTTTTCGCATTGATTTAACCAAAACAAAATTATCCATCGTAAGCGCACGCCGCTTATCTCAAAGAAATGCCTCTGCGGACCAGTTTGGTGAGCACAGTGGGGCCTTAATCAGCATAAATGGTGGTTTTTTTGACCGGAAATTTAATCCACTAGGGCTTCGAATTAATGATTACAAAGAAGAAAATCCAATAAAATCGATTAGTTGGTGGGGGATTTTTTATGTTAAAAATCAAAGACCTCACATTTCTAGCCAAAATAAATTCCATTACGACCCGGCAATTTCTTTTGCAATGCAAAGCGGACCTCGCCTACTTATTAATGGCAAAATTCCTTCACTTAAAGCGGGTGATGCTGAGCGCTCTGCCTTAGGAATTACAGATAAAGGAAAAGTAATCATTCTTGTGACCAGTAATGCCCCCATGTCGACCCATCGTTTAGCGCGCCTTATGAAATCGCCTCCCTTATCGTGTAACGATGCTCTAAATTTGGACGGCGGTAGTTCCAGCCAACTTTATGCCCATATTGGTAATTTCCTATTAAACGTACATAGTTTTTCAAACGTTAGTGATGCAATCGTGGTAAAAAAAATATAAAATCACAAATTATGCTTTGATACCCTTCATTGTAATCATTTGCTTTTAAACGGGTATTTTAAAAAAGTCACAAACCCACAACTTATCCACAATATACCCCCAATTTGTTCTCTTGACCCCAATGCAAAAACACATTATCTTGTTATGTCTATCCTAAAAAGACCCTATATATTGGGTTTTCTGCTATAATCTAGGGTATAGTGAATAGAATTCGTTCGGCTGCAAAAAAATAACAACATACTACGTGGAGGAAAAATGTCCGCAATACTTGACCCGGTAAATGATGTGCCGCATACAAGTCAACTGGAATTGACAAATAATGCTCCTGGTGTGCTAAAAACGATCAAACGTAATGGAACAGTAGTAGATTACGATGATACAAAAATTAAAGTAGCCATTACGAAAGCATTTATTGCAGAGGAAGGCGGTAAAGCCCCTGCTTCCGATCGTGTCCATCAACTCGTTGAAGAGCTTACCTGTCAAGTATCTCAGACTTTTAAACGTCGTATGCCTACCGGGGGCTCCGTCCATATCGAAGATATCCAGGATCAGGTTGAACTTGCTTTAATGCGAGGCGGTCATCAAAAAGTGGCACGAGCTTATGTATTATACAGAGAACAACACCGTCTGGCACGTCAAGAGACCTTAAAACAGGCTCAAGATAATAAAATGTTACTTATCACCATGCCCAATGGCGAACTTCGCCCATTGGATATGCAGCGTGTAAATACAATCGTTGAAGAATCCTGCCGTAACCTGGAGCACGTAAGCCAAGAACCTGTTATTAAAGATGCATTACGAAATCTATTTAACGAAGCAAAGCTTGAAGACGTACATAAAGCACTCATTATGGCAGCCAGAGCGCTTATTGAAAATGAACCTAATTATACTTATGTAAGCGCACGACTATTATTAGATAATTTACGCATGGAAGCTTTAAATAAGCTAAAAATACAAGAAAGTGCTACTTTCGATGAAATGGCTACCCTCTACCCTGCTTATTTTAAAGCCTATGTTCAGCATGGTATTCGTCAAGGGATCCTTGATGTTAAGCTCGCCGATTTTGATTTAGAGCAGCTCGGTAAAGCTCTGCTTCCAGAGCGCGATATGCAATTCACTTACTTAAGTTTGCAAACATTATACGATCGCTACTTCATACATGATCAGGGCATACGCTATGAGCTACCGCAAGCATTCTTTATGCGTGTAGCGATGGGATTGGCTTTACGCGAAGAGCAAAAAGAAGCAAAAGCAATAGAATTTTATAAGCTATTATCTTCTTTTGATTACATGTCCTCCACCCCGACATTATTTAACTCCGGTACGATTCGCCCGCAGTTATCCAGTTGTTATCTAACTACTGTTCCTGACCATTTAGATGGTATTTACAGTGCGATAAAAGACAATGCACTGTTATCTAAATTTGCTGGTGGTTTAGGTAATGATTGGACTCCAGTACGCGCAATGGGATCACATATAAAAGGTACTAATGGTAAATCTCAAGGCGTGGTTCCCTTTTTAAACGTTGCGGATGCCACTGCAGTCGCCGTGAACCAAGGGGGGAAACGTAAAGGGGCTGTTTGTGCCTACCTTGAATGTTGGCATAAAGATGTTGAAGAATTTCTTGAGTTACGAAAAAACACTGGTGATGATCGCCGCCGTACTCATGATATGAATACGGCTTTATGGGTACCTGACTTATTCATGATGCGTGTCCGCGAAAATGGGGACTGGACACTTTTTTCACCTGATGAAGTTCCTGGACTGCATGATTGTTACGGTAAAGAATTTGAAAAACTTTATACCGAATATGAAGCTAAAGCACGTGCAGGGCAAATAAAAAACGCGAAAATGCTCTCTGCAGTGAAGTTATGGCGTAAAATGTTGTCCATGCTGTTTGAAACAGGTCATCCATGGCTTACCTTTAAAGATCCTTGTAATTTACGCTCGCCACAGCAACATGCAGGGGTTGTGCACAGCTCCAACTTATGCACTGAAATTACCTTAAATACCTCAGAAAAAGAAATTGCTGTGTGTAATTTGGGTAGCGTTAATCTTCCTGCACACATTGTTAACGGTCATCTGGATCGAGATAAATTAAAGCAAACGGTTAAAACTGCGATTCGTATGCTGGACAATGTTATCGATATCAATTTTTACTCAGTACCTCAGGCACGCAATTCCAATTTAAAACATCGCCCCATTGGTCTAGGTTTGATGGGATTCCAAGATGCACTTTACGAATTGAAAATTGATTATGCTTCCCCGGCTGCAATTGATTTTGCTGATGAGTCTATGGAATTAATTAGCTATTACGCTATTGAAGCTTCCTGTGATTTAGCTAAAGAACGAGGTAGTTATTCAAGCTACGAAGGCTCTTTGTGGAGTAAAGGAATATTACCTATTGATTCCATTAACTTATTACAACAAGCACGTAATCAATATTTGGAACAGGATCGCTCCCAAAAAATGGATTGGGAAAATCTTCGCATCAAAGTGCGTACTCAAGGAATGCGTAACTCGAATGTGATGGCTATAGCCCCTACTGCGACTATTTCTAATATTTGTGGTGTGTCTCAATCCATTGAACCCACTTATCAGAATCTTTATGTCAAATCCAATTTGTCTGGAGAATTCACCGTAATTAATCCCTACTTGGTTAAGGAATTAAAATCCTTAAATATTTGGGATGAGGTGATGGTTAACGACCTAAAATATTTTAATGGTAGTGTGCAACCCATTAGCCGCATTCCTGCTGAATTAAAAAACCGTTATGCCACCTCTTTTGAAATTGACCCAATTTGGCTCGTTGATGCTGCTTCCCGCAGACAAAAATGGATTGATCAGGCTCAGTCTTTAAATGTTTATATGGCGCAACCATCAGGTAAAAAATTAGACCAGTTATACATGCATGCATGGATACGTGGCCTTAAGACTACATATTATTTGCGTAGCCTTGGTGCAACTAATGCAGAAAAATCCACCATTACCGATGGGGCTTTAAACGCTGTGAAAATCAATGATGAGCCTAAAGTATGTTCCATACTGGACCCTGATTGCGAAGCATGCCAATAAATTGGAGATAACAATGAATAATTTAATGATCGAAGAAAGAAATCTGACTGGTGCTACAGGTTATGAATCTTTAGAAATGGGTGCCGCTCGTATTCAGGTTGATGATAAGCAAATCATTAATTGTCGGGCAGATCTCAACCAATTGGTTCCGTTTAAATACCGATGGGCTTGGGATAAATACTTATCTGCTTGCGCCAACCACTGGATGCCCAATGAGATCAACATGAGTGCTGATGTTGCTTTGTGGAAAGATCCGAATGGTTTGTCAGCTGATGAACGTTTAATTATTAAACGTAACTTGGGCTTTTTTTCTACTGCAGATTCATTAGTGGCGAATAATTTGGTACTTGCGGTATATCGCCATATTACAAACCCTGAATGTCGTCAATATTTGTTACGCCAGGCCTTTGAGGAAGCTTTACATACCCATGCTTATCAATACATTATTGAAAGCCTAGGATTGGATGAGGCTGAAGTATTCAATATGTATCGTGAAATTCCCTCAGTCGCCACAAAAGCATCTTGGGCATTACCGTTTACTCAAAGTTTAGGGGATGAAACGTTCCATACAGGTACTGTAGAAAACGATCAACGGTTATTACGCGATCTCATCGCCTTTTATGTCATATTTGAAGGAATATTTTTCTATGTAGGCTTTACTCAAATATTGTCTATGGGACGTAGAAATAAAATGGTCGGTACTTCAGAGCAATTCCAATATATTTTGCGTGATGAATCGATGCATATGAATTTTGGTATTGATGTGATTAACCAAATTAAAATAGAAAATCCTCATTTATGGACCCCCGAATTTAAAGAAGAAATAATTCAGCTTATTCGCCAGGGGGTTGAACTAGAGTATCAATATGCTAAAGACACCATGCCTCATGGTATATTGGGAATGAATGCAGAAATGTTTGAAGAGTATTTACATTTCATCGCTAATCGCAGGCTCAGCCAGATAGGGCTTCCTGAGCAATATCCCGGTGCTGAGAACCCCTTTCCATGGATGAGTGAAATGCTTGATTTGAAAAAAGAGAAAAACTTTTTCGAAACTCGAGTAATTGAATATCAAGCAGGTGGTACTCTAAGTTGGGATTAAAAAAGGACACCAATCAGATTAACTAAAATTAATGTCATGTTCGGATTGATAAACAATTTGAACATGATAATCTGATTGTTATTTAAAATTACTAAGGGGATTTTATAATGGCTAAAAAACAAAATAAGGATGAAACAAACCATTGTTTTCTTTTAAGTTGTATAGTCGGCCTTGAAGTCACTGCCATCGCATCGCTCGGCTTGCTTACCTATGCGTTATATAGCATGAGCACAACCTCGGCTCTAGCGGTTGCGGCATTTACTCTAACAGCAAGTACTTTATCCACATTATTACCTTTTTTAGCAGTGGGTTTCTTAGCTGTTGCATTCATATTAGGTGGGTTAAGTTGCTGTCGAAATGATGAAGTCTCCTACAGCATCGGCATACCTCGCGGTCCTGTTCATCATCAGGGTATGTGGGCACAATCGGCTTACATACACGAACATCCAATGGGCCATAGCCACGGTCATGGGGATAATCATGGTCACGGAAATACGCACGGTCATGTCGAAACGAACCATCATGGACATATTTTCCAGGGAAATACCCATGGACACGGTAGTTTCTAAAACAATTAATCTAAAAACGTTATAACTACTTAGCTAATTCCAGTATTTATAACGTTCAAAGTCCTGCAATACGCTTACCCAACCTATTTAGACTACCATCCCATTGACCTGACTATCCCATAATTTTTTAAAATAGCCATTTTGAATAAGAATTAACTCTTCGAAAGAGCCTTCTTCAATAATTGTTCCGTGCTCCATAACCACAATACGATCCATATGGCGTATGGTAGACAAACGATGGGCAATAGCAATAACGGTTGCTTTATTCTCTTCCAGCATGGAATTAATGGACTGTTGTATCTCTTGCTCTGACAAACTATCTAAACTTGAAGTCGCCTCATCAAGAATAACAATCGCCGCATTTTTCAAAAAAGCACGGGCTATAGCTATACGTTGCCGTTGCCCGCCAGAAAGTTTCACTCCTCGCTCACCAACGAGCGTATCATATTGCTGAGGTAAACTTTCAATAAACTTATCAAGATTCGCCATTTTTGCTGCAGAGCGAATCTCATCGACAGTAGCCCCCTCTTTCGCATACCCAATATTCTCCCCAATGGTGCGATGAAAAAGCATAATGTCTTGAGGAATTAAAGAGATTTGCGCACGTAAGGAATCAGAATGAATTTTTGATATTGGGTAATCATCAATATAAATTTCTCCTGAATTTACATTAAAGTTTTTTAATAAAAGCGAAATTAGAGTCGATTTTCCTGCACCTGAGTGCCCTACTAACCCAATTTTTTCACCTGGTTTAATCTTTAAATTAAGTTCTGAAAAAATTACATTATGAGCGTCATAGGCAAAACCCACCTGCTCGAAGCTAATTTTACCCGCTTTTATTTTGATTGCTGTTGCATCCTTGGTATCTACTTTTTCTTGAGGTTGCTGCAGTAATGTAAACGAAGACTTGAAGTCCCCCATTTCTTTTAAGAACGTGCATAACGTACCCATTAGTGTCCACAAATCAAAGGAAATGGTTACGGAAGTTAGCATTACAAAAAGAAAATCACCGGTGGATATGGTTCCATGAATACGCAAATGGAGCATAAAAAGGAAAACACTAATCAGCATCACCCAATACAAAACCGAACCAACCAAATTAAATTTAAAATCGTACCGGTAGAGATCGACTTGACGTGCAACAAAATCTTTAGACATTAAATCATCAATACGATCATGCTCATGCTCTCTTTTTGCAAAATAGAATAAAGAAAAAATATTGGCGATATTGTCAGCGAATATCCCCATTACACGATGTTTACTTTCTGCAGCTTTATTTGAATATCGATTTAATTTTAACGCCATGGGTAACATTAAAATTAAAACAAGAACAGTCCAGCCAAGCATGAACCAAAAAACGGTTACATTAACCAGAAGAAGGACAAAAATTGAGACTAACACCACACAGAAGTGCTTACCGACAATATGATGAATATTCGAAAAAACGCTATCATAACCATCTAATATACCTTTTAAGCGGCTGACTACCGTACCACCGGGTGTATTTTGAAAAAAAGTAAAGGAATGATGTTGAATATAATCATAAGCCATGGAGAGCAACCGTTGGCGCGCATAAGGCTCAGCTTTCCATTCGGCATAATCACTTAACCGCCAAAATAGATCCAGGGTAATTTGCGCCGTGATAAATAAAAGGATAGGCCAAAGCAGAGAACCATAATTTTGAATATGTTCCTGAGAAAAGGCATCAATTAACAATTTAAACGAATAATTATTTGCAAAGACATAAAAAGCAGTAAAAATCGGCGCTTGCAACATGAGTGCATACCACCACCGATAAGGTTTAATCACTTGCCAAAGAAAAGACCAAGGTGAAGAGAAATTTGAATTTACAGCCGTGCCCATAGCATACTCCGTAAAACAGGGTCAGCCTAGTATAACATAGCAAGAAATTCGAATCCTAAGAGTTGTCATTTAAACTAGTTAAAGGTAGACTTACCCACCACGTCCCGGTGGCACAGCTGGATAGCGCAGCCCCCTCCTAAGGGGCAGGTCGGAGGTTCAAATCCTCTCCGGGACGCCAATAAAATCAATCAGTTATGCAAAAGAATCTTCGAATAAAGTGAATGATAGAGTGCACTCAGAGTGCAAATTGGATATGTAATAGTAGATTTTATTGTATCTCTTTGAAATGTAATACCAATCAATTGACTGTAAAAAAACTCAAAAGGTTCAAGCATTGATGAGTATCGTTTAAATAAATGTAAGTAGAGCTATGCAAGACTAACCTTCCGTAAATGGTCTTACGAGGAACAGAAATCCTAAGAATGATTGTTCCTTAAAGATTACACCAGGAAGGAAGATATTTGGCAACTAAAGAAGCCTAAATAGGTTCATTACCCCAATAGAAAGTGGGAACCTTTTCGAGCCAAAAAATAATCAACTTAACCAAAAGGATTTCATTATGAAGTTAGATGTAAAAAAAATAGTAGCGATACTATTTCTAACGGGGACTGTTACTACTGTTGACGCTGATGTTTGTAGAGTTATTCCCGGAAGTATTACCTGTGGTCAAGGTATAACGGATACTTTATCGGGTTATGGTGTGGTTAAAGTCAAAGACACTACTGTTTTGGGAAAAACTCTTGTTAACGGTATATTAAATGCCAAAGAGGCAAACTTTTTTTCTTTAGACGTTAATGGAAGTGCAAAATTAACTCACTGCACTATTAATGATGTAGCTAGCATTAAAGGTTCTTTAACTGCTTCGTCAACACAGTTTAAAAAAAATCTAAAAATATACTCGAGTCAAACACGTTTTATCAATAGTAAAGTAAATAATGATTTACATGTAGGACATACTGACTCTGGAAAACAAGTTATTTATTTAGATAATTTCTCAGAGGTATCTGGAGATATTATTTTTGATGATGGTGATGGAGAGGTATTTGTAAGAGGCCAATCCAAAATTGGTGGAAAAATAGTCGGTGGAAAGCAATTAAAAGTAATTAGTTAAGGATTTAAAATGACTAGAAGTAAAAATAAAGCTTGAGATATTTTTTGGTATGTATCGCGATGGCAAAAAAGGTGGTAGTGACGGTAAGGAAGCGAGCAAGGATAGTGGACATGATCACCTTTATTCATTTCCAACAAACCCAAATGATGTGGATCAAATTGATTACCAATTTTAATACTATACAACGAAAGAGTATTGTAGTTATCTCCCCTTTCTTTAGATGAGACAATTACAAAATGCCTTGTAAATAACATAA
>Ga0209960_1003749_pt1 | contig 12582 bp, 12 predicted proteins | sample ThiBiot_500_plan_2_FD_183947 | JGI IMG/M metagenome (GOLD analysis project Ga0209960, IMG submission 183947) | Wastewater bioreactor microbial communities from Cape Town, South Africa - Thiocy_expt_500_plan (SPAdes) | ecosystem: Engineered > Bioreactor > Thiocyanate-remediating >... | reverse complement strand
CGAGCTTCATTCTTTCGTGCTTTTCTCGTTTTTAATGGTTATCAATCTCCTGTAAACAATGGAGGTGCTTATAATTTTACAGGGAATCATCTTGAGGCCTTTGGAGTTTTTTTTTTTTTTTTTTTTTCGCTATTTTTTTTTTTTCTTAATAAGAAAGTTTTAAAAGTTTTTAACTTTAATTTAAAAAAAGCTTCAACCAATGACAAACTATTCAATCATTATTTATTCTGGGAACAAAGCAGGCTTTGAATCACAAGGTCAAATTGTCAACTTTTTAACTGAGATTCCAGGTTATTATTATTATTGTTGTTGTTTTCTCTTGTTTGATTTTTTTTACTTTCATTTAGTCCCACCTTCACTCACTGCAGGTGAAATCGGATCAAATTGGGTTTATTTAAGTTGGGGTAAAAGTGATCTTGCTTTCAACTATTTAATTGAAATTAAAGCTAACCAAAAATCGTAAGTTTTTCTTTTTTACCTTCTATTTTCATTTCTATTTACTTTATTTTTGGTTCATATTTTAGTGTTAAAAGAGACTCAGAATTTATCAATTCCGATTCTACAAATTATAATATCACAAATCTGTTACCTTCAACTGAGTAAGATTTTTTTTTTGAAAAAAAAAAGAATACTAACTGCTGATACAAAAATAAAATAATAAAATAAAAAGCTATACCATTGTTGTTTACGCTGCAAGAGGAAATGATTACCATGAACCACATGGTAGCTCTATTCAAGTGACTACACGATCAGGTTTATTATTAATTCTTTATTCAAATTTTTATTGACATTTTGATGAAAAATATGCTGATATATTATTCATTAATTAATTCAGTATCAAGTGATCAAACAAACGCGCCTCCTCAAGGTAGTTATTATAATTTTTTTTGCAAAAATTTTTTTGCTTACTCAATTTTGTTTTAGATTTAAATTTAGTTGGAATAATTGTGGGATGCGTTGTCGGATTCTTAGTTTTGATCATATTATTGATTATAGGATTTGTCGTTTTGAGAAAAAAGAAGACAAGAAACTCCAAACGAATTTCTTCCAATACTGGTTCCTTTTCATTTTTCATATTGTTTCTTTCTTTTTTTTTAAACTGACTAATTATTTATCAAAATAGCAGAGGAATTAATTTCCATGAAATCTGGAAGCTTTATACCAGTAAGGTCATCATCAAATGGAGAAACTCTCCTAAATACACAATTAGGTCTTTTTTTTTTTTTTTTGTGACTAATTTCTTTGCCTTTCATAAAAAAACTCACTATTTATTTTTTTATTTTTTTATTTTTTTATTGTGAAAATTTAGAAATTTCAATTCCAGGGTTTTTATTGATGACAGAATTCCATAAAATAAGAATTGAAGAATCCTTAGGAAAAGGAGGAAGTGGGCTTGTATTTAAGGGAGAATTTTTAGATCCTGCATTAGTGCAACTTCATTCTACTCAATATGTTGCACTCAAGAAAGTTCAAGGTTTCTTTCCTTCTTTTTTTCTTTTTTCTTTTCTTTTCTTTTCTTTTTTTTTAAAATCACTAACCATTTTTTTAAAAAAGAAATGCCCTCACTTAGTCCTGAAGAGAACTCTGATTTATTTTTCCAAGAATTATCAATGATGTGGTGAGTATTTCTTATTCCTTTTTTTTTTTTCTAAAATTATTTTAATTTTTTTTCTCCCTATTTTTATTTTAAAAAAGGACCTGTTCATTCCACCCAAATGTAATCAAATTACTTGGATATTTCCTTGAACCAGAGAAATATATTGTTACAAAACTTTATGAATTGGACTTATTAACATATATTTTACATCCAACTGAAGATTTGAGTGCATTACAAGCTTTGAAATTAGCCAAGTATCATTTTTTTCTTTTTCTTTCTTATTTTTTCCAAAAATTAAATTAAATTAAATAAACTAGTGATATTGCAGCAGGTATGGCATCAATTCAAGAATTAGGAATTATTCATAGAGATCTTAAAAGTCCCAACGTTTTACTTGATCAAATTTCTCATCAGAATGGCCAATATATTCTTCAAGGTAACTCTTTCATTTTGAATTCAAAAAAAAAAAAATCAAAATAAAAATGAATTTGCAGCTGTAATTTGTGATTTTGGAATTGCACGGATATCAACTGGAATCAAAGCATCAGAGATTCAAACAATTTATAATATTGATGGATTGTCTCCAAAATATTGTCCTCCTGAAAGCTTCACGGCATTAACGAGTAAAGAAGAGATTGACCTTCAAGTATTATTTATTTCTAAAAATTTTTTCAAAATCAAAATAAATCAATGAAAAAAATTGGAAAATAAATAGATGGAAACAAAAAGAGATGTATATTCATTAGGAATAATTATTTGGGAGATGTTAAATCGAGAAGTAGTTTGGAAAAACAAAACATTTGATGAATTAAAATATTTAATTGGAAAAGGAGATAGAGTGATTTTTATTTCTATTTTTTTATTTTTTTCTGGATCAACAATAATAATCTTCAATAAATTTAGCCTGCAATTCCTGATAGTGATGGTGATGATCTCAGAGCTTTATTGATTGAACTCATGCAAAAGTGTTGGAGTCAGGATTATCATCAACGCCCAACCTTTAAGGATATCAATCAAAAATTGAACAAAGAACTCAAGTAAAAATTGTTGTAATAATAGTCAATTCACAAACAAACAAACAAACAAAAAGTAAGTTATAATATAATAATAATAATAATAATAATAATAATCACCACTTTTGTTCTCTTTAACATTAACATTTTGGTTATGATTCTCTTTCGAACTTACGCAGATATAAAGTTTGAAGAATTGATGAAAATTCGTACGAATCGTATGAATCGTACGATTTGAGAAGTGAGTAATCAAAAAATCCTTTTCGCTTCCACGAAAATCAGCAAAATCAAAATTCCTTGAATGGACTTTTATCCCCAGTTCTCCTGATTGGTCGACAGACCCCCGATTTTTTGCGTCCTCAAAACAAAAAAAAACTTCAAAAATTCTTTGACTTTCCCTCACATTTCTTTCTTTATTTCATTTCAATAACCACTTTTTTCATTGCTATTCAATTCCAATGGGCCGAAAAAGTCAAGGCTCGTTAACAGAGAGATATTGTAAAAAGTGTTGTTGTCGAAAAATGGCTGTATTTTGGAAAAGAGTGCCAGCAAATGAAGAGACTCGTAAAGCTTGGGAGAACATTTTGAATGTGGAGTTGAAAGGAGAACAATATATTTGTTCAGATCATTTTACATCCAGCAATGATGAAAAACCTTCTGAGTGTTTAGATGGAAAATATTGGACAATTCAAAATAGTGATAGACTTGATAGACACTTAAAAAGACAGAAAGTTTTTGAAGAATCGGAAATGAAAGTTGACTCCATCCAATCTTCAAAAGACGCTCAAATTGATTCATTAAATGAAAAAATAAAACAACTTGAAGAACAACTTACAATTTTAAAAGATTCTGAAACAAAACTTACTCAAGAAAATTTGATCTTAAGAAATAAAATTAAGGAGCTTTGTGAGAAGGAGCCACAAAGAAAACCATTTGACATTCAAGATTTTCGAAACGATTCAGACAAACTTAAACATTTTATTACATTCAAAGATTATAACCAATTTGAAGAGTTAGTCAGAGAGGTTCATAAAAAAGTTGAAGAAAGTGGGGGCTTGACAACATTAATTAAAGGAAAAGAAACAAAATATGAAAAAAAGAAAAAAATTTCAGTGGTTGATATGGTCAGTATAGTGTTGATAAGGAGCAGAAGAGGTTTTAAAATTCAAACAATTGCAATTTTATTTATGTTGAGTCAAGGTTATATTCAAAAAATTATTACTGTTATTGCCCCAATTGTTCGAGATTGTTTAAAAAAATATGTGGTGCTCAGTCGAAATATTGCATTAGAACACAGACCACTTGCAGTTTCTCAATCTTATCCATCACTTGTTCTACTAACTGATTGCACATACATTTATATTCAACATTCACATTGTTTTGCACTTCAACATGCAACCTTTTCTTCTCATAAGAACAAAAATTTGATTAAAGTGATTTTATGGACTTATGCTGATGGTACAATTGCTCGTGTTTCAGGGATGTTTGGGTCTGATGATGATAAGTATATAACTGAGATAGATCTGAAAGATGAAGCATTCAATAATTTCTTTCAACCTGGGGATCTTGTTTGTACTGATAGGGGTTTTAGAATTGGTGATATATTGTCTAAACTTGATGTTGGGTTAATTCAACCAGAATTTTTACATGGAAAAGATCAATTTACACCAGAACAAATTAAATCATCAAGGTTGATAACATCCATAAGAAGTGTAAATGAAAATGCAAATGCAAGATTGAAATCACAAAGAATCCTCCAATATCCATTTGACAATAAAGAACTTTCGAATCTTGAGGTCTGGATTCAGATCGCTGCAGCACTATCCAACTTATGTTACAAACCCTTGAGAGAACCAAATTTGCTTCCAGTTCCGAAATTAGTACCCTCCTCAACTTTTTTGACAAATGATACAATCAATCTACCAGATAAATCATCGTTCTCAAGAACAATTAATCCATATGATTTTCCTGTCCTGACTCTTGATGATATTTTTTCTATCTGTCAAACCCCAACAATAAGTAACAAACCAAAGTCAACGATGGATAGAGCTCTTAAATACCTTCAAGGTCCAAATCCTCGCCTCACTTCACTGAATCAAATTCGTGGAGATAGAACTATCCTTCGGGCAAGGTGCATTTCTTCTTTTAAAGGGGTAAATAGCAAGAAACATTTGATATTGTTTGAGGTCAAGGATGGATTTATCACATTTTGTTCGTGCAAAAATGGAAGGCTAAATTGTAGCCACATTGCTGCTCTTTTTATAAGGCTGTGGGAATTGCAAACGGGAGAACTATTTACAACTTCAAATTCTATTAATGAACAAAATCTGCAATTGTTAAAAACAAAACGAATGGATGTTGGTGAACAAGATTAAAAAAAAAAAAAAAAAAAAAAAAAAAAAAAAAAAAAAAAAAAAAAAAGTTTGATCTTTCATTTTATTTATTTTTTGAAATACATCTTGTTTCTTCAAAGTAATATCTGAATTTAAATTTTTAAATAATGAAACTAACCTTGAGAGTTTTTTTTTTGGCCAAAAAACAAATTGGGATGAGTTGTTTCACAAAGCAAAAGCAAGGAGGAAAAACTTTCGGTTTGAGAGAAAAAAAAAGAAGAAGAAAAAAAGACGCCATTTTTTGTTGTCAGGACGCAACAAAATCGAGGGCTAGGGATAAAAGTCCCTTGTTTGAAATTGTTGTTGTTCTGAAATTTTTGAAAGGAAAAAAAAAAATGGAGGAAACAAACATGGCGGACATCGAGAACAGTCTTTTGCTGCTCCAAGCGATTGAGGCGGGAGACCTAAGCACTATCCAACAGCTCCTTTCCCTTCCCAATATCGACCTCAATTATGAACACCATTATGAACAACATAATTCCAAGACACCTTTCTTTCTTGCCTGTAAGAATGGCCGGTTGGAGATCGTTAAGTTACTTGCTGAGGATTCGAGGGTGTTGGTCAATTTACAGTGTCGGTTTTTAGCTGTTGAGATGAAGGAGAAGTATGGGAGTTATAAGATTGGGATTGAAAAGATATTACAAAGGAAAAAAGAGGGAGATGAAGTTGATGGGATAGAGGAGGAGTTGGGAGAGGAGTTGGAAGGAGAGATTAGTGAAGATGTGTTGATGATGGATGTTGATGTGTTGGAGAATGAAGTGAAGGCTTTAGAGGAATATTTAAATCTTAATTGTGAATCTTGGACTCCATTATTAATCGCTTGTTATTTTGGATATAAGGATGTTGTTGAATATTTATTAACGTTGGAAAAGATTAAAGTTAATCTTCCAAATATGTATGATAGAACCCCTTTTTATATTAGTTGTTTAAAAGGACATTATGATATTGTAAAACTACTTCTTGAGGATCCTAAAGTTGATATTAATCAATTTGATGATGCTGGACAATCTCCATTTCTTGTTGCATGTAAGGAGAACTTTCCTTTAATTGTGGAGCTTTTATTGAACTCTGATAAACTTGAACTTCATGAACCTGATTCATCAGTGATTATGAGTTGTATTGATGAAGAAAAAATTGATGTATTAAGAGTTCTTCTTCAAAGTCCAAAATTTACTGCAACCACTGAATTCAATTCCCCTGAACTTTGTCTATTATCTGCATGCCTTTATGGAAAAACTCATGTTGTAGAGAACCTACTTAAAATTCAAAAGATTGATATTAATATGTTATTTTATGACAAACTTCAGTTAACAAATATTCATCCTTCTCTAAATAACTCCCAAGATCAACATGAACCTATCAATGCTCTCTTTGTTGCATGTATGAGAGGATATTCTCGAATTGTAAAACTTTTATTAGATGACCCAAGGATCACAAATGAATCAGTTAATGGACAATTTCCACTTAAAATGACCTGTCTCTATGTTAGTTGTTGGCAAAATTATTCTGAAGTAGTTGAGGTTCTAATTAAATCCCCACATCATCCAATTAATCCTAACATTGCAGATTTTGAGGGAGTCACTCCACTTCAACTTTGTTGTCAACTTGGTCACTTGGAATTGATTCAAAAATTATTAGAAATTGAGAGCATTGATGTGAACAAAGAGATGAAAAAGAATGGTTTGACTCCATTGATGATTTCAGCTCAATTAGAAGATCTCGAGACGATTATATTACTCTTAGATCATCCCTCAATTGAAGTTAACAAACAAAGTCCAAATGGTTCAACAGCTTTACTTTTTGCTTGTGAAACTCAAAATTTAGATGTGATAGCTGAGTTATTAGATGATTCAAGAGTTGACCCAAATCTTTCTTCTTTTGAGGATGGGACAGAGACTTCACCTTTATTTTTAGCCATTCAAAAACAAGACGTTGCTATGATAGAATTACTAGCAGATTCACAAATTGATCTCTCACTTCAAAATAATGGGAAAACAGCATATGAATTTGCGGAGGAAGTTAATGATGATCTTGCAAGATTGATTAAATTTCATGAAACTGAGAGGACCGTTTCAGAATTAACTGAAAAAATATCAGATTATTTAGATAGAAAGGATTTAGATAAAGCTATTGAAGTATTTAAAGAAATTGATTTCGAAATTGACGTTGATGTGAATAAATTTGAAATTGATTCCACTTTAATTATTCATCTTGCAAGTTCTCAAGGCCACACTCAACTCCTTCGTGAAATTCTAAAACAACCAAACATTGATCCTAATAAAAAGGACAAAAGAGGTTGGTCTGCTCTCCTTTTAGCTGCTCGAAGTAATCACACAGACGTTATTGAGGAGTTATTAAATATCCCTGATCTTAATTTTAGCACAAGAACTATTGAAGGAGAAACTGCAATGTTCTTAGCCGCTGAGTCAGGGCATGTTGATGTAGTTCAAGAACTTCTCCAATCACCAATGGACCCAAATATTCCAAATAATGAAGGAGTGACTCCATTCTTAGTTGCTTGTGAAAATAACAAATTTGAAATTTTAAAATTATTTACTAAAGATGCAAATATTGATCCAAATATTCCAAACAAACAAGGAGAGACAGGATTTTTTATTGCTTGTAAAAATGGAAATTTTCAGGCTGTAAAGATCTTGTGTGGAGGGAATAAAGTAAACATTGATATACCCAATAAGGAAGGAGTAACTCCAATATTTATTGCTCTTGAAAATGATCACGTTAATATTGTTAAATGGATTCTTGCATGTGGGAGAGGATTAAATTTATCTTCAACCTCTAAAGGAAAAACTTTAAAGCTCTTAGCTCAAGAAAAAAATTATTCAGAAATTGAAACTTTAATTCAACTTTGTGAAGATGAAAATTTCAATCATTCTCGATTCGAAAATCTCTCACTTGATAAAGAAGATCTTCTAATACTCTCTAAAATGTTTTCAACTGCAAAATTTACCAAGATAACGTTAGCTTCTTTGATTTTAAATATTTATTTCCATTTATTTCTTTATTTCTTTATTTATGTTATTTCAAATTAATTAAATTAATAAATAGATTCAATTCAAATGGTTTAGAACCTGAACAATTCTTTTCACTTGCTAAAGATTTGTACTCGTTTCAAGAAATCAAGTAATTACTTTTTTCCTGAACCATTACTATTTTTTCTCATCAAAAAAAAAAAAAAAAGTATCATTAATAACGATGTTCAAGAATCTGGGGCGGAGGCAATAACAGAAGTTATTAAAAAGAGTCAAGAGATCAAAATTTTAAGGTTTTTTTTTTTTTTTTTTTTTTTTTTTTTTTTTTTTTTTTTTTTTTTTTTTTATTTTTTCTTTTCTTTTTTTTTTTTTTTTTTTTGACTTGTCAATTAAACTCATTTTATTAGACTTCGAAATTGTAATATTGGATTTAGTGGCTATCTTCATATTCTCATCTCCTTATTACTTAACTTTAGAACAAGAAATTTCACTTTAGAAGTTGTTGAGTATTTTTTCTTTTTCTTTTTTCCCTTTCCAATAATTTCTTTTTTTTTAAAAAAAAAAATTTCTATTTAAATTAAAAGGCTTGATGAAGTTGAAATGGACAAAACGAAACTCCCACCTATACTTTTAACTTTACTTCCAGAAATTCTAACTTCAAATCAACTAATAGATTTTATTTTAAAACACTATAAATCATTAAATGAAGAACCTATTCTAGAAGCTGAAGTGGAGACTAAAGCATTTTTCAAATCAAAGAAATGGATTGAATTAAATAAAAAAGTTTTCAAGGTTGCAGATAAAAAGGGAGATAAAGCAGACGAATATTTACTTGAGAAAGGAACAAGTGTATTTAAAGGTGATAAAGCGGGTCTCAAAGTAAAGCGAAACAGTGATGAAAAAGAATTTGTATTTTCTAGTAACACCCAAAGAGACATTTGGTATGAACGAATGACTTTGGTTGGAAATTAAAATAAATTTAAATTTAAAAAATGGGTTTAGAATTTCAAAAGTTTTTTAATGACAATATACTAATATTAAGCAAGATAAATTGTTTCTTCTCTCTTCTTTTTCATTGAGAAAGTTCCAGGTTTTTGGAATGACGCTTCATGATTTGCAAGTTCTGGAGGACAAGTTGAAACAGAAGAAGCAAGAAGCATTCTTTTGAGATCATAAAATACTTCAGTATCATCTTTTGTTAAGAATGTAACTGCAACACCAGATTTTCCTGCTCTTCCAGTTCTACCAATACGATGGGTGTAATCTTTTTTTTTTTTGTTTATTTGATTAGTTAGAAAGAAAAAAAAAGAAAAAAAAAGAAGAAAAAAAAGAGTTATTAACTTTAAAGAAATAAATAAATAAAAAGAAAATAAAGAAATAAAAATAAAATAAAATAAAATCTACCATCAATCGTTTTGGCCATATCATAATTGATAACAACAGAAACATCTTTAATATCAATACCACGTCCAGCAACATCAGTGGCAACTAAAACTTCTTTGGTTCCATTCTTTAATTGAGATAAAGAAATCTCTCTTTGTTCTTGGCTCTTTCCTCCATGAAGGGTGGTTGTCTTATATCCATGTTTTTCCAAACCTTTTGAAAGAACATCAGCACCTCTTTTTTGATTAACAAAGATAATAATAGGAGGTTCAAATCCACTTTTTAATAATGCTAATAATTTATCTCTCTTTTGTGCTTCTGATGCAACAAATTCCACAATTTGTTCCACAGTATCAACAGCTTTTCCTTGTACACCAACAAAGACTGTTGCAGGTCTTCTCATATATTTTCTTGCAAGTCTTTCAACTAGGGGAGGCATAGTTGCAGTAAACATCACAGTTTGTCTATATCTATGTCTTGCATCGTAATTGTTTTCTAACATTTTTGAAGCATCTTCTGCATCATCGCTATCAGGTTTTAAATTGGTAACAGGCAAGGCATCTAAAATAATATTTACATCTTGATCAAAACCCATATCAATCATTTTATCGGCTTCGTCCATAACAATATAAGTACATTGGGATAGTACCAACAATCTACGTTCGAGACAATCCTTCAATCTACCAGGAGTAGCAATAACAATTTCTGCTCCATTTCGAAGACTAAATGATTGTTCATCCAAAGAATGTCCTCCAACAATTGAAACACAAGTCATTCCAAGTTTTGAGGCAAATTTGGATGTATCATCTTCAATTTGTTGAGCTAACTCACGTGTTGGAGCTAAAATGACAGCATAAGGACCATTTTGCATATTTTCTTCATTAATTTTTGGAAGTTTTGAAATAAACATAAGCATTGGAATAACAAAAGCAGCAGTTTTTCCACTTCCTAGATGATTTTTTTTTTTTTAAAAAAAAAAAATGAGTTAATAATAGTTAAAAATAAAATAATATAAATAAATAAATAATGAACCAGTTTGTGCAACACCAATAACATCTCGATTTTGAAGACCAATAGGAATTGCTTGTCTTTGAATAGGAGTTGGTGAATCATAACCTACTTCTTTAATAACATTTAAGATTTCAGGTGAAAGGGTAGCTTCGTCCCATGCTCGAATTGGATGAGGAATATTTCCACCTTTTGTTGAAATATTAAAATCTTCTTTTAAAATACGCCAATCTCTCTCTGTCATATCTTGAAGTTTCTTTTCACTCCAATGACGTTCATCAAAAGCAATTTTTCTCTCCTTCTTCTCAACAACTTTCTCTCTTTCTTTTGCTCTTTCTTTCTCTTCCTCATTTCTTCTGAACTCTATTAATTCATCGTAAAATTTGGATTTCTCTTTTCTTTGTTCTTTTAAATCTATTCCTGCAATATGTCCTCTTCCAAACATTTGATAAGTTTGACGAGTTGAATAAAGTGGATTAATATCTTGAGAGGTATCTTCACCTGCATCCCAATCAAAAACAAATTTGCGTTCATTCATCCTTCTAATTTTACGTTTTTCTTTTTTTCCTCCCATATATCGATCTCTAATCGCTTGTTGTTCTTTTTTCACAATTTTTTCATCAGTTAACTCATCAATTGTTACAATGGGTTCATGACGAAGTAAAAGACTATCTGGATCCAATTCCATCAAACCATCAGGAATATTTTTACCCTTCTCATTTTTCTTTGGAGATGTTGACCTTGACCTTGACCTTGACTTTGATCGATCTCTTTTTCTACCTTTTTCTCCTCTTCTTGATCTCCTCTCCTTGCTTCGGCTCCTACTTCTACTCCTACTCTTAGTCCTACTTCTACTTCTACTTCTACTTCTGCTTCGATTCCTTTTTTTGTCTCGACTTTTCTCAGTTTTATTTTCTTCCTCAACTTTTTGAAAAAATTCCTCTCTTTTTTTTCTCTCTTCTTCAATTTTTCTTCTTTTTTCTTCAATCTCCTGTTGTCTTCTTTCAAGAGCTAATTGGGCTCGTTGTTCTTTTGTAAGAAATTGAGGTTTGAGTTCTTTTTCAATTGTTTCATTCTTTTTGAGTATCTCTTCTAAATTTAAGGGAACCTTTTTAACGGGTGCAACATTATTTTCTCCTTCTTTTTGATCCTTTTCTCTTTTTTCATTACCCTTCTTCTCTTTTTCTTTTTCTTTTTCTTTCTCCTTTTCCTTTTCCTTTTCCTTTTCTTTATCTTTGTCTCTTCGATCTCTATCTCTATCACTTTCTTTTTCTCTTTCTCTGTCTCTATCTCTTTCTCTATCTCTATCTCTATTGCGATCCTTTTCTTTTTCTTTTTCTCTTTCTCTGTCTCTGTCTCTTTCTTTTTCTTTTTCTCTATCTCTTTTTTCTCTCTCCCTCTCTCTTTCTCTTTCTCTTTCTCTATCCTTGTCTCTATCCCTGTCTCTGTCTCTTTCCCTACCCCTTTCACCTCTATCTCTATCATCTCTATCATTTCGACCTCTGTCTCCTCCTCTGTCATCTCTGTCTCTATCTCTGTCTCTGCCTCTATCTTTCTCCTTGTCTCTTTCACGATCTCGGTCTCTTTCTCTGTCTTTATCCCTTTCACGGTCTTTGTCTCGATCTCTTTCTCTCTCCTTTTCTTTCTCTAATTCCTTGTTCTTATCTTTTGGTTTATCATGGTCTTCGACTTTAGTTTCCTCAGTCGGTTTGTCAACTTCCATATCGTTCGTCATTTTCTCCCCTAATTTATTATTATTATTAGTTTGTTAGTTTTTATTCTTTCGGTTTAAAGTTTAGAAAAGAAATAAGAATAAAATGAAATAAATTTCAAATAATTGGTTATATTCACACTTATTATTATTCTCAACAATGAAATAAAATTCAATACACAGCTTTGTCGTTTCAAAACAAAAAAATAAAAATAAATAAAATAAAAATTTTAGAAAAAAGTTTTAGTTTTTATTTATCAATAATTACTTATGTGAGTTCAAAATGAAGGTTATAGAATTGTTTAATTATAGTTTTATGATAGAAATGTTAAAAAATGAGTTATAGTCGAAGTATTTGGTTGTTAAAGAAGTTGGTGAGTTGGTTCGAATCAAGAAGTAGTTGGAAGGAAAATGTCCGCCATTTTTTTTTTTGAAAAAGAAAAAAAAAAAATCAAAAGAAAAGAAAAGAAAAATAAAATAAAATAAA
>Ga0209960_1003748_pt1 | contig 12585 bp, 9 predicted proteins | sample ThiBiot_500_plan_2_FD_183947 | JGI IMG/M metagenome (GOLD analysis project Ga0209960, IMG submission 183947) | Wastewater bioreactor microbial communities from Cape Town, South Africa - Thiocy_expt_500_plan (SPAdes) | ecosystem: Engineered > Bioreactor > Thiocyanate-remediating >... | reverse complement strand
AAAAAAAAAAAAAAAAAAAAATTAGTGCCACAGATGGACAACCAAATAACTCGGTAATTAAAATGAAAAAGAATGCTAAATGGACAATTTATTTACAACCAAAATGGGTTTATGATGTCAGTGTGACAATGGGTTCCCAAGAAAATTCAACATATAACTTAAATTTAGGTTCTTACATACTTGCAAGGTTTTTTCAAAAAAAATTTTTTTTCAATAAATGCAATTGTTGACTTTCTTCTTCATCTTCTTGAAAAACAGCAATCTTGTCATTTATGCCAATAATTATGTTGAAAAAACTCTAAGAATAACAACAGGAAGTGATGGAAAGATTACACTTCAAGAGGTTTTTTTATTATTTCTATTTGCTTACAAATTTTAAATCTTAATAATAAAAATTAGCGAAACATTGCAGATTCCATGACAAGAATAGCCTCTGTCAAAATATCTGTTCCTCCATGTTCTTGTAAAAATTTATTATCCCATCCTCTTTCCTTCCTTCCTTCTTCCTTCAAAAAGAATAACTTAGGTCTTTCATGTCCATCAGAAGGTTGTGGAAAAGGAGCATGTAATTGTTATACAGGGCAATGTGATCAATGTGAACCTGGTTATTATGGCCCATATTGCCTCTGTTAGTTTCTTTTTACTTTGAATCTCCTTTTTTTTTTTTTTTTTTTTCTTATCACTGATTTCAAATGGTTCCATAGCGTGTCCTGATTGTGGTCGAGGAATGTGCAATGATGGAAGAGGTAGAGATGGAAAATGTATTTGTGATGTAGGATGGGTCAGTTCTGAAGGGAATAACTGCAATTCATGTGCCCCAGGTTATTTTAGGGATGGAATAGAATGTTCTCCATGTGCTGAAAATTCTTATTCGATAAACAACACAACATGTCTTTCTTGTCCTGAAAATTCAACAAGTTTATCTGCAAGTCCATCAATACTTGATTGTAAATGCGATTCTTTCAATTACTACCCTGATAACCAAACATTCACTTGCCTTCCTTGTCCTCTTGGATATTTATTAAATGATGAATCAAACACTTGCCAAAGTAATTCTTTTCTTCTTTCTTTCTTTCTTTCTTTCTTTTTTCCCAGAGTTCAATAAAATGAAACAAATTTAAAACTAAATTAAGAGATAAAATGTTCGACACTTTCGAATGGAAGTATCTTTGAATCAGCTGAAATCAATGAAAAATCATATCCAAATTGCTTACCAAATTACTATGTCTTTGATAGTGTTTCACCTTTTTCTCCAATTCCACTTCGAAAAGCAGAAGCAATTTGTTTATTAAATAATGATAATGTCACAGCATCTTGGAATATCACAACATTATGTGAACCAACATGTTCAATTCGAGAAGGAGGGTGCAATAATGACCAAGTTTGTGCACAATCAGCTGGTGACACATTTTCAAAATGCATTTGTGCCGGGTTTACTGGAAAGTATTGTGAAAATATTGATCCTCGAGGTTTGCTTCTTTCTTTCTTCTTTTCTCTTTCTTTCTTTTCTTCTCTTTCTTTTTCTTCTTTCTTTTTTTCTCTCTTTTTTACTTTTACTTAAAAAAGGGTGTAATACATTGAGCTGTTTAAATAATGGAACGTGTATTGAGAAAACTGGCACATCTGGGGCTTATTGTAAATGTGATGGAACAGGATATGAAGGACCATTTTGTGAAACAGATATTAATGATTGCGTTATTGGTGTAACATGTTTAAATGGAGGAACATGTTATGATATTGGAGTGAATTCAACAGTTTGTAAATGTTCAATTGGATTTATTGGAGACCAATGTGAATTGTGTCCTCCAAATACTTGTAAAAATGGTGGTGATTGTGAAATTCAAAATGGAGTTTCGACTTGTAACTGTTTTGGAACAGGTTATGAAGGAGATAGATGTCAACTTCAAAAAGAAGATTGTAGAAAAAATGGATGTGGATTGGGAAGATGTATGACTATTTCACAAAGTGATACAGCGTATTGTGATTGTTTTGGAACAGGGTATCAAGGTGAATCTTGTGAAATATCAAAAAATGATTGTAAAACATTAACGTGCCTTCAAGGATTATGTATTGAATTAGGAAATGATACAAGAAAATGTTCATGTTTGCCAGGTTATGAAGGAATTAGATGTGAAATTCAGAAAGAAGATTGCAGAAAAAATGGATGTGGAATGGGAAGATGTATTACCATTCCACAAAATGATACAGCTTATTGTAATTGTTTTGGTTCGGGTTATGAAGGAGATCAATGTGAATTTCAAAAAGAAGATTGTAGAAAAAATGGATGTGGAGAAGGAAAATGTGTTGTTATTTCACAAAGTGATACAGCATACTGTGATTGCCAAAAAACTGGATACCAAGGAAATTTTTGTGAAGTATCAAAAAATGATTGTAAAACGGTGTTATGTGTCCAAGGATTATGCATTGAACTCGAAAATGATGCGAGAAAGTGTCAATGTTTACCAGGATATGAAGGTAATAGATGTGAAATTCAAAAAGAAGATTGCAGAAAAAATGGATGTGGAATTGGGAGATGTGTTACTATTTCTCAAAATGATACAGCATATTGTAATTGTTTTGGGACAGGATATGAAGGAAATAATTGTGAAATTCAAAAAGATTGTCGATCAAAAAAATGTTTAAATAATGGAGAATGTAGAATTGATTATGACAATGATACAGCAAGATGTATTTGTGGAGATCAATTTAAAGGAGAAACGTGTTCAATGGAAAAATATTCAACAGTTGATCAAGTCACTGTTTATTATTTTTTAGGTCCAATTTTTATTATTTATTTATTGGTATGTGTTGGAATATTCACACAAGCAAGAAAAGCAGATAAAGAAACAAAGAAAAGTTGGATCTTCTTTTTATTAAGATTTTTGATGTCATGTTTAGGAATATTTGATTTATTAACTGATATTTTCTTTATTATCCAATCTTATGATTATGGAGTTGAAAATAATAATTTTGGATTTTTTTGGTCAAGTTTGGGATTTACAATATTACCATGGAGTTTAGCAGCAATTTGTACTGGAATCTTTTTAACAGCTTGGAGAAAAAAATTGGAATCAAATGGAGATCATAATCAAAATAATTTTATGATCTTTTCATTTTTCACAGTTGTATCATTATTATCAGCAAATGGAGTTGAAACATTTCATTTAGTAACTCAATATTTATTTTTGAAAGAAGGAAGAGTTATTCAAGTTTCAGATTATGCTGGATATCTAACAATTTATTTTATTATCAAAACATTTATTGAAGATTTTCCTCAATTAATTATTCAAGGAATATTTCAAAGCAAATTAGGCAAAGCAGATGCCATTGTAACATTATCATTAGCAAGTTCAGCATTATCATGTTTCATCACAGCAGTTACTTTCCCATTCACTCATGAATTTGAATATATCAAACATAAAATTAAGAGACTTTGGGGACATGAAAATCAAGAACAACCATCGAAAGAACAATTATTTCAAATGCAATAAAAACTCTTTTAGAAATATGTTGATACTTGGTATTTTTTTATTTTGTATTTGTTTTGATTATCGACTGCAATAAAACTCTTTTTTTAGAATTTTTACAAATCATCAAAAGAGATTTGTTTGATTATAACTTATAATTCAATTGAGTGGAAAGGAAATAGAAAAGCCTTTGATTCTTGATTCTTGATTTCAAAAATGATATTCTTTTTTATAATGAATTCACTTTTTATTGACTTATTGCAAAAGTATCACAAATATCATTTTGGAATCAGAAACACTCAAGAAGCATTTGTTTTATAATCAATTCACATTTTATTGACATCAAAAAAAAAAAAAAAAATCAGGACTATCGAAGATGAGGCAGCCTTTGGTTCTTGGGTTTGTTCTGAAGTTCAAATGAGGGCTGATTTAAGTTTTTGATAATTGAAGTTTGCTTTCTAGACTTGTCCCATTAAATTTATCAATTTCAGTCATTATCACAAAAAAAGAAAGTCCAACCCCTTGCTTATTTCAAGGGGAAGAAGAAGTCCTGAAATTGAATGGATTGTTTCAAATTGAAGACCTTAGGACTCAAATCAACTTCTTTACTTCCTATTCTTCTTCTTCTTCTTCTTCTATTCTGTTCTTTCACTTCTTCAACTTTAATTGTAAATGAGACATTATCTTATCCCGCTTATGGATTTATGATTGTTGCTTATACGGAGTGTATTCAACAAGATGATGTTCAAGGCATCGTTCAATTTATGTATTGTAATTCAACATTAGATGAGCTTCAACCTCAACCACAACAATATAATTATATTATTTTATTCATTGGAGGAAATTGTGAAAAACATGTTCTGAAAAGTTTTATTGAGAATGAGAAAGTCGCTGCTGTTTTAGTTTTGGATAACAAGAATCCAACTGAGTATGATGAATTTGTTGATTACAGAGATTGTAGGAGTCCTTCAAATCTTCCAACAATGAAACAATTACAATATATGCCAACCAAAAATGCTTCTATTATCAAAGAAGAACTTCACAATGGTGATCTTGTAATCTTAACTTGGGGTAAATAGTTCTTTCTTATTGTTACTCTTTCTTTTTTTAAAATAAAATAAAATAAAATAAAATAAAATAAATAAAATAATCTCTAGAACCAAACCCAAATCAAGATCCAACTGCAGTATCAGCACTTCGAATTTATTACTCAATTTTTTTGATAATTTGGTCAATTTTTTTCATAATTGGATTAGTTGTTTTTGTTTTGGAAATAAAAAGAAATAAAATTCGATTGAATTTCCAAACATTAAAGCTTTTTCTGGAATATAGAAAGAATTTCAACATGAACTTAATTATTTGGATATTCCTTCGCGTTGGAATTTTGTTGATTGAAATTGGTAAAAAAAAATTGAAAACCTTCTTTCTTTTTTTTCAATTTCATTCAATTCGTTTAACGTTGAAAAACTAGGTCGAATCATTTCTTTTATTATTCCCCTTGTTCAAAATGCTATGCTAGATCCAGCTGCTAATCGAGTTCTGTTATATTTTACAAATTTTGTTGGATTTTCTCTTTTTTCAATTCTTGCTTTTAATTGGTAAATTTATTGAAATTATTTTATTCATGAAATAGAAATAAAATAATATTTTTTCCAATCAATCATTAGGTTAAAGATTGCTCTTTTAACTCTTCAATTCAAGGATGTAAAAATTTGGCAAATCTTAAAAATTGTATTGATCGTTTGTTGCTCTATTGTTGACTTGGTAAATTTTTTTTTCATTTGTCTATCTTCTTGCTTTCTTGCTTTCTTTCTTTCTTTCTTTCTTTCTTTCTTTCTTGAAAATAAATAAAATAAAAAAACTAAGAAATCAAAACAAAATATAGTTTCTGTTTACATCAATATTTTCGATTTTTTACCCATATTCAATACACAGAATTTTTGTAATGTATATTGTTATCCCGATTGGCTTACTTTTCTTTCTCCTCTTAGGAATAATATTTGTAATGATTTATCGGACATTGTCCAGGATTCAAAGCAGTAAAAAAAATTTTGCTCTCAAAAAGGTCCCTCTTTGCTTCTTTCTTTATTTCTTTTGAAATTCAATTTCCAATATCTAGATCACATTACTTGGAATTGTTACAGAAATTGGAGTGCTCCTTTTTGTTATTGCTGCACTTGCAGTTTTCACAGTCACTCCTTATCAATCTCCAGTTGGGCGTTTAGGACTTTATTCTTTTTTTGAATTCACAGTAATCTTCTTGCTAATAGCACTTTTTATCCTGGTTGGATATCAACAACAAGCAAGTCAAATGAGAACTACAAACAAATTTTCATCAAATTTGGAGTCTGATCAAAGTCATGATATCTCACTTCAAGAATCTTCAGATCAAACCTTGAATATCTAAGTATGAGTCTTAAAATCCTCAAAATTAAATTTTGATTTTCTTTTCTCTTTTTTTTTTTTTTGATTCAAACAAATTTTTTGAGAAAAAAAAAATTAGATAATATGAATAGAAATCTCTAGATTTACATTCAATAGGAGCTCCTATAATGGCTTTGATTCGTATCAAGATGCAATGTTTGTCAATGATTCATCTATCTGAAGCCAAAGTTGAATTGAATTGAGATTGAATTGAAAGAATAAGGGACCAATAGAAACCTAATACGAAAGTTATTGACCAATAAAAAAAAAAAGAGAAGATAGATAGACGATGAGGGTTGCTTTTGTTCACCCTGACCTTGGAATAGGTGAGCTCTTTAGCAATTACAACTACTCTAACTGACTCAAATAAACCTCAATTGCAAGAAAAATGAAATGAAAGTGATGAAAAAATTATTAAAACTTTTACTTTTTATTATTATTTTATTTTCAAGATCTGAGTTTTTTTTTTTTTTTTCAATTCTCGCTTTACTCAATTTTATAAAAAATTTGAATTGTAGTTTTGATTCATTTTGTATTGTATATTGAATAGAAGCTAACACAATTCCTATTCTATCTTACTTATTTGTTTCTTATTTGCTTATTGACTTTATAAAAATTAAATAAATGAAAGTAAATGGTTCAACAATTATTTATGAAGGGAAAGTCATTAATTGTTTAAAGTTGACTAGTTATAATATAATTGAGTTGTGTTAATTGATGTCTGGATTGAGATTCTTCTTCAAATCAACAAACTAATAAGAAAATCTTATTTATTATAGGAGGAGCAGAGAGATTAGTTGTAGATGCATCAATTGCTTTGCAAAAGAAAGGACATGAAATCACTTTTTTCACTTCTCATCATGATCCTAATCATTGCTTTGAGGAAACAAGAGATGGTTGAAATTATTATTTTTTCGAACTTCATTATTATTGAATTTTTTATTTTAATTTTTTATTTCATTGAACAATAGGAACTTTGAAAGTGATTGTTCATGGAGATTTCCTTCCTAGATCTCTGTTTCGTAGTTTTTCAATTGTTTTTGCAATTCTTAGATCATTATTCCTTGCATTTTGTATTTTGTTTTCTAAGGAAAAGTTTGATGTTATTTTTTGTGATCAAATATCTGCTTCTATTCCAATTTTGAGATTAACTGGAAGCAAGGTTTTGTTTTTCATTAATTTGAATGATATCTTGAAAAACATTTTTTTTTTTTTATAAAAAACTTAGATTTTATTTTATTGTCATTTCCCTGATAAATTACTTTCTTCAAGGACAAATATCCTCAAAAGTATATATAGAGCACCTATTGATTGGTTAGAAGAAACTACAACAAGTTTTTTTTTTCTTCAATTTTTCTGATTTTATTTTATTTCAAAAGATAATAATTACATTCAATTGATAGAACAAGCTGATAAAATCGTTGTGAATAGTAAATTTACTGCCAATATTTTTAAAAAATGTAAAATTCTTTTTTTTTTTGACAATTCAAATATATTTCACAAATTATAATTATCATTAGCCTTTCCTCGAATCAAAGAGTCACCTATTGTTATATATCCTTCAATTAATCTTCAATCTTTTGATAAGAAACCTCAACTTCCAAGCGATTCACCTTTCCATATTTACTCTACAACGTTAATTTTTCTTTTTCTTTTTTTTTTCTTATTGTAATCAAAAAGAACTTGAAACTTTAGCAAAAAATATGTCTTTTTGTCTATTAATCGTTTTGAGAGGAAGAAAAATATTGATCTTGCTATTGAAGCATTTGCTGAATTTAAAAAGAAAGTTAATCCATCAAAACGTTATGAATGTCAAATTATTATTGCAGGTTAGCTTGAATAATTTTTTTTTCTTTCTGAAAACAAAACTTAATTTTATATTAACTGGGTTTAATTAAAGGTGGATATGATATAAGAGTTGTAGAAAATGTTGAATATTTAAATGAACTAACAGCTTTTTCTTCTTTATTGAATCTGACACATAAAATTGTTTGGAAGTACTTTTCTTTCTTTCTTTTTTTTCTTGTTTTTTTTTCTTTTTTTTTCACTAATATTTAAATTTTTGATTTTTTTTTTTTTTCTTAGTAACTCAAATCCACCAGGAGAATCATTATTAAATTCAGATGTTTTATTTCTTCCTTCAATTTCTGAGGCTCAGCGAAGCTTTCTTTTGGGAATATCCATGTGTCTCCTCTATACACCTTCTAATGAACATTTTGGAATTGTTCCTTGTGAAGCAATGGCTTCTCATGTTCCTGTAATAGCTGTAAATTCTGGTGGTCCTTTAGAGTCTATTGGTTCTTTTTTTTCTTTTCTTCCTTTTTTTCTTTTTTTTTTTTGACTTCTTTCATTAGTTCATGAGGAAACAGGTCTTTTACTTCCTCCAACTTCAATTGAATTTGGAAAAGGAATTTATCGGATATATAGTGGTGCCATTGATAAAAAGGTTTTAGTTTTTCTTGATATTAAATTTATTTTCGATCTCCTTCTTTCTAACATAATTTTTTTTTTTTTAGAAAATGGGTGACGCAGGAAGAAAAAGAGTTGAAAATTATTTTTCATTTCCAACATTTTCTGATTCGCTAGATTCCGTTTTACGAAGTTTAATGTCAAAAGATAAAAAAAAGAATAAAAAAAATAAATAGATTAATAGATTGTCTCTTTTTCTTTTTTGAAAGGATCCTTTCTCGATAATCAACAAAAGGTAGACGTATTTCAGCATCCAGTAAAACATTTACAATCAATCACTGAAAAATATTCCAAATCTCGAATTCATAGAAGTGAGTTTGAATTTCCAGTTTCAATTTCAATTTCCCAAAGAAAATCATAGATTCGATTCAATTATCTTTGAAAATCTAGGTATTGATCTGAAATAAGAACCATGATCATGAACAAAGAAGCGTCCTCATCTTTTGCGTCCTCATCTTTTGATAATTAAAAGTTTACAAAAATTAATTAACCATAGAAATAAAAATACAAATTTTACCAGCAAATCCAAGTTGTAATCTCAATCGTGTTCTAGTTTCATTTGGATTAATTTCAAATGATTCTAATAATTCAATAATCACATCATAATTTGTACTTTCTTCATATTTTATATCACTTTCCCAACTTTCTTTTTCTTCTTCTTGCTTCTCTCTTGCAATATCAATAGCACGATATCCACTTTGAACTTTTGCATTCACATCTATATCTCTTCCATTTGCTAATATATATTTCACAATTTCAAGATGTTCATAAGAAGAAGCAATCCATAAAGGTGTCCACTTATTTCTATCTCCTTGATTAACATTAATTCTTTTATCATTTAATAATAATTTCACAACTTCAATTCGATCATTTTGACAACTAATAAATAAAGGTGTTGTTCCATAATTATCTGTTTGATTAACATCAACTCGTTTATCACTTAATAACAATTTCACAATTTCTGAACATCCATCTTGACAAGCTACATAAAAGGGTGTTTTCTTCTCTTGATCTGATTTATTAACATCAACTCTTTCATCACTTAATAATAATTTTACAACTTCAAAATGTCCATAATAACAAGAAATCCAGAAAGGTGTTCGACCATCATTATTTTGCCAATTGATATCAATTTTTGGGTGGAGTAATTGTTTCACTCGCTCAAGATTTTCATTGAAACAAGCTGAATAAAGTTCTTTTGCTAACTCTTCCATCCATCAATCAATCTTCTTTTTTGATCTCCCTCTCTCGAGCACCTGTTTTTTTTCTTTTTGGCGGGCTCTCAAAGCCAAGCCTCTAATTTTCAAAGCCACACATGTTTTTCCTTATTTCGAGGGTTAGATGTAGGCCTCTCTAAGTGTCTTCTGCCACTTCAATTTTTTTCCTTTTTCGATTTTTCTCAAAACATGATTGGTGAACTCCATTTTTTTGGTTGCGATTTTTTTTCACAACACAAAGAAAACACAAAATCTTCAAGCAAACACCAACAGAAGTTCAAAGAGTTTGAAAAGAAAATTCAAACCAATATAAAAAATCAAACTGGGATTCATAAAAGAAGAATAAAAAGCACTCATTGAATCTCTTTGATCTTTTTTTAAAAAAAAAACAATTGAACTTGACCAATTCAAAGAACAAAATTTTCAAAACTTGGAACCTTTTCACTTTTGAAGTGATAATTTTATACCCAAGCAGGAGACTTGAAAGGAAAAATGTTGAGAAGAATACAAGAAAATGAACGAATAAATTCAACAAACAAAAATAAAATTTGAAATGTTTTCACTTCAGAGTTTTTCTTTTTATTCATTTTTCAACTTCAGACCAAGAAAGAACAACACAAAAAGATTTTGGGCAATCAATTTTGAGAAAAAAAAAAGAGAAAAATTTGAATTTAAAATCAATTAAAAGAAATCAAAAGAAATCAAAAGCATTTCAAATTTCCAGACAGCAATAAATTTAAAAGAAATAGAGCCCGCCTGTTTGCCTTTGGCAAAAAATTCTTGTTTTTTTTCTTTTTTTTTCTTTTTTTTTTTCTGAATTTGATGATTGATGACTGATTTCTCTTTTGATTGAAAGTTTGAAATAAAAAATAAAAGTAATCCAATGAACAAAATTGAATACATTCAAATGGTATTTATTAGGATTCGAATGAAATTGAAATTGCAATTTGTAAAAGAGATAAAAGAAAAACTCAAGTGCAAGGATTAGTAATAGCTTGCCAAGTGCCATCATGAAGACATTGTCTTTTTGGATTTCCATTTCCTGATGAACAAGTTCCGGTCACAATTTGATATGCATTGGCTTGAGGGAAATTTCCTTTTGAACTTGTAATTGCAGGACATGTTTGAACTATTATTATTGGTAAATAAATTAATTAGAAAATCAAGAAAGAAAGAAAGAAAAAAATGAATAAATAAATAACTTGATTCACATTGAGAACCAAAATAACCAGCAGCACAATGACAAACACCATCAACATAAGTTCCTCCATTCTTGCATGGTCTAAGACATCCTTTAACTCTTGTTTCACATTTATCACCAGTCCAACATTGTGAACAAAAACATGTCTTTCCTATCTCAAGTTTACCACAAATTCCTCCATTTTTACATCCTCCACATGAAGTTGACACTTTTTTAAATAAATTATCAAAACAAAACAAAGAAGAGAAAAGAACAAAAAATCAACAAAAAAAAAAAAAAAAGGAAAGATTACCACTAGGTATAAATTCCCAATATGCGTCCTTTGCATTATCATTACTCAAAGCAAAAGGATAAATTACAACTTCGTCCAAAATTCCTCTGAAGTTATATCCCAAGAACATTTTGTTATTAGTGATATTAATAGCGACAGATGAAGTTGTGGATGCAACTTGATCTTCATTCATGAAAATTCTCCACAGATTTTTTTTCTTTGTAAAAGTAAGAGCATTCAGAGTGTTCAATGAAATGGTTGAAGAGGGTGAGCTAAATATTGGTGATCCTTTTATTGTGACTTGAAGTGCTCCAGTTGGTCTAAATGAAAATAATAAATAAATAAAAATAAATAGAATAGAAAAAAAAATAAATAAAAATCATACAAAATGTTAAGACTCATTGAACTTACATCAGAAAGATCATTTGGTGTAAAGAAAATTAAATTTGTTGTCAAATAAAACTTTGAAATTGAGAAAACAATAGAAAATGAGAAATCATTTTCAGGTAATGTAATTATTTGTGATGATGTAGAGATGATATCTTGTCCAAAGAGTACAAGTGCTTCATTCATTGGATAATTTGAATATGGGAATTTAATTGGATCTTTAACATGTGGATAACTCATAGACTCAGCATTGAATGATGATAAATTATATCCATTTCCTGCTTCATCCATTAATTTGTTTCTTGATGAAAATGGATAATAAGCTACAACGTCTTCAGAGTTAAAATTGTATTGACAAAAAGTTCCTCCATATGGGTATGGACAATTTGTGCATCCATATCCAAGTGAATTATGACTACATCCAGAGCCACCATTTTGACATGGATTTGGAAAGCAAAGATCCTTTTGACAATGATTCCCTTGAAATCCAGGCAAGCATTTACATCTTGGTACTCCAAAAGTTGTCAAAAAACATATACCACCATTTTCACAATTAAATGAATCACAAGCTGAAATTTCACAGTTACTTCCTAACATTCCTGGTCGACAAGCGCATGAAAATGAATCATATAAATCTCCAGAAATTGAACAAGTTCTTCCATTTGAACATTTGTTTGGAGGACAATCATTGGCTGAATTATTTTTTTTAAAATATAAAATTTAAAATTAAAATGAAGGTCAAATCAAGAAGGAATATAAAAAAAAAGTTACAGCATTGATCATTTGCCAGATTGTAATCAGATTTTACGCTTGGATAGTCAGTTGACATCCACTGAGTATAGTTAAAAATTGGACATTCAAAAAAATTAGATGCTAAAAATCTTTATTGAAAAATGACAATTAGTCATTGAGACAATGAGGATATTATATATATATATTTCAACAAAAAAAAAGGGTCATACAATTCAGCAAATGGTGCAGATTTTTTTAAACTGCTTGGGATTGTTCCTGTCAATTGGTTATTTGATAAGTGTCTATTCAAAAGCGAATTCATCAATTTTACTTTGAACAGAAAGAAAAGAAAAGAAAAGAAAAGATACAAAACTGAGAGATCCAGTTTTGAAAGTCGACTTGGAATTGGACCTGATA
>Ga0209960_1003746_pt1 | contig 12606 bp, 23 predicted proteins | sample ThiBiot_500_plan_2_FD_183947 | JGI IMG/M metagenome (GOLD analysis project Ga0209960, IMG submission 183947) | Wastewater bioreactor microbial communities from Cape Town, South Africa - Thiocy_expt_500_plan (SPAdes) | ecosystem: Engineered > Bioreactor > Thiocyanate-remediating >... | reverse complement strand
GTTGGAAGAAAAAAGAAAAGAAAGAAACAATTTCTTGATGTAGAAGATATTGAAGAAACTGAAAGATTGCTATCTCTTTCCAAAGAGTCTTTGAGTGATTCCCTCCTTTTTTTTTTTTTTTTTTGGGATATTGAAATAACAATTTTTTTTTATTTTTTTGAAAAAATAAAAAATTTACCTTGTTCTTGTTGGAGAATTGAACTCACCTTCAACTAATAACTTATGTTTGAGCAAGTTTATTTCATCCAAAGTTTCCGAATAAATTCGTTGATGGTCGTCTAACTGTGATCTCAATTTATTATTTTCAAACTAAATCAAAAAAAATATGAAGATGTTAGAATTTTAGAATAAATCAAAAATAAAATAAAAATAAAATATATTACCTTCATTGTCGAGACTTCTTTTGCAATTCCAGTTTGCACTTCAAGGGAAGCTTCAAGTTCAAGAATCTTTTCTTTTAATACTTTAGATTTACTTTTATATTCTTTTCTTGATTCAGCTAGAGTATTTTCAAGTTTTTCAATCGCATTTTTCAAAACTAATGCCTATTATCATTAAACAATACGAATTATTATTATTTATTATTTATTCTTTTATTTTTCAAAAAAAAAAAAAAAAAAAAAAATTATCCTTTTTTAAAAACAATACAATGAATAAGTATAAAAATAATAAAAAGATATTTCGAACGTTGTTTGTAAATTGGATACTCTTTCATCATTTATTTGTTGTTCTTTAGCTTGAATTTCCTGAGTTTTGTTTCTTGAATTTTTTTTTAAAAAAATATGATTATTATTTTGTTATATTCCTTTGATAAAGAAAAAAGAAAAAAAACTGTTCTTTCAGCAAATTATCTACTTGTTCATTAAGATGTTCTATTTCAGTTTGTTGTTCCGCAATAGTTTCTGATTTGAAGGTAATCATTGAGATTAAACATAAGAAGAAAATTCATATTTACCAAAGAAAAAAGAAAAAGTAAAAGAAAAACAAACTTGATTGATTTGCAGGTTGCTCAAGATCTTCAAACTCTTCAAATTGTTCAAAATCTTTATCATATGTATATTCAAAGGAAGTTGAGAGTTCAAGTGCCTGAATAGATTTGTTTGTTTTTTTTTTCTCTGTAAATATGAATTAATCTTAAGATTCAAAAATCACCTCAGAATTGAAAAATCTTGGTTCATTAGTCATCCATTCATAAAAAGATTGATAGAAATCTTGAAAGCTAACTTTCCCGTCTCCATCAGAGTCTAATTTCTCCATTAATCCTCTTTTTTATTAAATATCATTTAATGTTAATTCAATTGAAGGGAATCGAATCATCAGATCGATATCCATAGATTGAAAAAGAAAAAGAAAACCTAAATTCATCATCACTAATGGGGATTGAAAGTTTGCTCAAAACACGTCCAATATCATTTGTATTTAAGTATCCATCTTGATTGCCATCAAAATTCTCAAACAATGAAAGAAGCACCTCAGACATCAAACTCTTTCTCTAAATATCAGTGTGTTATTTAATTTATCAAAAATCTATTAATTTCATATGAAAAAAAAAAAAAATTCTTTACCTCTTTCAAATACAAAACCTCGTTTAAAGATTGAATATTTCAGTAATAAAGAAACATGAAAGTGATTGATGTTTTGCTTCCTTGTTTGAGATTACAGTGAACAAAACAATGGACCTAAATGTATAATGAAAGTTGGAATCTTAACAATAATTATTAAAAAATTCAAAGAATTAAAAATTTCTAATTTTTTTTTTTTTTTGTCCCAAATTTCAAAAATAAATAAAATGAAATAAATTTGATCTCAAAATAATCAAAGGCATCAATGTTATTTGATTTGGACAGTGTTTTTTAAATTAAGAATTAAAATGAATTATAAATTGAATTATAAATGTTAGTAAAAATTGATGGACAATTACAAAAGTTTGACCCTGATTTTTGTTTTTGTTTTTTTTTTTTTTTTAATTTCGCCATTTTTTTTTTTTCTCTTCAATTTTTTCGATTCCTTCCACCAAGATCTTTGCTTGTGATGCTGATTTTGCAGTCCAGTTAATAATGAAGTGAGTATTTCTTTAATAACTTATCTCCACCCTCTGAAAAATTTAATGAATCTAACATTTTTCTTTCTTTCTTTCTTAGTTGATAAGATCTTTGAGTTCATACCAAAATAATGTTACAAAAAAAGTATAGCACAAAATAATATAAAATTGGAGAGAATAGAACAAAAACGAATATTGTTCATTAGGATGAAGTGAAATTCTGGAGAGATTTCCTTTGAGCAGCACATCCATTAGGATTAAATGATGGCGTAGAACTTGAAGAGTTACCTCAACTTTTTCCAATACCTGAGAAGGTATGGCGCATTAGTGACTCTAGATTTAACATGGATAGGATTAGAAAAAGGATTGCAAAAATAAAATTAAAAATAAATGTGAAATTATTCAAGAAAAATTAAGGAAACAAATTTTTACTTATGGTGGGCTTCAACAGCATCATTTTTAAATTTACAGGAAATCCACAAGATTGAGAGAGTTTTTTACATAACAATACATAATCTCGAATATGGGCAAAGAGTAGATGCATATAATGTCCAATCTTTCTCTCAGGAAACTTCATCCGAAATAAGAGGATAAAATATTTGGCTTTATCACCATATTATCAGTGGTTCCTAAATAGTTAGCGAAATAATTAATGATATGTTTGATCAGCATGTCATCTGCTCCTTTATTGAGGACTTCTTCTTCTCCTTGACTGGTTTGCTCCAAGGAGGATTTAAAATCCATAATATTCGATTGAAAGGTACCACCTTTTTTAAAGAGATTTCCTCTCACGTTTTGAAGGTATTTCTATTAAAAATTTCCCTTTTTAAAAAATATCTAATTATTAAAATTAAAAATACCATTAAATATTTTTGAAGATGGACAGCCACTTCAGGAATTTCTTGATGGGACTCGGCAATGGTTTTGATTCCTGCCTTCATTTGAGCATCATCATCCCAAACTGAAGGAAAAATGGAAAGAAAATGTATGGCAACATCTTTTTTTAGTGTCTATATTATAATTTTGAATTCAGAAAAAAATTTTTTTCTTTTATTTCGTATTCTCTTTGTCATGCAAAAGATTTAATATAAATAAATAAACCATCTCGTTCTTCAACTCTCTGAGTTGTGTTTATATTTATTTCCAAAAATTTTAAAATACATTTCCTTATATCACAGTATTATACAATGATTCAATTTTTGTTTTCTTCAACGATTGGAGTCTTTTGAAAATTTTCTTCCTCTAAAATTTTTCTTCTTTTTTCTTCTGACTCAATTCTCCTTTGTTCATTCTTTTTTCTCTTATTTTTACTTCCAATCCTCTTTTTATGTGTTTTAGATTTCAAATGAACATTCCATTCATGTTCTCCATTTAAGACTTTATCACATATTTCACAGTGATACTTTTCCCAATCTAATAAACTTTTGCTAGCTTCATTTCCGTTTTGATTTTGAAGCCATTTAATTGACCATGGATCTTCCATTGGATTCTCCATTTCCTCTCTTTTTAAGAAGTTCTGAACAATTTTTTGAGCTTTTTCTTTCACATTTTGATTCCAAGTGTTTAAATCTGATTTTTTTTATTGGTTTACTTTGTTTGTTTTTTAAAAAAATTAAAAATTTAAAAAAAAAATTGAAAGATATTAATTTTGTAAAAGTAAAAAAAGAAAGTACCTGTAGCATTCAAAACATACATTCTAGAATTTAATAAGTCAAAGTTATTCAGAGAAAGGAAATTTTTTTGAATCCAATGTACTTGTCTTCTAGCATATCTTTTAGTTGAACTCTTCATTTTTTCAATTCCTAAATATTTCAAATTTTCAAGATGTTCATGTTCATCTTCTTCTTCTTTTTCGAATGAATTGAGATAATCTTCAAATTCTTTATATCCAATTGATTGAAAAATTCCTTGTGAGTTTGTGAGAGTAGTTTGTTTTGATATTTTTCTCATTTCAAGCAATTCTTCAAACATCCCTTTCTTTTATTTTTGGTTAAAAGAAACTTAGACAGAAAAAAGAAAGAAAAGAAAAGAAAAATAAATAAATAAAAGAAACTTGAATCATCACATCAATTCTAGCATCTAAACGCTTATCAAGGTCATCCCATTCAGAAGCAATCCAAAATACACAAACTCTAAATCTTTTGGAAAAAAATGATATGATAATTGATGATAATTGGGATTCACAAAAATAAAACCTCAGTTGATTGTCTTTCGATTTCCTTTCTAAAATAATTTCACTATGTTTTTTTCCAGTTTTTTCAAATACTTCTAAACTTCTCTGAATTTTTCGGATTGCATTTGGATGAAGGATTGTTGCCATCAATGGATCAACCTCTTGAAGTCTTTCATACATTTCTCTCTTTTCTTCTTCAGAATATATATTTACATTTTCTCTTTTTTCTTCTGGAAGGGTATCTATTTTTCATTCATTCTATCTTTTCCTCTCTTTTTTTGAAAAAAAAAAAGAAAAAGAAAAAAACCCTCTCCAGTTTCTTCTGTAAGTAAAGAAAATTTCCATAACAATGCTTGAATATAGTAATGTGTTCCTCCAACAATGATTGGAATTTTTCCTTGAGTATGTAAGTCATCAATCTAGAATAAAAATTAAATTAATTTTACTTCAATTTTAATTAATGAATTCTTACAATCTTGGTTGCTAGATCCCTAAACTCTATAACATTAAATTCCTTTGATGGAGGAACAAAATCTAAAAGATGATGAGGAATTTGTTGTTGTTCTTCCTTTGTAACTTTATTTGTGATCACATCGAGTCCTTTATACACCTACAAAATCAAAGATTTTTATAAATAAAAAAAGAAAAAAAAGAAATGAAAAAATCAAAATCAAAACCTGCATTGAATCAGCACTAATAATCTCAGTCTTCAAAAAACTTGCTAATTCAATTGCTAATTGTGATTTTCCAACACCTGTTGTTCCACAAACTACAATTACTGTTTTCAATTCTTCATTTGTTAAAACTTCTTGTTGTTGTTCATTTTGTAATTGTTGTCTATTAGAATCCAATTCATTTTCTATTTCTTCAACCTTTCCCGCCATTTTTTTTAATTTTTTTTTTTTTTTTTTTTTTGATTTTGGAGTTGTCCGAAATCAAAAAGTTCGATGATTAATTCTTTGAAAGAAGAATGATTGAAATTGAAATTTCTTTTAGAAAGAGAAACCATCAATAATTAAACAGTATTAAAGCTTCTCAATAATGCAATCATTTAGTATTATTCGAAATTTCGAAACTCAAAGATTTGTAAAAGAGATTTTCCTTTTTTTTTCAACTCTATGCAAAAAAAAAAAAAAGAAAAAAAAAAGCACAAGTTTCCAAACAAAAAGTGTTTCAAATAAACTCCAAAACAGTGATCTGAATTTTACAGTTATTATTATATTATAAACAACAACCGAGATAACAATTCACAACTACAATTTCTGAGCTTACAACCTTTGTCTTTAGATTTATTTTTTTGATTCAATCTCGAACAAAAAATTGATCTGATCAAGTGCATCACACAACCACGGGATCAACCCAAACAAACAAACCCTTTTTGTTCGTTTTCATCTCTTATCTTCTTTGCTTCAGTTTTTAGTTTGGAATGAAGAAATTTTAATTTTTTAAAAAAACAATTAATACTAAGATGATTCCTTTGTTCAAACATACAAAATAATTAATTTGTTCAAAATATTTTTTCATTGAATTATTTACAAAAATCAATGAATTTGACTTTTGACTTGAAGAATTTTGCAAAAAAAAAAACAAAAACAAAACAATCTTTGACTTTCTAATTGTTTACTTATTTACCATGATTAACAAACTTCTTAATTAACAAACTAACTTAATTATTACTATAATAGAAAAATGGAAATCAGAATTCTTTTCACCTTTTTATTGTTGGGTTTGACTGCATTGGGAGTTCAAGTCAATGTTGACCTTGATGCACCACATAATCTTCGATGGGATGGCTTGGTCCACCGCCTCCTCTTACAAAATGACAAATCTATCCTTGAAGCACCATTTAAATTGGTTTCAACAGGTGTACCTTCTTCAGTCATCACTGGACTCAATCCTTTAGTTGAACTTTTTTCTGTTGTTTTTGAAGAAACTAAAATGAAGGAAATTATTGCTATTGAACAAAAAACTAATGGAAAGATTTCTTCATTGGTTTTGATTCAAACAAACTTGTTGGTTGAATTAGCAACTGTTTTTCCTGATCTTTCAAAATGTTAGTTTCTTTCTTATTTTATTTTATTTTATTTTGATTAAAACAAAACAAAAAACCTTTAACCTTTTTTCTTTTCCTGAATAGCATTCGATCTCCCAAAAGTTACAATTGATTACATAAAAAATGGAAAAATCATGAAGACAAAAGATATTGTATTTGGATATGTTGGAGAAGAGTTCTTTTTTTTATATTTCTTTTCCTTTCTTCTTTCATCTTCTTTCATTATTTTAATTGACTTTGAAAAAAAAAAAATATTAGAGAAGGTGAAATGTTGAAAACCATTCTTGAAACATCTCACGGAGTTAAAGGAATTAATTACTTGATTGAAGAATCAATGAAAGCAATGCAAGTCATTCCAGTCGAAGATTCTAAAACATTCAAAAATGAATCAAGATGCACTGATGATGGTGATAAAATTTCTTGCACAAAAAATAAAGCTGATTTGTATACTGGTCTTTGGATGAGAGGCGTTCTTTGGGAAGTAAGAAATTCTTTTCTTTTCTTTCTTTCTTTCTAAGTTTATGAAATTATCAATCATCATAAATTATGATCTTAGGTTCCAGTTGGTCCCACTCCAGACAGAGGCTGGCCTGTTGTTCTTCATTTCCAAGGTTCATTCTTTGCTCCTCATTTATTTAGCTGGAATGCAGCAAAATGGATGCCTTTTGGTGCTTATGAAGTATTTTTTATTTCTAATTTGATATTTGATTGCTTGTTTTGTTGTTTTTAATTTCTTTTCCCTTTTTTTTTAAAAAAAAAAAGCAAACAAAAACAATTAAACTTTTATTGGATGCTGGTTATGCTGTTATCACTCCTGAATCTCATATGAATGGCTTCACGTTCACTTTCTTTTATTTTATTTTATTTTATTTCCTTTTAGACATTATGAATTAATTCATTTAAATTGATTCAAATTAAATTAAAGCTTCTGGGATACAAATATTCCACCATATAGCCTTGTTTGGGAAATTGCACCAGATCATCTTTTTATGAGAGCTATCCTCAAAGAAATTTCTAACCCAGATGGAATGTTTGGTTATCTTGATTACAAGAGAAAATTTGCTACAGGAATTAGTAGTGGGGGATATATGACCTCAAGAATGGCTGTTTCTTATGCAGGTTCTTTTATTTTTTCATTTTTATTTTTCAAAAAAAAGAAAAATTCTCATTTCAACTCTCTCCTCTTGAATATTTTATTAGGTGAATTTTTAAGTCTTGCTGTTGCTGCAGGATCTTATGCAACATGTGCTGGCCCACTTTGTGTTGTACCAAACTTACCCTTAAATCATCCTCCAACTTTATTTTTACATGGTGGTTTAGATCCAATTGTCCCACAATTTACAATGGAAACTTATGCTGACAAACTTACCGAGTAATCTTATTTATTTATGTTTCTTATTTATTTTGTATGATTCTAATTAATCTTCTTTCAAATAATAAAATAGACAAGGAACTGAAGTCAAAAAATTTATTGATCCTCTTGGTTTTCATCAATGGGTTGATGGATCCGCAGTTGAAGTTCTTGACTGGTTCAACAAGTTCAACCCCAATTAATTTTTATGATTATTAATATATTTTTTTTTGAGCAAAAGTGTTTTGTCAAAAAATAAAGAAAAGAAAAGAAAGAGAATGAAAATATTTTTATTTATTTACAATTATTAAGTTTTGGTTTTGGTTTCATTATTTACAAAATTATTAATTAAAAGTCAAAATTGATTGGGTGCTAGAGGTGAGCAAATTGAGAAGAAAGATTTTCTTACCAACCCTTACAAAGAGGTTGATAAGAAAATTGAAAATTAGCATCAGGGTTGTTTTGGGCGTGCTTTTGATTCAAAACAATTTGATTGAAAAGAGGTTCCCAGTCCTTTTTCAAGTTTTGTCTCAAGCTCTCAGAAAAGTCAACATTTGTTGTAGAAGGTTTTTCTTCTTCTTTATGTTCCACTTTCGCTTCTGGTGCTTTGTTTGTATGACCAGCATCATGTTGATGGCTAATGAGCTTCCTTCTTCTTTTGTCAGATTTTAATAATCCATTATGTTTTTGTTGATGTTGGTGATGTTGACTAGAATACAAATTGGAATGATGATGTTGATGTTGATTTTGATGTTGTTGTTGAAATCTTCGTATTTGTTCTTGTTCTTCTTGTTCTGAAAGAATCATTTCCGAGAGAAGGGAATGAGATTTTTTTGCTTCTTGAACTTCATGTTTATCAAAGAATCCACTTTGGAGTTGTTCATTTCTTTTAAAGGTGGCATCAAATGAGTGCGCTTTTGTATGTTTAAATGATCTTGGGACCAACTCTTTATCAGGTTCTTGTGAAGCCGAGTCAGATATGTAAAACATTGTTTCTAATTTGATTTTTATTGATTGATTTAGAAATTCGAAACATCAATAAATATGAAGTTTACAAATATTATATCGATTGAATAAGTAAATGTACTATTCAAAAAAAAAAAAAATGAATGAATAATAATTGTTTTTAGTCAATCACTTATTCATTCCAAAAAAATACGACATTTATTCATGAATCATTACTATTTTATGAAAAATTCAATTCACTTTCAAAAATTAACAATAAATAATAAACAATAAAGAAGAAGAATTCTTTAACTTTATTGTTAATCTTTTAGAAATTTTTTTCAAAAAAAAAAAAAAAAAAAAAAAAAAACAATTTTTTTTTGATGAAAATGTTTTGAGTAAACTGAATTGTTTTTGAGATGAGAAAATAAATAAATATTAGAAATATAAGAAGTAAATAAATAAAAAATCAAAAAAAATACAGTTGTCTTACAAAAGGAATAATTAAATGAAGAATATATTCGTCAAATATGAGTAAAAATTCAAGAAATTAACAAGTTTCGCTGGGAAAAAAAAGAAAAAAAAAGTTATTTCGTTATTATTTATTTTGACCTTTTTTTTTGGGAAAATGTTTCATAAAATTGAAATATTACAATACTAAAAATTGAGATTCTATTCAATTCAAAAAATAAGTTTGCTTATATAAGTTATTTATTAAAAGGAATTAGAATTAGAATGGGATTCCCTTTTGTTTTTTTGTTTTTTTATTGAATTTTATTTATTTTGGGGAACACGAAAATGTGTTATGTTTTTTTATTTTTTTTTCATTGCGAATTTTTGTTGAGAATTGTGGCGGGAGGGAAAAATACAATCAAGAGATGAAATTAATGAATCAATAAATATTGGTTTAAGTTTTTTTGAAAAGAAATATGAAGTGAATAAAGAGAAAGAAATAAAGCGAAAATCAAAATCAATAAGAAAAATAAAAAGAAAAAAGAAAGGAAAGAAACCCAAAAATTATGATTTCAACCAATCAGTTTTATTGTTTCTTTCCCAGCCCCCTTTTGGTCAAAACTTATTTTTTTCTCCCCTTTGAACCAATCAAAGTAAGTAAATAAAAAACATGGCGACATTTGTCGTTTTCATCTCATTTTTTTTTTTCTTTTTCACAACTCGAATCATTCCCCCTTCCTTTTATATTGGAATTTTAATTTCGAAATGTGACGAAAGAGAAAGATTCAAGGTATCAAAAAAATCGTTATTTATTCGTTATTATTCTATTGATTTTGGGATTCAATTTCAAAAAATAATTTTTCCTTCTTGAAATCAAAAATCAAAAAGTTGGGAAACAAAAAAGGATCACAAAAATTTATTTCTATTTCTTTGATGTTTTTGACAAAAATTATTCAACTTTCTCAACTTTCTCAATTCTTGGACGTTTACGACTAACAGGGGAATATTCTTGGAGTTCTTTATCTATTTTAATGATTTTTTTTTGGTTTTTTATTGAAATTTTGTTTCAAAAAAAAATCAAAATCAATTGAGTAAAAAAAAATATTTAAATGAACCTTTGGTTTTCTCTTTGAAAGAAGTATATGTTTCCACTTTCATTTGAGTATCATCTTTGAATAATTCAATAATACTTTCAATTTTTTCCTCTTCTTTCACAATAACAAACAATGATGTGTCATTAATCCATTTTATCTCAATATTTCCAACATTTTTTTCAGTGAATTTTAATTTCAAATCATTTGTAGTAAGTTCCTTTGGAAATCCATGAACATAAAAAATATTTTTGAAATCAGACTCAGGTTCTAATGGTTAACATTTAGTCAAAGAGTTGTTTCCATTTTTTTAAAAAAAAAGTGAAAATAGAAATATAAACCTTCATTTTCTAAATCAAAAATATTAAAGCGGGACCGAAGAACATAAATCTTGTTGATGAATTTTTTGAAACCTTCATGTTGTAACAATATATCAACTGAAACATTTGTTTCAAGTTCAAGGGTTTCTTTTTTGTTTGATTTATTGATTATTTATTTATTTATTTAAAAAAATTGATTCAAGAATCAAACCAAAAAATGAAACTTACTTGCAAAATGGTGAACAGCTCTAATAAAAATAACTCCTGATGTGTATGCATCATATCCTGCTTCATGATATTTCGAAGGATTATTCTCATAATCTGAGAAATTCTCTGCAAAAACTTTTTTATTTATAATTTTATTTTATTTTTTTAAGTTGATTTGAAAAACAGAAAGGAAATTATGGTAAAGAAATGATTGAAGAAACCTAAAGATGGACTTTGGAATGGATCAACTTGAACTCTTTTATAAGCTTCTTCAACAGAAGTACCCATTGAGAAGAGATCCTAAAAGTTTGAAAAAAAAGAAAAAGTTGAAAAATAGATAAATACTAATAATTTATAATTCAATAATAAAACTAACTTTGAATGCAGGATTAAATTGCAAGAAATATTTTGTATCAAAAATTCTGAATTATTTATTATTTATTATTTATTAGTTTAATGCATAAGAAAAAAGAAAAAGTAAAGAAACCTTGGGAAAAATTTTAAAAGAGATTTCTTAAAATCAGCTAATAAAGGTGGTGTACTTCTATGAAACTTTTGGAAAGTATGGAGAATATCTAATGACATATTATGACCAATAATAATTTTATTACTTTCAGCAATTAAATCAATGACTCTTCTGAATCCAATTAAGTCATTCAAATCTTTCTAATTGAAGTTGATATTGAAATTAGATAAATTGGCAATTGAGATAATAAATAATAAATAAAAAATACTTCTATTAATTGAGTCTTTTTTGCTTCGTGTTCAGCTTTTTGTTCTTGGGTGAGTTTCAGAACACGAATACCCTTTTTGTTAGAGTCTTTTCCATCAGTTTCCAAAGTCAAAAAATTATTATATCTTGAGATGATGAAGGAAAAAAAAAAAATGATGAGTTTGATCAAACTTTTGAATAAAATTCTGAAGGGTTAAATGATGAATAAATAATACTTTTTTGGAACTTGTTCATATATAATTCTTCGATGAAAACTATTACAAGGAGGAATGTTCAATGGGACCGTAGAAGAATTTTGAAGCCAGCCATCAATTTGAATACTATCCAATATTTAAATTCAAAATGCAGGATTAATTGAAATTGAATTTACAAAATCTCGTCAATGAATTTTTTCCCAGCTTCATCCAATTCAATAGGTTGTGAATTTGGTGGTTGAGCATTTGACTTTTGAAGGATGGTTTCCTCTTCGTCTCTATTTAAGTATCCAAGACCTTTTTTTTCATTTGTTTATAATTTTTCCAATAGCATGATGGAAAAAAAAAAAAAAAAATTCTTACCATGTCTTACCCATTTATTAAAATCAAATCCATTTTTTGCAAGAAAATCAAGAGATGAAGATAAAGATAAGAATTTTCTTTCATATTTTGCAGAAACTTGATTTGGGAAAATATAAAAGTTGAATGGTTTACAAATATATTGATTCCTATTTCCAATTTTAATTTTAATTGATTAATATTTCATGCATAAATGATTTTTTTTAAATATACTTTTCAGGATCCCAAGAAAATGTCGCAAATCCAAATTGATTAATAAGATATTCAGAAGTAGAACGAGCTAATTTTACATATCTTCCTTGTGGAGAATCTAAAGGGTGTAATTCCATTTGTAAACCTATTTCGTTGTTAAAATTTAGTTAGTAAGTATTCTGTAATAGAAAAAGAAGAAGAGGGAAAAAAGAAAATAAATAAACCTGTAAATTCGCAATCAAAAGCAATGAAATCTGCTTCACTAATTGCTTGTTTGATCAATTCAAACTTTGCTTCAAACTCTTCTTTCAATACTTCCATAGTTCTCTACTTTTTTTTAAAAAAAAAATAAGTTATCAAAGACTTCAAGCAAAAAATAAAATAAGATCTTTCAAAAAAAAAAAATGAAAATTTTGTTGCATTAAACAAATTCTTCACTCAAAAGAAAAATGTAATGTTCTATTATGTTGCAAAGTAAAATGAGTGTGTTTCA
>Ga0209960_1003744_pt1 | contig 12608 bp, 15 predicted proteins | sample ThiBiot_500_plan_2_FD_183947 | JGI IMG/M metagenome (GOLD analysis project Ga0209960, IMG submission 183947) | Wastewater bioreactor microbial communities from Cape Town, South Africa - Thiocy_expt_500_plan (SPAdes) | ecosystem: Engineered > Bioreactor > Thiocyanate-remediating >... | reverse complement strand
ATATTATTGTAATAGCTCTTAAACACCTCTATAGATGCACACAATACTACGAGGTTGAGCATTATCGACACCGACAGTATCCACATAGATGATGATAATGACAAGGAGGCCGTTGCACTTATTCCTGATAATAATGGGTTAGAAGACGATGCATTTGAATTTGCTAGCAATAATAGTGACAAGGGATTGGACAAAGTGAATAATAATAATAATAGTAATAATAATAATAATAATAATAATCAAAAAATCAACAGTCTTGAGCAAAGTACTACTATTGTTAGTAACAAGAATAATGACAGTAGTCGAGAGAAATCTGAGAAGAAGAGCAAGAACAAGCGAGGCAAAAAAGACAAGGACAAGAGACACAAAAAAGAGAAAAAGGACAAGAAACACAAGAGTAAACAGAAAAAGCAACAAAAATCCACTAGAACGCTTGACGAGGTTGGTCTGCGTGTTCCTGAAAAAGAAGATGACAAAAATGTACAAGACAAACCCGATGACGAATACCCTGACAACTTGAGCGGAGTAGAAAGAATGGAACGCGATGCCAGCAGTTATGATGAACATCATTTCGACAATGATGACGACGAAGCTGATCAAGCTTCTGAATCAGCACAAAATGAAGATATTGAAAGTGAAATAATCAGTAATAACAACCGTACTAATAATGAGGATAACGACGATGACCAGGCTGGTAATACAACGCTCATACGTCAGATCAAACAGGATTATTACAAAAAGATAGAAAGAGTTTTTACTGGTAAGTAGGTTTGGTTTCTGCGGCCTGCGAACCCTAACCTGAAGCACTATAGGTCGTGATACGTCCCCTCGAATAAGGCAATGGAAATCCGGACAGAGAGACTTTCCACGACATTCTGGAGGCTTTTCCGCACCAGGTTAGTTACGGTTAACCAACGTTTCAGAAAAGAAAGCCATCTAATCTCCAATTTTATTTCAGAATTGAAAGCTATTTTTGGCTTGCTAACGGAGTGGTCCAAGCACTTAAACCAAGTTAATCTCAAATTTGAGGATGACGAACAACTTTCGCAGTTTGTAATTGACGTCTTATGGTACGAGTTGGCATACAGACTGTTAGGTGATCGTCATGGAATCTCGCACAAAGAAGCAAAAGAGAAATTAGAAAAATCACCGGAGCTAATCAATGTAAATTTTGAATAATTTTTGTCACCATTTACTTTGCCAGGTTAGCATCTGTGAATAAATGTGTTTTCGATCGATCAAAATTACTTTTTGCACCCAAATAAATAAATCGTGGGCACCTACTTAGAACGGTTTGACCGCAACCTGAGTTGGCCAAAAAATTAAATCTCACCAAAAAGGACATGAATCTCACCTTTAGAAAAGTCTTGATTTTTTGGCACGTGTTTATTTTTATTTGTTTTTTACATCACAACAGCAGCGAAAATGTTTGTACGTTGGTTTAATACCTCCACTACTGTCATTGGATTACTGTTCTTATTTATTGGATTTACTCTCGCGTTTAACAGCTTGCAAAAAGTTTCATCTGAACGTGAGGTATTAATGGATCTCTTTCTATCAACGAATGGTCGAGGATGGAGAAATGATTACAATTGGTTATCTAATATGGATATATGTTCATGGTATGGAGTTACATGCAATAAGGTGAGTGGTAATGTTACCACGCTGGATCTTTCCTCAAACCTTTTAATTGGCACCATTCCATCATCATTAGAAAAACTTACTAATCTTCGCAATGTGTCCCTCTCATTCAATGAATTAACTGGGACTATACCATCGCTGCGACAACTCTCTAATCTTCAAGTGTTAGACCTTTCTAACAATCAATTAACTGGAACCTTTCCATCATTGAAACCACTTATCAATCTTCAATGGTTGAGTCTTACTGGTAATCAACTAAGAGGATCCATTCCATCGTTTTTAGGAGAACTTATCCATCTTCAACATTTGGACCTCAGTTTCAACCAATTAATCGGAACTATACCAACATTATTGGGGCAACTTACCAATCTGCAATACATGTCATTTTCCTATAACCAATTAGTTGGATCTATTCCATCGTCATTGGGACATCTTACCAACCTTCAACTTTTGCTCTTTTACAACAATCAAATGAGTGGTACTGTTCCATCGTCATTGGGACGGCTCACTACTCTCGAGTGGTTAGATATTTCTAGCAATCAATTTACTGGGACTATTCCATCAGCTTTAGGACAGTTGACCAATGTTTCCATAATGAATCTTTCATTCAACCAATTAATGGGAACTATTCCGTCACCAATGGGCCAACTTACTAATCTTCGCATTTTATCCCTCTCATTCAATCAATTAACTGGGACTATGCCATCATCATTAGGACAGATTACTACTCTCAAATGGCTAAACATTTCGTCCAATTTAATAAGTGGAACCATCCCGTCTTCATTGGGCCAAATTACTGATCTACAATGGCTAGTTCTTTCTAACAATCACATAAGTGGAACTATTCCATCATCATTGGGACAACTTAATAATCTTCAGCAGTTAGACCTTTCCCTAAACCAATTAACTAGAAATATACCGTCATCAATAGGACAGCTCGCCAATCTTCAATTTTTAGACCTTTCCTACAATCAATTAACTAAAGCTATACCACCATCCATAGGACAGCTTGCAAATCTTCAATATTTAGACCTGTCCTACAATCAATTAATGGAAACTATTCCGTCACCAATGGGCCAACTTACTAATCTTCGCATTTTATCCCTCTCATTCAATCAATTAACTGGGACTATACCATCGTCGTTGGGAGACCTTAACAATCTTGACTATTGCAAACTACAGGGTAACATGTTTACGTGTCCCCCTCCCAGTGATTTGCCATCAGTTTGCTCAACAGACTGTTAAAATGATCCTTATTATTTTGCTGTTTAACTTATGCGCACATAATTCTTATTTCTAAGAACTACCTTTAGTGCATAAAGTGTACACTCGTATCTACTCAGAGTATGAATAAAATAGACAAACCTCCTTAATTGGAATTACATTATCGAAGATTTGTACTACAACTCAGATGCTCGTAATGTTGTAATTGGCTGGTGGCTTGCTAAGTTAGTTTTTTTAATTATTTTGCTCACAATATATCCTTTCAGATAATTATGTCAACACTTGGATTGGTAGCGCAATCCAACCTTTCACAGATGTGGCCTCAAAAGCAGGACGTTAATCAGGTTATGTACTGAACACGTTTCATCAACTAACTAAACCCAATGAGATTTCAGAATGGTACTCTGAGCAGAAAATCCAGATGCTTAAGGACACTCCTTTTGATAATCTAGAGGGAAGGTCACTGATGCTCAGCAGTGTCGCGTCTCTTTTGGTAAAGGAAGATTGAATTTGTCCTCATTACTCCAGTCGTGTTTTTTCTAGCATTGCCGGCTTAAAAGTCCATCAATGTTGAGAATGAAAGTTTACGTTGGGTGCTCCTACTCCAAAAGCTAACTCTTGCACATATGTTTTCAGCGAGATCAGTCTCGTGATGTTATCTTGAATGAATTGGGCGGCACTGCGCAATATTGAACATTTTTAGTGCTAGTCTTGGAATACTCGTAACATGATCCACAAACTGTCCTGCTGTTATTGTCTGAGAATGACAATGGATGCGGCAAGTTTGAACTCACAGTTGAGTAAAATTTGATAAATCAGGGTACAGACAGACCCTCAGCTTGAGTACTTCCAAATTAGTCTCGTAATAATCGAGCTCAACTCAAACTCATGGGTGTTTTCTTTTAGTCAATGAAACTGATGTTTTTATATAGGTAGTACTTCTTTACCTTTTGAGCCTGCTCAAATGTCTATCGTCTTTTACCTTTCGCCAATGGTAAAACATCCTGTGATCCCTCAACACAGAACCTAGAAGATTATCATAGGTCTTTTCAAAGCCGTAAAAAGAACGAATAGAAGCCGCCGCACAAAGCAAGTATCATATTGGACAGGTTGCCGTCTAAACAGTTTCAAGATGGGCTCAACCTGGGTAGTTCCTCTGCTAGCACTAATAAATAGCTGTGCTACGAAGCATCGTCTCCAATACTTCAACGAGCACCATGGCTGTCAATTTACACCGCTGAGTACTTCCTTTAACATTGTATACCGAGCGAGGGCAACGTGATCGACCTGAAGGTATTATCCTGCAACAGCTGTACGACAGTCTCTACAAAGGAAATCTCTACCCACGTGACATTGATTCTACTCTGGAGAACAAAGGTTGTTTATTTAATAACGCATCTTGTGACCTACAGTATACTGCTTAATGTGCATAATTATATTCTTTCTTTGGTGGCCTACCCTTCTTTATTGTGGAGTGCAACATTCTTCTAATATGCGGGCTGTACCTTATCGTGAACTCTTGGCCACACTGAACCACTTTATTTGTCTTGATACTGGTAGTTTGTGTTTTGGGGTTGAATTTGCCCCAAGTGCAATTAGGGTGGTGACGCTTCAGTGGAGTGTTAATGTAACGACCCATAGCATCCCCAAAACTGTATTTGCCATCAATAATACCATTCCTTTTATCAACGCCAATAACTCTAAAGTAACTTGCATCTTTGCCTGCTGTGTCATCTTGTGATAGAATCCTGCCTCCGTATTCAGTAACATGTTCTCCTTTTTTAAAATCTCGTGAAGCGAAGAGTCCTGCAAGATGTGATATTTGTTATTGCTGATAGTATTGATAATATAGTTACTTACCATTTCCTCCAATAGGACTCGGTTTCACAATTATTCCACCGGGAGCAAGTATGGGAGGATCCATAGATCGGCTGTTTTCTTTTTCAGTTGAAGGACTACAGTCTATTTTTCGTAAACGAATATAACAACGTGTACAGACACGTTTATTTTTTTCGTTTCGCTCGTCATTGCGGTATTGATAAAAAGCCTCCCACTTGGGCGGTGCTGATCGAAACTTCGACGAGCTCGAAGCCCCGCAACTGATACAGAAACCCTTGAAAATATTATTAACACCTAGTTTCTTTCCTTTTCTACCCTTTCGAGGCATTTGTTCCTAAAAATAAACGTTAGTAAGGACGTTATATTTTCGGGAATTTTTTTGGGTAATTTAAAAAATCGAAAAAATTATTAAAAAATTACCGTTAGTAGAAAGAGTAAGGAAAATTAGTGCAATTACATATTTTAATTAATATTAATTTATATTGACAATTTACCAAAAGTTTTTTTTTAGTATCAGATCCTTTCTAGTCTGGTAGCCCGGTTGCAGTGTTATTATTCCAATAATATTATGGGAGTTATCAGTATTATTTAGTACTGTGGATTACGTCAATAAGTTGCCTGCACATTGAATCTTGCATTCAACGTTCCTGTAACGAACCCTTGTTTTTCTCGTGTAAATACTTTGATAAGACTATGCGAACGCGAATCGGCCTTTTACCATCTATTCCCTTCCATAAATGCTGCGGTAAAGCAGTGGCACCATTTGTCAGAAGATAAATCTGTTCTACTCTTAGCGCTGAAGGATTAGATGAGCTTACAACCGCGGAAGGTTTTTCTTGTTGCATTGAGTGGATAATATTGGAGATTGAATTCGTAAACACTGTTTTTTGGTTACTTTCAGAGGTGGGCTGAATGTTGTCTGGTACAGCAAAAGAGCATTGTTCAGTTGCAACATCGTGGAACCATTGGAGCACAAGTTATCGCGATCAAGGGGAGGATTCTCAAGAAGCAACTTTGGAGCTAGTGCAGGAGCAGGATTAGCTAATGGAAGTGCTTTTGTGACGGAATTCCGAGTAGTAGTAGTAGTAGTTCACATTATTTTATGTTTGTGTTACTCGATAGTAAGTTATCTTTATTTAACCTAGGTATCGCTTTGAATTGTGCTATAGCTTAATCGTTTTAATTTTTTAGCGCAGATCAGTGAGGTAACGGCGGCCCCAGCGAAGATACCAACCAATAAAACCCCAAACACAGTTATCCAATAAACCTTGTCTGAAAAAATACTTTCTCCATTAGTTTGAGGTGGGAGAACGGGGGACCCCACAGGTTGAGTTGGTGTGTTGATAACAGGTTCACTGATAATAGGAACATTTTCTGGTGCCGTCAAGGGTTCGGTGTTGAGAGGTGGCGCAATAGGGCTAGCGTCAGGAGCAGTTTGCGGTTCAGTCACAGGAACTGGAGGCACTGGAGCAACTGGGGGCGCTATAATAGAGCTAGTATAATTTTAATCTCTCAATTATTATTGTTACCTTTTACCACACAGTTATTGTAGCCCCATACTCAACGCAGCTCAACACCACAGTCAGGATAGGATGTAATGTGAATGGAGTCTTGTGAGCAATCGCTCGATTCATCCATTTTGAGTACACAAGAGCCCCTGTAACAGGATCGCATTCATTGAAATTAAATGTGCTTGGTTCGTATACATTGGTGTGGGAGTGCTGGAATGGCGTGTTATTGAACATCAAGCGTTCTATGGTATCCTAGTTACCTGCTTCAATACTGACTGGCGCCCCACCGTCACATAAATTGCTATGAAGAGAAACAGTGTTACGCACAAACTCTGCAGGTTCATTGTTCGGATCCCAGTTCGGAGGAGCACACTCTGTAGTATAATTTGAATAGAATAGTTGACACGGCGTTGTGCTGCACGGAGGGATGTCGGGCTTGAATTAAAGCGTATAAGATAAGTTCACAGAGAGAAAAAATTCTACCTCAAAAGCAAATATTTTTTGAAGAGACCTACTCACCGTATCTATTCTATACATATATCCGACGTAATTATCCGTGCAATTAGGGCTCAAGTAGAACTTAAATAACGTGTAGTCGCATCTAAATTGATTGAAAAGCAACGTGGTTATCAACATAACTCGGAGATAACATCCAACCATGATTTGTTGATAATTATGGTCTGTTGTGGTTGTCTTTCGAATAAAATGAAACACTGCCTGGCAGGTTTTGGTTGGGTTGATCAAAAACAAAAAATGGACGATATTTTTAACCACAACTGCCCAACACAATATCCAAATCATAGCCACCTACCCGTCCCGTTGCTGATTTTCCTTTTCCCGCCTTCAAAGTAAAAGCCCGCCGTCTTGCTCCCGCCAATTTCAATTATCACGAGCCGAATCAACAAGTTTACACTCTTTCCCACCAAATTCGAATCACAATACTCATTATTTTGGCGGGACAAAACAAAGTTATATTCGAATACATTACTAATAATTATTTCAGGATGTTGCAGTAAATCTCACTACTTGGATCACCCTTACAATATCAAATTACCGGATTGTATTTTACCCAAGAAATATTTTCTGGTTTTGGATCAGAAGCTGATCGTTAAACCGCCACGATCTACTGGGCAAAAAACCAAACGTATTTACCCCTTGACTGAAATCAAAGCAATACATAACGATTTAAAACAACATTATCTCACTGCACAGCTAGTCAAAGAGCGTCAGAGAGAATACCAGCGAGAATACAGAAACCGAATGAAAAACCAACAATAAAGTTTACAATGTTTCAGTCTTCCCACCGTTTTGTGCAACAAACTCTTTTTTATCAGAATTGCCCGCCAAAAGTGAAAATCTCACCAAAAAGGAGGGTTTTGGAAAAGTGTCAAAAACAGGTGTTCCAGGTGTTCCAGGTGTTCTTTGAGCTTTGTAATTGATCAATATAAACAACGAACATATCACTAGGTGTGCATTAGTATGATCTATCTATTGGTGGAAGAGTGGATGCAATATGACTATTACTAAGGGAGAAAACTAAGAAATACAAAATGAAATACGTGTTCCACACGTGTTCCAGGTGTTCCCTGAGGTTAGTAATAGAGTTGTATTGAATATAAATGCAGTATTATATAGTATACATTGTAACATAGTTTATAGACGTATTTCTATAATTTTAAAAATTTATCTAAGCAAGAAAATCGACCCGGATCTGACCCTAGGTGATAAATTTTATCATCCCTGAATTAAGATTTAAAATTACTTTGTAATTCATAGCTTGTTGCTGAGCAAAAAATGTTTGCTATGATCAGATCACAAAACCTTGTGTTGTACAGCGTTCGCTCGGCACATCCGTCACGGCAGATCTCTCGTGATTGGATTACCACTTACTGAGGGCAAGAGTGCATAGCCAACTTGATGAATTATCCAAGTAGATTATTAATTTGCCTCGTGTGTTCGTCAGTAAGCCAACAACAAAAACAAATTGTCGACAATTTTTATCCAAGTTTTGAAGGCATGTTGGTATTACTTTCGGTTTCTTCGTGCTTGTCATATATAGTAATGTCCACCGTAAATGATGCAACACCGTATTTTCGCCCACTTTGTTTACCCGGTTAATCAAAATATGAAATTCATAAATACACAATTCAACATTTATTAAATAGCGAAAACTCCTTACGTCAAACTCTGAAGTGGGAGAATCTCTTGCAATCCTATTGCGGAGTGTTTCCCGATCTTTTCTTTTTAGAACAAAGGCCGTGTTGCACATTTGAAAATTGATGTCAATTTTGAATAAGAGCTATCATATTTCTACATTTAGAGTACGTACTAACCAAAATCAAATTGGACTTGTACAAGGCTTTCCGTACGACAAAGGGGAGTAGTACTTAAAGACGATCAGATCTCTTTGCGTTTGGAATCAAATCTGATGTACGCCGGATTTAAACCTCATCCTTGGTCTTGTAGTGATGTTGGTACTATGTAAATATATGTAGAGGCTGGTAAATAAAGGAGAGTTGTGTTCTAATAACTACGGTCTTAAGTTTATTCGGTGAGCGAGACAATTATCGCTACCGAGCGTCACTAATCTCGTGGAGATTTCCCTGACGACCAGCGTCAGCACTTCACAGTAATGGCGCATCATTACAGTCTGAGAAAAGATAATATAAAGAAGGTTAGTTCCGCTCAGTCAAAAGTCAGAATTCCTTACTTTAGAGGCTGACAATAGACGTCGTTTATTTATCATTTTGAAAAAGGAGAGCTATGATTAAAAGGGGAGAAGACGATTTTTCAGGTGTAATAAAATGCTTCTTTATAAATATGAAACCTTTTGGTGTTTATTGGAATAGACGAGCGAACTCTCAAAATCAAGGCAGTTGGGAAATAGCATTAAACTAGGTCAAAACCCACAAGTAATTTCAAGCTCACCTAAGGTCCCCAAGGTCTGATAGAAGAAAATAACCCTACACAGCTTTAAATAAATTTTTACTTGCAATTTAAAATTAAGTATCACTCAACGTAGAAGACAGCTTTTCGAATAGTTGCTTTCTCTTCACTTTGGGTTTGAAGGATTTCTTCCATAGCTGATTACTGCTGAATTGATCTATACTTGAAAAGGGAGATTTGACAAACGTCTCTACGTTATGCAACAGGAATAAGCCACAATCATAACCATTCGTTTGTTGTACAACCGAAAGGTCGGAAAAAACAATCCTTTTAGAGTCAAAGCGGTTATTTTTGGTGTGAATCTCCACTGCCGCTTTTAGAAGCCTACAATAGTAACATTAGTCGGTAGTTCGTCTCACATAATTCAAAAGCAAACTTGCTTGCGGACAAAGTCAAAAAAGAAATCGGCCTCTAGCTGGTACTCTTTGTACGAATCTAACAAAAACACGTTGCAACAAGAGTCATTGGCATGTTGTGAGTGTAAAGCATTGGACACATTCGTGATAATGAGCAATACCCAATGTGTACTGGTTGCAGTTAAAAGATGTTAGCATTGGACACTTTATACATGAGCAGTAATATTTTCAAAAAGGCGCTTACTTTCTATGAACCGGTAAAAGAGTATATTTGGAAGTTATCAATTTAGGGAATTCAGCTATAATCTCTTTGTCGCAACTCTCTATCATGTCAGAATAATGAGCGGGTATGATCAAGAAGTGAGATTCGTCGTAACCCAAAGCAAACGAAAGATAGTGATCCAAGATCGGTGCTGAGATTAGTCCTTTAGGTGTTCGCAGAGAAGTCAAATCCTTCTCTTCAGGTGGATAAACTAGACGAAAGGATATAATTATTAGCCATTCTTTAAAAAAAAAGCTGGTTTTAAGCTTCTTGCCATTAAACTTGAACCGAGGATTTTTCTCATTAAACAACGGATTATTATCTTTATCGCTCGCTTCACCTGAAACATCATCAGAGTATGTTGCCGCCACAGCTACACCTAAGAAATTTTGGCCAATTTAAGGGATGTAAATCGTGTCGATACGTACTTTCCTTGCGCTCTTTGAGAAAAATTGATATCTCCTTTCTTTTTTCTTCCACATTTAAAGGGGTTTGCCAATCGACTCGACTAAACTGCTCCTCGTCAGTTCCTTCAAAGCCGACAAATTGGTCGATAAAATGCAGAACAAAAACACCACAGTCAACGTTGTTTGACTGTCGACAAGCTTTCATGGGATAGACCATCAAATTGTCGTCAGCCAATTTTGATAGTTCCGTGCCTGGATTGAACTTTAAATAATTTTTCCAAAGTATTCTAGTTGAAAGTAAAGGTTTGTTATAGACCAAATGTGAAATGCAATTACATTATTTTTTTCTTACCGTAGCACGGTTCCTTTGATCTCCGTTGTGATTGCAGTGGTATCATAATACGAATCAAAGACAAACAACCCGCTTGGGGAATCCGTCATCTTGTCTTCACTTGTTAGAAGATTTTGTACGTTTGTCAAAATTGCTAACATCCAATGCTCTCTTCAGGAAAATTTTAATCGCCATTAGAATATTATTGCCATTATTTGATAAACTCCTTTGTTACTTACTTTTGCCTTTGGAATATTGGAAATACTAACTGTTTAAAATCAAATAGATAGGGTAATGACCATTTTGCACTACGACCATCGTCTGTGAATTGCTCATAGTAGTAAGTTGAGAAGATGAACGATGTGTTGTACATAGTTGACGTATTTTTTCTTTTCGTCAGGTAATCGTTGATTGTTTGATCAGACAGTCTTGGGCCAAGAGATTTAGATGAAGAAGATAGATTGTCCACTTTCAGCTTTTTTTTTGTATGTTCACTACTGCCCTCTTCTGCTGAGCGCTTCCCTGTAGAAAAAAAACATTTTAAAGAAAGAGCAGGTTAATATCACGGGAGTAAATATGTGCGTACTCTTATTCAGAGAAATACCAAACAGTGAAAATTGATTTGGCGCTTCTACAGGAACTTCCTTGCCAGAATCCATGTTGGCTAACGATTTTTGCTTGGTGTACAATTTGAGAGGCTTTCGAATTGTTCCAGGTAAACTTTTCGAAACACTTTTCCAGTCCACATGTTGTTTCCCATCAATACGGCCTTCGTCATTGCCATCAACTTGTTCTTGTAACTGTATTGTTCGAAGTGAAAATCCTTATTAGTATTTACTATTAGGAGCACTAATAATATCAACCTGATTCAGCACTTGGTCATCAGAATCATCGAGGAGTTGTATATCTTCGTCATCTTCGGACTCTTTTGAAGGGAAACTCTCTCTCTCTATGAATCAATTTTGATTTAAAGCAAATTTAAAACTAGTAGGTGTACCTTTAGAACCAGAAACCGGCAGATCTTGATTACGTGCGATAATATTAGACACAAAATCGTGCGTAATCTCTTCATTAACGCAGGCCATTTGATTTTCTCTTCTTTTGTAAATGAATGAGTAATAACACTTCTACATTCTATTAACCGAACTTACCCATCGCCTATAATTTTTTTGACATTTGTCAAAAGATGTTCCAACGCGCTTGGGGAAGCAAAGCGACATTTTAACTGATACTCTATTGCTGTACTCTTGGAGGTGCCCTTCTTCTTCCTCTTTTGATCATCACTCTTAGGTGGATTAAGTAAACAACTGGCGCACAATTTGTTTTCACCATCTGAGCTGTTTGAGGTGGTGATAAACAGATTAACTAAAGGAAATTTACATTGATGGCAGAATAGCTCCTCCTCGTAATCATCGATGGTGACAATACCATCTTCCTCGCATTTGAGAAACTCCATTACTAGCTTGGCATCTTTGTTTTGCGATTGTACCCATGAAACAAAGCGAGGAAATGCTCCTCTGATATGTGAGCTAAAAATGGCATCGCTCATCATGCTGGGCAGTGAAATCAACGATTGAAATAAGCAAAATAACGAAAGTTCTAATATGCAGAAAATATGACTTGGCCAATGATGTGCTCGTTGAATAGCCTAAACAGTTGTAAAAGTAAGTCAACTTAATAAACAAATGATGCTCATACTTTGATTGATTGATAATAGTTATTGAACGACTCTGCAGTTGAACCAATGTAAGTACAATCGCACGCTACTCCAACTAGGGGTGTGCCCTGGCCATCTTGATTTTGAAATATCTTCTTGAAACAGTGATACTGGTCTGGAGGTAAAATGATGGCTTGTCCTGGTGACAATTTGATGGAATTTGATGAGATGCCTTCGTCAGTTAACTGCCTTTCCAATTCAGTATCCCACACGTCATCACTGTCATCCACTGTGAAATCTATCTTATGAGGAGCTTTCTGCTTGGTGCCAGTTGGTGGCAGTTTAGTCACTTGACGAAAAATCATGTCCTAAAAGCGAATAGTTTGCATTAATATCATGCATATCACTCCTCTCTATGTAATCAATGGTTATTA
>Ga0209960_1003743_pt1 | contig 12608 bp, 9 predicted proteins | sample ThiBiot_500_plan_2_FD_183947 | JGI IMG/M metagenome (GOLD analysis project Ga0209960, IMG submission 183947) | Wastewater bioreactor microbial communities from Cape Town, South Africa - Thiocy_expt_500_plan (SPAdes) | ecosystem: Engineered > Bioreactor > Thiocyanate-remediating >... | reverse complement strand
TGAAGAAACAGCGAAAACAATAACTGAATCAGGCTGGTTAAAAACAGGTGATCTAGCAACGATGGACGAAGATGGATATTTATTTTATGTTGAACGAAAAAAACATTTGATCTTCAAGAACGATGGAGCGATTGTTTTTCCTAATGAAGTTGAACAAACAATTGAAGAATATGACTGTGTTGAGAGAGCTCATGTTTTTACAATTCATGATTCTCGAGTTAAAGGAATTGTCTGTGCGTTTGTTAAAATCAAAGATGGTCAAACGTGTGAAGCTGATGAATTAAAACGTTTCCTTGCTACTAAATTGGTTGATTATAAAATTCCTGAGCATATTCGTTTTGTCGATGAATTTCCTCGAACATCTATTGGTAAAGTGCCCAAACATCAACTGGCCAAAGACATGATGAAAATACTTAATTTGTAATTTTTTCTTTCTTTTCTATCCTATCGAAATAAATAAATCTTGCTTCGCATGCTTTTATTCGAGATAATGTTGCACACGTATATGACAACACGTAGGGTTGCTTCAAATATTTTTATTTCGATGATTTAGCTGGACAAACACTTAAATTAAGTCTTAAATGGAAACAAAATGGAAAAACAATTGCTGGTGGTAATGGACAAGGAGACAAATTAAATCAATTGAAAGGAATTTTTATAGTGTTTATAAGATACACGCTCATCAACTTCAAATTTTATTTGTACAAGATTATTCAATCGTACTTTGCTCTAAACCAATATTTTTAACATCGCATATCATAGTCTCCTTAGTTTTATTAGAATTCCTTTTGACGATAATAAAATTAATTACATTTTCACCTTGAATTCACTCGTTTTCTTATCTGTGTTGTAAATTATTCTATTATTTCGGATATTTATCGATAGCCTATTTTCCAATTCTTTTTACTATACAGTTCAAAATGCACAAAGATAACTTGTCAACGTCAATATAGCGTTGTTATATATTTATTTATATTGTAGGAAAAATAATTATACACATGAATTTAATAAAATTGATAATTGATTCGAGTCTCCATTGGTTAACGCTAAATCTAATTTGTTATCATTGTTAAAATCACCTGACAAAATAAACGATGGTTTATTTCCAACTGTATATTTATAACTAGGAGTAAAACTTCCATCACCATTACCAATAAATAAACTAGCCGTATTTTCGCCACTATTGGCTAGTGCAAGATCAAGTTTTGTATCATTATTGAAATCATATGCGATGATTGACGATGGTTTTATACCTGTTTGATAAGTTGGTTCAATTTTAAAACTTCCATTTCCATAACCAAGAAATATACTAAGCGTATTTTCTCCTTGATTGACTATTGCTAAGTCGATATGTTTATCATTATTAAAATCACCTGACGCTGCCGAAGTTGGGTAATAACCAGTTGAAAAGGTACGTTGATTTTGAAATGTACCATTACCATAACCGAGTAAGATACCTATCGTATTATCATGAAGATTAATTACCAAAAGATCTGAGATTCTATCATCGTTAAAATCATTTGATATAATCGACATTGGATGAGCACCTGTTGAATATCGTATTGGATTTTGAAATCTTCCAAATCCACCACTAAGAAATACTTTAACGCTATTGTCTTGTAAACATGTGACAGCAAGATCTAATTTGCCATCATTATTGAAATCTTTCGATAATATTGAATTTGTATTTGTATCAGCTGGATAACTAACTTCATTTGAGAATGATCCAAATTCATTGCCAAATAATATACTAATTGTATGAGCATTATTATTAGTAACTGCTATATCGAGTTTATCATCTTGGTTGAAATCACCTGCTGTCACTGAACTTGGATTATTACCGAGTGCATAATTGGTTTGAGATTGAAATGTTCCATCGATATTACCGAGTAATATTGATACAGTATTATCACTGAAATTAATTGCTGCAAGATCCGTTGTATTATCCTGATTGAAATCACCTAATGACACACGTAAAGGTTGTTTGCCTGTTTTATATGTATATGCCGATCGAAATGTTCCATCATCATTACCAAAAAATACATTAACAAAATCAGCATAAAAATTTGTTACAACTAAATCTAATTTGTTATCATTATTAAAATCAGCTGATTTGATACATGTTGGATGAGAACCCGTCGAATATTTATGTTCAATATAAGATGTTCCAGTTCCATTGCCAAGTAAGATGCTAATTGTATCTTCGCCTTCGTTGACTACGACTAAATCTAATTTATCATCATTATTAAAATCATTGGTTATGATATAAGCAGGACTATCACCAACAGGATAGATGATTCGACTTTGAAAACTTCCATTTCCCATCCCAAACAACAAGCTTAACGATTTTTGATGTTGATTAGCTATGATAAGATCAAGATTTTTATCGTGGTTAATATCATCGGTCATAATATAAAATGGCACCTTGCCAGTATCATATTTATATTGTTCTTGAAAACTTCCATTTCCAAGACCAATGAGCACACTAACCGTATTTTCAGCATAATTTGTTACGGCTAAATCTAATTTATGATCATTATTAAAATCACCATATGTGACAGCAGATGGATCTCGGCCAGTTGCAATATTTATTCGATATCGAAATGTTCCATCACCATTTCCAATTAATATACTCACGGTATTCTCATTACGATTGGTCACAATTAAATCAAGTTTATCATCATTATTAATATCACATGTGACTAATCCCCACGGATATCCACCAGTTATAAGTTTTGGTTGACTTTGAAACGTAGCATCTTTATTTCCAATTAATACACTAATACTACTTTCATCGCCATTGCTAACTGCTAGATCAAGCACCGTATCATTATTGAAATCACCAGATACGATGTACGATGGTTGTTTGCCAGTAGCATATTCTTTTAATGCATCGAAAGTTCCATCTGCATTGCCCGACAATAAACTAATGCTGTTTTCTTTTGAATTGACTATAACTGCATCGAATAGATTATTATTCTTGAAATTACCGACCACGGCCGAGACAGGACCCGAACCAGTTTTATAATAATATGGACCTCGATAAGGATTGGTGCACATTGAAACTCGTGCATTAATCGGATTTGGTTCAAGAGATTTTGGTGCGAGAATAAAAGCAAGAAAAATTGCTGCGATCGATATCAATGATAATAGAAAAAATGGAATGACAAATTTCTTTTCCGTATACCAACGTTGATGTGTTTTGGGATAGAGAGGTGCATTTTCGAATGGTGGTTCGAGTAGAATTTCTTCAGGATGATTTTGTTTTAAATGAATAACATGTAGATCAGCTGCTGGATTGAATTTTGATAATACTTCGATATAAGTGCCTGGTAATAATAAGATTTCTTCTTCATCATTGAAATGTGAATGACCACGTATACTTCGACCGTTGAAAACTTCAATTGAGAAGAGTGTTCGTGCGTTTTGTTGTCCTAGATAGAGATTATTTTCTAGGACAGGAAGTGATGTTGTTGTCGATGAAAATGACCACCAAACAACTTTAGCTCCACGTTCGAATTGATTGCTAATATCTTTCGGTACGCCACGCCAAACCGTTTGCGAAGATGCCATTGGTAATTTAACGATAGCAGTTAGAAAAACTTTGAGATATTTAAACCATGGTTGTAATTGTTGTCGATCAGCTGTTTTAAGTGTACGATTAAGAATTGAATATAAACTTTGATGTGAATCATTCCATTCCATTGTATAAAGACGAATGGAAGCCGATTCATTACGTGTTAAACCATCACGTGGTTCATGGGGAGTATTTTCGAGAGCATACGTTGCGTAATTAATGATATCGTGAACAATTGGAATCAATGGTTTACACGCATCGAGAAGTGGAAGTAATGGTTCTTGTGCGTAACCCGTAATTGGGTCGCTGACAACGACAGTATTTTCAGGTTCATCGTTGACTAAACGATCGCGAGTACGATATAAATCGACTCGATCCATTTGTTCGACTCGATTAACGCGATTCATTTTTTGTTTCGATGTGAATGAACTAACCATGCATGGAGTTTATATAGAGAAAGAGAATCAAGGGGTAGTCATATCCATTGTGTGATTGTCGCCAATAGAATTAAGAAAAAAAACATGACTCATTCGTCGAATGATGAACTATGGAAAGTATTTTTTTCTTTTTCTTTAACATCTGATTCATATGTTTTTACAATTAGGTGATGATCTCGTTCGTTCGCGAACGTGCACCTTTGAATAAATAATGTTGACTATATGGCTTTTTAATCAAAGCTTCATTCTTCTGATCAAAAAAGTACACTATAATAATTTATGTATAAATAGACATGTTGCTATTATAATTCGTCAAAAGGAAAATTGATAGTGATGTTGAGAATGAAAAAATTTCAACGACCCTCCACAGTAAATGTCATTCGAGCAAAATCTTCAAAAACTGAACATAACAGAGTGAAAGTAATTATCTAACGTTGATGATTCTCATATGTTAATATTTTTTTTTGATTATTTAAGAGGTCCATTATTCGTGTTAAGATAAGACCATCAAGTGTTCATCCTTTGAATCCAAATAGAACATCGTATTGTTCGGGTGGCACGCGATCTGAAGACATGAATTTATCATCCGTACCCACCGTATTCAATAGTGATCTTGATATTCATAAAGAATCATTCAACAATTTAAAAAATGAAAGTAAAATAAATTTGTCGGTAAGTTATTTTTTATCTTTATCTTTAAAAATATTCTTTTAGAATAATAATTTATTTTCGAAGAGTTTTACTCATTCCTCAAATAATCAACATAATGGAAAAAAATCTATTTGTAAATGTTATAGTAAAATATGTGGTTGTCCTGTATGGTCTTGTTGGATTTTAACAGCATTAATTGGTCTTATGTTAATCGCTGCTATTACAGCTGCTTTAACTTTTACATTAATTACATCAAATACAACAGTAATGATCACAACAACAACTGCTACTACTACTACGAGTACCACAATATCGACTACAACATCAACAACATCGGCAACAACAACAACTACGGCACCAATTCTCTTACTCAATCCTGGAGGAGAATTTGGTTCACTTAGTCCATGGATAAAATCTGGAGGTACTTCTCCTATGCTTGATAATGGAACAGCTAACAGTGGTAGTACACCGCCTTACCAAGGATCATACGCTTTTTATGGAGGCGATGGAGGTGGTACATTGACTCAAAGTGTGTTTCTAACAAATGTATTTACGACGACACAACTTGACTCTGGTTTATTGTATGCATCGATTTCATTTTGGGAAAAGAGTACTTCTTCATCTCCAATTGATACTGCTGAAGTATCTCTCGTTTTTCTTTCAGCAACTAATACTACTATATCTACTGTTAGTACGGGTGTTCAGAGTTGTGTATCAGCTTGGTGTTATGTTACAGGTAATTGGTCTCTTCCATCAGGGACACGAACTATTAATTATGTAATGACATTTGTCGCTAATTATGGTAGTTATGCAGATGCATGGATTGATAGTAATACACTTGACATTAGTTAATCAAGACTAAGGAAAACAAACTAATATTCATGTACTCGGAGGGTGTTCGATGTTGTTGTTCTTTTATTTTGAGTTAGAGCTCATGATTCTCTCACAACTTCTCTATACTCTAATTGTACTATAATAAAATATTATTTATATGCATATGATTATGTAAAGAGAATTTGTTAACAGAGTGAATACTTTTATGAATTGCACCACATGAAAGAAAGAATACAAACAAATGAGTGATGAGAAGTATTAAAAATGAGGAAACTGTAAAGATGAATTATGCCGTAGATTGTTGTACGAAATCTAAATGTTTTCTACCAATGATACTTTTCTATAATTATATGCCGAGTTTTATTGCTTTCATACTTACTGCTCAGTCTCAGCTACTTAACACAATTTTATTTTCAGAAAAATAAGATTTTTTCTAGATATCTATTACTTCTCACTGAAGCGAGTTCGTCCATTTACGACAGTGTAATAAAAAATAATTTATGATAAAAATAGCTTCATATTATGTATATAAATTACGATTCAGATTCAACTAAACAAGACGATGTTAAAATGAGAAATTCAGAAGAAAGGAAATCCATTTTGCTTGCTCTTTTTGTTTTATCTATTATTCGATGCCAAGAAATTCAACCATCTTCAACTATATGTTCGCCTTCTCAATTATTATGCGGTGAAAATCTTTGCTACGATCCTTCTTATCAAGTTTGTTTAAATAATTCGCTTTGTACATATCCATGTCGATTATGTAACCAACAATGTCTTCTTGAAAATCAAATAAAGTTATATAATGATGTGTGTTATGATTCTGCTATTCAACAATGTATCAACGGAATTGTAGTCAATGATATTCCAATCTGGTCTTTTGAACAATGTGAATATCAAACAGCTCATTGCACACAATATACAACTAAAACATTAATTTCAATACATCCCTCAACAGTTTCTGAGTCATCAACGAAAGCATCATCATATGCTTCATTAATTTACATTCCATCCAACTATATACTAAACGGTTTCAATGATCTTAATTTTAGTGTCGTAAACTTTTTTTTTCTTCGTATAATGACGTGTTTTCTCAATTTTTGAAACTATTCATGCTCCTAAAATAAAGACCCCTGACAATCATCTTATTATTCAATGGAAATTATATTTATTTAACTTTAGGTAAAACAGCCAACATTGCACCAAGTTGAGCTTGAACAAGTGTACGAATATTAATTGCTGAATAGGATAGATTTTGTTCGACATCATCTATCCAATTATTCAAATAATCTTGAAGTTCATAATGAGCATCAAGAAGAAGTTTAACATTCGAAGAGGGTACATCGATTTGTAATAGGATTGCACGATCGAGCATACCCACAATAAGCATTTTATAGAATACGGAAATATAAAGTGCATCGACACGTGTTGCAACTGTAGCTGGTGCAAGAGTCGAATTATCGTTTATAATTGCTTCACGACGGCTACTCGCACTTGTTTCATAGAGACCAAAAAGTGATCGAAATGCGCGATAACAAGCTGAATCTAATGTTATTTCATTTTCAATACGTTCAAGTAAATTAGCCACGATGATTGTACTTTGATTGTCTTTGTCAAGACCTAATAAAAGATCATCACGTTGTGTTACATTCGGAATCAAAGTATCATTTGTAATCGCAGGCGATTGAAAATACGGTAATTCTGCCATAAAGAAAATTGTTTCATTCAAATGAATATATTCAAGATAATCGAAAGTAGTACCACCTCCGCTCATCATACTAACAGGATCAGTATGTGTATATTTTTCATAATAATCATATGCAGAACGTAAACTAAGTGGACTGAAAATAGCAGGTGCAAATTGAACAAGCCATGGAGCTTCAGGTTCACCTTTAGCAAGAAACAAACCGAGTGAAGCTGGTAGACGTTCTAATTGAGGAAATATATCAGTAAACGGTGAACTTATATAATAGTACATGCCACCAAAACCAGAATTATGCAGACCGTATACAAAATTGGGTTGAACAAGTTGAATAGCTGCCATCAATGCTTGTGTTTCATTTGATGGTGTATTCCAACGGTATTTTTTATATTGAATTGGAAAAGTCCATTCGACTTGCTCTTCTACAGCTGGTCGATAATAATATTGAGCATAATGACGAATAGTAAACGGTCCAGCAAACCATCCTTCATTCAAACGTGTTCCATCGGGATCAACACATGGTAATAGATGCCATGTATAATTCACTAACAATTCCGGATGTTGAAAAACAGCATCAAGTAAAAAATCTACTAATAATGAACCAATGGGTTCATTTGGATGTGGACAAGCATAGAGTAAAATCGATTTAGATCCATTGCCAACACTTAACATTGGAATTGCTTCAGCATTTCGTGAATATCCAACAATACGATATTTTGCAATATCCGGATGTTGAAATGCGACAGTTCGCGTATGATTGAAAAGTTCATCAACAGTAAAGAAACGTGTGTAATTGGGTACACTTTTCATCAAAATATCATCGATTGTCATTAAATCCGCTGCTGTTTTCGAAAATATGAACAATCTCAAGTGCAAAACAAAACAAACTACATAGTTGATTAAAATTCTAAAAGAAATTTTATTTTACACTTACAAAATAATATGCTGGAGTATCATTTTTTTTTCTTGAAAATGGTTTAAACTCAAAGAAATACGAAGACAATATATCGAGTTACCAAAAGGATTAAAAAGTAATATTCTTCACAAAATAATTTTTTTAAATTATATCCACGTGACGACATCACATAGGAAGTTTGCCAACAAAAAAAGTACCATCGATTGTTTGCATACCCTCTCACTCCCACAGGAAGACAGCCATTTATTACCATAGTTTCAAACAACACAAAGTTATAACTTCGATAATTGAATCTGATAAAACTTCTGATTCATTATGTATTATTTCCGAAAAGTACATTTAATTTTCGACGAAAAAAATGTTGAAAATGAAAAATAAGCGACAATAAGACGACAATGTTCATAAAACATATGTCCACCAAAATATAGAAGCAAACGCTACTCGATATAAAATTCCAATACAAAGTCAACATTGAGTTTGACTTTTTCTCAGTTCACATGTTTTTCAAGTGTTTGACTATAAAAAAAAGCAAATTTCACATGAACTTTCACTCTCAACCTTTCAAGAAATTCTTTGATGGCTTTGTCTATATTTCTTTTTCTTCTTGGTTTTTTCCGACCTGCTCGACTGAAAATTTCCACGTTTCGGTACTATAAAAAAGCTTTTCGTACAGTCAGCACGACGTTTAATATTCGCCTTTCTTTTTAACTTTAACTTCTCACTACCAAAACAGAAATGGGCATGAAATCATTTTTCATATTTATTCTTCTGATAAATTTCGTTGTCGCATGCCGTGGAGGAGCTGCCGGAGCTCTTTTTGGAATGGGATGGTGCAGTGCTGGATGTCATAGTGCATATCTTGTATGTTTAGGAGTTGGAGGTGGTGGCAGCGGTAAGTATCACAACAACGTTCTATAGCATTATCATATCTGTGTAAATATATGCATTTAGTTATTGCTTCGTCAGGGGCAGCTGTTCCTGCTTTACCTGGTATTGTTGCAGCATGTACTGCGGGTGAAGCAGCATGTATGGCAGCATGCGTCACGGCGTTTGGTGTGGCTACTGGGCCCATATAAGAACAATATTGTATAATCACTTGAAATTCATCTTCGTTTCATTGGCCATTCTAATTACGATTGAATTTTGATTTTTGTTGTATTACTTGTTTCCCTTTTCTTTTAACCATATAAATATACGCTGAAAAAACAGAAGCTTTACGAAATCTGAAAAAGGAGTTCGGTAGATCAAAAACGACCGAACCTTTAATGGATCTTCCTGTGTGCTCAGAAGAAGACCTTTTTAAATTTTTTAGAGCTCTTATTTTTTAGTGTGTTAAACAAAATATGAGAATACTTCTGGTTATAAATATAGACTAGAATGTTCATGAGCTGTGTCCAAAAATTCTGTTGTGGATTCAGTTTCTATCCAATGACTTATCATCGACAAGAAACTAACTAGATATTCTATTTTACATGAACGTTATGTAAAGCCCTATGGAGAAACTGAATTAATCAAGAGACAAAGTACTTTTCGTCATGTGTCTCTTTCTCCTCTTTTCTTGCTTCTCTTCAGCTCGATGCAGCTACAGTGTTGTTTTCTGTCAAATATGTGTGAAAATTGTTTTAGCATCAATAAAAGCTTTATATCCCCCAAAATTGAATCCATTTAAAATAGCGTCAAGCATAAAATTTTCTTGTTTAAAAAGTATTAAAAAATATACGCATTATTATTATGTTCGTGTATATAGATATAACGAGTCGCATTTCACTGCAGTGGTATCTTCACACCAATGCTCGCACCGCCTCCACCGGAAACTTCTATCGAACCTGTTACGTTGATTGAAGCACCACTGGAACTTGTATACGCTACACATGAAGCAATAGCGGTTGAATTACCACTGCTTTGATCTGTTGAACCGCTATATGTGCATGGGCCACCCCATTTTGACGACATTATTAAATATCTATAAATAAGACAGAAGTGTACATTTTTCGATGAAACAATCGATCGATAGATCGATTTGAATGTATTGATTCACCTACGTAATATTAAAGCTATATCAATTAAACAGTGCGATCAAAAGCCGCGTTTACTGCTAACATATCAGATTCTTCAAGTATTATGTAAAAATTGAAATATCTCGTTTGGATTACTTAGTATATTCACTTTTTTAAGCAACATTCTCGAACATCCTAACTTTATTATTAAAATAAAGATTTCGTTCTCATCAAACTCAAATGTACTTCTGATTTTTACATATACTTCTCTCAATGTGAACCCAACCATAATATAAATCGCATATATCATCTGCAACTATGTTTGACGAAAAATACTAAGACAAATAATCGTGATGTGCTTTGAGAACTGAATCATTGCTTATTCGATTCATACTGCGCTCGTAAACACATATGTGTCCATTACTCACTATTTTTTACTCGTTCCTTTTTGACTGATAGCGTCAGCTTCTTGTTCGTCGGCATTTTATACTCTGAATAATAACATGTTGGCTTTTTCCAACATACAAAATGTTGGAAAGAATAATAAGCTATTTTTAAATTCAGCGAACATATTCTTAAAATAGATTGGAAATTTTCAAAATTCATATTATGTCGTATACAAAGTAAAAATATTATCTCATCAATAATTAATAGCGACGTCAATGAAAATCTCGTAACTATTTGCATATCGATATTTAAACGAAAGTTGAAAGTACGTTGAATAAAAATAGCGGTCACGATTTATAGACAAAATTAGGTGATAATGGTTATTAGACGTATGATCCTTAAATATTGAAATCAAGGCGAAGAGAGATTTTATCAATCAACAAACAGTTTTATTTTTTTTCTGGGAAAAGATATGTTTCGCCGTCTTCTCAAGAAGTATCCAGTATATATATACACGTAAATATTCCAAAACTAACCGCGTACATTCAGCTGACATATATAGAACTTAAAAGGTATAACTAAATTAATTTACGATACGGGATGGTCTTCTGCATCTTGTTAGCTCATAAAAGGCCACTGACTAATTTAAATATCGTCGTTTTAGTTCATGGCTTACGTAAAACTACGATCGAAAAGGTTTTGGAGAATTCATAATCAGAATATCGATAAATGAAAGATTCTCACGTCGCTTTCTACTTCTTTTCCCACCATGGCAACTTTTTTTCCATTTCTTTTAGTTCCAGCTCCTTTTGCTCTAGTTCATTTATATATCCCTTTTCCTTCATCTCCTTCTTCTCCTCTTTTTCAATCTTCAATAATATCTCGGCAGTTCCCATCCATTTTTCCATCCACAAAGGGATACTATCAACATCGGACGTTTCCATATGTAGCGAAACTTTTATTATATTTTTCCAATCCACATCTTTGATCTGAAGAGTTGGCGCATTGCCATGAACATATAATGATCGATATAGATCGTTTTTCATTTTTTCAAGTTGCTTAATCCATTGATTGATATCAGTCTCAACGAAACTTTCTGAGTCTTGCTGCTCCCGTAAGTCTTGAGTAAGCTTCTTCATTTTATTATTTAATTCATCGAATACAACTTCTCTACGAGCGTCGTTGGCTGCTTGTGAAACACAACACAGTGTTTCTTTTTCCCAATCGTCAATTTGTTTTGAAATGATACTAGCATTGTCGTCAACGGGTTGTATAGTTTTTCCATCTAATTTAAGCTGTAATTCTTGTAAAAGACTATCATGAAGATGAAAAACAGGATCTAAACTTTTTGAAAGTTGGTCACGATGTTCATTGAAATGTTTTCGACAAAAATCTTTTGAACAACCCTTGCATGATGCAACAGCAAAACGTTCTTTCGGGACACACATAGAACACATTTGTTTCTCTAAAGCGTTTGTCATGACTTCAGTTATTCAGTTTTTTTTCGAAAATGTGTGCCCGTTATAACCAAGATAAAATCTTTGCTATCATCTCATGTCTTTCTTGTGCGAAATAGTGACATACGAGAAAAATATCTAACCGATGTTCTATAAGAAAATCAAGTGAATTTACATTCTTTTATGTCGACTTCTTAGATGATTGACTTGTTCTGTTTTATAGATCATCACTACACTTGGACTCGACAATAACTTATTCGGTGTTGAAGAAACACAACAAACTCAACATTTAGATTGAATTTCGCAACAAGATCGTGGAGGTAATCAAGCCGGTTTGTGGATCAGTAGGTAATACAATACCGACTATATTCTGGTGTTTATTTTATTCTATGCATTTATTTAGAAAGTGCAATTTGAGGGTGCGGGTGAAATTTTACTGTATTATGCTGTAATGCTTCACTCAGATGCTGAATACCTTCAGTTCTGATCATGTTATTAATAGTATCGAGTTTTGTAAGTGCCTATTGAAGAAATATCAAAGTTTACTGTTTTATTTCGCAATGTTTGACTCAGATATGGAACACCTTCAGCTTGAATTGCATTATCTTGAAGATTGAGGTAAGTAAGTTTCTATGCAGAAGACATACGCA
>Ga0209960_1003740_pt1 | contig 12620 bp, 11 predicted proteins | sample ThiBiot_500_plan_2_FD_183947 | JGI IMG/M metagenome (GOLD analysis project Ga0209960, IMG submission 183947) | Wastewater bioreactor microbial communities from Cape Town, South Africa - Thiocy_expt_500_plan (SPAdes) | ecosystem: Engineered > Bioreactor > Thiocyanate-remediating >... | reverse complement strand
ATGATTTTATTTTTGTTGGCGTTATTATTGTTATCTTCTTCCATTTCATATTGCAATTCGAGACTTTGATTATCGTCGTTAATAGTGACTAGAACAAAAAATAATTTAGCGAGCTCTGGCGTGTAATAAATTTCATAAAAAAGAGGCGATTATTTAGACTTACAATTCAATTTGTTGCTTTCATTATAATGAGTTTTCTTTGTGTTCGTATTAGTTGGATTATGACTGAAACTCAATTGTTTGGAGAACTGAGGGTTGTTTTTAATTTTTATATCACTGGATGAATCGCTCTTATTTGTGTTCTTCGCTGCTTCAACTTGTTTTCGGATCTCGGAAAAAGTAGGTTTGGATTTGGCATTCGCTGTGGGATAAGGCTGATCTCGTTGTTCATGTTTTTCTGATGATATAATTCATTAATATACCCTTTTCTACAAATAGACTAACAATAGAAACCGCATCTGAAAAGTGCGAATTATTTCAAATATTAATATTTTTATTATATTTTGGAGCAAAATACTAAATAATTTATTTATAGTAAACTATTGTATTTATAATTATTATTGATTATTTATTAATTTTCGAGATGGAGTAAAGATTTTTTTTTTTTGTGGTACTTGAGGATTTCAGTTAAATATTATCGTATCAACTTACTTTGCGTATTTCCTCGTATAATAAATTTATTAAGCGAAGTTTGCTTGAGATGCATGTCGCTCGATTGACGTTCTGCCATCACAATTGCTTTGAAGGTTACTATATTTGACTTAAAATATATTTATAAGACGATAGATCTATAGTTGTGTTACAATACAAGCATTTGTTCAATGAAAGAAACAGGGAGCACACTGGGAAATTTACGCCAAAAAAACTAAAAGGCGTTTTCATTGAATAAACAGTTCATGAACCAATGTTACAAAACCAAAAGAGACGAAATGAGCGCTCCCACACTAATAGCGGTAATGCTTGCTTCGCTAGTAACCTTAGATGAAGGAGTAGTACCGCTTTGTTCCGTGGTAGGCATTGAGTTGACAGTTGGAACGGAACCTTCAGTGACTGGCGTAGGAATGACTAATAATAATAAATATTATGAAAGAGATGCAATTTGACTTACTTTGAGCTCCAACGGCGACATTAACTCCGATTGCACTTGCAGCGCTTTGCCACAGCATAGTTACGTTCCAATATTCGTTGAAAACTCCGTACCCGACGCGGTAAAATCCGTCAGCGGCATTTAGCGGAATAGTGACATCGAATGAGAGAGTGCGGGAACCATTGGCAGGCACGGTGATGCCAGTGAACGTTTTGGAGAAAATTGAGGTAGAATTCATCCATGGTTGAACAAAGGCATTGACGAAAGCATTAGAGAGGCCATCGGGACCAACTTCCAGCGTGACAGAGCACGTGATGTTTTGGCCTTGAGTCACAATATCGTCCGAGACAGTCGGTCTACTAAGCGTGACACGACCTCGAGTAGCAACTTGTGCGTTAGAGAAGGGTAATCCCTCGCCAGGACCGGGCAGTGATACGCCTCCAGTGGGCACGTACTTGTAAGCGCGGATATAATCAATGTCCATATATGCAGGGAAAGGCGTTGTAGCATTTGGAGCGCCCGGCCAGTTGCCTCCAATAGCGAGATTGGCGAGAATGAACATCGGGTAGTTAGGGATGCAGGAGGTTGTGTTGAAGCGCTGCACGTCATCAATGTACCAAATCAAAATGTCCGGCGTCCATTGTAAACTGTACTTATGCCAGCTTTGATCGGCGAGCTCTTGACCGGTGTACGAGGAAGCAGCAGCTGGACCTCCGTTGCAATGGTAGGTCATGTAAGCTGTCTCAGGATTTTGCAAAATTGCCTCCAAGATATCTATTTCGGTCTTGCCGGCTATTGAATGAAATGCGGTTAGTATCCACGAAATTGAAGCGTGTCATCGTGTCAACGAATATCTAGGAAATATTACTAGCGCACCAAAAGGCTCGTAAAATCGGAGGATATCAATATATAAAAGCTTACAAATTGAATTATCTTGGCCGTACAGCCAAAATGCCGGCCATAATCCCCGTCCAGAAGTCCACCTCGCTCTGATCTCGAAGTACCCGAAAACTTGAGTAAATCTGGAATTGGTGGTTATAACTCCCGATTGGTAATCAAATCCATTGACGGATATATTTTCTCCGATAATGCGCAAGTAATCAGGCTCCGAAGTAAATGCACCAGGCGAATAAAATTGCAATTCGGAATTGACTATTCCAGGAGCGAAAGAATAAGCGGGCACCCATGCGGTCGTATTGAGTCTCGTTTGGCCATTGAACTCATCCGCAAAAGAGAGCTCCCATCCGCAAAACACGCACGAAACAAATGTCACAATAACAAGCACATAAATATTGTAGTTGAAAGCCATAATCACTTCTTTCCGTGGTTGATCGTTGCCGTTGAACAAAAAATAACAACGGTTGTGTAAAATATTGTTGATGCTTTACGACGTTAACAATTCACACATCCGGTCCCAAAATTCACATATCATCAACTTTTATGCTTGCCAATTATGCTAGTATTTGAGATAAAAAACGATTAAATCAAGTGAAATACTGCGAGCCTTAATTTGTGCAACCAAAGATTTGGAGACCTTAATAAATCTTTTATCCTTAAGGTTAGAAGTTTTATTGACGAAGGGGAGCGGTCTTTTATCTTTGTTGGTTTATGCCAACCAAAAGTCTGCATAAAAACACGCAAGCCTCCAAACAAGTAATAACCGGAAAATTTTCTGGGACGGGGGTGGCAAGCTTTTTCACAAACTTTTCTGTTCGCAAAATGCTACGAATCAAGGGGGATAAATAGCTAGGTAAACCATTTCATTCTTCAAGATATTTTGTTGTAAACAACCACAAGGAGTATGTGGTCTCTGGTAAATATCGCGTACAGCGATGAGGATGGGTCATCATCATCTGAAAATGAAGGGTTTTTGCGTATCTTTTCTCGAACTTTAAAGGTTTTAATACCGTTAATTAAACCTGTTTTTAAACAGCTTGCTATATGTAGGTTTAATTGCGTCGTACGCAATAAACAGTTTTAAAATTATAAAGTAAATTATTAATTATATTTTCGGACCAGCTTTAATGCTGCATATTATCATTATGGGGTTGGGGTTAATAGAACCGTACGTGATCAAAAGACTCATTGATCATGTTTTCGTAAATCATGACTCAACAGAATTATTTTGGTACGCAAGTTATTGACCCTTTTTTGGTACCCTTTTAATGTTCCAATTAAAGGTGCTTCATATTGCTCGCTGGCGTTCCTGTTATTCGTGAAGCTTTCAGATCTGCCCAAAAGAAATCAGACAAGAACCTCGAAAAAACTGTAATCAGTAGTCTTCAGCTTAAAATTTATGACCATGTTCAAGTAAGCAAGATATAAAAACTGTTCTATTGTACTGATTACTAAAAAGAAACTTCATATTCGATTCTTTGTGGAGTCCTCTCCTGCTGAAGTTGCAACGAGGATCAGCAGCGACGTCTATGCCATTAACACGTGCGTAATACAATAGTATACAGCGTAGCTAATGTATTCACTGCAGGTTGTGTATGTCGTTGATAAATAATATCTCGGTAAGTACTAAGGAAGTGTACCAAATCAGGTTTAACCTTTTTAGGAATTTATTTGCTTCTTCATTACATTCTCGGCACTATTATCTCTAGAGTGGAGATTAACCCTTATATCCTTCGCGGCATTTCCTTTTGCATACTACATGCTGTTAAAATTGGCACTAAAGGCCAGAGAAAAAACCAAATCCCGAATGAAAGCTTTGGATCTGGTAATCCAAAACGTTTTTCTTTTCAACTCTTAGTTTAATAACGATAAATATAGGTTAACAATCGGTTGACTGAAAATCTTTCCGTGGAAGCTGTACTATTAACAAAAATCTTCGGGCGAGAGAAATTTAACGTTGAAAAATTAAAAGAAGATATCAAGGCTGAAATGGATTCAAGCGGCGAAGATGAGTTCTATATGAATATCCTATACTTCTTAGTTTCTTATGCCGTCGAATGTACGTTTAATTGAACAATCGAGGGAAATGAAATGATCTAATTTTTCCTCTTTTAAGTCAATACTGCTTTGGTATATTATTTCGGTGGCAGGTTTCTCTTTAGTAACTCTCTGTCGTTGGGTTCATTGGTGTTTTTTACCCAATCGCTTCACGAAGTTTATTCACCGTTGACAACCATTTTGACAGCGAGAATCAATTTCATTAAGGTACGTACAATTCTTCGTCGATTGGGCTAACTATGTAATTCAGAACGCTGTAAGAATGCAGCGCGTTTTCGAACTGTTGCAGCTACGTATTGAGATTTCAGATCCTGCAGAACCAATAATCGACTGTAATGACGCTATTGTCAAAGGTGATATTGAACTAGAAAATGTCTCATTAGACTATTCATTACTGGAACCACTTAAGATCGATGTTGCCGATCGTCTATGGCAGCGACATAACGCTGAAATTAATAATGGAGCTCCTCAAAAACACCGCGACTGGGCTTTGCATAATTTGTCAGTCAAATTCAAAGCTGGAACAATGAACGCGATTGTGGGACGATCGGGGGCAGGCAAATCAACTCTCCTAAAGCTGATATATCGATTGCTTGATCCCACGCAAGGTCTCGTTAAATTGAATGGAATTGATATTCGTCAGATGAAACTGGAGGATTTGGTAGGATTCATGGGCGTCGTGGCACAGGATTCGTTCTTTTTCAACGATACTATACGCAATAACATGCAATTCGCGAGACCGAATGCAACCGATGAGGAAATAGAAATTGCCTGCAGAACTGCCAATGTTTGGAGCTTTGTCGAAAGTTTAGCTAATGGGTTGGACGAAAAAGTTGGTGAGAGTGGTTATAAATTGTCCGGAGGTGAAAGACAACGTAAGTGTTTAAAATATTTTAGTTATATTAATACTGGGCAGGTCTTTCTATCGCTCGAACGATCTTGAGGAACCCGAAAATAATTCTGCTGGATGAAGCAACTAGTAGCTTGGACAGTGAGAACGAGAATCTCATTAAAAAAGCGATGGATGAGCTGTTTAAGAACAGAACTTCTATAGTTATTGCTCATAGGTTGTCTACGATCCGTGATGCAGATCAGATTATCGTCATGGAAAATGGCTCTGTTGTTGAATGTGGCAAGCACGAGGAGCTTATTGCCATGGATGGGCACTACAAAGCTTTATACGACGCGCAGTATTCAAAGCAAAAAAATTGAACTTTTTCCAGACAATGACTACACTTTTTTGCACAATTAAACGTATATATATTCATTTTCATATTCATTTCGTAACAACTCTTCGTCTTTGCTTACCGGTACGCAACGTTTTAGCGAAATTTCAAAAAATTTTCGTTTTTTCGCACAATTTCTGTTGTTAGCAAAACCGTCTTTTCTTTGTAGCTCGTTCCAATTTACACCACAAGAGGCATCGTGCATAGTACGGAGATGCTCAATGCAAGAAATTCACTTATTCGGACATGTAAAAGGTGTAGATCATCTGTACAACCTTCTTATTCACTTTCCTAATTGCGTGCCTATATGTCATTATGAACGGCATCACGAAATGCGATTGCAATTAGAGGCATACGTGCCATTCACGACATGTTTTTTAATTGTCGTTAAACAACCAAGCATTTCCCCAGTTTTATTCGGAGTAGATGGCGACTTTCCGGAGGTTAGAAACTTGGACAAACTATGTAAGTAATTAATATTATCGCGTGGTGATTGTAGCGAGGAAATTGATTTACAATTTTGGATTAATAACAAGAATTTCAAAATTTCTGTTCTCAATCAACTTTTACTTTTTTGGTTGATATTATACCTTTAATAATATTTGTAAAAAATAATTTCGTGCTACGTTGCTTTAAGGCTTCGATTTCAAATAAAAACCAGAAAAATTTATATTTGGCTAACCAGGATTCAACGCTACACTTTTCAAATAATTTCGTTTTGGGGTTCATGTGCCCTTTGTATTAAAATACTTTTTATTAAATCTTCGTTATTAATGCTCGGTTTTTTTCGTTTTTACGAAGGCGCCAATAAATTCTCCGTTCACATTACAATATCAAATCACTTTTACTAATCATCGTTATTATAGCAAATCTACATATAGTATTTATACCTGGGTCTGAGAACGCTCAAGACTTTTTCTGTCAAGACTGGATAAATCAGATCGTACAAGCACAACCAACATTATGGCACTTCAAAGATCGACTACATTACGTGAACTCTTTGGAACCCATCGCAGGTTTGCATACATTAGAGAATATATTGCGGCAGCCTTGGGTGGCAACGCCAACGGCCCCTCCAAAAGGTAGGTTGTTGGATCCCGAATGGATCACCTCTCCGGATTTAAATTCAAATCAAAACCCATGCGAATATGTATGATCAATGTTTTTGCGCGTAATTTATTATACTCCCTTGTATTTTAGGCCTATGTAACGGAAAGTAAATTAACTTTCGATTTTTTATTTTCCTTTTTTTCCGTTTCGTAATTGAAGGCCATATTGATTAATATAATAAGAGAATAATTTCATTACAATTCTTACTTAAATCGAATATGTTACTAACTTTTATACGACAGGCGAATCGTCAGTTGAAGAAAGTCTGTCCGCTGAAAAGACAAAGCAACTATTCGATGATATGAAAGATATCGTTAAAGAATTCAATTCTTTCTTTCGAGATTCATTCACAGAAACAGTTCAAACGATGAGGAGTTTATTTGATAAAGAGAAGAGCACGACACCACAAGTGTCACATCTGCGAAAGAAATGAAGCGGGCGAAGGGTTTATAACCATAGACGTATGAATATCATCGACAATTTTGCTTGTTGGAGAATATGGTTGGTAGAAATTAATTGGGCCAAAGATATTTTTCTGACAAATGTCTGAAAATTATACGAAAAATCGCAAGACAAATGTATATAGCACTGATTGAGACGAAAAGCTAATTGTATAACTATCTCAATGTAATATTTCATCGGTCTCGTCTGTCAGCATGTATTTTAAAGTAAAATCGAAGTGTAATTAATAGTTAATACTTTGGATCTCAGTAATTATTTGATGGCTTCATTTATTTTGGTCGTCTATTATCAGTACTAGTATCTGTATTCGAGATTTCGAATAATGTCGAGTTAATCATAAATACTTCATTACGCACTGACCAAGCAGAATTCCAAAAAAACACGATCCCGTCAAAAATTCTTTAAGCAACGCATTTTCTCGAGCGCGAACCTCTGGTACTCATTATATCTCGCAAATCTTGCTTAACTTCATCGTTAATAGAGCTGCTCAGTTTCCCCATGTCTTCTTCCAAATCCTCTATGGATCCGGCGCCCTGGACGTAACCATTCAGGCGAGTAGCGAGATAAGAGTTTGCAAGTTCTTCAACGTCCAATGGCAAGGTTAATTTAGAAGCTAAATGGCTGTTCTGCAAATAGTATTTTTGATGATAGTCCTCGGCCAAGTAAAATGTTTTGAAAGGAGCCACAAGCAGATGAACTCCTCTTCAAATGGATGTTAGCTTAGGCACTAACGTGGCGTTCATTTCTTGGAAATACGCACCTCATTTGCTTTTCTTTTTCAGATTTGGTCTCCTCGATCAACTTTTTCTGTTCATCATCGTGGTACCAAATAGCACTCATGTATTGCGTGGACCAGGGCTTTCCTGGACTGTATTCATTCCAAAATATTGCTAGTAAGTCACTGTACGACGTTACGTTCGGGTCGTAGTCAATTTGGATGGTTTCAGTGTGATCTTCAATGTTGTAGTACGTAGGATTCACCGTATTTCCACCACAATAGCCGACTCGCGTCCGCAAGACCCCTTTGGCGCTACCTGTAATTGAAAAGTATCGATCAGTAAAAAGTATTTTAGAATGGGATCTAGCGCGACGAAGCGAAATTGAAAAATGTTAAAAATAATGAATAATTAAGCGTATAGGGATAAAAAAATATTTTATAATATTTTGTAAATTACCAAAAACGCCATCGGGGCCCCAAAATCATCCAAGAGCGAAAGTAGCAGTTTTGTAAGGGATGAAGCCGATCTCGGGGGAAGTAATATTGGTTGATTCAGTAGTGTATAGAACAGGTTTATGGGGTTTACTCTCTTCCGCTCCCATAGTTAGTTTCGCGTCTCGCTAATTGCGGAAATGTAACAAAAAACTAATTGGCCCTTTCCAGATGCTTTCAGTAAAATTTCAAACCTCCAACAGTGATGTGTTGTATCTATTAAAGTAGTGAATTAATTTATTTGGGCCAACCAAATTGTCAATGCGATAAAAAAAAGTTGACAGGTAGAATTTTAATTTTCTACTGACCTAAAGAAGAAAACAGGTCACTCACAGTTAGGTAATTAATTTGGTGTCAAGGGTGCGTAGATTAATTATTAATATTTTTCCTTGCCTAAACTGAATAATTTTTGAAATCATTTTTTTTAACAGAGAGGATGGAAGGCGAAGACGTTAAATTCAGCGAAAAATTAGACAAAATTAAAGACTTGGAGGAATTTGCACGGACATATAAATTATCGCTACCCGTGCCATTGTATGCCAAGTATTATCTGCTCACTTTATTCCGGTCACCGCAGTTTGCGAGCACTGCTAAAGCAATTGATTTGTATATAGAATTTGAAGCATTTTTGAGAGATAATGCAACTGTATACGAGAGCACAAGAGACTACAAAGCACAAAAATCGGATCAGCTCACCAAATTTTTAAAAGAAACAGAGGCATATAAACGTATAGACACCATTGCTATTGATAAGAAAGATATTCTTGAAGGCAAAGACAAGCGGAAACAATTCAATAACGTCTTGCTTATGTCAATTGATTTACGCAAAGCCAACTTTACAACTATGAAAATATTTGACGACGAGAATGCATTGACTGATTCATGGGAGAAGTAAGCAAAAAAAAAAAAAAAGAAATTCCGGTATTATTAGGTAGTAACACTATAATAGATTATTAGAGATGAACGGTGTACATCCAGCATTTTATTCGTCAAAAGTAAGACTTTCCGGGATTATGACCAAAATAGTGTAATCATCCATTCTTACGTTCATATCAATAGATTTTTAGACAAGTTGTTTTTGGCCACACGAACCCTGCCCGTAACATGAAGTTGCAAAAACGAGTAAATTTGCTGAATAACAAACGTAATGGTACTAACACTACCATGTAGATTACAGTTCAAATACTCGATGCCATCAAGAAAAATATTGAAATTGACGAACAAGACGTTGTTTTTATTTCTCACGATGAGATCGTGTTCAACTGTCAGCACGCAAATACTATCAAATTCGATATGATTACTAAGGTACATACACGATAATGTGGCTCAGCTTCAATATATTTATCATATGCACTATTCATTTAGTTAGTTGATCTGCTGCAGACCGGTGTTGAAATTGAGCTAGGCGGCAAGAAAAAATTGTTTTTGCTCGACAAGCAAACTCATTACACGCTTTATAAAAACGTTCCTACTGGTCAAAAGCAAGATAGGGGCGTTAAGGTGATCTACAAACCTACTATTGAAGGTAAAAGAGGTCAATTTTATTTCGTACTGGATCTAATAATGTTTCAGGTGATGTTGTTACTGCTGTAGTTGAGGATACTAAGCAGTTATTTGGTATACCTGCGAATCAGTTCTTTGTTAATTTCAAACAGCACATTTTGAACGCCCCCTTGGACGATAAAGACTTTTTGTTTGTGGTTGACGGACATCTAGCCCAGTGGAGCCTGAAGAACCACAAATTGCAGCCAGTTTCCGAGCCTATTGATTCCGAAAAGTTTAATTGATGGAAATTTATATGAAGAAAAGGATTGTGGTGCCAAAGTTCAAAGAACCCTGGTTGATCTTGAGTTAGCGAGAAGCTTTTTGTCGTTCCACCTTCGTGTATATTATATAAAATATTAGATCAAGCAATATACGTGGGTCGATATCAGTGTTAATTGTCAAGTACAGAATGGAACAATCGCAGGAAACAGATCGTCAGAAAGAACTAAGACGGAAGATTGTCGAAATTCAAAAGGATGCCTCATTAGATCCCGCTACTAAAGCCAAAAAAATTCAGGTAAAAATGAACAACGCATCAAAGATTGGAAGAGCCGATCTTGGTTATTTCTCCGGTCTAATAAAATCGATATCAAAGGGGTGGCTAAAATATTCACCAAAAAATTAAGAATAATATTTGGAATATATTGTGCAGTACAACAACGATATATAGATTTTGGCTAATTTTTCTGGATCGTAGGAATTAATGGTTAACAGCTATAAACCCAACACTCCAAAGGAAGACGATAACAAGAACATTAACGAAATCAACACATCTTTATCGTATAACGTAAGTTTAGTACCATAAAAAAGCTGGATTTGCAAGTATTTAAATTGAAAATTTCTAGAATGAAGCCAAGGGTATATTCGGCTGCAAACATTACCGCAGAAACTGTAAAATGAAAGCTTTTTGCTGCGGGCAGCTTTATCCGTGCAGATTGTGCCACGACGAGCAAGTCCACGGCCATAAAATTAGCAGGTGAAGATTTGAGCTGATATTCATATGCTTATCTGTGATATTTAATTAGCATTTAGATATGCGACAAAAGAAATGATGTGCATGTTTTGTCAGAAGATACAGCCCGTTGGACCAGAGTGTTCTGCGTGTAACAAATCGATGGGCCGATACTTCTGTTCTGTGTGTAAATTCTGGGATGACATGCCAGATAAGGATATATTTCATTGCAACAAGTGTAATATGTGCCGAATAGGTTCGTTAAAAAAAAAAACGGCCAAGAATTCTTGCACACGGATCTAACGAACATGTTAGGCAAAGCTGAAGATTACTTCCATTGCGATATTTGTAACATTTGCTTGAGCAAGAAGATGGAACACAACACACATATTGAAAATACACTTAATGCTGATTGTCCAATTTGCGGCACTGTACGTCAAACATAATCCGACATTAGTCTAATAATATTTATTAGGATATGTTCACGTCCACCAAGTCCGTTTATTTCTTGGCAAAGTGCAATCACCCAATGCATCTGGGGTGTTTCAAACAATACGTGCAACGATATGACACGTGTCCAGTTTGTTCAAAATCAATGTTGTACGTATTTGGTTGACCTTATTATAGCATGGATATGTAAAATAACATCTCTTTAGTGACATGACGCAACAGTGGGCTCACATGGATCAAATTATTTCTAATTGCAAAATGCCCGAAGAGTTTAAAGAAGTGACTTGCAACATTTTATGCAATGAATGCAGTGCAAAATCAACGGTGCCGTATCATTGGATGGGTCATAAATGCCCAAGTTGCAATGCCTACAACACTGCAATTCTGTCGCACTCTGCATTACCCGCACTAACAACCTCACAAGTCATCCAACAACACCAAGAGTTCAACAACAACGTGCAGCAGTTCATTACGACCAGCAACGCAAACAATCCTGAAGCTCAGTTGCGATTAGCAGGAGATGAAGAAGCGAGCGAACAAAACGACGAGTTCGAAGATCCGCTGGATAGCGAGGACGAGGAGGAATCGGGAGGTGATGTGCCCGTGCACATGGAGGGCGAAGAAACTTCTGAAAGTCAGTCAAACCAGCCTACCAACTAGACTAATATATAAATAAAAGGTAAAAATCGAACTTTTTGTGAGTAAGACCATGTTCGCGAATGTTGGTTGGAATTCAAGGCAGGTCTCGAACTGTTGATGTTACAAAAAGAAATCAAATATCGCGTGTAATTTAGAAATTTAGATTAAATACGCTACAATGTTTATTGAAATTTCTGGTCGCGTCGCGAGTTTGAGATCTATTTGAGTGCAGAAATGCCCGTTCGTATTTTAATCTCACGCAAACAACAATGAAACGATACACGTTAATTTATATTATTTTAATGTCCTGCGCTTTGAGCGCTCTGGCTATTTACGGCTACGGAACAGATCGCATTTTATTGCGTGATGTTAGAGGGTTAACTTTTGAAAAAGGTCGCTGGACTGCTACACGACGAGGATATTCAGTACCTCAGGTAAGATAGATTATTATGCATATATTGAATAACTATCTAACCCAACGACAGTTGTTTTGTAATGGCGGATCTGCGAGTACGCAGCAAGATTTGTATCCCAGCTCTGTTTTCTGCCGAAATATGGGACGAGACTACAGTGGAGGTAATAATACTACAATTGTTTCGAATTAACTTTGCGATGCTAATACCGAGACAATTTTATAAGAAATTCAATGGAAATGTGAAGCAGATCTCGACCAACGAGTAAAATTTGGCCGTATGACTGTCTCTTGCGAAGGTTTCAATGGAGTTGATGATGAATGGGTCGTTGATGGTAGCTGCTCTTTGCAATACGAGTTGGATCGGACTTACGTAGATGAGTACGAGTACAGCGAAGAAAATGGTAAGCTCGGAATACAACACTGTTCGATTGCTTATTTTGCTAATTTTAACTTGCATAGAGCGTAATGGATGGAAGTTTGGACCGTTCTTTGGATGGGTTTCATTGATCGGTGTTATCTTGGCTGTTTTGCGCTCTTTGACTTCTCCTTTCCGCGGAGCATTATTCCCT
>Ga0209960_1003739_pt1 | contig 12624 bp, 19 predicted proteins | sample ThiBiot_500_plan_2_FD_183947 | JGI IMG/M metagenome (GOLD analysis project Ga0209960, IMG submission 183947) | Wastewater bioreactor microbial communities from Cape Town, South Africa - Thiocy_expt_500_plan (SPAdes) | ecosystem: Engineered > Bioreactor > Thiocyanate-remediating >... | reverse complement strand
AAAAAAAAAAAAAAAAAAAAAAAAAAAAAAAAAAAAAAGAAATAATCTTACTTTCCTCGCCTTAATTGGGCTTCAATATTATACAATGTTTCAGAGATCATGACTTCATTCTTTGTGTAATCATCTAATTGAAAAAACTAGCAAAATAAAATAAACAAATTAGAAATTGAAAAGGAAATGGAAAATTAAATGAAATTCAAACTTGAATAATTTCATAGCATCGAACATAGTTTCGAACACGTAAACATAAGGTTAATAACGTATTAGGTGTTGCTATCACTTTCGTCAAAAATGTTGTAGCAAAATTTTTCTATTTGATGCAAATGAAGAAATAAGGTTTTAAATGGAAAAAAGGGAAAAAAAATATAAAAAAATACATCTGAGGAGAGATCTTTACTAAAAATTTGATATCTCCAAGTAGCCTCAGCAACAGTTGATTTTAAGTGTTGAAGTCTACTTTGAAACTCTTTTTCAGTCACTGATGTGAGTAGGTTAACAGGATTTGATTGTTTCTATTTTGTTATATTATTGAATTATCAAATATATCAATTGAATAATTGAATTGAATTGAATAATAATAAACCTCTTTTGCAAAAGAAACTCCAGATAAAATTACAAGGGATTCACTAATAACAGTTAAAAGTTTTCTAAAAATTTCTGGTGAAATGAGGAATGTGGTAGAAGATTGCTCCAAGTCAACAAAATCATCACGAATTAAAAATAAGAAAGAAAATAAATTTTCAATAATCTCTAATCTAAAGGTGTATGGATAAATAAGACGAAGACTTTGAGAAATTTCATTAATCCTGTTATCAATAACTTCATCACTTAGGGGTTTTCTAAAATTTTCAGAGACTAATTTGATAGCCTTTCTTAAAATGTGATAACCTCGAAATATAATAGATTCTCTCTCTTTAACTAAAGTTTCCTTTAAAAAAGAAAAACATTTTGAATTTACAAATGAAAAGAAAAAAAAAGAATAAATGTTGAAGAAAAAGATCTTTACTGGATCATCTGAACGAGGGAATTTAGAATATAATTCAAGAATTTCATTTTCATCAATTGAATCAAGATATCTGGCCATAGTTCGAAGAAAAGAATGAGAAAGCAATCTTCCAGATAACTAAATTGATTTATTTATAATAAAAAAAGAAATAAATAAATAAATGAAGAAAAAGAAAAAGAAAGAAAAAGAAAAACTTACTTTAGCACGAGAACTTTCTGTTCCAAGGGTCTCAAGCTTCTCAAGAGCCCATTTTGACATTGTTTGGTGATAAAATACTCTTTGACATAAAAGTAAAATATCTTCATCATGATAAGGGAAGGCCTATTATTTGAAATTATGATTAATTTATTGAATCCATCGAGTTTTCAATCTTCAAGGGAAAAAGAAATAAATACATGTCTTTTCCAAAGGGAATCAATTAGTTGTCCTTGAACATTAATATCATTTCCACAAGTTCTCCAAGATGTTAATAAGATCAACTAATTTTAATTTTAATTTTTTGATTAAAAAATAAGAATAAAATAATTAGAAAAAAATAAAAAATTACAGGTTTTAAGAGTTCGAAAGGATTGACTAAGATTTTAAAAGATTCAAAATTTCGACTTCTAACAAAATCTTGTGCTTTTGTTAAAACAAATTCAACAAAATGAATATCCTTTTGAATGAGATAAAGTGAAAGTTCATTCCAAAACTCTTGTGGAATTTTAGTTGGATCTAATTCGACTTCTTTTGGAACTCTAGAGAAATAACCAACGAAACAAAAATTAAATCCAAAATAAAATAAAAAATAAAAAGAGAAGAATGGAAAAAAAAAAAAAAAAAAAAAAAAAAAACGAACAATTGAAAAAATGAAGGTAAGTTTCCATCACTTTTACTTTCTAAATCTGCTTCCAAATTTGTAAATAATTTTAACATAAATGGTTTATCTGGACGAAATAAAGCCTCTAAAACTTGATGTCTTGATATTTTTGCTTCAATTGTTACACCTGGATCTCCAGGAAGAAATCTATTTGCTAGTTGCTTTTTTTTTGAAAAAAAAAAGAAATTATGTTACAATCAAATCCTGTTTTTTAGAAAAATAAAATAAAAAAGAAAGAAAAACTTTTTTAAATGGTCCACGTCCAGAAAGATTAAATAATGCATAAAATAGTTCTTTTAATGGAATTTCAGTCATATCAGGAGTTACTGAAAGGTAATGGACATATTGAAGAGCTTCTTCATATTTTTCTGAATTCAAATGTTCACGAATAATTTCCAATATTACTTTTTGAAGTTGTTCATTTCCTCTCGAAAATGAACTTCGAGGACTAGTTAGAAATTCACAAAGGCAAGAAGCTATTTTTTAAAAAAAAATTAATTTTCTTTTTTTCCATTTCTTTCTTTATGATTATTATCATTGTTTGATTGAATTTTAACCTTGATGTGGATGTCTGATAAATGCTTCTCTGATTTGTTTTAATGTTTGTTCACTTAATTTACAGTTTTCTTCATTTAGAGATGAAAATTTTGAAGTTCCTCCAGTTTCATTTTGTATCATTGAAAAATAACGAATCAATTCTGAAGCTGCACTTTTTATAACCTAATTATCAATATGACAATTTTAAAAAAAGGAAAAGAAGTCAATTAATAAATAAATAAAATGAAAATCTAACAACAATCATTGGACTATCATTTGATAATCCTCTTAATTCCTTTCCAAATAATGAATCCAATAATAATTCAAATTCGATCTTTTGAACAAGTTTTTCTGATAATGGTGAGTATTCTTTGTTTGGTGTCTAATTTTTTTAAAAAAAAATAATTTTGTTATTTGAAATACATAAAAAATCAAATCAAATATCTTCTTTTTTTTTTGGAACTTACTTGTTGAGTTAAATATCTATATTCTGTTACACAAAGCCATTTTAAATGTGCAGCTGAAGGGATTGATCCTGATGCAAACCTTTAATATGAAAAAAGAAAACAATCAAGATACTTCTTCAAAAGTAATCAAACGAATCAATTATCATTATTTTTGCATTGTGTTTTTCTTCTTGTTTACACTAAATAAAAACAAAGTAAATTATTGAATTTTTTTAAAACTTACCATTCAGGATTTGGTCCATTCTCAGCAAGAAACGCCAGCATCTCCAAACACTTTTGCTGAGCTCTCTCCTCTTTATACAACTCTCTTATTGACGCAGAGAACAGCTCCCATTCTCCAAGAGAGATGAAGTTGGTGATCAACCTAAGAAACTTCCCATCATTTTGCGAAAGAAATGGAAAGTGAGGTCCATTCATCTAAATAATGATTTATTATAAAATATTTAGTAGTTTTGGCAAAAGAAAAATAATGATTATGCGTTGGAATCAAGAACGGATTGCTGGTGTTCAACAATAATGATTTATGCGTTGATGGCTAAGTTTTTCTTTGGATCTCAATAACAAGAAAAATTGATGAAAAAACGCGATCAAAATCGATTTTATCGACTTCAAAATGAAAAAAAACGCAATAAAATTCATAAAATCGAAGTATCAATCGTAAAAAATCGAAAATAAAATGGAAAAAAACGCGAAGAAAAACAATTTTTATTATAAATCACGTGATTTAATTGATGAAAAGGAATTTGAAGAGCAAGATCAATAGGGAAGATCTCTAATGAATGAATGAATGAATAGAACTAATTGATGAACTGATTGCTCTTAATTGTTTCTTTCTTGGTTTTGATTGATTTCTATTCATCATTTTATAATTATTTTTTGTTTTGATTTTAATTAATTGTATTTGTGGGAACATCACCATCTCAGTTCAGTTCGTTCCCCTGTATTTTTCTCATTTTTTGGCAAAAAGAAGTGAATCAAACGAATTAATAGGTACAATAACTTCAAGGGAGAGGAAGAAGAGATGCTACATTTGCCTTCAATTCTATCTTTTTGTGCAGTCTTCTTTGGGTATTCAAAATATTTCTTTTTCCTTTTATTTTCATTCATTTTTAATTCCTGATTGAGTTCAGACTAAATCGATTTCTGTAATCAAATCTCTTTGTTATTGTAGGTACAATATTTTTAGTACACTTCTTCAATATTATTACTACGCAAAGAAAGGAAATGAATCAGAGACATGGAAAATTCAACCTAATAAAAAAGAACATTTGAATGATTACAAATGGTGGCTACCATGTCTTGATATTTACGCACAGAAAAGTAAGAGAGGACCAAATTACAGCTTGTTTTGCACAATCAATATTTGTGTTGCATCTTCATTTGCTGCTTTAGCAACAGAGTTATGTATTAGAGGATATTCAAAAATGTATTGGGAGATTGATGAAAAAGGATGGTTATATTATTTAACTTATTCAACTATTATTCCTATTGTATATGAAAATGTTGCAGAATATTATTGGCATAGATTGATGCATGTACCATATTTTTATAAGAGACTTCATAAAATACATCATTACTTCAAAAGCCCTGGTTTTTTTTTTTTTTACTTTTCTTCAAAAAAAAAAATTCTTATCAAAAACTCAAACTTGTTTTTTTAAAAAATCAATAGAACCCTTCGATGATTTATACGTCCATCCAATTGAAGTTGCTGGATATTATATGATATTGTATAGTCCACCTTTTCTTTTCTCTATTCATTGGAGTTCATTTTTAGTTTATATGATAATTATGGGAATTTGTGGAGTTATTGATCATTCTGGAATTAGATTTGAAATCTATGGATTGTATAATACAACAGATCATGGTTCCTTTTCTTTTTTTTATTCACCAAAAATATTTTTTCTGAATTTTTTTTTTCCAATAATTTGTTAGACACTCATCATCTAAAATTTGATTGTAATTATGCATTCCCTTTCCCTTTCATGGACCTTGCTCATGGAACCTTTCGAGGAACATTTTTAGATCAAAAATTCTAATCTGAAATTTTTTTTTTTTTTCCAAAAAAAAAGTGAGGTAAAAATTAAATTTATTTTCATGTTCAAAATCATAAAATCAAATAATTTAGGACAAAACAAAGAATAACTATTTTTTCTGGTAAAAACGTTTTCAATAACCAATTAATTGTCCAAAAAATGACCAAAATTGAATTTGAATTATAAATATAATGGATGAGTCTATAATATATTTTCTTTTTTTTGATAAATATTTCAAAATAGAACATTGAACTTGATTTAGTTTTCAAATTGAATTTGAAACAAGAAAATTAAAGCTTATCTTTTAATGGTGACAATTTTAGATCAATTTGTTTAAAAGTAGGTCTATCATTTGCATTTTGTTTCCAACAAATTTCAATAAGAAATGAAAGGAATCCAAGGGTTTGATCTCCTTTAGCATCAGGAATTGCTTCTCTTTTTTCTGATCTAACTTGGTATTCTATTTCTGATACTTCTTTCACTATATTAAATTTTTGATTATAAATGAAATGGAACGATGAGAAATAAAAATGAAAATAAAAACATTACAATGAGCCCAAGGGATCTTTCTTGACATCATTTCCCAAATAATTAATGCAAAAGAATAAACATCTCCTTTCATTTCATATTCAATTGATACATTTCCAATGTTTGATGCCAATTTTCCAAATACTTCTGGTGCTGTATATCGTGGTGAAAATCCTTTGATATCAATCACCTTTTTGTGGTTAAAAATAAAATTTCAAAGTGAATATTATGAGAAAAGGAACAAAGAAAGAAAAAAATCAAAACCTTGGAAGATTCTTTAACTCTTGCCAAACCAAAATCACAAATAACAGCATTAAGTTTCCCTTTCTCTTTTTCCAGTAATATATTCGATCTGATTTGAACACATTTTGATTAAATTGAATTTTAGTTTCAAAGAAATAGAAAAAAAAAGGAAGAAAAAATTGAAAAGAAAAGAATACGGTTTTAGATCTCGATGAACAATTCCAAATTCATTTATCATATTCATTCCAGATGCAATATGACTTGTTATTCTCAAAATAATATCACTTGGAATATCTGTTGAATACCTTCGAATATATTCTGACAAATCTTGATCATACAACTTTTTTTTTTTTTTTTTTTTTTTTTTTTTTTTTTTTTTTTTTTTTTTTTTTTTTTTTTTTTTTTTTTTTTTTTTGAATTGTTATAATATTTATATTCAACAATAAAGTGTTTAACTTTATTGAATACAAATGTTGTTCAAGACCTGTTTTCAAAAAATTTTGAAAAGAGCTATAACTTAAATTTTTTATTTTTTTTAAAATTTTTAAATTTTTAAATTTTACATTTGACTTCTTACAAAACATGTTAAAGTTAACTTTTAAATTTTATAATTTTTTTTATAAATTTTGTTAAATTATTTAACTTTGAACAGAATTGTTCAATTCATTTTATAGAATAATAATAACAAAGTCATTTTTTCTTTTTGAAACTTTCTTTTTTGAATGTGAAAAGACTTATAACAATTGAACCTATTTGAATACATTAATGAAAATGAACAAATTTCAATATTCAATAATTCAAAAATATTTGAAAAATATTGTTAAATTTATTATTAAGTTTGTAAAAGAAGTTTCAATTTTTGAAATATTTATATATTTGAAAGAGTTTTTTGATATTGAAATATTCAAAGAAAAGTAATTGAAAACAAGTATAACATTTGAAATTCATATCATATCATTTCAATTTCACCAATCTATACGAATAAACAATCTTCTTAACAAAAAACACATAATAGAGCTATTGCACTTGATGAGCCTTTCTCCACCTTCCAAAAAACAAAAAACTGATATAGAACCTCAAGAAAAGAAACCAACAATGTCTATTAAAACTCTTAAAGTTAAATTTTTATCTGAAAATGCTACACTTCCTGCTAGGGGTTCAACAGGTGCTGCTGGTTATGATCTCTTTAGGTAAAAACAAATCATTTACAATACATTCATTTCTTTTCTTTGATTAATATTAAAACTAAAAATTTAAATGAAATTAAATAGTGCAAAAGATATGATTGTACCAGCAAAAGGAAAAGCTATTGTTCCAACAGATATTTCAATCGCAATCTCTGAAGGATGTTATGGAAGAGTTGCACCTCGCTCTGGATTAGCTGCAAAGCATTTCATTGATGTAGGAGCTGGAGTAATTGATTGTGATTATAGAGGTCCTCTTGGAGTTGTTTTATTTAACTTTTCTGATACAGATTTCCAAAGTATGATATTTTTATATTATTATTTTGTTGAAATATTGATCTAACAATTTTTTTTCTTCTTTTCTTTGAAATCATTAAAAGTCAAACACAAGGATAGAATTGCTCAATTAATCATTGAAAAAATTGAAACACCAGAAGTTGTTCAAGTTGATGTATGATTCTTTATTTCTTTTCTTTTAAATTAAATTTTTAAATAAATTATCGAGATTAATTATTTTTTATTATTATAAGGATTTGGATGATACTCAAAGAGGAGCAGGTGGATTTGGATCTACAGGAGGTTTTAATCAAGGAAAATAACTTTTTTTAAATTTTTCGTGTAGTATATATATTTGAAGAATAAAAAAAAAACTTGTCTATTCTTAGTTTTATTTATTGATTTAATTCATACTAATTCTTTTTTTTTCAACGATTTATAATCACAAATGTTTGAAGATCTTTAATGATGTTTTTATAAAGGTTTCTTTTTTTTTTTATGATTTCAAATTTTTCACTCAATCAATCATCTTTATTATCTCTTACTACAATGGAATCTATTGAAGTAACTTATTTTAAATGCACCAAGAGATCACGATCATGTTGAAACGTTGACCTGTTTGTTTGTTTTGCACTTCTTTCTTTCTTCTTTCCTTTCCACTTTCTTTCCTTACTTTTTCCTTTTAGATCTTCAAATCACTTTATTCATTCATTCATTTCAAACAAGCGAAAACAACCTCAAGTAACAAGTAACTTTCATTCTTTATTCTCATTCTCTTTTTCCAACTTCAATACTAAAACAACCAATGATTCTTCTTTTTTTTTTTTTTTTTTTTTGTTTAAAAAAAATAGAAGTCAAAGTAAAGAATGGCTTATTACGCTGATTCAGGGGTATTAAATGGTGCATTTGTTATCATTGGCAATTCTGTTCAACATGTAATTGAAAGAAATTGGAGAGCAGGAAAGTTTCAAGTCCAAGATCAAAGCCTTACCAATCAATTGAATCGTATACTTCGAAGCTTTTCCATTGATCAATTAAGAGCTATGTCTGGGAATCCAGCTATCAATAGTGCAGTTTATTCAATGAATGTTTGGTATTCAAATTAATTCGTATAAAAATTTGTTTCCATTTCTTCCTTTCTTTTCATTTTTTAAAAAAATCCATTTGTTGATCTAAACATTTTAAAACCTTGAATTTGAAAAAATAAAACTAATTAAAGTTTATCTTTTAATGGTGACAATTTTAGATCAATTTGTTTAAAACTAAGTCTATCATTTGCATTTTGTTTCCAACAAACTTCAATAAGAAATGAAAGGAATCCAAGGGTTTGATCTCCTTTAGCATCAGGAATTGGCTCTCTTTTTTCTGATCTAACTTGATATTCTATTTCTGATACTTCTTTCACTAAATATTAAATTTGATAGAAATGATAAATGAAAATGAAAAAATAAAAATAAAAATAAAAAATAAAACATTACAATGAGCCCAAGGGATCTTTCTTGACATCATTTCCCAAATAATTACAGCAAAAGAATAAACATCTCCTTTCATTTCATATTCAATTGATACATTTCCAATGTTTGATGCTAATTTTCCAAATACTTCTGGTGCTGTATATCGTGGTGAAAATCCTTTGATATCAATCACCTTTTTGTGGTTAAAAATAAATTTCATCATTAGAAAGAAAAAAGAAGAAAAAAAGAAGAAAAAAAGAAATCAAAACCTTGGAGGATTCTTTAACTCTTGCCAAACCAAAATCACAAATAACAGCATTAAGTTTCCCTTTTTCTTTTTCCAGTAATATATTCGATCTGATTAAAAATTGAAATTTAGTTTCAAGGAAATATGAGAAAATTTGAAAAGAAAAGAATACGGTTTTAGATCTCTATGAACAATTCCAAATTCATTTATCATATTCATTCCAGATGCAATATGACTTGTTATTCTCAAAATAATATCACTTGGAATATCTGTTGAATAACTTCGAATATATTCTGACAAATCTTGATCATACAACTTTTTTTTTTTTTTTTTTTTTTTTTTTTTTTTTTTTTTGAAGAAGAAGAAGAAGAAAGAATGAAATGAAAAGAAAAATACTTTAGTAATAATACAACGAGGGTTTTCGAAATAACCAACTAAAGTAATAACATTTGGATGAGATGAGACTCCCCACATAATTGAAACCTCCTGTTCAAATCGAATTTTTTCATCTTCTTCTGAATAGTTTTGACTTTCAAATACTTCTTTCATTGCTACTACTTCGCATCCAAATTTCTTTTTTTGTTTTTGATAATTTTTGATTTTCAGAAATTTTTCTTTGATAAAAAAAAAAAAAAAAAAAAAAAAAAAGAAAAAAACCTCTCGTAATTTTTGATCTAATATGTAACCTTTATAAATCAGAGAACAGCCACCTCCCCCAATTTTTTCTTCCTTTCTAATTTGATTCACATAATCAATTTTCATAAATCCTGGTATTGAAAATTCAGGTTTGGTATTTAATAATGTCTTATTTGCAACTATTTTATATTTTTATATGTGGTGCAAATTAATATCAAGCTTGATTGAATGAAAAATAATTAATACGTTGAGTCATTGAAAGTTCTTCAGTTTCTATTCTTTCAAGTTCAATATTTTCAAGATATTTACTTATTTTTTTCTTTCTACTCCTCGGTTCATTTCGTTTCTAATTTGAAATTTGGTTTTGTTATTTTGCATTCAGAGAAAGAAAAAAGAAAAAATAATTACATTTCTTCTAATAAAAAAGAGGACTAATAAGACAAGTAAAATCAAAGCCAAGATACCAACAGTAACACCAACACCAATTCCAATTGCTTGTCCACTTTGATTTTCATGTGATGCTCCTAAATTACATGTTATTCCATCTCCTGAATATCCTGTTTTACATGCACAACTAAAACTTCCTGGAGTATTTGTACAGTCTGAATTAATATCACATTCTCCATTATTTGTTTGACATTCATTAATATCTATTTATTATTTGTGTTCAACACAAATTTCCAATACCAAAAAGAAATCAAACCAACACAAGAGAATCCATCTCCTGAATATCCAGTTTTACATGTACAAATAAAACTTCCTTTAGTATTTTTGCAAGTTGCATCAGCACCACATCCCCCATTATTTGTTAAACACTCATCGATATCTATTTATGAGATTTTATTTTTGAATGAACTGAAATTATTTCAATCAAGAAAGAGGGGAAAAAAAAAAAAAAAATGTTACCATTACAAGCAAAACCAGTTCCTGAGTATTCTGGTTTACAAGTGCAAGTAAAACTTCCTATTGTATTTGTACAAATTGCATCTGGATGACACCCTCCATGATTTGTTGAACATTCATCAATATCTATTTTTCATTTTTATTCATTTATCAATTGCAAAATAAGTATAATAGGAATAAAATAAAAATAAAAAATCAAACCTTGACAAAAAGTCCCATTTCCTGAATATCCTGTTTTACATGTACAATTAAAAATTCCTTGAATATTAGTACATGCTGCATTAGCATGACAATTATGAGTACCCAAAGTACATTCATTTACATCTTTTTTTGAAATTATGATTGTTATTTTATTTGTTATTTTATTTTATATTTTGAAAAAATCATTTTACCAAGACAATTTATCCCATTTCCAGAATATCCTTCATTACAAGTACAATTTCGACTTCCGATTGTATTTTCACATTTTGCATTCATATCACATCCTCCATTATTTGTTAAACATTCATCAATATCTATTAAATTAAAACTAAAATTAAAATTTCATGTTTTGGTGGAATTAATAATGAAATGAAATGAAAAGAAAAAAGAAAGTGATTGTACCAGTACAATTAAAACCATCTCCTTTATATCCATCTTTACAAGTACAAGTAAAACTATCAGCCGTATACAAACAATAACCATCTTCATGACATCCTCCATAAACTATTAAACATGCATCAGTAGCTTTTTTTTTTTTATAGATTGAATTTTGATCATTTTTTGATTAAATTAAAGATTCAGAGAAGAAATAAAAAAAATAATTATAAAAAAAAAAAAATACTTTCACAAGAGCCCAAAACTGGACTCCAATTTCCTATTGCCCCATCTTGAAGACAGACTCTAAAAAATGAACCAATATATCCCAAAGGACAATTTTTATTGATTACTTCTCCATTTGCAATTGATTCATCCCATTCTACATTTTCTTCGTTCGAAATGTATGAACATTTTACTTCTAATTTTTTTTTTTTTTTTTTTTTTGAAAATGAAATTGAACTTAAAATCAAAATTGAAATTGAAATTCAAAATGAAATTAAGAAAGAAAAGGAATCAAACCAATCTCACAATTGACTCCAGCATATCCAGGGTTACAACAACTGTAATTAGATTGTTGGTTCATTCTAATCGAACATGTTTGTCCTAAGCAACTTCCAGGTGGACAATTTGAATCTTGATTTCATTTATTTTTTTTATTTTTTTCGATTTTCTTCTTTTTTTTAAAAAAAAAAAACAAAATTGTTTTACCACACAGGACTTTTGCACTAATATAATCATTGTAACTAATGGATGAGTAATCAGGAATTGGACAATCCCAATTATTATTTACAAGAGTTCTAAAATGTAAATCATAAGTTTTGATTCATTTTTGGATAATGAATTTCTTACAGTTGATTTAGTGCTGGCAAAGTGAAAATGAAGTCTGGAATAGTTCCTGTCAGTTGATTGTTTTGGAGTTGTCTATTATTTAAATTTATTGCAAAATAAAGAAGTGAATAAAGACAATACAGAACTTGTAAATTTGATAAATTTTGAAATTCGGTTGGAATTGTCCCTGAAATTAGAGAAGTGGTGACCGAAGAAGTCCCATATAGTGCCGAGAATGATGAAAGCAATTTTTTTTTTTTTTTTTTTTTTTTCAAATATAAAATAAAATAAAATAATTGAATGATATTTACAGCTGTTGTAAATTTGTCATGCTTCCGATTTCTGTTGGGATCGTTCCTGAAAGCTCATTTGAAATAAAACCTCTATTATTTGTTGAATTTTTGGCATGATACATAAAATTGAATAAATAAATAAAGAATAAAGAAGTGATTTACAGTAGCTCTAAATTTTTCAAATTGCTGATTTCAGTTGGGATTGTTCCAAAAATGTTTTCCGAACCAAAAGCCCTAAAAAAAAGAATGAAAAAGTTATAAGCAATTGAAAATCTTTAACTTAATTTAAAAGAAATTGAATTTTACAGTGCCATTAAATTGGTCATCGTTCCTAATTCAGTTGGAATTGTCCCAGAAAGTTTACCACCAATAATTATTCTATCATTTCGAATTTTGAAATTTTAAAAACAAAGGATAAAATGAAAAAAAAAATATTTTACGAAAATGTTAAGCTAGTTAAATTGGCGAATTCTGATGGGATTGTTCCTGAAAGTTCAAAAGACTGAATAATTCTTTTTTTTTTTTTTTTGGAGTTTTAATGAGCAAGAAAA
>Ga0209960_1003736_pt1 | contig 12635 bp, 18 predicted proteins | sample ThiBiot_500_plan_2_FD_183947 | JGI IMG/M metagenome (GOLD analysis project Ga0209960, IMG submission 183947) | Wastewater bioreactor microbial communities from Cape Town, South Africa - Thiocy_expt_500_plan (SPAdes) | ecosystem: Engineered > Bioreactor > Thiocyanate-remediating >... | reverse complement strand
GTGTTTTTTTTTTTTTTTTTGTTTGACTCGGACCATTTCTCAAAAAGGAAGTCAAAAAAAGGAGAAAGAAAAAATGAAAAAAAAAAGCATGACTCGAATTTTTTTTCTTCTTTTTTTTTTCTGATTATCAAAATTTTGATAGGAAATTCGAATTGTGAAGATGATGATGAAACTCTTTATGAATAATAATCTCTCTCCAAATTTATCTGAATTTATTTGAATTTATTTGAATTTATTTGAATTTGAATTTGAATTTAGAAAAAAAAAAAACTCATTCCCACCACCATCAGACCTCTTTAAATTTTAATCATTTTTATTCTTCGAACAAATTTGTTGATGAAAAAACCCTTTGTAAAAAAACAAGAAAAAAGAACTCTATTTCATGAGTTCAAATTTGCTCCAAACATAAAATAGAGGATTTTTGCTTGAGCTTGCTTGCTTTATTTTGACTTGTTTCTTTTAAAGGGATACTATCTTTAAAAAAAAAAGATTTTGAGAAATGAAAGGAAATCAAAGGAAATTAGGACATTAAATTTGCGTTTTGAAAAAATATCTATATTTATCCAAATCATTGAAATAAAGTTGATATATTATTAAAGAATGTTTTATTATTCCTTTTCATTTGGTTTTTGAATGGATTTTAGGGCAAGCTTTAATCTTTTGCTGAAAAACAACCGTTAAAAATCAAAAATTTTCATGGAAGAAAAACTTTGGCTTGCTTGTAAAGACGGAGATATTGAAGAAGTTAACACCTTACTTCAAAATCCACAAATTAATACTAATTGGCAATTCCTTGACTGTTCTGCTTCTCCTTTTGATCATACTTTTGGTTGGACACCTTTTTATATTGCTTGTTGTAAAGGACATATTGAAATTGTAAAGTTATTATTAAATGATAAAAGAGTTCATCTCAATATAGCAAATAAGTATGGATCAACACCTTTTTATATTGCTTGTTGTAAAGGACATATTGAAATTGTAAAGTTATTATTAAATGATAATCGAATTGATATTAATAAAGCAAATAAGAATGGAGAAACATCTTTTTATATTGCTTGTCTTCATGGAAAGACTGAAATTGTGAAATTATTATTAAATGATAAAAGGATTGATATAAAAAGAGGAGATATAAAAGAGCAAACACCTTTTTTTATTTCTTGCCAAAAAGGATGTATTGAAATAGTGAAACATCTATTAGCACATGGAAGAGAAATAGATATCAATAAAAAAGATGATGAAGGAAAAGATGCACTTGATATTGCAAGAGAAATAGGAAACAAAAAAAAAGATCCTTGGGAAAGCGAAAAGCATTTTGAAAGTAGGAAAAGAAATTGCCCAAAAATTGTCGAATTAATAGAATCTTTTAAAGGAAACCAGAGTGAAACAAGAACAAAATTAAGGATAGAACTTGGATTCGCTGGTAAATTTCTTTTTCTTTCCTTTTCTTTTTTCTCTTCTTAATAAATTTATATTTCTAGATATCGATGCTGCTACTATTTATGCAACAATTGTTCTGCTTTCTGATCAATTTTTAGATTTTAAGCACAATTAAGATTCTCAAGGAAATTTTGCACTTTGCAAAAAAAATGTTGGTCGAGTCATCTGGAATTTATTCAAATCTTATAATTGTAGCAAATATTTCAGTCCAACTTTTGTGCCTTTGATCTTATTTCCCTATTTTCTCCCTTTAGTTTTTGGAGTAGCAATTCCAGAGGAGTTGATTTCATTTGTGAGGTTTTGCAATGAAACCAAAATATGACTTGCGCTCATAGGATTGTTTTGTGCTGCATTTTGGAGTATCTTAAAAGTTCCAAAGATATTTGCCATGGTTATGTTATTTGAGGACACCTTCTTTGGTGATCCTGGTTTATTTTTTCTTGATATAATTCGTTTCATTTTCATTTTTAAATTATTAATTTTTTTTTAAAAAAAATAGATGAATTAAATTAAAAAGGTTGATCTTGGTTTCCCTCTTTTAAATACATTGAGGTCCTTTTTTGTGGTTTTACACCAGTGACAAGGACGATAGCACTTATATGTTGAAGAAATTAAAGTTGCCTTTCAGCGATATACGATGTTAGAAAAGGAAATAATTTTCTTTCCAGACTATCTGCACATGATAAAAGGACACCTCTAAATGAAGAATGATTAGAAAAGTGATGAAATGAAGATCAACAAGGAAATTAATTTTACGAATCATCAATTAGAGGTTGAAGTATGATCTGCATACATTCATGGAACAACTTCCTCCTCAAGAGAACAGTTTTTGGTTTCTTGGACTGACTCTTGGATATTTTATGTACTGGGAGGTGTGACCAGCTAATAATTGAAAGGTAAAATAAAATACAAAAGTTATAATTTCTGATTTATTTTCTCTTTTTTTTTTTTAAAAAAAAAAAAAACTAATTCATTACCTCACGACTTTCCATATGATCCACCCATTGTTGTAAACCTTCTTCCAGTCTCATATAATATAGCCCAGCAAAATCGTTTTTGAAGTCTTGATAATCTTGGTATTTTGTTCGATCTGCAGCAAAATCATGATGTTTTGAGCTGTTCATAACTAACTTCGTGAAGTTTACTCTCCAAATGTTGCTTGAAATCAAATTATATTTTTTTTCAGATATGATCAACCAATTCTTTGAATCCTCCTTCTTTTTCACATTATTAATAACGATATAGTCCTGAAAAAAATCTGCTTTAAAATTGATTCTAATAAATCATTGTCTCGTTTGGTATCTTTCATGGTTTGGGAAAGAAAGAAATTAAAAATAAACAAAACAAACATGGCTAAGAAGGTGTCATTGATAATTGATGGTGAGTTTGCTCAGAAGGACGAGATAGAGCATGGGGAAATTGATTATGCTGCCTTCGTTAAACTATTGCAAGGACAGAAATGGGAGCTCAAGAGCATGATATTCTTAGCATCTCCAATTAATTCAACTGAAGATATTGGTATTTTTTTTATTTTTTTCTAATTATTTTTATTCTTTTTCAAAAAAAAAACAAGGAATGTTGTTGTAATTGTTTTTTTTATTTTAATTACTGATTTTTAATGATTGATTCTCTTGATGTTCTTGATTCTCTTGATTCTATTGATTCTCTTAATGGATTAACTTTGAATGAATCTTCATCTAATTTTTATAATTCTCAAAATTTAAAAAAAAAAAAAAAATTTAGAGAATTTTAAAACTCTTGGTTTTGAAGTTGAAAACATTCCAGCAGATGATCATATGGTACCATCATTCAATCCAGAATCTGAAGTTGATGAAATGGAATTTAATGAAGGAAGTTGTAGTATGAGAGCCGCTTTATCAAGTTATATTATTTCTGAAGGAGTTTTAGAAGATTTGGATTTGATTGCAATTTTTTCCAGTTTAAGAACTCTCGCAAATCCAATCACAATGATGAAAACGTTAAGTTCTCAACACAGACATTTAAGAAAAGAACCAATTGAAGTTCTTTCAATTGCAACTAATCCTCGTTTCCCAATCCCTGCTGATCATTTGTTAAATTTAGCTACAATTCGTCATTTAATTCAAAAAGAAACCCCTCCTCAAGTATTAATAACTCCATTGAATCAAAAAGCTTCAGAAAAACATGATAAAGGAAAAAAGAAAAGTTCTCTCCCAGTTCTAAATCAAACTGAATCCCTCACAGAAGAAGAACTCTTCAAAGCTAAAAAACTTTTATTACTTTTAGATGAAGAGGAATATCAAATTAAATTAAAACAATTAAATCGGCTTCAAAGTATTTAGAAAAGAAAAAAAAAATTTTTTTTTTTTCCTTCGATTCCCATTCTTTTTTGTTGTTGTTGTTGTAAAAAGTGTGAAATAAATTTTGTTTTTTGTTTTTCAAGTTATTTTTCTTTCCTTTTTTTTTGACAACTAATCTTACAAACAAGATTTAATGTTGCAATTTTTGAGCAATTTGTTTGAAAGTTGGTCTTTCATCACGAACCAACAGAATAGTTAATATTCTCAGCGATCTCTTTCAAAAAAATCAGTCATGTTCGTTTACTTTAAAATATTTAAGATATTTGTTTTGAAAGTGAAATCAAATGGAATGAAATGAAACCAGAGGCTGAAGCTCTTTGAACAATAACTCTTATTGATTGATTGCTATTGCTCATTAATTGATTTTTTTTTTTTTTTTTTTTTTTTTTTTTTTTGAACATCAATCAATAAATATAACAAATACAATAGATATCATAAGTGATTCAGATCTTCTTTCACCTTCCTTTAGATATCAATCAAATGAACCAAAATCAAAATATGGAAGAACTGAGTATTCTCTTTCTTGATGCTTGTAACAAGGGAAGAATCGAAGAAGTTGCTCAATTACTGAAGAACCCACAAGTTAACCCCAATTATCAAGATATTGATGGACTAACATCTCTTTCCAAAGCTTGCTGGAAAGGAGATATTGATATTGTGAAGTTATTATTAAATGATTATAGAATTGAAGTAAACCTAGGAGATAATGATGATAGAACACCTTTTTCTAGGGCTTGTATTAAAAGAAATATTGGAATAGTGAAGTTGTTATTAAATGATGGAAGGATTGATATTGATAAAGAAGATGCTTTTGGTGAAACACCCTTTTTTCTTGCTTGTTATAATGGATGTGTTGAGGAAGTGAGGTTATTATTAAATGATGAGAGAGTTGATATAAATAAAGCAACAAGTGATGGGGAGACACCTTTTTGGATTACTTGTGAGCAAAACAATGTGGAAATTTTGGAGTTATTATTGAATGATCAAAGAGTTGATATAAATCAAGCAACGATTAATGGTAAAACACCTTTTCATGTTGCCTGTGAGAATGGAAACTTTGATGTTGTCGAATATATATTCGCAAGTGAAAGGGAAGTAGATTTAGATGCAAAAGATTCTGAAGAAAAAACTGCACTTGATATTGCAAGAATAAGAGCGACAAGAAAAAAAGAATCGTGGGAAAGAGAGATTGGTTTTATTAGTGAAAAAATTATTAATACAAGTATTGTGGATTTAATTGAATCATTCAAAAGAAATCCAAATGAAATAAGATTCAAATCAAGACTACGACTTCATTTTCCTGGTAAATCAAATTTTTTATTTACTTTTAATTCAAAATTGTAATTCAATTTTTATTCTTTTTTCATTCGAAGATGCTTGTGCTGCCTCTGTCTATGCAACCACCGTTCTCCTTTGCGATAATTACTTGAAATTTGGCTAAAATCTCATCAAATGATTTCTGATATAATTACACGAAGATTGATTGTCAATGAAACTACTTTCGAACTTGGAACTCTGATTATCTGGGTTAAACTTCACCAAATGATACACAAAATCAGCAATAAAAATACCTCTTTTGTAGCTTGAACTTTAGAATCTTATTTTTTTTTTGTCTTAAAATCTAAGTAACAAAGTTATTATTCAACAAGTTAAGTCTAATTGCTTGAATTCGTGATTGATACGCACATAACTTTTTGTATAATTGTTATTATGCAAAAAAGTCGAAAAGTGAACCGTCTGATTAAATTTTTTTTGAAACAATAACAACTCTCCAATCTAATTACTTAATTATTACAGATATTTACAAAAGATTATTGGTTTTCTATTTCCTTTTCTTTTCTTTAGGTGTCTTTTTTTCCTTAAAATTTGAACGTTCGTATGCAACTTCCTCGGCATCTTTTCCTGTTAGTTCCTTCCAAGGAAGTAAAATGATTGAGTTTGATTCACCAATAAATCCGCACTTTTTAAATTTGCGACTTTCAAAGTATCCTGGACATTTATAAATTTTATTTTCTTTGATTACTTCAACTTGTAAATGTCCTTTACTTTTGAAAAAAAAAAATTCGAAATTGAATTAGAAATTGAAAAAAAGAAGTGATCTTACTTGCATTTTGGACAGATTGGAGTCCCTCCATTTCTCATGCATTGAATAATCCTTTCAATGAGTTCACCTTTTGTTCCAGAAGTTATTTGGTCATTTTCGCTATTATATTATATATATTTGTTGAAAAATGTTTGGTTGAAAAAAAAAAATACCTCAACATTCTCTTTAATATCTTGACACTATTTTTTTGTAGTTGTTCTTCTTCTTCAACTAATTTTGGTTCTATAATTTTTGTCTTTTTATTTGGCTTTGAATTTGAAACAAAGTCATCATCATCAAAATTTTCTAAACTTTCAACTGTCTTGGTTTCTTTTCCTAATAATCGAGTACTTTTCCTCTTATTTAAATTCTGATCACTTTCAATTAATTCATCCTCATTTTCATTTTCATTTTCATTTTCATTTTCAAAATCGCTCCTATTTTCGTCACTTTCAAAATCACTTTCTGAATCACTTTGTTTCTTCTTCCCTTTTCCTTTGGTTTCCGCTTGCTTTTTCCTTTGCTAGAATGAATTTTTTTTTTTTTTTTTGAAAAAAATGATAAGAGGGAAAAGAAGACCTACCTGAGAACTTTTGACTTTCCTTTGAGATTTTGATGAGCCATTATTCATGGAAAGACCCAGACGAGATTGAACTATTTTATCCAAAATTTTGAAAATAAATAAATGAATGAATAAAGTAAAAAAGTGAAAGAAAATATACTTTGATCTTCAATCATTTTTTGAATTCGATTTTGCTCTTCTCGATCAATTTCACTGAATCCAGCAATTTCTTCAACTTTATTCAATAGTAAAGGAGCTTTGAAACATGGAATATGAAACCAAAGCCAAGGAATTAAAGGTGTAGAAGATCCAATCATTAATTGATCCTCTTGAATTAAATGTTGACATCGAAAACACTATTTTTTATTAACAAAAATCAATCAATCAATCAAATAGGCTTGTCGAGAGATGAAGAAATAAATAAATAAATAATTTCTAAAAATTAGAAGAAAAAAAAAAAAAAAAAAAAAAATTTAAAAAAAAAAAAAAAAAAAAAAAAAAAAAAAAAAAAATGGAATCACCTTTTTTTTAAAAAAAACTTGAATCATTGAAAAAAAGAGAAAAGATGAAAAAAAAAAACCTTGTTGAGATTTGGTCCTTCGGTTCTTTTCACACAAAACGCCATTTTTTTATTTTTTATTTTTTCCATGAGTCACTCAAATTTTCAATAAGATATTGTTCAACACCCAAAAAGAAAAAGAAAAAAAAGAATTCTGTTCTATTCAAAGTTCTAATTTTCTAGTTTTTAGTTACAATATGTTTCAAATATCAAATACAATGTCATCATCATCATCATCATCCAACGGAATGGATTGATATTTTCCTGAAGGCTTCTTTTTCGGCCAGCAAATTGAAGTTGTGGTTGAAGGAATACGCTTTCGTTTTAGGAGTAAATCTAAATCAGGTTTTTCGTATTTTTTAAGAAGGAGCGAGGAAATTAACACAGAAATGGAGGAAATGGCCATCGCAGCAGATGCGAACATTGGATGTAACATGAATCCAACTGGAATAAAAATTCCTGTTGCAATTGGAATTCCTTTTTGAAAAAAAAAAATCAATTTTAATGTTCAATTAAATTAAAATGGGGAAAAGCTTATGATACCAATTATGTTATATAAAGTTGCCCAAAGAAAATTTAATTTGATTCTATTAATTACTACCCTTGAAAGATCTAAAGCGATTATAATATCTAATAGATTACCCTTTACAAGAACAACACCAGCTAAATTTGTTCATTGATTTAATTAAAAATAATAAGAAATAAATAATTTTCAAGAGGAAAAAAAAAAAAATACCAGCAGCAATAGCAACATCTGTAGCATTCGCCATTGCAATTCCAAGATCACTTTGTGCTAATGCAGGGGAGTCATTTATTCCATCTCCTATCATTCCAATTACCTTATTATTAATATTTTTGGCTGTCGTTTCAATTTTAAATTCATCTTTTCGAACTTCGTATGTTTGTGATTTTAAAAGTTGTTGTAGTTCAGCAATGACTGCAGCTTTACCAGCAGGAGTTACCTCCGAAATAACATTTCGAGGATCTATATTCAAAGCTTTTGCAACTTGAAGACTTGCTTTTTGACTATCTCCTGTCACCATCCAAACATTAATTCCCATATTGTCAAGAATTGTTACCGTTTGTTTTGCTTCAGGTCTTAACTAATGTTATTGATTATAAAAAAATAATTTGAAAAAAAAGTATAATAATTTGAAAAAAAAAAAGTATACTTCATCTGAAATTGCAATTAACGCAATAATTTTTTTGTTAAATACAACATAAACAACAGTTTTTGCTTGGTCTTCATATTTTCCTTTCATAACCAGAATATCTTGATACAAAGGATCTTCTCCAAAATTTGAAATATTTTCTTCTAATAATTTTCTAAAAAAAAAAAAAAAAAAAAAAAAAAAAAAAAAAAAGAAAGAAAGAAATTAAAAATTAAAAGAAAATTAAAAATAATAAAAAAGTAAATACTGATTTCCAATCAAAACATGATATGCAACTCCAAGATACTGAACATCACATAAGATTCCTTGTCCATCAATGGCTCTAAAATTGTCATAAGTTCCATCAAAGATCCTTCCAAGAACCTTTTGAAAGTAAATAAATAAATAAAGGAAAGTTTATGATAAAAAGAAGAAAGAAATTGAAATCAAAAGGAAACTTGTTTAGTTTGAAAAACAACGGCTTTTGCAAGAGGATGTTCACTATTATTTTCAGCTATTCCAACAACAGTCCAAAATACCTAATAATTAAAATTTGGAATATTATTCATTATTCATAAAGAAAGAGCAAAATTTAAATAAATTACATGATCGTCAAGTTTCCTATCATTCACAAAATATATGTCTGAGACAACTGGAGATCCTTTTGTCAATGTTCCAGTTTTATCAAAAATTAAATCGGTAATTTGATGAGCTATTTATTATTGTTGTTGAAAGATTGAAAAGAAAAGAAGGAAAGAAAGAAAAATCCAAGTTTTCATTACCTTTTTGAAGAGAAGCAGCATTTTTGAAAAGAATAGAATTTTTGGCAGCAACTGTTGAGGCCACCATGACAGCAGTTGGAGCTGCAAGTCCAATAGCACATGGACAAGAAATAACAACAACTGAAATACTAATTGTTTTTATTTAGATTTTTTGATGAAAATATAAAAAAAAAAAAAACAAGAAATCAATTTTTAAAAAAAAAGAACCTAATTTTGACACATACAAAAAAGTATGATGATTCATGTTGAAACATTTCAGGTGGTCCAACAGTATAAATGATAATAAACCAGACAAAAAATGTCACTAATGAAAGGACGACAACCAAAGGAATGAAATAACTTGCAACTTTATCAGCAATAGCTTGAATTGGAGCTAAAACATAATAAGTTTTGAAATTAATCAATAGAAATAGGTGAATATAAATGATACCTTTTGAAGTTTGTGCAGATTCTACTAATGAAATAATTTGAGAAAGAGTTGATTCAGTACCAACCCTAGTAACTCTGACATTCAAAACTCCGGTTTGATTTAAAGTTCCCCCGATTACAGGACTTTGTAAATGAAAAATAATAGATAAATAAAAGGAATTGAAAAGTAAGGGAAAGAAAGAAAAAAAAATGAACCTTCCAATACTTTTGAGAATGAGACTTGATTCACCAGTTATCATTGACTCATCCACTGAAGAAGTACCAAATTCAACAATTCCATCAGCAGGGAATTTTTCACCCCTTCTAACCTTTAATTTCAAATAAATAAATTAAGGGAATTAAATGAAATAGATTAATAATAATAAAAAGAAAAAAATACCATTAATAAATCTCTTTTTTGAACAAGATGACCTGGTATAATTTTTTCTTCAAGTACTTTTTTGGGATCATCTTTTGATTCAACAAGTAAACATGCCTCTTCTGGTTGAAGTTGAAGTAATTTTGAAAGTGCTAAATTTGGAAGAAGAAGAAAAAAGTTTGTTATTTTGTTAAGTTTTCTTTTTTTTTATTACCTTCAGATGTTTTTCCTTTTGCAATACTCTCCAAATAACGACCAAGGGAAACAAATAAAATTAACTAATATTCAAACAAAAGGGAAAAAAATGAGAACAAAAAGTAAAGTAAAGTAAATAAAATAAATCAACCATTCCAGATGTTTCAAAGACTTCAGTTACATGATAATCAGGATCCATGATACCATAAAGAACTGAAATAATTGAAAATATGTATGCACTTAAAGATCCTATGGATATCAAGACATCCATGGTTGCAACTTTATGTTTTATTGCTTGATATGCAGCTGAATAAAATTTTGATCCAACAAAAATTTGAATTGGAGTACTAAAAATAAAAAGAAAGAAAGAAGCCCATGAAATTCCATAAAAAATATGAGCTTCAAGTTTTTCTTTTGTTTTATCTATTTCCATCAAAATTGAAGATATTAGCATGACTGGAATTGATAGAATAAGGGTTAAAAGAAATGCTCTTTTCCATTCTTTTATTTCTTTGATTCTTGATAATTCTTCGATCTAATTTTAATTTAATTTAATTATTAACAAATAAATAGAACAATAAAGAAAGGAAAATGAATTTTTTAAAAAAAAATTACTTTTGAAGAATGACTTTCATTTACCAAACTTGGAGAGAAACCAAGGTTTCGAATGCCATCTAAAATAGTTCTAATTCCAGTTTTTTCTTGATCAAATAATATTTGAATTAATTTTTTATCATCCATTGATACTTTTCTGACTCCAGGAAGATCTTTGATCTAAGAGAAAAATTAAAATTACTCACCATTAATCAAATTTAAAAAAGAAAGAGTTAATATACTTGCTGAAGGATAAAAGGATTTGTTTCAAAATTGAAATTCTCTAAATTAATAAATAATTCACCAGCTTGAGAAATAGTTTTCAAACGAGATTTAAATCCTAAAGGGAGAAAGAAAAAAAAGAAAGAAAGAAAGAAAGAAAGAAAGAAAGAAAGAAAGAAAGAAAGAAATAAGAAATAATGAAGAAAGAAAAGGAATAATTGGAATAAATCAATTAATTAATTACCAATTCCATTAATTAATTTGACAATATCCTTTTCTTTTAATACAGTTGGATTTATATCAACATCTGCTGATTGTGTTAATAAATTCACTCTCACATCCATAATACTATTAATTGATTATAATAAAAATAATATGGTTTTTTAAAAATTGAAAAATCGAAAGGAAAGAGATTTTGAAGGCGAATAGAAAATTTAAAAAAAAGAATAGATGAAAAAAAAAAAAAAAATTAACCCTGGTTGTTTCTTTAAAAGTCTTTCAATATTTGCAACACAAGAACCACATGTCATTCCTCGAACTTCTAAATGTACAACTTGGAGATTTTCATTATTAATGGGAATTCTAGTTTCGGGTAATGTTCCATTTTGTTGAGATATATCTATCACTCCTTGACATTCTGTTTCTGGGAGAGTTGATATTGGAGAAAGTGAGGCCTCAAATCCACATTCTTCAATTGAAAAAACTAATTCTTGAGGAGAAATTAGATTTTTTTGAAATTCAATAGTTCCCTTTTTATTTTGAAGATCCACAGTAACAGTTTTCACTCCTTTCATACTTTTCAAGTTTTCTTCAATTGAATTAACACAAGATGAACATGTCATTCCTTCAATATAAATTTCAACTTTATCGTCATTATTATTGGCATTATTTTCAGAAAGTGGATAAATTGCGTCAAATCCGGCATCTTCTATCGCCTTGATGAGAATTGACACATCTAATTTATCTGAATCATATTCTATTTCTCCTTTCTCTTCTTCTAAATAAATTTTGACATTCTGAACACCTATTTTCAAAAAATTTCAATATCAAAATTTAATCTACATTAAAAAAATAAATCAAATATGATAAAATAAATCAAATAAACCATCAATTTCGGTCAACGAAGAAGTTACTGCATTGACACAAGAATGACAAGTCATTCCTTGAATTCCAATGACTTCTGTTTGTTTCATAACTTAACAAAAGTTGTTCACTCCACTTTTCTTCTTCTTCTATTATATCAACTAGTCAAAAACAAGCAGCTCGACAAGCAACATCAATAAAAAAAAGGAACAGAAAATAAAATACCTTATTTCTATCAACAACTTGAAATGAATATTCTTTATGCTTGGAGAAAATGATCTCTCTGTCCTCTATTCTATTTCTCCAATAAATTATTTGACTCCAAGAGTTTCCCCTCACAGTTATTGGACCTTTAAAAAACCTATAATTCATATTCAAAAAAAAAAAAAAAAAAAAAAAATTAGTTTTAAAAAAAATAGAATTATCGAATTATTAAGGATAAGAAAGAATGAAACAATCAATCAATGGAGTCAATCAACAGTTTTAAAATAAAGCTTTTTTAAATCAAACTAAGTTTTCTTATTATTGAATTCAATCATTGGGGTTTGTAATCAGAGAAAGCCAAGATGATGTTATGATCAAAAAATTTATTTATTTTGGTCGCCATTTTATTTTTACTTTTTGATTTTTTTTTTCCTTTTTTCCGATCTGTTTCGTTTTATCTTTGGAGAAAAAAGTTGGCAAAATCAGAAAGTGAAATGGGTCCTTAGCTCAGTTGGTTAGAGCGCTTGCCTAGTAAGCAAGAGGTCATGAGTTCGAATCTCATAGGATCCTTCACTTTTTTCTTTTTTTTTTTTGCTTTTTATTTTATTTTTTCTTTTTTTTTTTTTTTATTTTTTTT
>Ga0209960_1003733_pt1 | contig 12639 bp, 11 predicted proteins | sample ThiBiot_500_plan_2_FD_183947 | JGI IMG/M metagenome (GOLD analysis project Ga0209960, IMG submission 183947) | Wastewater bioreactor microbial communities from Cape Town, South Africa - Thiocy_expt_500_plan (SPAdes) | ecosystem: Engineered > Bioreactor > Thiocyanate-remediating >... | reverse complement strand
AAAAAAAAAAAAAAAAAAAATAGATTTGTGAAAAAGCTAAACCACACAATCGATTCTTTACTGTTGATACAGAAAAAAAAACTTTGAATTGGAAATCACCTCGTAAGACAAAGAAACAAACAACTATCTTATTTGATTCAATCAAAGAAGTTGTTCCAGGACAAACAACAAATAGGTAATTGATTTTTTATTTTTTTTATCATAAAATAAAATAATAAAAAATTAAAATTATAATAATCAAAAAATAGATTCAAGAAACATAGAAAAGGTGCAGATGAAAAAGAAGTGAAAAGCTCTTTCTCAGTCCTTTATGGAAAAAAAACTGTTGATCTTATTGCTCAAGACCCTGAAACTCAAGAACGTTGGGTTTTAGGTTTGAAAGACCTTGTTCATAAAGCCAAAGCTGGAGACCCAATTGCTAAATTTCTTCAATCTGCTTGGAGACAAGCTGATAAAAATGGTGATGGACATCTTGATATTAATGAAATTACAAAACTTCTCCATACCTTAAATGTTAATTTCTCCAAGAAGGTCATCAAAGAAAAGTTTGACAAAGCTAGCGAAGAAACTAAAGGTCAACTCAATTTCTCTGAGTTTGCTGCTTTTTACAAGGACATTAAATATCGTGAGGAAATTAACCACCTCTTTAAAGAGTTTGCTAAAGGAGAAAAGATGACATTATCAGAGTTCAAAACCTTTTTACATGATGTTCAAAAATGTCCACTTTCTGATGATGATGTACTTCTTCCTTTCTTTTTTTTTTTTTCATTTTTTTTTTTTTTTTTTTTTTTTTTTTTATTTTTTTTTTTTTTTTTTTTTTTTTTTTTTTTTTTTTTTTTTTAATTTTTTAAAAATTTTTTTTTTTTTTTTTGAATTTAGGTTCGTGAACTTATTGCATTGAATGAAATTGAATTCCCTGATGAAGAATTACTTTCTTTGGATGGATTCTCACACTATTTAACCAGCTCTGCTTCATCTATTTGGCTTACTGAGAAACTTAAAATCTACCAAGATATGAATCAACCATTAGCTCATTATTGGATTAACTCTTCCCATAATACCTATTTAACTGGAGATCAATTGAAGAGCAAATCTTCTACTCAAGCATATGTTAATGCTTTTAAATTGGGATGTCGTTGTGTTGAATTGGATTGTTGGGATGGACCTGATGGAAACCCAATTGTTTATCATGGACATACTTTGACTTCCAAAATTTTGTTTGAAGATATTATTAAAGTTGTTAAACAACATGCTTTTGAAGTTTCTGAATACCCTATTATTCTTTCTCTTGAAGTTCATTGTACTGTTCCCCAACAAGATAGAATGGCTGAAATTATGACTGAAATTCTTGGAAATATGGTAACATTTTTTGTTTTTTCATTATTTTTTATTATTTATTCTCATAAAACAAAATTTAGATTGTTACTGATCCTTTGCCTGAAGGCGTTAACGTGCTTCCATCCCCAGAAGCTCTTAAAAGAAGAGTTATTATTAAAGGAAAATCATTGCCTAAAGATGTTAAACCAGAAGAATATGATACTGATGAAGAGGAAGACGAAGATGAGGATGAAAGTAATTTTTTTTTCTTCTTTTTTTCTTTTGTATTTTTTTTTTTAAAAAAAAAACAATTCTTTTAGGTGAGGAAGCTAAGAAAATGAAAGAGGAACAAGGAAAGAAAACTGGTCCCCCACCAAAAACTAAAGTTTCTCAAAAATTATCAGATTTGGTTACTTACTGTAAAACTGCTGGTTTTAAAGGTTTTGAAGAAGCTAAGACTAAAGGAAAAGCTGATTACATGTCCTCTTTTGCTGAAGGAAAAGCAGTCAAACTTGCCACAAACAATAGAGATGATTATAGTACACTTTTGAATTTCTTTTCTTTTCTTTTCTTTTCTTTACTTTTCTTTTTTTTTTTCAACTAACCAAATTTTCTATTTTTTTTTTCCCCCCTTTCTTTTTATAGTTGAATACAATCGTAAACAACTTAGTAGAATTTATCCAGCAGGAGCTAGAGTTGATTCTTCAAATTATGATCCAACTTGTCACTGGAATGCTGGTTCTCAAATTGTTGCCTTCAATTTCCAGGTTCATTTTCATTTTTCATTTTCATTCTTTTCATTCTTTTCATTCTTTTCTTCCTCTTTAATTTAACATCATTTTAATTTTAATTTTTTTCTCTTTCTCAGACACTCGATAGAACAATGCAAATGAATATTGGAAAATTCTCTGAAAATGGTGGCACTGGATATATTCTTAAACCAGAATATATGAGAAAAGATGGAGGAGCAAAAACTTCTTCAAAGAAATTGAAATTAACCGTTATTTCTGCTCAACAACTCCCAAAACCAAATCAAAGCACAAAAGGTGAAGTTATTGATCCATATGTTCAAGTTGAAGTCAGTGGAGAAGGAGAAACTGTTGTTAAGAAAACTAAATATATTGATGATAATGGATTCAATCCAGTCTTCAACACAGAATTTGAATTTGATATTGTAAACCCTGATGTTACTCTCATTCGCTTCGTTGTTTATGTATAATTTCCTTCTCTCTCTTTCTTTTTATTTCAACAATAAATATTCAAATTAAACATTAAAAATCAAATAGGATAAAGATGTAAACAGTGACGATTTTATTGGTTCTGAAACTGTTAACTTCACTGCTATGGGTGAAGGATATCGCCATGTTGTTTTGAGAGATTCTAAAAACAATGTACTACAACTCTCTACTATCTTTGTCAAAGTAGAAATCTCCAATTAATCATAGCCCTATTGAATTTATTATTTTTGATTTTTTTCAGTACCTACCTATCTTTTTTTTTTTGTTTTTGAATTTGTGTTTTTAATAAATTCTTTTTGTCCTCTACAACTTGTTCTTTTTATGTTTTTTCTTTCAAAAGGCTTTTGAGTCCATCTAATCAACTCTTGCTTGAATCAATGAGAATAGATTGATTTTGCAAAATCATGAAAAAAATTTCAATTTTTTTTTTTTTTTTTTTTTTTTTTTTTTTTTTGAGAAGGAAGTGAATGTTGAAACAAAATGTGAATTTAAAAAAATTAAATTGATCATTTAAACATTCATGTTAAAATCATCTTGAATTGTAACTCAGAATGAAGAATCTTGCTTGAATTGATTGTTAGCTTTGACCTCTGAGGTTTGTTCGTTCAGCAAAAAATTGCTTTGCAGCAAACAACAAAGATATAAATAAATGAATACTTTTCAAAATTAAACAAACCAAAAACATCAAATATTAAACAAAATACAAAAAAATGATAGAACAAGAAAGACTCTCTCTTCAAGAAAAGTTTTTACAAGCTTGTGAAAAAGGAAACATTGAAGAAGTTCAATTATTACTTGCTAATTCAACCATTGATCCAAATTGTGAAAAAGAAGGTTGGACTGGTTTACATAATGCTTGTTATAATGGACAGACTGAAATTGTAAAGTTGTTATTGAATGATAATAGAGTAGATATCAAAAGAAATAAAAACAAGAGAAAGAAATCTGCTTTTTATGTTGCTTGTGAAGAAGGACATATTGATGTTGTTAAATTGTTTGCAAATGATCCTAGGATTGATTTAAATGACCAAAGTAATAAAGCATTTTCAACACCATTAATATGTTCTTGCCGTTCTCAACGATATGAAGTGATGAAGTATCTTTTAGTTATTGGAGGAAAAGATCTGAAGATAAATGTGAGAGATTGTCACGGCAAGAGTGCTATTAATCATTTAAGAGATCATAAAAGAATGGATTTAATTGAATTATTAGAGGAATTTCAAAAGAATCCAACTGAAATACAATTCAAATTGAAAAAAGAACTTGGATTATTGGGTAATTTTACTTTTTCTATTTTATTTTATTTTATTATTTTAAACAAAAAAAAAATTCATTGAAATAAAATTTCAAAGATCTTGAAAATGCAATCAAATCAAAAATTGGACTTGAAAAGAATCAAAAAATTCAATTGCATTATCATCAAAATGGAAATTTATTTATTTTAGTTGATACAGATGATATGAAAGATTTAGAAGAAGGAATCAAAATTCAAGTTTCAAATTCTCAATCAGAAATTCATTCACAACAACAACCACAACAAATCCAAACAAGTTCAAGTACTTTTTAATTTTCCTTTTAATTTCTTTGATTTATTATTTTCATTTTTTGAACAAAAAAATAATAATAAATAGGTGATCAAATTACTTTTGAAGAAATCAATAATTGGAATGATATTGTTTCATTAAGCCAAAGTTCTAATTCAGAATATCAAATTGAAATTGATCCTGATGAAATTCCATCAAATATTAAAACTGAAATTGTTAACTTGATGGAAAAATCTTCAAAATTAGAAACATGTCTCAAATTTAGAACATCTCGTTCAAACATTATTTTTCAACTGAGTTTTCAAACATCCACAAGAGCAAACAAAGTTTATGATCAAATTGTTGACCTTCTTGATTATTAACATCTTCTCTTCTTCACTTCTCTTTTGATCTTTGTCAATCTTATTTTGGAGAAACTTTTTAATTTTTTGGAATTTTGGAACAATCAAGGAAAATATTTTTTTGAAATCAAACAATCATGAACTTGGATGAAATGAAATGGATGATCTTTGAGTTCATATTGAATGTCAAAATAAAGAAATGAGAATCATAGTTTTTAAATTTTTTTTTTAAATTTTCATTCTCTCTGAACAAAAATGAAAAGTGAAAGGAAAATATTTATCCAATCAAAATCCCAGTTGGTCTAGGTGGTTAGGATTTATGGCTTTCACCCATACGGCCCGGGTTCGAGTCCCGGACTGGGAATTTTTTTTTTTTCAAATTTTTCATTTTTCATTTTTCAATTTTTCTTCTTCCAATATTGCGATTAATCATTGAAACTAGCTTCTATTTTATATTATATTTGAAGAACGCTTGGTGAATTGAAAATAATTATAATGACAAATACAGAACAATAAGAAAGGACTTAAAGTCCTGATGTTGTTATTTCTTTTCAGTGATGTTAAAAGACTAAATGGACTTTAGTCTCTTTCGCGTTGGAATTTTAAAATGGACAAACAACTTTGGAAAGCTTGTTCAAATGGAAATGTTGAAGAAGTTGTAAAGTTACTTCAAAACTCAGAAATTAACACTAATTTGCAAAACTCAGAAATTAACATCAACAATAAAAGACTCGAGGATGGAGTAACACCTTTGTATATTGCTTGTCAAAATGGACATATTGAAATTATGAAATTATTACTAAATGATCAAAGAGTTGATATCAATAAAGCAACTAGTGACGGTTGGACACCTTTTTCTCTTGCTTGTGAAAATGGACATATTGAAATTATTGAGTTACTGTTCAATGACGAAAGAATTGATGTCAATAAAGAAGATAAATATGGTGCGACACCTTTCAATGTTGCTTGTGAAAAAGGACATATTGAAATTGTGAGACTATTACTAAATGATAATAGGGTTGATATCAATAAAGCAGATATTTTTGGTCGAACACCATTTTTTATTTCTTGCGAAAAAGGATATATTGAAGTAGTGAAATTATTATTAAATGATCAAAGAGTTGACATCAATAAAGGAAATGAAAATGGTAAAACATCTTTTTTTATTTCTTGCGAAAAAGGATATATTGAAATAGTGAAATTATTATTAAATGATCAAAGAGTTGACATCAATAAAGCAAATAAGTATGGTCCAACTCCATTTTATATTGCTTGTGAAAAGGGACATATTGATATTGTGAAAATATTATTGAATGATAAAAGAATTGATATCAATAAAGCAAATAAGAATGAGGCAACACCATTTTGGATTGCTTGTAGAAATGGACATTTTGAAATTGCCAAAAAATTATTAAATGATGAAAGAATTAGTGACATCAATCAAGGAAATAAGAATCAAGAAACACCTTTTTATGCTGCTTGTGAAAAAGGACATGTTGAAATTGTTAAATTGTTATTAAATGATGAAAGAGTGGATATTAATAAAGCAAATGAAAAAAAAGCAACACCTTTTTGGATTGCTTATCAAAATAGATATATTGAAATTCTGAAATTATTATTAAATGGTAATAGAGCTAATGCAAATGGGCTTACACCTTTTTGGGTTGCGTGTATTTTGGAGGAAACTGAAGTTGTGAAATCACTATTAAATGATGAAAGAGTTGACATCAATAAACCATTGAATGATGGTACAACACCTTTTCATTTTGCTTGTCAAAATGGAGATATTAATATCGTGAAGTTGTTATTAAATGATGAAAGAATTGATATTAATAAACCAATGAAAGATGGAGAAACACCTTTTTATATTACTTGTGAAAATGGACATATTGATATTGTGAAAATATTATTAGGAGATAAAAGAGTTGAAATCAATAAAGAAAATGAGAATGAAAAAACTCCATTTTATATTGCTTGTCATGAAGGGCATATTGAAATTGTGAAATTATTATTAAATGATGACAGAGTGGATATCAATAAAGCAAGTGAATATGATGGGACACCTTTTTTTGTTGCTTGTCAAGAAGGACATATTGAAATTATAGAATTATTATTAAATGATAAAAGAGTTGATATCAATCAAGCAACGAATAATGATTACACACCTTTTTACACGGCTTGTTACCAAGGACATATTGATATTGTGAAGATATTATTAAAAAATGAAAAGATTGATATTAATAAAGCAAATAACAAAAATGGTCGAACACCTTTTTATATTGCTTGTGAATATGGACGTATTGAAATTATGAAATTATTATTAAATGATAAAAGGGTTGATGTCAATAAAACAGAAAACGAATTTGGTGAAACACCTTTTTTTATTGCTTGTGAAAATAGACATATTGAAATTGTGAAAATATTATTAAATGATGAAAGAGTTGATGTTAATACAAGCAATCTGAATGGTTGGATACCTCTTCAAATTGCTTGTTGGAAAGGACAGATCGAAATTGTTAAATTATTATTAAATGATCAAAGAGTTGACATCAATAAAGTAAATCATCATGGTTGGACAGCTTTTTTGATTGCTTGCGAAAAAGGATATATTGAAATTGTACTTTTATTTTTGGAAACTCCCAGAGGTGTTTTTTTTCTTATACTTTGTAGATGTCGACAAATTGATGTGTAAAATAAATTAAAAAAATAAATAGAAGTTCACAAAAAAGTCAAATTGAATGTAAGCGGACAATCTACACTTGTAAAGGCACAAGGAATCTTTGAAGGTGAGTTTATTTTCTTCCTTTATTTTCTTTTTCTTTTCCGTTTTTTTTTTTTCTTTTCTTTCTTTCCATTTTATCTTGTTCATAAAATTTAGAAGAGTTTTTTCTTTTTTTTCAATTTTTGGTTGTAAAGTTCTTTTTTTTTTTCCAACAAAAAAAAAAATAAACAAAGCAACTAAAACCCAAAGGAATCAAAGATTAATTAGTACTTCAAAAATTCAAGAGATTACAAAAGAAGCAAAAGATTTTTCAACATTTGAAATTTATTTCCTTCCTTTCAATCACTTTTTAGAACTTGAAAAAATTCCAAAACATGAAGATTGTTAAGATAAACTCATTAGTTTTACATTTGAACAAATGAAAGAAACAACTGATAAACTTGTATTTATTTCTCATCGTTGGTTATCTCAAGATCATCCTGATCCTAATTCTCTTCAACTTAATGCAATCAAAGATTCTTTTAAATCAGTTCGGATTTTATTATTTTTTATTCTTTATTTTCTTTGGCGGCAATGAAATTTTTTTTTTTAAAAAAAATGATATAGGACCCAATTCAACATCGAATCCTCATTTGGTATGATTATTTTTCAATGCCACAACATTTTGATGATGATTCTAAACAAAAAAGGTTCATTTATTTATTTATTTTTTTTTTTTTTTTTTTTTTTTTTTTTTTTTTTTTTTTTTGTATCTGTTCATTTTGTTTATAAATATTGACTCAAAAAATAAATAAAAATAAAATATAAAATAGAGTCGCAACAATTTACAGATTGAATCAGATAGTGACATTTTCAGATACATTTTTAGTTTTACCAACAGATGATTATTTTCATAGATGTTGGTGTTTTTATGAATGGTCAGCTGCTGTTTTTACTGGTCAAAAAATTCAATTTTATCCAAACAAATTCCAAACTTCACAAGAATCCCTTTCATTTATTTCTGAGAAATTTGTTTTATTTCATCATGATAATGGCAAACCTTCAAAAGATCACTTCATTCAAAATTTCATTGCATTTATTGAAAGTGATAAAAATCTTGTTTGGGATAATTTAATGAAAGTTTATGATGAAGAAACATTTATTATATATAAAGAAAAATTGGATACAACTCAAGTTAGAAATTGGACAATTGATGAAGTTTGTTCTTGGTTAACCTCGATTCAATTTTCTCAATATCAAGATATTTTCAAAAAATATCAAATTAATGGGGCATCTTTATTTAATTTTTATTTTGAACACCAAAATCTTTTTCAAAATGATGAGGATTATCAATTGGTACTTTTCTTTTCTTTTCTTTTCTTTTCTTTTCTTTTCTTTCGTTTATTAAAACAATTTTTGTTATTTCTTTCTTTCTTTTTTCCTCTCAATTAAAAAATAGTTTTTAAAGAAATTGGAAATACTCATTCCAATAGAAACATGGAATGAGATTGATTTTTCATATTGGATCAAATCACATAAATGGATTGGAATTAAAGTTACTCAAGAATGTTGTGAAGTTATTGAAGATTTAAAACTCTTTCCAAAAGCATTATTAAAAGATCAAAAAATTGAAGGAAAAATCTTGAAAGAATTTTTAATTTCGGAAATAATTGTAAATGTTCTGATTAGGAAATTCAAAAAGGTATCTATTTCCAATCTTTTGTGGTATTTGGATGGACCCTTCAAAGATCTTGTCAAAAAAATATTATTAAATGATGAAAGAGTTGATATCAATCAAGAAAATCAAGACGAAAAAACAACTTTTTTTATTGCTTGTCAAGAAGGAGAGACTGAAATTGTAGAATTATTATTAAATGATAAAAGAGTGGATGTAAATAAAATAGATAATTTTGGTCAAACACCTTTCCGGATTGCTTGTTATCAAAGACATATTGATATTGTGAAGTTATTGTTAAACGATAAAAGAGTTGATATCTATAAAGCAAGGCGTATGTTTGAAAATACACCTCTTTATATTGCTTGTGAAAAGGGACACTTTGATGTTGTACAAATATTGTTAAGCGATGAGAGAGTTGATATCAATCAATCGGGTTTTTTGTGGAAAACACCTTTTTATAATGCTTGTGAAAATGGACACATTGAAGTTGTGACATTATTATTAAAAGATAAAAGTATTGATGTTAATAAAGCGAATAGTTTTGGCTCAACACCTTTTTATAATGCTTGTCGAAATGGACATATTGATATTGTGAAATTACTATTAAATGATAAACGAGTTGATATCAATAAAGTAACGAATGAAGGTGAAACACCTTTTTGGATTGCTTGTCAAGAAGGACATATAGAAATTGTGAAGTTATTATTAAATGATCAAGAATTGATATCAATAAAGCACAAATTGAAGGAGCAACACCTTTTTTTATTGCTTGTGAAAATGGACATATTGATATTGTGAAACTTGTCCTATGTGATGATCGAATTGATTTTAATCGACGAAACAAATATGGAATGGATGCACTTTGGATTTCTGCATCGAATGGGCATTTAAAGGTTGTGGAGTACTTATTAAACTCAGGAAAAAAATTTAATTTGCATTCAAAATGGGATGTTGATACTTCAAAACATCAAGCAAATAATAAAACAGTTATTGAACAAGTCAAATATCAAATTAGTTCTGAAAAAATCAAATTTTCATGGGAAGCAGATAAAACATTACAAAATATTATTGAAAATGGATCATTAATTCTTGAATTATTAGAACAATATCATAAAAACGAAGTTGATGAGAAATTTATTGAAAAAGAAGTTGAGAAAGAACGAATTGAACAGAAAGAAGAAATGCAAAAGGAAAAGGAAAAGGAAGAAATGCAAGATGAGAAATCACATCAAAAAGATGAAATTGTTTTAACTGGAGAGTTTTTGAAATTAACAGGAATATTCTTCAAAAAATGGAAACCAAGAATTTTTGACCTTAGGTTACAATCACTTGCTTGGAAAAAATATCAAAATGTAATTTTTTTTTTCTTTCACTTTTCATTTATTTATTTATTTATTGATTTTATTGACTGAATTAAAATTAATAGGGAGACTATCGAAATTCAATCTCAATTCAAGAAATCCAATCCATTCAATCAGTTCCAAAATCAAAATTTTCAAAAGAACATATTTTAAAATTGAAAACATCCAGAAAACGTTATTATATCCAATTTTCAAATGAAACTGTTTTAAATCAATGGAATTCGAAATTACAACAAACCATTTAAACTTCGAAAAATAAATATTATTATAATGTTTGAAAAAAAAAATTGGCATAAAATTATTTTTTTTATCATTCAATTTAAAATAAGATATCAAAATTGCATGACTTAAAATCAAAAATTTGCGATCTTGAGGCCATTTTTACAGAAAAAGAACAAAGAATTGGGTTGCAACCAAAGGGATAAAAATACTTGAAATTCAATCCTATATTGGTTGGTTATCTCCTCAATTACTTGCAAAAGGATAAAGATACTTGAAATGCTCAAATTCAATCCGATTTTCAAAGCAACGATATTCCACTTGTGCGATCATCGTTGGGAATCTACGACTTGACTTTTGCACAAAATGTTGAAAATGAGAAACTAAATTCTCTCCATCTAAAGAAAGAACAAATATTAAGCCACGCCTATCTGAGCTTCTATACATAAAAAATTACTAATTAATAAAAAGTTTTTCAAAAAAAAAAAATTATGCTTCACAAAAAGAAATATGAAAATTGAAACCTGATTCTGTCACTTGATTAAAGAAAGGAAGAAGTGGAAATTAGAAGGTAATGATGCTGCAGTTATTGTATGTAGAAAGCTGTTCAACTCCTTAACTTCAGAACATGATCTTGGAAGTCAAGAGGTTATGCAGAACTTTTCAATCAAATATGAATATCCAATGTCTTTTGGTTCAGTATATCCTTTCTTTTCTTCAGAGACAATTGTTGGTTGGTCAAAAGTACCTTTTGGATAATTAAAACGATATGATCCACTCTCATTGAGTCATCTTTCTTTTTATTTTTATTTTAGATCAAACGATTATTCCTGGCTACTCAAGGAAAAAAAACAATAAAACAAATAAACTCAAATAAATAAACATACATGATTTTAGAGTTTTTCGAAACGAAACTTTGAAGATACTTCAATATCTTTTCAAAAATTGATGCTCCAGATTCTTAAAGCCGTTATCTAGTTGATATTTTATTTTTATTTGGATGTTCATTTGTTTGTTGAGAGAGAAAAGAAAATAAAAAAAATGATGGAAGGCTTACTCTTTTCTATTTCTATTGTAATTTTAACAAAATCCATCTGACATAAGGCCACCAAAGTTACTTCCTACTTACCAAAACAGAGGAGGATGGGCAAGCTACTTACGAAACAGATTTTATAAATGTGCTGCAATGTGCAATAACTCCAAACTCTTACAGAAGTCTAGTTTTGTAAAATTATTATTTTATGGAATAATAAAGTAAAAATTAAAAATTAAAAAAATAAAGAAAATAAAGAAAGAAAATAATAAAAAAATAATAAAAATAAAACCTTCAAAGTTTATCTGAAAATTCAAGCGATATGCATTTCTTTTGGCTTTAAAAAGACTGTCTTTAGAAATAAATCATCCAAACTATAAAATTTGAAACATTTTTGAACTAAAACAAAAGAATTAAATGATAAAAATATATCTATATATATATCAAAATGTAGCTCATATCATAATGAACAAAACTATTTTTATATTTCATTTCATTTTGATATAGGATTCAATAAAGGGAGCAATAAATAAGGAAAGTTGCAAAGATTTTCTTCTTATCTCTTTTTTTTTCTAAAACAACAAAAAATTGAAATTTACAAAAAGAATTCCTTTTTCTTCATAATTTTATCCTATTCTTAAGTAAGTAATCTCATAAAACACTCTTGAAAGTGACTCTTCAATTCCTTTGACTTAAATAATTATGAATATGATATGATTAGAATATTTTGAGTTCAAAAAAAAAATTCGAAAAGAAAACCTTTCAAAAAAACCCTAAACACTCAACCTTTTTCTGTTATTCTTATTTATCTCATTTTTAAAGTGTTGCTATTCACTGTTTTATCTCCTGAAGGTTTATATTTTATCAGAAAGAAAGTTCATTACTTCAAGAAGTTCTTTGAGTTTATAATATTTGAATTAAATGTAAAAACAAGTCAAAATTTCATTTCAACCTCCAAGTAAAAGAGATTGATTTTGAGTTTTTTCTCAATCATCTGAGTATTTCAAAAAAAATTTTTTTAAAAAAAAAAACTTTCTTTAACTGTATTCAATTTCTTGAAAAATATTTAATATCTTTTGCTTGTTTTTTAAAAAAAGTTTTACAAAAAAAAAAAACACAAAGAAAAAGTATGACTCAGGTTTTTTTTCGATTTTTTTCGCAAGAGTCGCGCAAGATCCGTTCGTGATTTTTTCTTTTTTTTTTCTTT